>Ga0111538_10014076_pt1 | contig 10553 bp, 5 predicted proteins | sample SoiMethybrSBSTD1_FD_79669 | JGI IMG/M metagenome (GOLD analysis project Ga0111538, IMG submission 79669) | Bulk soil microbial communities from a Populus tree surrounding site in Tennessee, USA - Soil MetaG P. TD hybrid SBSTD1 (version 2)... | ecosystem: Environmental > Terrestrial > Soil > Tree... | reverse complement strand
CGTGCATCAACAACTTAGCGAAGGAGCGTTGCCGAATTTGCCACCCGCAGATTGGGTGGTGGAGGCAGATCTTGCGTACTAGCCGGGCGGCCGATCCGCGAAGTAGCCGCGGCGCGCGCGTGTGAGGTACTCGTGGTTGGGAACGCGGACCCGAATGTTTCGCCAGGTGTCGTCCGCGGGACGGGAGGCGCTGTAGCCGAGTGTGTACTGGTGATTCAGCTCGTTGGCGATGCGCTCTGTGGCCGGTGCAAGGTCGGCGGGCTGGCGAACGAGCTCGGTGTAGCCGCCGCTCGGTCCCGTGATCTCGCGCAGCGCTTCGGCGTTCACGCGCGTGCTGATCGGCGCATCGGCAGCGTCGATGGCAATCGCGTAGACGAAGGCGTCGGTGCGGCGGATCTTCTCGCGCGCCTGCAGCAGCGTCCGGTCGCTCGCGGTGTCGGCTCCGTCGGAGATCACGATCAGTGCCGCACGCGTATTCGTGCGGTGGTCCAGCATCGGTGCCAGCGCCACGAGCGCGTCGTAGATCGCCGTTCCACCCCAGGGCCGCACGCCATCGAGCACGTGAGCAAGCGTCGCCGGCGGATGCTTCCAGTCGGCCACCATCTTCGGCGCGTGATTGAACGTGGCGACGAACGCCTCGTCATCGGGCTGCAGCAGCTCGCCGACGAAACGGTCGAAGGCCGCGCGCGCGTCGGCGATGCGCTGGCCGCGCATGCTGTCGCTGCCGTCGAGCAGCACGCCGAGACTGACAGGCACACGCTCCGCCGTGAACTGCGTGACCTCCTGGGGGACGCCGTCTTCGATGATCTCGAAATCGTCTTTCGTGAGATCGGTGATCAGGCGACCGTTCGCATCACTGACTGTAACGGTGACCTGAATCGTGTCGACCCGCGCGCGAAACCGCGGCGTCTGCGCGGTAAGGTGTGAGACGAGCGCAAGGCCGATAACGCAAACCCACAGCCCGCGACGGCGGCGCACAGGCACAAGAGTAATTTACTTCTTTTCGCGCCGTATCCCTCCACTGGCTTTGGGATTTGGGATTTGGGATTTGACGCTACGCCCCGGCCTCAACGCCAGCGTAATAGTCCTGCAGCGAGCGGACGGTCAGCGTCTGCTGGCGCAGCGCGCGGATGGCGCTCACCGCCGCCGAGGCGCCCGTCAGCGTCGTAATACACGGCACCTGCGTCATGGTTGCGGCACGACGGACGGCGCGATCGTCGAAGAACGAATCGCGACCGAGCGGCGTGTTCACGACGAGATCGATCTTCCGGTTGACGAGGTGATCAGCGACGTTGGGCCGCCCCTCGTTGACCTTGTACATCACGTCGACGTTGAGCCCGTGCGCACGCAGGAACGCCGCCGTCCCGCGGGTAGCGGCGAGCGTGAATCCAAGCTGTGCGAGATCGCGGGCGATCGGCAGGACCGTTGGCTTGTCGCTGTTGTTCACGCTGATGAACACACAGCCGCTCTCGGGCAGCTTCTGGCCGGCCGCCATCATCGACTTGCTGAACGCGGTCCCGAAATTGTCGGAGCCGCCCATGACCTCGCCCGTCGACTTCATCTCCGGACCGAGGATCGTGTCGACACCCGGGAAGCGGACAAACGGGAACACCGGACTCTTGACGAAGACACCCGCGGCTTCGAGATCGTCGACCAGACCAAGCTCCGCCAGCGTGCGGCCCGCCGCGATCCGCGCGGCCAGCTTGGCCATCGGCACACCGGTCGCCTTCGAGATGTACGGCACCGTCCGCGACGACCGCGGGTTCACCTCGAGCACGTACACGGTGTCGTCCTTGAGGGCGTACTGAATGTTCATCAGGCCGACGACCTTGAGTGCCCGCGCGATCCGGCGTGTGTACTCGCGAATCGTTCCGAGGTGTCGCTCCGCCACCATGAACGGCGGCACGACGCACGAGCTGTCACCGGAGTGGATGCCCGCTTCCTCGATATGCTCCATGATGCCGCCGATGACCACCGCACCGGTGCTGTCGGCGACCGCGTCGACATCGAATTCGAAGGCGTCTTCCAGGAAGCGATCGATCAGGACCGGACGATCGTGCGAGACGTCGACGGCGCCGGTCATGTAGCGATCGAGCGCGCCTGAATCGAAGACGATCGCCATCCCGCGACCGCCGAGCACGTACGAAGGCCGGACGACGACGGGATAGCCAATACGCTCCGCCACGTTGCGCGCTTCGTCGCGTGACACGGCGGTGCCGCTCGCCGGCTGTGGGACGCCGAGATCCCACAGCAGTTGCGAGAAGCGCCGGCGATCCTCCGCAAGATCGATCGAGTCCGGCGACGTGCCGAGGATCTTCACCCCGGCATCGAGCAGCGGCAGCGCGAGCTTCAGCGGTGTCTGTCCGCCGAACTGCACGACGCACGACACGTCCCCGCCGCCGGTCCGTTCGCGCTCGATGACCGCCATCACGTCCTCGAACGTGAGCGGCTCGAAGTACAGACGATCGGCGGTGTCGTAATCGGTCGAGACGGTTTCAGGATTGCAGTTGATCATCACCGTCTCGAAGCCTTCCTCGCGGAAGCCGAACACGGCGTGACAGCAGCAGTAGTCGAACTCGATGCCCTGACCGATCCGGTTCGGTCCGCTTCCGAGGATGACGACCTTCTTCGTCGGTGTCGGGTTGGATTCGTCGACCTGTTCGAACGTGCCGTACATGTACGGCGTGAACGATTCGAACTCGGCGGCGCAGGTGTCGATGCGCTTGTACGCGGGCACGAGACCCTGCTCGAGCCGCCGCTGGCGCACCAGTTCCTCGTCGATCCCGTGGATGGCCGCGATATCGGCGTCGCTGAACCCGGTGCGCTTCAGCGTGCGCAACAGATCCGGCGACATCTCGCGGAACTCGCCGAGCGCCGCCATCTTGCGCAGCTCCTCGATTTCGAAGAACTGCTGCAGGAACCATTTATCGATGCGCGTCAGGTCGTGCAGCGTGTCGATGCTCCAGCCTCGGCGCAAGGCGCGGAACAGCGCCCACATCCGGCGATCGTTCGGCACGACCAGCCGCTTGCGCAGCGCGCTCTCGTCCTCTTCCTCGTCGCTCGTATCCTCGGGGCCGATCGGGAACAGGCCACCCGATTTTCCGAGCTCCAGCGATCGCACCGCCTTCAGGAACGCCTCCCTGAACGTCCGGCCGATCGCCATCGCCTCCCCCACCGACTTCATCTGCGTCGTCAGCGTCCGATCCGCCTGCGGGAACTTTTCGAAGTTCCAGCGCGGGAACTTGACGACGATGTAGTCGATCGTCGGTTCGAAGGACGCGGGGGTGAGCCGCGTGATGTCGTTGGGGATCTCGTCGAGGTGATAGCCGAGCGCGAGCTTCGCGGCGATCTTCGCAATCGGGAAGCCCGTCGCCTTTGATGCCAGCGCGGACGATCGCGACACGCGCGGGTTCATCTCGATCGCCACGATCCGCCCATCAGCCGGATTGATGGCGAACTGGATGTTCGATCCTCCGGTCTCGACGCCGACGCGACGGATGATACGCCGGCCCATGTCGCGCATGCGCTGGTACTCTTTGTCCGTCAGGGTCAGTGCGGGCGCGACGGTGATCGAGTCGCCCGTGTGCACGCCCATCGGGTCGACGTTCTCGATCGAGCAGATGACGACGAAGTTGTCGGCCACGTCGCGCATGACCTCGAGCTCGAATTCCTTCCAGCCGATGACCGATTCCTCGACCAGGATCTCGTGGACCGGCGAGAGGTCGACGCCGCGCGCCGCCAGCTCGCGAAACTCCTCGATGTTGTAGGCGATGCCGCCGCCGACGCCGCCCATCGTGAACGACGGGCGGATGATCGCGGGAAAGCCGACCTCCTCGACAATCGCCACTGCTTCCTCGAGGTTCACGGCCACGCCGCTGCGCGGCACCTCGATGCCGATCTCCCGCATCGCGTTGCGGAACAGCAGGCGATCTTCAGCGACCTTGATCGCGTCCACCGACGCGCCAATCAGCTTGACGTTGTACTTCTCGAGCACACCGCGCTCGTGCAGCGCGACGGCAAGGTTCAGCGCGGTCTGACCGCCAACGGTCGGCAGCACCGCATCGGGCTTTTCCTTCGCGATGATCGCCTCGGCGATCTCCGGCGTCAGCGGCTCGACGTAAGTGGCGTCGGCCATCTCCGGGTCGGTCATGATCGTCGCGGGATTGCTGTTGACGAGCACGACCTCGAGACCTTCCGCTCGCAATGCCTTGCACGCCTGCGTGCCGGAGTAGTCGAACTCGGCAGCCTGGCCAATCACAATCGGCCCGGAGCCGATCACGAGAACGCGTTTGATGTCAGTACGTTTCGGCATTGGGGGAACTGATGCTCGAATTCACCTCTTCTCCATCGACTCCAGGAATTGTCGGAACAAGTAGTCGGCGTCGTGAGGCCCGGGCGAAGCCTCGGGATGATACTGCACCGAGAAGATCGGCTTCGTCGTGTGGCGGAACCCTTCAACCGTGCCGTCGTACAGATTCACGTGCGTGACGACCGTGTCGGCCGGCAACGACTGCGGATCGACCGCAAAGCCGTGATTCTGCGACGTAATTTCGACCTTGCCCGAGTTCAATTCCTTGACCGGATGGTTGGCACCGCGATGCCCGAACTTCAGTTTGAACGTGTCGCCACCCACGGCCAGCCCGAGGATCTGATGCCCGAGGCAGATCCCGAACATCGGGACATCGGCCTTGTCAACGAGCTGACGCACGTTATCGATCGCATACGTCAGCGCCGCGGGATCGCCAGGGCCGTTGCTCAGGAAGAACCCGTCCGGATCGATCGACAGCAGTTCGCTCGCCGGCGTCTTTGCCGGAAAGACGTGCACGTCGCAGCCGTACGCATCCAGGCGACGGAGGATGTTGTATTTCACGCCGTAGTCATATGCCGCCACACGCAATCGCCGGCTCGCCGTGCGCTGCGGCGCCACGCCGAATTCCTCGTGCTCGGCCGCGCCCGCACCGGACGCGATCTCCCGCCACTCGAAGGGACGGTCGCACGTCACGTCCTTCACCAGGTCGGCCCCTTCCATCCGCGGAATGGCGCGCGCCCTCGCGACCAGTTCATCCGGATCCACCTGCCCTGTCGCGATCACGCCGCGCATGACGCCAGCCGATCGCAGCACGCGGGTCAAGGCACGCGTGTCGATGTCGGCGATGGCGACGATGTGGTGGCGTATCAGGTAGTCGCGAAGGCTGCCGTCCGCGCGCCAGTTGCTGGCCACCGGCGACGCTTCGCGCATGATGAACCCGGCGACGCGAGGTGACTGCGACTCGGCGTCACCGGACGCGACACCGTAGTTGCCAATCAGCGGCGCCGTCATCGTGACGATCTGGCCGGCGTAGGAGGGATCGGTGAGGACTTCCTGGTATCCGGTCATGCTCGTGTTGAACACGACCTCGCCGTGCGCTTCGCCGGACGCGCCGGCGGCCACACCGCGATACCAGGTTCCGTCTTCGAGGGCGAGCGTTGCGTTCATTCGGATCAGGGGAGTTTGGATTTACAACGATTCACTGCTCGAGCGATGCCGCGACGCGAGTGCGTCCATTCTCGGCGACCGTCACCTTCGTCATCCACTGGTGATACCCGGTCATTTCCAACCTGACTGTGTGTCCGCCGGCAGTGATCCCACCGAGCAGCAATGGCGTGCGACCAACCAGCTGATTGTCCACGTACACGCTGGCACCCATCGGGCGTGATTCGACCCACAACGAAGGAGGAAGTTCCCGGTTCCGGGTTCCAGGTTCCGGGTTCGGGTTCGTTCTGGTTTGGCGTTCCTCGTTCGGGGTTCGGTTCCGGGTTTCAGAACCTGGCACTCGCGAACCTGGAACTGGCGAACTTGGAACCGGGGAACTGGGAACTGGGGACCTGGGAACTGGGGAACTGGGAACCGGGAACGGAGTCTCCGCCTTCGGTGACTCGGTCTCGGGCGCGGGCTGTCGCGCGACACCCTGGTCCGTGAAGATCTGTCCCGCCGTTGCTGTCGGTCGCGGCGGAGCCGCCGTTTTTGGCGGCGGCGCGCTTTGTACCTCGCGACGACCGAACACGACACCGCCGGCAAATCCCGCGACGAGCCCAACCGCCAACGAGGCGGCGACGGCAAGCGGCACCCATCTGCGAACTGAACGCCTGTGCGTCTCGGGCGACAGGTCGCCGGATGCGGCGAACAGTGCGGGATGAACGACGTCGGGTGCCTCGCGCAACCGCAGCTCGGGTTCCTTGACGATCGGCGTCGAGGGCGGGACCTCTGTTATCGCTTCCTCGGCGAGTGTTATCGCTTCCCCGGCGAGCACCCCCTGCAGCGCGGCGACGAACTCGAGCGCGGTCTGCGGCGGGTTGTCCACGAGATGACGAATCCGCGACGCATCCTTCCGAATCAGCAACGCCGACGTGATCGTGCCAAGCGCTCGAATGTCGGCCGCATGTGACACGTCACCAGCTGGATCCCGCGCAACGTTACCGATATCAACGCCCGCGCTCTGCAGCGCCTGGACCAGACCGAATCCGGATACACCCGCCGCCTTCGTGCTGATGATCACGTCCCGCAGACCCAATGCGCCATGTGTCACGCCGGCCGCCGACGAGAAGTCGATCGCCGCGGCCGCCGGTGTCAGCAAGGGCATCAGGTCGGCAAGCCGGCTCGGGCCGTTCGCCGCCAGATAGTCGTCAGCTGGAATGCCTTCCAGAAATGAATGAACGAAATACGGTGTGTCACCATCCAGGCCGCAGCCCATGGGTCGCGCCACCGAGGGATGGTCGAGCGGAAGCTCACACAGGTCACGCAACGCGGCCATGAGCGCGTCACGCTGCTCATCGGTGAACGGCTGCGTGAACGTCCTGATCACCACGCGCCGGCCCGTTTCGGGATCCTCGGCAAGGAAGACCGGACCGAACCGGCCGTCTCCGAAACTCGCGCGAAGCTGAAATGAACCGAACTCGCGCGGATGCGCGTCCAAGTGAAGCGGACGGCCTGAATCTTCCCCGGTCAGTGGTGGACCTCCTCCGTGCACACGCCGCGGCTGTGAGGGAGCCGATCGATCGTAGCACGTGCGGACTCGGGGACGCTCGCCGCCGTATACCATTGAGGTCCAATGCGTTACGCTTGTCTTGACACCCCGCTCGGGGCTCTGCGAGAGTAGCCCCGGTGCTGCCCCATTCAGGTCTGTCGGCCCCGGCCGCCCGGCTTCCCATCGACATCCGCCGCTTTCCGTGGATCAGACGCCTCGCCGTGGATTACGCGTTCGACTTCGCGCGCGTGGCGGACTTCTACGCTGGAGACCCGGCCGATCCGGCTGCGTGGCGCGATGCCATCGCGCGAACGCAGCGATACCCTCGACAGCGGGAGGCGATCGCCGACGTCCTGCTCGCCCAGCAGCGCCGGCGTGGCGCTCCGCCGGAATCGATCGCCGCGGCGCAGCAGCTTCGCGATGAGCGGACGGTCGCGATCCTGACGGGTCAGCAGGCCGGTCTGTTTGGCGGACCGCTCTTCACGCTGTTGAAGGCGATGACCGCCATCCGCCTCGTCGAGCGGCTGAAGACGGAGCACGGCGTCGCGGCGGTGCCGATCTTCTGGATCGATGCCGAGGACCACGACTGGGACGAGGTGAAGGCGTGCGGCATCCTGGATGGCGACCTCAACTTCCGATCGATTGCCCTTGGGAATCCTCCCGGCGCGCATGAGGGACCGGTCGCGCGGGTCTGCCTCGACGACTCCGCCCTCGCCGCGTGCGAAGCGCTCGAAGCCACGCTCCAGAAAACCGAGTTCACCCCCGACCTGCTGAAGGCGCTGGGCACTGCGTATCGCATTGGTGCGGGGATGGCAGAGGCCTTCGCGCAATTCGTCGAGTCGGTCCTCGGCCCTCGCGGACTTGTCTTGTATGACTCGTCGGATCCGGCAGCCAAGCCGCTCGTCGCGGATCTGTTCGCGCGCGAGATCGAACACGCGGGCGAGACCGCACGACGCGCGACCGACGCGGGGGCCGAGCTCCAGGCGCGCGGGTATCACGCGCAAGCGACGCCGCATGAAGGCAGCGTGGCGTTGTTCGAGTTGAACGGCGGACGCCACGCCATCCACGCCGACAATGGCTCGTTCGTCGTCGGCGATCACCGGGAATCGAAAGCCGAGCTCATCGATCGCGTGCATCAATCGCCACAGCACTTCAGCCCCAACGTGCTGCTGCGCCCGCTGGTGCAGGACACGCTCTTCCCGACCGTCTGTTACGTGGCGGGACCGAACGAGCTGGCCTATCTCGGTCAGCTGCGCACCGTCTACGACTCGTTCGGCATTCCGATGCCGCTCATGTATCAGCGCGCAACCGCCACGCTGCTCGACTCCAACGCGATCCGCTTCCTCGGCCGCCACGACTTCCCTCTCGAAGCGCTGCGGGCGCAGGATGAAGCGGCGTTGAACGCCCTGCTGGAATCGCAGCTGCCGCCGACGGTCGAGGCCTCGCTGCAGGACGCGCTGCGCGCCATCACCGAGCGGATGGACGTCCTGGCGAAAGAGGTTCCGCAGATCGATCCCACGCTGGAAGGAGCGACACACTCGACGCTCACGCGCATGCAGGACGATCTCAAGAAGCTTCATGCGAAGATCATCCAGGCGGCCAAGCGCAAGGACGAGACGCTGCGCCGGCAGTTCAAGCACGCGCAGGCACAGGCATTTCCGGCCGGTCACCCGCAGGAACGGGAGATCGGGTTCGTGTACTTTCTGAACAAGTACGGCCCGTCGCTCGTCGATCGGCTCGGAGACGAGCTGCCGCTGGAAATGGGTACGCACTGGGTGCTGACGGTCTAGCCGATTCATCATCCGCCGATTAGTAGTTTGTGATTTAAGTGGCTCACAAGCCGACGCGGCGCGGCCGCACGACTCCTTCACGACCCCGACGCCGCTGGCTCTACTACCTTGCCGCGGTCGCCGGCGGCCTCGCGCTCGTTGCCGGCGGCATCACGACCTATTACTACGTCTCCTTCTCGAAACTGATCGACGAACGACTGCACGGCGAGCGTGAGCGGTCGCTGCCGCGCGTCTACGCGCGTCCACTGGAACTGCATCGTGGCCAGTCGTTGTCCGAGCAGGAGTTGATCGCGCGATTGAACGATCTCGGGTACGCGCAGCGCGCCCGCGCGACGCAGGCCGGTGAATTTGCCGTGATGCGCAACGCCGTCGCGATCAGGCCACGCGGTGGGGATCGCACCGGGTCCACCGTACAAGTCGCGTTTCCCGCCACGCCCGCGGCTCGCCCGGCGGGAGGAACGGCGACGCCCCCGCCAGCGGTCGTGCAGCAGCTCGAGGTGACCGGCAGCGGGCGCGTCGATCGCGTTCGGCTCGATGCGCCGCTCCTCACCGCGCTGATGAGCGCGGGGCTGCGCGAAAAGCGCCGTCGCGTGCCGTTGTCGGCGATTCCGCGGCACATGCAGGAAGCGGTGCTCGCGATCGAGGACCAGCAGTTCTACTCGCACCCGGGCGTGAATCCGTTCAAGGTCGCCGCCGCCGTACTGGCCAACGTCTTCGGCAGTCGACGCCCTGTCGGCGGCAGCACCATCACCCAGCAACTGGCGCGCATGTTCTTCCTCGCCGACGAGTTCAACGCGGAGCTGCAGAGCGGCACGCGTGGTCGATCGTGGGGATCGTACGGGCGCAAGGGCCAGGAGATGTTCATGTCGATGGTGCTCGAGCGCCGCGCGTCGAAGGACGAGATCCTCGAGCTCTATCTGAACGACGTCTATCTCGGCCAGCGCGGATCGTTTGGCATTCACGGCGTGGCCGAAGCGTCGCGGATCTTCTTCGGCAAGGACGTCGCGAACCTGACGATCGCGGAGGCGGCCGTGATCGCCGGCGTGATTCAGAGCCCGGCGTCGCGGTCCCCGTTCACCAACGCCACGCGCGCGGTGGAACGACGCAATACAGTCATTCGCGCGATGGCCGAGGAACGCTTCATCAGCGATGACCAGGCCACGCGCGCTCTCAACGAACCGCTGCAGGTTGTCGCGCGCGCCGTGGACAACGAGGCGCCCTATTTCGTCGACCTGATCGGACAGGAGGTCGAGGAAACGTTCCCGGGCCTGACGACGAATGAAGGCAAGGTTGACGTTTACACGACGCTCGACATCAACCTCCAACGCGCCGCGCTCGAAGCGATGCGCAACGGGCTGGCGAAGGTCGACGAGACGCTGGCCGCGCGCAAGCGGCGCCGCCCGCGTCCTCCGCAGGCGGCGCTGATTGCCGTCGATCCGCGGACGGGCGAAATCCTCGCCATGGTCGGCGGTCGCTCGTACAACCAGTCGCAATTCAACCGCGCCGTCGTCGCCCATCGTCAACCCGGCTCGGTGTTCAAGCCGTTCGTCTATCTGGCCGCGTTCGAGCGCGCCGCGGCAGAAGGCCTGAACGACTTCACGCCAGCCGCGCTCACCCGTGACGAGGCGGAGACGTTCGACTTCAACGGCCAGATCTGGGAGCCGAAGAACTACGACGACTACGACGGCGAGATCACGTGGCGTCGCGCGCTCGCCATGTCGCGCAATCTCGGAACGATTCACGTCGGGCAGCAGGTCGG
>Ga0111538_10014075_pt1 | contig 10553 bp, 10 predicted proteins | sample SoiMethybrSBSTD1_FD_79669 | JGI IMG/M metagenome (GOLD analysis project Ga0111538, IMG submission 79669) | Bulk soil microbial communities from a Populus tree surrounding site in Tennessee, USA - Soil MetaG P. TD hybrid SBSTD1 (version 2)... | ecosystem: Environmental > Terrestrial > Soil >... | reverse complement strand
GCTTTGTTCCGGCGAACGCTTTTCGCCCGCTGGGCGAACGAATTTCGGAGCCGCCGGCCCCGCACTGGGTGCCTGGCAACGAAACTTGTTATATCCTGCTGCCGGGCTGGGGATTGAAGGATGATTCTGTCGAAACTTGCGGCGGCGACACTTGTCGTTGGTGTCGCGGGCTCGGTTGTCGAGTCGCCAACGCGCCAACTTTCGGTGCAGCAAAAAGACGCGGCAACAATGGCGTACGTGCGGTCGGCAACCGATTGCATTGCGCGAACTGTGGCGTCGGACACTCGTTTCCGGAAAGATAACCCGGCGTCCAACCTTGGCGACTTGATCGTCGAGTCAATGCCGAAGTGCCTCGACCCGGTGCGGGCGATGATCGCCGCATACGACCGCTACTTCGGCGAAGGCTCAGGGGAGGATTTCTTCGTTGGCCCGTATTTGGACGTGCTCCCGGACGCAGTGGTGCACAGGATAAAGAGCATCACTGAATGATCGCACGTGCGTCGCCGCGTTTCCCCTCGCGACGCAGCTTGCGCGTTCCAGCGGAACGCCCCGATGGTGCGGGCGTAGGCAGTCATTCTGCCCCTCCAAATCTCGACCGTTTTTCGTCGAGTGTTATTCAACAAGGTCTGTTCCCGCGCAAACGGAACTGCATCGATCGTCAGGGACGCAATGAACGGCTTGCGCTTCGATGCGTTGTCGACCGTGCATCCGGTGCACGAAAGGAGGGAACAACATGAAACGCTTTATGATCCTTGCCACTGCGGCGCTCCTCAGTTCCGGCGCGTTCGCGCAGACCGCGACGGTGGAGTTAGCGCCTGAGCAGCGTACGAAGATCAAGCAGTACGTGACGACCCAGAAGGTTGCGCCCGTGACTGTCAAGGAGAAGGTTACGGTCGGTGCGACGCTGCCGGCAGACGTGCGCTTGAGCCCGGTCCCGGCGGATTGGGGCCCGAGCGTGACCAAGTATCAATACTTCTACTCGGATGATCATGTGTACTTCGTGGAACCGAGTACCCGTAAGGTCATCACCGTCATCGACTAACCTTTGATGTGAACGAGCCCAGTGCATCGGAACCGGTGCGCTGGGTTTCGTTTGCGCCCGGCGATACCGCGGCCCTCATGCGCCGGATCGATGAAGAGTGCGAGGATCGCTCCGTCGACGACGACCTATCGGGCGGACGCAGCGGGCGACAGCGCCACGCGAAAGCCGATCTTGCGGCTGCGCGCTCTCGGCTCTCCGCTCAGCATGCGCGCCGCCGAGCGGCAGAATTTCGCGCCGTGCGACCACGAGCCGCCGCGCAGCACGCGCGTGCGCTGGTCCGCGCCGCTGATCCATGCGCTGCCGTCGAGCGGTGCGCGCTGGTAGTCGCCGTGCCACCGGTCCCGGCACCACTCGAACACATTGCCGTGCATGTCGAACAGGCCGAAGCCGTTCGCCGCGCCGAGACTGCCGACCGGGGTCGTCACGTCGCCGTCGAAATTCGCCAGCGCGCGCGTGATCGTCGCGCCGAACCAGAACGGCGTCGATGTGCCGGCGCGACAGGCATATTCCCATTCGGCCTCGCTCGGCAGCCGATAGGCGCGGCCGGTCCGCTGCGACAGTTGCCTGCAGAACGCTTCCGCGTCGTCGCACGATACGCGCACGACGGGCTGTTGCGGGCTCGCCCGGAAAGCCGCATCCACGGCGGTCATTCCCTCCGGGAGGCCGCCCATCACGGCGCGCCATTGCGCGATCGTCACCGGGTGTGTGCCGAGACAGAAGGGCGCGACCGCCACGTGGCGCTGCGGCCGCTCGTTGCTGTGGCTGCCGGCTTCGCTCGCCGGCGCGCCCATCAGGAATGTGCCGGCCGGAATGCGCGCCATCTGCAGCGTGACGCCGCCGCCGAGGCGTTCGGTGAACCGCTGCGTTCGGGTCAGCGCGCGCGCCCGCGCAGACGGCACGATGGGCTTTGGCAAAACCTGAACCGTGGTGCTGTTGGCTCAATTTGCAGGATGCGGGATATCGCAGGAACATCCGGTTCAGGCGAATGTAGCATGGAAGAGAATCGCGGATGGTTCACACGCGCGTTGCGGCTCGCGCGTCAGCCTGCCGCCGGTGTTCCCTGGTGCAGTTCGCCGCCGCGCATCAGGCGGCGCGCAATGTCCGCCGTCTGCAGCGCGGCCCGTTCGGTCGGTGAATGGGCGGCCAGATAGCGGGCGACGGCGATGAGAATATGCCGGCCTGCCGCGCCGTTGCCCCACTCGCCGAACTGCCGTAGGCCCGCTTCGAGCATCTGGCAGGCGTGAAAGCCCGCATCCTCGCGCAGCAGCGCATGGGCGAGCGTCGCGATCAGAGCCTCCGGCGCGTGACCGGCGATGCAGTGACGGGCGACCAGGCGCGCCGCCGCGTCGACCTGTTGCTGGCGATCGAAGGCATCGAGCAGGGCGGTGCGGATGTCCTCGACGCTGGCCGGCAGCGCGTCGAGCGGGTCGCCGTTCTCGCCGGGCAGCGCCGCCGGCGGCACGTTGAGGTAACGCGCGAGGTGCAGCGCCATGGCGCCATGCAGCAGCCCGCGTGCCGCCTCGACCGTATCGCCCGGCGATTTGCCGATCCGCTTGAGCGCCTGATGCAGCGCGTTGGCATAGGTGAAGACGTGATGCGCCGTCTCCCAGTCGCCATGCTCGTTCGCGGTGCCGAACCGTGCGACCCTGAGCGCCGCCGCGTAGGCAAGCGCCTTGCCGAGATCGGCGGGAGAAGCGCCGGTGCGTGCCGCGGCCTTGAGTGCCTCGATCGCGTCGCCCGGTTCGGCGGCGAGCAGGCGCTCGGCCAGCGTCGTGTGATCCGACCAGCGGCTGGCGCCACCATTCGTGGCGAACAAGCGGGGCAGTTCGCGCGCGGCCTCGTCACACAGCGCGATCAGGTCTGCGGGCTGACGCCACGCGGTCGATTCGTCCGCGCCGCGCGCTTCCGTCATCTGGCCGACGATACTCGGCAACACATCGGCCGCGTGCTCCCAGCCGATGAGGTCGAGGCACTCGAATGCCTTGTTGATGAAATCGAGCGAGTGCCCGCCATCCGCGTAGGCGCGGTCGGTCTCGGCCGCGAGGAGGAGATCCGCGAGCTCGGCCGGCGATGCGCCGCCCGCGATGGCCGTCAGCACGGTGCGTTCCGCCGCCTCGCGATGGCGCACCGCCGTCCAGCGCCGCAGCCAGCGCTTCAGCGTGGGGAGGTCGGTCGGGCTCGTCAGCGGCGCCCGCTCGCGGCGCGGCGCGGCGCCGTCGCAGTCCTCGGCCACGCGCCGCGCCCCGTGGAACAGCGCAAGATGCGCCTCGTCGCCCGGCAGCATGGGCAGCAGCTGGCCGAGCGCGGTGAGGATGGTGAGCCCGGTGCCCCAGCCGTCGCGGTTGCGGCAGCCGAACAGCGCGGCCTGACGCACCACATCCGATGGCGGCCGGCCGGCCGCGAGCAGGCCATGCGACGCCTTGGCGATGACGAGGCTCAGGCCATGCGCCAATCCGTCCCCGAGCCGCTCGCGCCAATGCGCGGCCGGATCGGCATGGCCGAACACCGGCTTCACCCAGACCTCGCCGGCACGGATATCGACCGGACAGGCCGGAACGTCGTCGGCCCACAGATCGAAGGTGCAGCCGCTCGCCAGATCGAAGCGCGCATGATGCCAGTGGCAGGTCAGGATGCCGTCCTCGACGCTGCCGCGATCGAGCGGGAAGCCCATATGCGGGCAGCGATTGTCGAGCGCGAAAACGCGTCCGTTGTCGTGCACCAGCAGGATCGGACGATGACGCCCGCGCACGACGAGGCGCCCCTTGGCTTTCAGCTCCGCGAGGCTGGCCGCATGCACAAAATCCGAGGTCGGCGTGTCCACGTCGGGACCATGCGCTGGGCGTTGGATGGCAGTCCATCCACTATAGCATGCTTTTGGCGCGGACTCCGCGCCACCACTGACACGACGGTCTGGCGCGCTGTCGAAAGCTCATCGCATCTTCGAGGCACTCAGAACTTCCAAAGCCTGCCCTGGCAGGCCGGGTCGACGCGGAATCTCGCTTGCAAGACGGTGACGATACTGCGGAATTTTTGTGGTGCCCCTGGCCGGACTCGACCAGCACGACCTTGATCGCAGCCTGCTCCTGAGCCGGTGAGTCTACGCGCTCGATCATTTCAATCTGAGGATCATCTCACACTCGGCAAGCGTGGGCGTGTGAGAGAGCGGTTTCCTCACGCCGGTTGGCCGAAATCCGCATCGGCGGTAGAGCGCAAGGGCCGGATCGTTTCCGTCGGTCACCCAAAGGATCATGCGGTCGGCCCCGCATGCCGCAGCCCAGGCTGAGAGGGAATCGACCAGTTTAACGCCGATGCCAGATCGCCGCGCCATCATGTCGACGAACATGCTGACGAGCAGCTTGCTTGCATCCTCTGGTTCGTCGTCTCGAGGAAGGCCAGTCACCATCCCGACCCATTGCCCATCGCGCTCTGCAATGAAAGTCGCGCGATCGCAGCCGGTTGCTGCGCCGACGGCTCTTTCATTCCAGATGCCATCCGGAAAGCCCTGCTCATGAGCCAGCGACGAGCCGAACGCCATTGGCGCTTCGGCAAGTGCGCGGAGCCGATACGCCCGCAATTGGCGCCCCTCGTCTGCGCGTATGCGACGAATAAGTGCCCGCATGGTTCCTCGGATTGTTTGTTTACACTTGAAGGGGCACCGCGACGAGGCGTCAAGACCCTACGCGGGGTTCGGTCCAGCGGCGTGCCGGTGTCGGCCCTGATAAGCTGCGCGTTCTTTGGAATTCTCGCCCGCCGACGACATCGTCGCTGCCGCAAGAAATAATAAGGACTTCACCACGTCCCGCTGGCAGCTGGCCCTTCGCGTCGTTTCGCTGCGTCGCAGCGACACGTCCGGAGTCAGCGGCGAAGCCGACACGCCGGGGACATCGCTCAACCAACGCGAAGGCGGAAATAGGCCTAGCGTACGGCTGCCGCGTTTTCAGTGCGTGTTTGCGGGTGCCATCTTGTATCCGGGCAAGCCGGCGCGCTCGATCGCCTGCTGCACCAATCCCGACGCCTTGGCCTGTTCGATAAATTCGGTGATGTAGGCGAGCCGCGCGGCTTGACCCTTCGGAACCACCATGCCGACGAGGTTCGCCCCGTAGTGCTCGTCCAGCACCCGCGAGCCGGGAAGCTTTTCCGAATACGCCAGAAGCACGACACGGACCGAGGCAAATGCGTCCGCGTGTCCAGAACGCAGGAGCTCGAAAGTGGGGTCCGGAGTCGCGGCATATATCAATTGGGCGTGTTTGAGCATCCGTCTCAAGGTCAAGGTCGAAGCGTGATCACTCACGACCGCGATGCGAACGCCCGGTCGGTCCACGTCCGCGATACGCTGAATCGAAGACGCTGCCGGCACCAGAAAGGTGTAGTCCAATTGGAGAATGGGAGGCGAGAAGTCGACCCCGGTCCGAGACGGGTCGGGTCCCATAAATCCCATATCACAGGCGCCGTTCGTCAGGCAGGTCAACATCTCGGGGATGGTCGGATGTCCGACCGGCAAGATGTCAGCCCCGATCCGCGCGCCGAGTGCACGAGCAATGTCGAGAAGAATGATTCCCACCGAGGCTCCCTTCGGCTCACCCGTTTGAGGATCCTTTGTGTACATAACGGAGTGCACCCCAACACGAATCTTGCCGGCCTTTGCAAGGTCAGCGACTCGGGCGTCAGGGACCTGCTGCGCCCCGGCGAGGCTTGCCAACATCGCGGTGAACGTGAGGGAGAGAAGAAGCTCTTTCATATACGCCTCCCACGCTTCTCTTGGCCCCGCAAGCGAACGCGGAGCGCGCGCAATGCTGGTGCGTGCAAGATGCGAAACGACTGCGTATTTCTGCCGGGAGTCGACAGGCTATCGTCGGCTGCCCGTGTGTCAAACTACACCGTTTGTGCCCTCTGAGCCAGACGACCTAAGAGCGGGAATGGTCTGGTGACGATGTCTCCATCTGGCTCTTCGCGCCACGCGGCTCTGAGACGGTCGTCAGTCGCTTTCGGAGCAAAGCGGACTCTCGTAAGCCGCCGGCTCGGGCGCATTTGTAAGCTCAGGCCTAGTCTGGTTCTCATAAGCGCGGCCTCATCTACGCCGCGGCCGTGAGGCCCAACAAATCGCGCTTACTGATCTGTTCCTCTCAATGGCCACTTGCGCGCCGCTGCGCGAACCCGCAAACGGGAATGGGGACTGCACGCGCCGTGAGCGAAGCCGGCTTTAGTCCTTCGCTCACAACTGTCGCAATTGTGGATGGTGGTTCCGCGGGGGGTCCATTCCACCCTGGTCAGCGAGCTTCGGTGCGCGCGGCGTCATGGAAGATATTGAAAAAATTGGTGCCCCTGGCCGGACTCGAACCAGCACGACCTTGCGGCCACCTGATTTTGAGTCAGGCGCGTCTACCGATTCCGCCACAGGGGCCCGCGCGGACCATACTGGCGCAGGCGGCCGCGGGTCAACGATTGTTGAAAGGAACTGACCATCGGTGAATCGACAGAGGGCGGATCAGACGTTAAGGAGCGCCCATGCTGGCTCCATCCGCCAACCAGTCCCCGACCTCCGCGCATGCGCCGGCGTTCCGGCGCACCGATCCGGCCGCGGCCGCGGCACTGATCATCGCGCTCGTCGGCGCCGCGACCATCGCGGGCGCATGGTTCTTGGAGCTGGTCATCAAGCTCAATCCATGCCCGCTCTGCCTCGAGCAGCGCTGGCCGTATTACATCGGCATTCCGCTCGCGCTTTTGGTGGCGATCGCGGCGTGGCGCGGCGCGCCGCGCGTGCTCGTCACCGTCGGCCTGCTGGCGCTCGCCGGGCTGATGCTGTGGGGCGTTTATCTGGGCGTGTTCCACGCCGGCATCGAATGGAAATGGTGGGTCGGCCCGCAGGAGTGCTCGGGCGCGCCGCAGCTCGGCGGTCCGGGCGATCTGTTGAAGCGGCTGCAGAGCATCAACATCACGCGCTGCGACGAGGCGGCGTGGCGCTTTCTCGGCATTTCGCTCGCCGGCTACAACGCGCTGATCTCGGCGGCGCTCGCCGGCGTCGCGTTATGCGGCGCGCGGGCGGCGCGCGCGAAGGCTTGAAGTCTCAATCGGTCGCCTCTGGCTGTCAGCGCCAGCGCGAAACCACGCCTTTGGCCGGGGCGGGGGGCGCCGGAGCGGGGATCGCGACATCGCCGCGCCGGCCGAAAACGACGACCTCGATTGTCTCCTGATCCCGCTTGATGACGAAGTTGTAGCCGTCGAGCAGGCGCGCGATCACCTGTCCGAGCGAGCCCGCATAGATCGTATTGGCGGCACCGTCGAGCGGAACGGCGGCGCGGTATTTCACCTTGAAGGCCGGGGCCAATGCCGCGAGCACGTCGGCGACCGAATCGCGGCTGGTGGTGACGCGCACCGCCGCGGCGGTGCCGTCGATCAGGACCTCGGCGCAGGCGGGCGTCGCAAGTCCGCAGACAAGCACGCCCGCCAGGCCGATCGACGATCGGCGTTGGTCCATTGTCGTCGCTAGTCTTTGCCCTTCGGCAGGCTGATGAACACGCGCGAGCGATGGCAGATCTCCGGCCAGACGTCGCCGTTCGAATAGCTGTGCGTCTCGACGTCCGTCGTCAGGTGCGCGACGATCAATGTCTTGCCGTCTTGCGAGATCATGCCGGAGACCGGCGGGATCGCGTCGACCGTACTGGTCTGCCCGGTGCGCGGGCCGGTCAGATGCGTCGACGTGAAGCTGCCCGGCACCATGACGGAGGTCCAGCCGCCGTCGCCATCCACCGTGTAGGTGAACGAGAAGCTGAAGTCCGAAGAACCCGCCGACGGCGGGAAGCTGGGATAGCCGGTCGGTCCCGGCGTCGGACGAACCGTGATGCCCACCGACGTGCCCTTGACGGTGCCGGTACCGTCGCCGTTGAAGGTGCGGATGCCTTCGACCGAGAACGAGCGCGAGAACGAGGTCGCGCCGACCTTCGGCTGCAGGTTGGCGTTGAACCCCGAATTCGGGAGCGCCGTCCCGGGAGTGGGGTTGCCCGGTCCCGGGTCGGAGCCGGGCGCGACCAGGCAGGCCGCAGTGCCGGTGAAGCCGTATTCTCCTTTCAGTTTCTTGGAATCCGCTACCGCGCTGGTCGTCCACGCAATCACCGCAACGGATAACGCAAAGGCGAGGCCTTGGTACATGATATCCCCCAGGGTTGTATTGACCATGCGCGCGATAGCAGCCCAGCCGTGATAAAAACGTGAAAAGGTACTCCACTCCCGCAAATCGCCGCTCAACCTTCACACCTGCGGCCTGTTCTCGGCGCCAATGACACAGGGCCGCCTGGCGGTGCGCCGCGAGGCCAATGCTCCCGCCTGGTGTCCCGGCGCTCGTGTCGCGCCAGACGGGCTCCTATATGAAAGGGATCTGGAGCAAAGGTTGTTCGACTCATGAGCGACCCGTTGGCCCGGACGGTCACGCGCGTCGCCTACATGGCGACCCAGCTGCCCCGCCTTGCCTGGTATGCCGGCCACGACTACGTCGTGCGGCGACTTGCGGCGCAGGCGCGCCGCCGCAACGCCACGCTGCGCCGCGACGGCTCGAGCGCGGGGGCGGGAAACCTGGACCAATGGCGGATCTATTCCGATCTGGCCGACCTGCTGGCGCAGGATCTCGCCAATGTCGAGGCCGGGATCTATCCGCTGCCCCATGATCATGACGGGGCCTTGTTCACGCGGCTGCGCCGCTCGCGGCTTTTCTTCGAGGACCTGCCGGCGATCCATCGCCGGCGCGAGCGCAAGGACACGCGCGAGGTGATGACCGCCGCGACCGCAGGCAAGCGTCCGGATTACTATCTGCAGAACTTTCACCATCAATCCGGCGGCTGGCTTTCGGAGGATTCGGCCGATCGCTACGACACCCAGGTCGAGGTGCTGTTCAAGGGGAGCGCCAACGCGATGCGCCGCCAGGCGCTGCCGCCGCTCCACGAGGTGTTCGCCGGGCGCGACCAGCGCCGGTTGCGGCTGCTCGACATCGCCTGCGGCACGGGCCGGTTTCTCGACTTCGTCAAACAGGCATGGCCGCGGCTTCCGGTGGTCGGGCTCGACCTGTCGGAGGCCTACTGCCGCCACGCGCGCAATCATCTCGGCCGCTGGTCGCGCGTGAATGTCGTTGTCGGCAATGCCGAAGCGGTCCCGGCGCCGGACGCGAGCTTCGACGCCGCGACGTGCCTGTTCACGTTCCACGAGCTGCCGCCGCACGCGCGCCGCAACGCCTTGCGGGAATGTGCCCGCGTCCTCAAACCGGGCGGCCGCCTGGTATTGCTCGATTCTCTGCAGCGCGGGGACGAACCCGACTACGACGGAATGCTCGAATGGTTTCCGCGGAACTATCACGAGCCATATTACGGCAGCTATCTCGGCGAGGATTTTTCCGCGATCGCGCGCCGGCTCGGGCTGAAACACCGGCGCGACGTGAGGGCGTTCGTGTCGAAGGTGATGGTGTTCGACAAGCCGCAGTAGCGCATGTCGTAGCTGCTACGGCTCCAGCTCGGTGTCCCAGTAGAGATAGTCGAGCCAGCTGTCGTGCAGATAGTTCGGCGGGAACAGCCGCCCGTTGCGGTGCAGGTGCTGCACGCTCGGTGCAAACGGCATCTGCGAGGGCCACATGCCGGCCTCGTCCGGCGTCATGTTGCCCTTCTTCAGATTGCAGCCCGAGCAGGCCGCGACCACGTTGTCCCACATCGTCAGCCCGCCGCGCGAGCGCGGCAGCAGGTGATCGAAGGTGAGATCGTCGCGCGTGCCGCAGAACTGGCAGGAGAACTTGTCGCGCAGGAACACGTTGAACCGTGTGAACGCCGGATGGGTCGAGGGCTTCACATAGGTCTTGAGCGAGACGACGCTCGGCAGCTTCATCTCCAGGCTCGGCGAGTGCACCGCCTTGTCGTACTGCGCGACGATGTTCACGCGCTCGAGGAAGACCGCCTTGATGGCGTCTTGCCATGACCACAGCGACAGGGGGTAATAGCTCAGCGGGCGGAAGTCCGCATTGAGAACCAATGCAGGCCAACCGCTGTTGGGCACGTGCGCGTTCAAGGCTTTCCCGTCCTCCTCCACGCGGCGGCAACCGCCGCTGACTCATAGTCTATATGGAGCGTGACGGGATTGTGAAGCAGGCAGAGACGGTTAGGCTGTCATACGTTCCAGCGCACGGAAGCGCCGGGCGAGGAATTCCCCGCCATGGCGCAGGCCTTCGGGGTCGATCCCGTGGCCCGTGCCGGCCGAAATATGCCATTCGACCGGCAGCTCCAGGGCGGCGAGCGCCTCGGTCGCATGGAACAGCGCCTGCACCGGGATGAGCTCGTCCGCATCGCCGTGCACCAGCAGCACCGGCGGACGCGCGCGGACCTGCGGCGCGTAGCCCTCGATGTCCGAATCGCCCTTGAGCACGAACATGCCCGAATAGCCGACGATCGCCGCGGGCGCGGCCGCGCGGCGCAGCCCGACATGCAGCGCCATCATGGTGCCCTGCGAGAAGCCGACCAGCGCGAGCCTCGATGGCGGCAGC
>Ga0111538_10014073_pt1 | contig 10554 bp, 10 predicted proteins | sample SoiMethybrSBSTD1_FD_79669 | JGI IMG/M metagenome (GOLD analysis project Ga0111538, IMG submission 79669) | Bulk soil microbial communities from a Populus tree surrounding site in Tennessee, USA - Soil MetaG P. TD hybrid SBSTD1 (version 2)... | ecosystem: Environmental > Terrestrial > Soil >... | reverse complement strand
GCATGCGGGACGGCGCTTCATGCCGAGGTGCCGTTCCCGCCGCGAGGGGCAAAGGCCACGCCGCGGTAGGCGGCCAGGCTGCCTGTAACCAGCTCCGCGGCCAAGATCCGGTCCGGGTTCACGGGACCCGGCAAGGTGATCTGGCCACGGGGGACACGCTTGAACCAAAGTCTTCCGTAGTAGGGCTCGTCGCCGACGAGGAGAACAAGGGCGATCCCGGCGGCGCGGGCCGCCTCCAGCGCCTCGCCGACGAGGCCTCGGCCGTGGCCCTGATTGGCGAATGCCGGATCGACGGCAAGAGGGCCGAGCAGCAGTGCACCGCCACGGCCGCCGACCAGGATCGGCGTGAAGCGCACGGCGGCGGCGAGCCGGCCGTCGATGCGGCACACCCGGCAGAAGGGCGAGAACTCCGGCATGCCCTCGCGCAGGCGATAGGCGGTGCGGGCAAATCGCCCCGGGCCGAAGGCGCTTGCGTGCAGCGCCTGGATTTCCGCGCCGTCCTCCGGAGCCGCCGCATGCGTGACAATGTCCTGGGCCATCAGCCCGCCCTCCGTATTGCTACCGTTTGATGCGAGCGCGGGCCCGGCCCTCGATGCGCTGCAGCGAGGCGTCGTGTGCCCGACTGGCATCTCCCAGGCAAGACCTTCGAACGGCTACGGCCAAGGATCGCCCTGGTGGCCTACCACATCGAGCTTCGGGGCTTGCCGCCCAGCACCTCCGCGACACGGCGGCGAGCGCCGCCGGTGATGCCGTCGGGGAGGCAGTCGGAGTCGAAGAAAGCCTGCTCCTGGATCTCGAAGCTCGGCGTCCATATGCGCGACTGCTCCCAGTCGCGCACGACGAACAGTGCGATGTGGTCGCCGGGGAACCGCTCGAAATTGGCGTAGAGCCCGAACAGCTCCGGCGGGGCGGTCGCCTTGATCGCCACCTCCTCGTCGAGCTCGCGCGCCAATGCCACCTCCACGGTCTCCCCGCTCTCCACCCCGCCACCCGGAAGGTGCCAGCCGGGCTGATAGCCGTGCCGCACCAGCAGCAGGCGGCTGTCGCGGTCGAGGATGCAGCCCTGCACCCCCATCGTCAGGCCGCGCCGGAAACGCCAGTAGCGCTGCAGCGCCTTTGTCAGGACCGCGTTCTTGACCATGGCTCGCTCCGGGCCGACGGCGGCCCCGAACGGCACCTTTCGACCGCAGCGTCCGATTTGGCAAGCCGTAACAAAGCCGCTACGCAGTATGCGCGATGACCAGCACGATCACCGTCGCCCAGCTCAGCGACGTGCACCTGGGTCCGATTGCCGGCTTCACACCCCGCTATTGGAACCTCAAGCGCGCGCTCGGCTATGCCAACTGGCTGCGCAACCGGCGCACGGCCTACCAGCGGCCGGTGCTGGACCGCATCCTGGCCGATGCGAAGGCCCAGGCTGCCGACCACATCGCGGTCACCGGCGACCTCGTCAACATCGGATTGCCGCAGGAGCACATCAACGCGTTGCGCTGGCTCGATGAGGTTGGCCCGCCCGAGCGGGTGAGCGTCATTCCCGGCAACCATGACATCTATTCCTCGCTGGGAGCAGATCCCGGCGTTGCCCGCTGGGCGCGCTACATGGAGTCGGACGAGCACGGCGCGACCCATGCGTCAGGTGCGTCCAGCTTTCCGTTTGTGCGCATGTTGGGCCGCGTCGCGCTGATCGGTGTCAACTCGGCGGTGCGGACGACGCCGTTCGTCGCCTCGGGGCGCGTCGGCCCGGAGCAGCTTATGCGTCTTGCCGTCACCCTGGATCGGCTCGCCAGAGCGGATGTCTTCCGCCTCGTGCTGATCCACCACCCGCCGCTACCTGGACTTGCCAAGCGCTATCGCGACCTTCAGGACTCGGCCGCACTGGAGGCGGTCCTCGCGCAGCACGGCGCCGGGCTCGTGGTGCACGGTCACAACCATGTCAGCACGCTGGCCTGGTGCGAAAGCGTCACGGGGAAGGTTCCGGTCGTCGGCGCACCCTCGGCCTCGCTCGGCCGTCGCCACAACCGCGAGCCGCTCGCCCGCTACAACCTGTACCGCATCACCGGCGGTCCGCCCTGGACGATCGAGCTGATCGGTCGTGGTCTCAACGAGGTCGGCGGGCGGATTGTCGAAATCGAGCGGCGGGTCCTTACACCGTACACACGTGCATGAGCGCCGCTCAGGTCAGCCCTGAGAAAAAATCGCGGCATCGACGCGCGGTACGTCTGTAGGATGCGCGGCCCGCAAGCCTAGGATTCGCGCCCATGCAGAAGGTTGCCCCCCCGCCGCCGGCCGCCGCCAGGCCCCTCTGGGTCGTGGTGCTGTCGGCCGGGCTGATCGTCGGCATCGCCATGGGCATCCGCCAGGTGATGGGCCTCTACCTGCCGCCGATGACCCAGGAGTTGGGCATCGGCCGCGAGCCCTTCTCAACGGCCATGGCTGTCGCCAATCTGATGTGGGGCGCCGCCGCGGTGTTCGCGGGGATGGTGGCGGATCGCTACGGTGCCGGGCGTGTCGTGGTGGGCGGCACTCTGGCAAGCATGGCGGGCATCTACCTGATGTATGCAGCCACATCGGGATTCGACCTGCTGATTGCCGGCGTTTTCCTGGGCATCGGCGTTAGCGGCACGGGGCTTAATGCCCTGGTCGGCGCCGCCGGCCGCGCCGCTCCGCCCGACCAGCGCACGGCCGCGATCGCGTCGCTCGGCATGGCCAGCGGCATCGGCGGCTTCGTCGCCTTCCCCTATGCGCACCTGCTAATGGACTACTTCGGCTGGCAGACGAGCCTCCTGCTCCTGCTGGCGACCACGGCGATCGTCATGCCGCTGGCTTGGCCGCTTGCGGGCAAGCCCACGCATCATGCCGGCACCTTCGACCAGCAGACGCTCGGCGAGGCGTTCAAGGAGGCCTCCACGCACCCGAGCTACCTGCTGCTGGTGACGGGCTTCTTCGTCTGCGGCTTCCATGTCGCCTTCTACGGCGTGCATCTGCCGGCGTTTGTGGCTGATAAGGGACTGGACCCCAGCGTCGGCGTCGCGGCGCTAACGATGGTGGGGCTCGCCAACCTGGTCGGGACCTACATCTCTGGGCAATCGGGACGCTTCATCGAGAAGCGCCGGGGGCTCAGCCTGATCTACTTCGCCCGCTGCTTCGTCTTCCTCGGGCTCCTGTTCCTGCCGATCACGGGCACGACGGTGATTGTGCTCAGCATCCTGCTCGGCCTGTTCTGGCTCTCCACCGTGCCGCTGACCTCAAGCCTGGTGGCTACCTTCTTCGGCACGCGCTGGATGTCGATGCTCTTCGGGGTGGTCTTCCTATCGCACCAGGTGGGATCGTTCTGCGGCCTGGTGATGGCAGGCTACCTCTACGACCTCACCAAGTCCTATGATACAATGTGGTGGATATCGATCGCGCTCGGACTGTTCGCAGCCGCAGTGCACTGGCCGATCCAGGAGCGCCCGGTAGCGCGGTTGGTGACAAGTCCAGCGTGAGCATCGACCCGGCGAGGACCATGGCGACGAACACGGACGTTGGACGCGAGACGCAGGCGCGGGACGGAATATCCGGTGCCCTGCGATGGGGCGTGCTCGGCGCCGTCGGCGTGGTGTTTGCGGGCGCCCTCTATCTCATCGCCGTGCGGGGCGAAGCACTGCTGCTCGACCTTTCGGCACTGGGGCGCATTTTCTGCCTGTAGGGCGCAAAAGGCGATAGCCACATTGCGCCGACAGGACGGCAGAAGTCGGTGCAATGCGCCCCGCTTTGCACCCTACGGTACACGCACCTTGCGCACGAACTCCGCCACCGCCCGGCCGATGTCGTCGGGGCTGTCCTCCTGGAGGAAGTGCAGGCCCTTGACGGTGATCTCGGTCTGGTTGGGCCAGGCGCGACACACCTCGCGCTGGCGCCCGAGCAGGATGGAGCCGGGATCGGCGTTGACGAAGAGCTTTGGAGTATCGCTCGTGCCGAGCCACGCCGAGTAGTCCTCGACGACCTTCACAACATCGGCGGGCTCACCCTCGATCGGGATCTGGCGCGGCCAGCTCAAGGTGGGGCGGCGATCCTCGCCTGAAGCGGCGAACGGGCGGCGGTACTCCGCCATCTCCGCGTCCGTGAGTTGGCGGAGGATCGAGCCCGGTAGCACGCGCTCCACGAACATGTTCTTGGCGAGGATCATGTCGTCGCCGCCGTCGGAGCGGAAGCCCTGGAAGGCGCGGCGCGCGTTCTCCGGCCAGTCGGCCCACGTCACCGGCGTGACGAGCGCCTCCATGTAGACGATGCCGGCGACACGCTCGGGATGCCGGCGCGCCCATTCGAAACCCAGCGCCGAGCCCCAGTCGTGGATGACGAAGACGATCTTGTCGCCCAGTGCCAGCTTGTCCCACAGCGCCCATAGGTAATCACGCTGCTCGGCATAGCTGTACCGGGATGGGCCGGAGGGGGGAAGCTTGTCGCTGTCGCCCATGCCGATCAGGTCGCAGGCAACGAGCCGCCCCAACCCCTCGCAGTGGGGCATGACGTTGCGCCAGAGATAGGACGAGGTGGGATTGCCATGCTGGAAGACGATCGTCGGCCCCGAGCCTTCGTCGATGTAGGCCATGCGGCGGCCTTTGACCTCGGCGAACTTCTTGGCGGCGTAAGGTTTGGCGGACAGGGGCATGGATGGCTCCTCGCGCACGCTTTGCGAATTGGCTGCTACTACGCGAAGTACAGGGGGGAGCCGTCAAGCCACGATATCGGGATCGATCGTGCCGGCAGCTATTCCTTTGGCCGCGCGTCACTGCTGGCCTGGGCGACCATGGCGAAGAACGTGCGCACGCGCGCCGCGTCGTGGAACTCCTCGAAGCGCACGATCTTATCGCCCTCGATGCGCCACACGTGACGCATGGTGCCGTCGTACTCGAGACCCGTCGCCTTGTGGCTGTAGCGGAAGCTGATGCGCGAGTGCAAGTGCTCTCCCTCCGCCGTGATCTGCATCGGCACGTACTCGAGGAAGTCGAAGTCGTCGATGATCGCCTGCAGGCGCGGCCTCAGCTGCTCCTTGCCCTGCGCCTCGCCGACGAAGGGCGCGACCTCCGGCGGCAGATGGATGACGAACACCACGTCATCGGCAAAGGCGGCAAGCGTCCCGGCAAGATCTTTCGCCGCCCATGCCGCGTAAGCTGCTTCCATAAGGATCGACGCGCTGGCACGCATGCGGGAGGCCTCGCTATGCTAGAGTGTCAGGTCACGCTACGCCGGCCTGCGCAAGGTCGTAGAAGGCGCGCATGCGCCGAGCATCGTGAAAGAGTTCGAAGCCCGCAATTTCGTCGCCAATGAATAGCCACTTGTGGCGCATCTGTCCGTCGACATCGAGACGCGTGGCGCGGTGGCGGTAACGGAAGGCGACCGTGCTTACGAGGAGAATGCCCTCGGTGCGCAGGAGCTGCAGACGGAACTCCTCGACCGCGAACTGACGCGCAAACCGTTCCAGCTGAAATGCCAAGGCGTCCCTGCCCACTCCGCTGCCGATGAACGAAGGCGCGTCCCGACTCGCATGCACGGCATACGCGATGTGGGACGTGCAGTAGGACAGCGTCGTATCCAGATCGCCCCGTTCCCAGGTCGCGTAGACGTCGGCCAGGATGAGGCGAGCATGGTGTGCAAGCATTCCCACACCCCCAACTCACTTCCGCACGGGAAGTTATATCCAATCGCCGGCCGCGGAGAAATGCACCTAGCTTACGATCGGTCAATCGTGGGCGCGGGCGGCGCTGGACGGAAAATTCCTATAGCCTTTGGCGGAGTGGGAAGCGGCGGACTGCCGCTGACAGCCGCGCCGATATGCGTGCCGCTTGTCGCCACGCAGGGTATTCGGGCCCTACTGTGCGCGAAGCAGTTCATCCCCTACGATTGGGGAGACGTCCCACTGTGTCGCTCATCGCGGTGGCAGATCCGGACCGATGGGAGCGGGCGGATGGCGGCCGAGCGCACCGTGCGGGTAGGTCATCGTGATACGGGCGCGATCATCGGCAGCGGTTGCCCGGGTATGACTAGGCGCCGGGGCGGCCGGTCTTGCGGGGACGGCCGTGGCGGTGCTTCTTCTTCTCGGTCGCGTCCAGGATCTCGGTGGTCTTCACCGGCCTGAGTGGAAGCGCCTTGCCGGCGACGGGCAGGCCGCGCTCGGCGTGTGGTCCCATCTCGTCAAGCGTGGGCTTGTGCGGCCCCCGAACCTTCTCGCCGTAGGTTCCGGCCTTCGTGCGCGGGTCGATGCTGGGGGCGCGGGCTGGGATGGGACGGTTGGCGGCCGAGCCCATCTCGTCGAGCGAGGGCTTGCGGATGCGCGAGCCTGGAAGGCTCGTGCTCTGTGCGTAGGTCGGCTGCAGGGGCTGGTACTCGCGCTGTATGCGGGAGCCGCCGTCCGCCTGCCCGTCCAGTTCCTCTCCCCCTTGCGGGGAGGGGCTACGGTTGGAGGGAGGCCCTCCGGCTGAGGCTCTGCCCTTGGGCGCACCGCCATACTTGCGCGCCCCGGCGAAAGCGCCCGCCTTGTCCTCGACGTCGGTCTGGCGGGCGAGAGGATCGTCGGCGATAGCCAACTCGGTCTCGCGCAGGCGCTTTATCTCGTCGCGCAGACGGGCGGCGGTCTCGAACTCGAGATCGGCCGCAGCCTCCTTCATCTTCTTCTCGAGGCCGGCGATCACGGCTTCGAGGTTGTGGCCGATCAGCGCCTGACCCTCCTCGGCGAGGCCGGGGTCGACGGTGACGTGGTCCTGCTCGTAGACCGAGGACAGCACGTCGGCGATGTTCTTCCTGACGCTTGCCGGCGTGATGCCGTTGGCCGCGTTCCAGGCCTGCTGCTTCTCGCGGCGGCGTTCGGTCTCGGCGATGGCGCGCTCGAGGCTGCCGGTCATGGCGTCGGCGTAGAGGAGGACCTTGCCGTCGACGTTGCGCGCAGCCCGGCCGATGGTCTGGATCAGGCTGGTCTCGCTTCTGAGGAAGCCTTCCTTGTCGGCATCGAGGATCGCCACCAGCGCGCACTCGGGGATGTCGAGGCCCTCGCGCAGCAGGTTGATGCCGATCAGCACATCGAAGGCCCCCAGCCGGAGGTCGCGGATGATCTCGATGCGCTCCAGAGTCTCGATGTCCGAGTGCATGTAGCGCACGCGAACGCCCTGCTCGTGCATGTACTCGGTCAGGTCCTCGGCCATGCGCTTGGTGAGCGTGGTGACGAGCGTGCGGTAGCCTAGGCGCGTGACCCGGCGCACTTCGTCGAGCAGGTCGTCGACCTGGGATTTGGCCGGCCGCACCTCGGTGACGGGATCGACGAGGCCGGTGGGGCGGATCACCTGCTCGGTGAAGGCGCCGCCGGTCTGCTCCAGCTCCCAGCCGCCGGGCGTGGCCGAGACGTACGTGGTCTGCGGACGCATGGCGTCCCACTCCTCAAAGCGGAGCGGCCGGTTGTCCATGCAGGAGGGCAGGCGGAAGCCGTATTCGGCGAGCGTCGCCTTGCGCCGGTAGTCGCCGCGGAACATGCCGCCGATTTGCGGCACGGTGACGTGACTCTCGTCGACGAACACCAGCGCGTTGTCGGGCAGGTATTCGAACAGCGTCGGCGGCGGCTCGCCGGGCTGGCGTCCCGTCAGGTAACGCGAGTAGTTCTCGATGCCAGCGCAGGACCCGGTCGCCTCCATCATCTCCATATCGAAGACCGTGCGCTGCTCGAGGCGCTGCGCTTCCAGCAGGCGGCCGCCGGCGTAGAGTTCGCCGAGGCGCTGCTTGAGCTCGGACTTGATCGACTTGATAGCCTGCTGCAGCGTCGGCTTGGGCGTCACGTAGTGCGAGTTGGAATAGACCTTGATGAGTTTCAATTCATCAGTCTTCTGCCCCGTCAGCGGGTCGAACTCCGTGATCGCCTCCACCTCGTCGCCGAACAGCGAGATGCGCCAGGCGCGGTCCTCCAAGTGGGCCGGGAACAGTTCAACGGTGTCGCCGCGCACGCGGAAGGTGCCACGGGTGAAGTTGGCGTCGCTGCGGCGGTAGTGCAGGGCGACGAGATCGGCCAGCAGCTGGCGCTGCGGCAGGGCCTCGCCGGTCTGCACGGCGAAGGTCATGGCCGTGTAGGTCTCGACCGAGCCGATACCGTAGATGCACGACACGCTGGCCACGATGATGACGTCGTCGCGCTCGAGCAGGGAGCGCGTGGCGGCGTGGCGCATGCGGTCGATCTGCTCGTTCACCGACGATTCCTTCTCGATGTAGGTGTCGGTGCGCGGCACATAGGCTTCGGGCTGGTAGTAGTCGTAGTAGGAGACGAAGTACTCGACCGCGTTGTCGGGGAAGAAGCTCTTGAACTCGCCGTAGAGCTGGGCGGCCAGCGTCTTGTTGGGGGCCAGGATCAGGGCCGGCCGCTGCGTCTTCTCGATCACTTGGGCCATGGTGAAGGTCTTGCCGGAGCCGGTGACGCCCAGCAGCACCTGATTGCGCTCGAACTGGTCGACACCCTCGACCAGCTCCTTGATGGCCTGTGGCTGGTCGCCCTTGGGCTCGTACTCCGACATCAGCTTGAAAGCGATGCCGCCCTCGGATTTCTCGGGCCGTGGCGGCCGGTGCGGCATGAACGTCGGCATGCTGCCGGACACCAGGGGATGCGCCGCGATCATCGGTTGCTCAGCCAGCACCTGGCGAGCCTTCTCTGAGCGCTCGTGCGGTTTGGCCAGTAGCGCGTTGAGGCTAGCTGTCATATCTGCAAAGTTGCGCGAGGGCGGGCCGGACTGGCGCAGCGCAGGGAGGGTCGACAGTCCCCTCTCCCCATCCTTTGCGGGGAGAGGGCTAGCGTAAGGGGCAGACGCTTGCTCCGGCTCCTCTGGCTGCCCCTCACCCCGATCCTCTCCCCGCTCGCGAGGAGAGGGGGAAGCGGCGGGCAGAAACGGAGCGCTGTCCTCGGCGAAACCGCGCGACGACCGCTTCGTCTCAGGCGTGCCAGCCGCGCCCTCGACGGGCGGCGCCGGGGGCTTGCCCGACTTGCCGCGCGAGGGCCGCGGGCGGGGCGTGGAGTCGCGCTCGGTCGATTCGGATTTGGGGCGGCGAGCCATGGGCGAGATATATGGCTCCGGACGCGCGGGTAGGCAACCGAAGGCTCAGCGTCAGGTCACAGGCTCTTGACAACCCCGCCACCTCAGCGCGGAGGGTCTCCAGGCCCGGCGGTGCGCCAATCCGCCCGCTCCAGCAACAGCGACACGGCGGTGCCGCCGATCAGCGCCCAGAATGGGGCGCCGATGTTGAAGATGGGAATGCCGGCTACTGTCACCAGGAAAGTCACGAGTGCGCCAAGCGGGAAGCCGCCCTTGAAGGCCACGGTAAAGGCCGACTGCAGCACCCGGAGCATGGCGAGGCCGGCCAGCGTGGCGATGAAGGCCGGCGACGTGGACAGCATCAGGCGCGTCACCGTCGGCGCCAGCAGCCCAAACACGATGGCGAGGACGCCGACCACCACGCCCGCGGTGTACTGCGTGCGGCGCTCGCCGGCGGCCGAGATGATGGCGTTGACGGGGCCCGTCAGGCAGGTCGACACGGCGCCGACGAAGGCCGACACGATCGAGGCCACGCCGCAGCCAAGCGCGATGCTGTCGACCGGCGGCGCGTGGCCTGCCTCGGTCAGCACGGCGATGCCCTGGCCGTTCTGCACCACGAGCACGCTGATGGCGAGCGGCAACACCAGCTCGAGCATCGCCGCCCAGGAGAACGCCGGCACCTGCCATTGCGGCGCGGCAATGAGCGCCGTCTGCTCGAGGCCCGGAGCGAACGTCCCGGCGTGGTAAATCACGGCGGCGCCTGCCACCAGGGCCACCAGCATCGGCGGCACCCGTGCCGCAAGCGCGGGCACGGCGCTGACCAACAGGAACGCCGCGGTCATGACGGCAGCCATGCCCAGGTCGAGCTGGAAGGCGCGCACCCAGTCGAGCCCAAATTGCAGAAACACGCCCGCCACCATGCCCATGACGATCGGCATCGGCACCGCCGCCATGGCGCGCCGCACGAGGCCGAGCGCGCCGAGGCTGGCCATCAGCACGCCGGTGGCAACGTAGGCGCCGATCACCTCGGCGAACGACAGGTGCGCGAGCGCGGGCGCGATGAGCACCGTGCCGGGGATGGTCCAGAAGAACACCAGCGGCTGGCGGTACTTGAGGCAGTAGAGGATGCTGACGATGCCGTTCAGGAACAGCGAGCCGAACACCCAGGAGGCCGTCTCGGCCTCCGACAGGCCGCCACGGGTGGCGGTGGCCAGGATGATGGCCAGCGGGCCGCTGGCCGCGAACAGGAATCCCACCAGGCCGTTAGCCGCATGGGCCAGCGTGAGGTCACGCCAGAAGCTGGGCACGGCATCGGCTGGGGGTGCGGGGGGCATATCGAGGCGGGCGGTGCGGCGGCGGGCGGCGGATGGGCCGCGGGATCATGGGGCAGGGGTGGGGTAGAGGCAAGGTGTGGTGGGGGGCGCCAGTCTTTAGGCTGGCCCCGCCCCCGAGCTGCTGCATAAGGGCTTGTGGGCCATGTATGGCAATCCCCATCTGCTCACGCGGACTTCCT
>Ga0111538_10014072_pt1 | contig 10554 bp, 7 predicted proteins | sample SoiMethybrSBSTD1_FD_79669 | JGI IMG/M metagenome (GOLD analysis project Ga0111538, IMG submission 79669) | Bulk soil microbial communities from a Populus tree surrounding site in Tennessee, USA - Soil MetaG P. TD hybrid SBSTD1 (version 2)... | ecosystem: Environmental > Terrestrial > Soil > Tree... | reverse complement strand
TCGAAAGAGTTCGACGTGGCGAAGAGTGGTGCCGCATACATTGTGAACGAGAACAAATGAACTGAACTGGAAACTGGGAACTGGAAACTGGAAACTGGGAACTGGGAACTGGAAACTGATTACGGCACCATCCACGGAACGACGTACGCCTGCAGGACGACAATCAGCCCCATGATGATCGCCAGCGCCACGCTGTGCCAGAACACGAATCGGAGGATCTTCCCTTCCTGACCTGACTGACCAGTCGACGCCGTGGCGACGACAATGCTTTGCGCGTCGATCATCTTGCCCATGACCCCGCCGGTGCTGTTGGCGGTCACGATCAGGACCGGGTTGAATCCCAACTGCTGCGCGGTGATTTTCTGGAGGCTGCCAAACAACACATTCGAGCTTGTGTCCGATCCGGTGAGGGCCACGCCAAGCCACCCGAGCAGCGCGGCAAAAAACGGATAGAGGACACCGGTCTTGGTGAACGCGAGACCGAGCGTCGCATCCGTCCCGCCATATCGCGTCACAAAACCGAGCGCAAGCATCAGCATGATCGTCAACAGTGATGCCCGCATGCGACGAAAGGTCATGATCGCGACCGACATGACCTCACGCGGCGGGACGCGCAGGAACGCTGCGGTCGCCAGTGCCGCGAGCAGAATCGCCGTGCCGGTCGCCGAGACCCAGTTCAGGGTAAAGACTGCGGCTTCAGCTCGTTCGTTCCGGTAAGTCGGATCGGCGATTCTCGCCGGATCGACAGGGGCGGGCACGACCGGATAATCGCGAAACACCGAACGATGGAGCAGCGGGACGTTCCATGTCGGCGAAAGCACGCGGCTGACATACGGCCGGCCGCCGGACCGATACGCCGCGAGCCCTTGCGAGCCGCCGTTGAGAAATGCCTTGACCGGCGCCAGGCCCCACAGAATGACCGCAATTGATAGAAACAACCACGGCATCCAGGCCCGCACAATTACGGCGCGACGGTCCGCCGCATTCGACGCCGAAGGCGGCGAATCGTGATCAGGCGAATCCGCCGTCGCGTCCGCTCGAAGGCGGGCCTGACGCGCCGTAGCGTCTTCGCGAAGGCGGACGCGCGAATCTTGGCTTTTGTCAAAATCCCAGATTTCCTTCGGCCGCCAGACCCGCATGAAGAGCGCCAACGCAGCAATCGAGATCAACCCGCCGGCAATATCCACGAGCTCTACGCCGACGAAGTTGCTCCAGAGGTATTGGACAATCGCGAAGGTGCCGCCGCAGACGAGCACCGCCGGCCACACGCCGCGGAAGCCACGCCAGCCGCTCATGGTGACAACCAGCCACGCCGGCACGATCAGAGACACGAACGGCAGTTGACGCCCCGCCATGGCACCAAGCGTGGCCGCCGGAATGCCGGTGACCGCCGCGAGCGTCAGAATCGGCGTACCAATAGCGCCGAAAGCCACCGGCGCCGTGTTCGCGATGAGCGACAAGCCCGCCGCGTAAAGCGGCGTAAAGCCGAGCCCGATCAGCAACGCCGAGCAGATCGCGACCGGCGTGCCGAATCCTGATGCCCCTTCGATGAACGCGCCGAACGAAAACGCCACGAGGAGTGCCTGAACGCGGCGGTCGGTCGACAACCGCCCAACCGAAGTTTTGACGATCTCGAACTGCCCGGTGTGGACGGTCAGGTTATAAAGAAAGACTGCGTTGAGAATGATCCAGCCGATCGGAAGGAATCCGTAGGCCGCCCCGTAGAACGTGGTCGCGAGCGCGGTCGGCGCCGGCATGCCGTAGACGAGAATCGCCACCGCCAGCGCAGAAACCAATCCTGCAAGCGCGGCGTAGTGGGCGCGCCATTCGAGCAGGGCGAGCGTGGCGAGGAGCAGGACGATCGGTAACGCGGCCGCCGCCGTGCTCAACCACGCGCTGGCGAGGGGATCGTAGACCTGAATCCACGGCGTCCACGTCATTTTGGGCGCCGCCATCATAATATGTCGACGAGATGAACACATCCCGCGTGGTCAACATCGAGGATTTACGGAAGGGTGCGCGCCGCCGGCTGCCCCGAGCCGTGTTTGATTACATCGACGGCGGTGCCGATCGCGAGCACACGCTCGAGCGAAATTCTCGCGCCTATGACGACATCATTTTCCGTCCGCGCTGTGCGGTCGCAGCGCCCAACTACGAGATGCGCACGACGGTGCTGGGAACCGAGATCGCCATGCCGATCATCCTGGCGCCAGTCGGCAGTTCGCGGATGTTCTATCCGCGCGGCGAGGAAGTTGCGGCCCGCGTTGCCGGATCGTTCGGGACGATTTACACGCTGTCCACGCTGTCGGGCTGCCTGCTTGAAGACGTGAAGAAAGCGACGACAGGCCCCGCGTGGTATCAGCTATATCTCGTCGGCGGTCACGACGTCGCGCGCGGAGCAATCGCGCGTGCACGCAAGGCAGGCTATTCCGCGATTGTCGTGACCATCGACACACCCGTCGCCGGCATGCGCGAGCGCGATTTGCGCAACGGCATGAAGGAACTGGTCACCCGCAATCCCTTCAAGATGCTGCCGTTCGTGACGCAGTTCGCCGTCAAGCCACGCTGGCTCATGGGATTCTTCCGTGACGGCGGCCTCATGAAGTTTCCGAACGTCGTCCTGCCGGGCGAAGGCCCGATGCTCTACGCGGATGTCGGCACTGCACTCGAGGCCTCGGTCGTCACCTGGGCAGACCTCAAATGGATTCGTGAAGCCTGGGAAGGAAAGATCGTCGTCAAAGGCGTGCACATTGGTGACGATGCCCGTCGCGCCATTGATGCCGGCGCCGATGCGATCGTCGTTTCCAATCACGGCGGACGTCAGCTCGACGATGTGCACGCGACGATTCGCGCCCTGCCTGAAGTCGTCGCGGCAGCAAAAGGACAAATTGAAGTGCTGGTTGACGGCGGTATACGGAGAGGCAGCGACGTTGCCAAGGCACTCTGCCTCGGGGCGAAAGCTGTGCTCGTCGGCCGCGCCTACGCGTATGGGCTGGGGGCTGCGGGTGAAGCCGGCGTGCGGCGGGCGGTCGAAATCCTGCGCGCCGACTTGCTGCGCACGATCAAGCTGCTCGGGTGTCCATCGACGGCGCAGCTGGATCGCTCGTACGTTGAGGTGCCTGAGAGCTGGGATGTGCGATCGTGAAAATGCTGAATGCTGATTTGCCGGATCGCGGATCCCGGCCCTCGGATCCCGGAACGATCACACATCACAATATTTCTTCGCCAGCCTCCGCACTGTATTGATATTGCGCATAGTGATCGGCCCGGCGATCAACTTGTCGATCGCCGGACCGTTACTGAGCGACGCCATCAACTCTGCGCGACGAAGCCAATACACTTCGCGACCTTCGACTACGAGAGCATCGAGATCCGTACGTAATGCCGCGACCGCGCGTGCGACCGATGGCGTCACCTCCGCTTTCATGAATCCAACAAAGAGGCGACTGCCGGCGGCGTACTCGTGTGCCGGAAACGGCGTGTAATCCGCAACCGCCGCCAGTTCCGGAATCGATCGGAGAAACGTCACCACAGGATATCCAAGCGTATTCTGCAGGTGCGTTTCGATTGCGCGTTCGACCGCAGCAGGATCGCGGCGGGACGTATGGAAGATCACGTTTCCGCTCGCGATGAACGTCTCGACGTTCCGCCCACCCCACGCCTCGAAATGACTCCTGAGCGCATCCATCCGCAGGGTGCGGCCGCCAACATTGATCGCGCGGAGAAAAGCCACGTAACGTGTCACGTCCGAGAGCATAAATCACGACTTCTTCACGGCGTGTTCAACCACGGGACACCGGCACAGTACCTGCACCTTTTACACCCGTGGATTAAAGCCCAATTGCACAACGAGTTTGCGAGAGATCCTTAGGTGGCGCTCGTCTTGCGTCGCCGTCGCGGCGGGTGGCCCTTTTCTTCTCCCGGGACAATCTCAAACTCATTCCGACCACCCGGCCCGTCACGCGCATGACGTCGCCGGCATCCCCGTCGTCCGCGCCGGCAAACCGGCCGGCGATCGCCCGCGGACACACGGCGTTGGGCGGGTTGCTGGTCGGCCGCGGACTGATCACCGAAGCGCAGCTCGAGTCGGCGGTCAACGAACAGAAGAAGAGCGGCCGACGGCTGGGTCGCGTGCTGGTGGATCAAGGCGTGCTCACACCCGAGGCGCTGCTCGAAGTGCTGAGCGAGCAGCTCGGTGTGCCGACGACGCGGATCAACGCCTACACCGTCAACCCGGAGGCGCTCACCGCGCTTCCCGAAAAGGTTGCGCGCCGGCACACAGCGTTTCCGCTGCAAAAGACCGGCACGACTCTTCTGGTCGCCCTTGCCGTTCCCAAAGATCTCGCGGCGCTGGACGATCTGCGTTTTGCATCTGGCTGCGAGATTCAAACTGTGCTCGCGCTCGAGGACGAGATCGTCGGCGCGCTGAACCGCTATTACCGCGACGAGTGGATGCCCGATATCGCCCAGGAGGAACCAGACTCGGTCGTCATCGATTCCTATGCAGCGCAGTTGCTGACACGCGACGAAGCCGCCGAACGATCCGCAGTGTCGGTACTGGAGCGCGTGATCGCGCGCGCCGCCGGCGATAGCGCGAGCGACATTCACTTCGAGCCGCGCCAGGATGAGTTTTACGTGCGGTTTCGGGTTGATGGGACGTTCCGCGAGGTTGCCGTGCTGCCGTCAACGATGGCACCCGCCGTCGTCGCGAGAGTCAAGGTATTGTCGGGGATGGACATCGCGGAACATCGCGTACCGCAGGACGGGCGATTCAGCGCCACGGTCGGCGATCAACGACTCGATCTGCGAACCTCGACCTACCCGACGATTCACGGGGAGAAAGCGGTCCTGCGTCTGCTCGACAGCGCCCGTCTGCGTCTGCAACTCGATCACGCCGGCATGGCGGGAGCCACGCTGCAAACCATGCGCGACCTGATTCACCGGCCGGAGGGCATTCTGCTGATCACCGGCCCAACCGGCAGCGGCAAGACATCCACGCTTTACGCCGCGCTGGGCGAGCTGGCCCAGACCGGAAAGAACATCGTCACGATCGAAGACCCGGTCGAATTCGGGCTGCCAGGGGTGAACCAGGCGCAAACCAACGACAAAGCCGGTTTCACGTTCGCCACCGGACTGCGATCGATTCTGCGCCAGGATCCGGATGTGATCATGGTGGGCGAGATTCGTGATTGCGACACGCTCGAAGTCGCGATTGAAGCGTCGCTTACCGGACATCTCGTGGTGTCGACGTTGCACACCAACAGCGCGATCGCGACGATCACGCGTCTGTTTGAAATGGGTCTCGAGCCGTACCTGCTCGCATCCAGCGTGATCGGAATCGTGGCGCAGCGACTGGTCCGCCGCATTTGCACGACGTGCCGCATGGAAGTGCAGACGCCGGAGGCGCTGCGCGCGATGTTCCGCCGTGGCGAGCCGACCAGTTATTTCCGCGGACGCGGCTGCCATGACTGCCGCGGCACCGGCTTCCGCGGTCGCATCGGCATCTTCGAACTGCTGGAGATGAAGACGAATATCAGTGAGCTCGTTCTCACGCGGGCGGCCGATGCGAGGTTCCATGAGGCGGCGCGCGCGAACGGAATGGTGTCACTGCGCGAGGAATGCCTCGCCCTGGTTGCGCGTGGCGAGACGACTTTGGAAGAGGTCCTCCGCGTCACCCATGACTGGCGCCCGGCAGCGTGCGCTCCCGACACACGCGCGGACGCTGCAAACGACGTCTAACGCAGTTCAGCCTTTCCTCAGGCTTCCTTCACGACTTTTGAGTCACCGGCGCCGATAGTGAAGGAATGTCGGCTGACGTTGTACAATTTCTCCTTCAGCATGCCGTTGGCCCGCACTCTGACCGCGCTCATCCGACTCATCGTCATTACCTTCACCCTGGCCGCGCTGCCAGGGTGCGGATTGATTCAGCGCAAAGCTGTCGGGATGGTGGCGAGCACGCTTGCCTCGAGCGGCGATGTGTTTACGCGCGACGACGATCTCGAGTTGGTGGGGGACGCAATCCCGTTCGGATTGAAGCTGTACGAGTCGCTGCTCGATTCAGCACCGAAAAACAAGGATCTGCTGATTGCGACCTGCAGCAATTTCACGCAGTACGGGGTCGCCTACCTGGAGACGGAAGCCGCAGTCCTTGGAGAGGCGCAGCACCACGACGAGGTTGCGCACCTGAATCAGCGGGCGCTGAAACTGTATCTGCGCGCCAAGGGCTATTGCCTTCGCGCCATGGAAGTGCGGTTCCCCGGGATTGGCGAGAAACTGCTCGTCGATCCTGCGCCGGCGCTGGCAAAGGCCGAAAAGAAGGACGTGCCTCTGCTGTACTGGATGGCGGCGTCGTGGGGCTCGGCCATCGGCCTCGGCATCGACAAGCCGGATCTCGTGATCGACATGCCGGTGGTTCGTGCGCTGGCGGAACGCGCCCTGGCGCTCGACGAGAGCTGGAGCAAAGGCGCGCTGCACGAGATGTTCGTCTCACTCGACAGTCTTCCGGCGGCGCTTGGCGGCGATCCGGATCGCGCTCGAAAACATTTCGATCGCGCCGTGGAATTGCAGAAAGGGCTGTCGCCCGGACCATACGTCGCGCTCGCGACTGGCGTGTCGCTGCCGGCACAGGATCGCGCCGAATTCGAGAAACTGCTGCAAGCCGCGCTCGCCATCGATCCAGAAAAAGATCCGTCCGTACGGCTGGTCACGCTGGTTCAACAGCGGCGGGCGCGTGCGCTACTCGATCACATCGACACGATGTTCACCAAATAGGAAAAAACACGTTCAATGTTCAATGTCCAGTGTTCAATGTTCAATGAGCTTTCGTTCACATTGAACATTGAGCATTGAACATCGAGCATTGGCTAAAGGAGTTTTCAACGCCATGTCTGCCTGGAAAAGGTTTCTGCTGATAGTCGTGCCACTCGTCGCGGCTCCCGTACTGATGCTTGCCGCGCCGGGTGAGATCAAACTTGCGACGCTCGCGCCCGCGAATACGTCGTGGCACAAAGCGCTGCTCGACATGGGCAACACCTGGAACAAGGACACGTCCGGACGCGTGACGCTCACCGTCTACGCCGGCGGGACTCAGGGCGATGAGTCCACCACGATCAAGAAGATGCGCCCGGGAATCGACACGCTCCAGGCATCATTCCTGACCGCCGCGGGTCTCGCCGAACTCGACGAGGCGTTCAACGTGTTCGCGATGCCGTTCTTTTTCGAGAGCGACGAAGAGGAGATAGCCGTCGAGAGGAAGCTCACGCCAGTCCTCGAACAGCGGCTGCAGGCGAAAGGATTCCATCTTCTCAGCTGGGGCACTGGCGGGTGGGTCCAAGTGTTTTCGAAGAAGCCGCTGAAATCGCTCGCCGACGTGAAGGCCGCCAAGCTGTTCACGAGCAAGGGCGCTGATAAGTGGGTGCAATGGTACGTCGCCAACGGCTTCCATCCGGTGGCCTTGCTGCCGGCTGACATTCCCGCGCAATTGAAACTGTCGACCGGTCTGATCGATACCGCGCCGAATCCTCCCTACCTGGCGTTGTCGCTGCAGATCTTCCGCGACGCCAAGTACATGCTCGATCTCCACATTGCGCCGTTGACCGGAGCGATGATCATTTCCAATCAGGCGTGGGGCCGAATCAGCGCCGAGGACAAGCCGAAAGTGACGGCCGCGGCTGTAGCGCTCGAAAAGCGGGTTCGCGGAGAGGCCCCAGCCCAGGACGCTGAATCGGTGAAGCAGATGGTCGCGCGTGGTCTGCAGGTGATCACCCTCGATCCGAAGGCGGCTGGCGAGTTCCGCAGCGCCGCCACCCAGCTCGTCTCGACCATGCGCGGCTCCATGGTGCCGCCCGACGTGTTCGACATGGCAGTGCAGGAACGCGACGCGCTGAGGAAGTCCAAGGGCAAATAGTTGCTAAAGGCGTTCGCGACCGACACCGAGAACCGCATCGCGAGCCTGGCGCTCGGCGGGATCATGATCCTGCCGCTCGCAGAGATCGCGTCGCGGCGATTTTTCGGCGCGGCAATCCCGGGATCCGGTGCGGTCGCCGCAACGCTGACGCTGTGGCTCGGAATGCTCGGTGCGGCGATCGCGGCCCGCGACGGCAAGCTGCTCACCCTCGCCACCGGCGAATTCCTGCCGAAGGGCGTGATCGGCGACATCGCCCACATCGTTTCCGGAACGATCGGCGCGATGATCGCGACGATCTTCGCGCTGGGCGGAAGCGCGCTGGTTCGCAGCGACAAGATCGCCGGAGATCACGTCACCGCTGGACTGCCGACCTGGGTGGCCGATCTCGCTCTTCCGATCGGTTTCACGCTCATTGCTCTTCGCCTGGTCTGGCGCGCGTCGCCACGCTGGGGCGGACGGGCAATCGCCGCGCTCGGCATCGTCGCCGGCATTCTCCTGAATCACAATCGGGAGCTGCTCGAGAACCAGTCGGTCCTCCCCTGGTTCATGCTCGTCATCCTCGCCGGTGTCGTTGGCGCGCCAATCTTCGCGCTGCTCGGCGGGTTCGCGCTCTTCGCCTCGTTGACGCGCGGTAATCCGCCGGTCGTCCTGCCGATGATGGCGTATCAGGAATTGACGACCTCGACCGGCATTGCCGCAATCCCGTTGTTCACGCTTGCCGGTTTTCTGCTCGCCGAAGGACGCTCATCGGAGCGTTTGCTGCGTGTCTTTCGTGCGTGGGTTGGGTGGGCTCCGGGCGGCACTGCTGTGGCGGCGGCGACGCTGTGCGCGTTCTTCACGCTGTTCACCGGCGGCTCGGGCGTCACGATTCTCGTGCTCGGCGGACTGCTGTTGCCGGCTCTGGTCGGCGATGGCTATCGCGAGCGCTTCTCGATTGGTCTCCTCACCGCATCCGGATCGCTCGGCCTGCTCTTCCCTCTGTCGCTGCCGTTGATGCTCTACGGCATCGTCTCGCAAAAAGCCTCGATCGAGGATCTCTTCATCGGCGGTTTGTTACCCGGACTTCTCATGCTCGGCCTGCTGGCGATGCTCGGAGTCCGCGAAGGCATGCTGACCCACGCCGAGCGACGACGGTTTCGAGCGGCTGAAGCCTTCGCCGCGCTCTGGGAAGCGAAGTGGGAGCTGTTCCTTCCAGTCTTTGTCGTCGGCGCATTCATCGGCGGCGTCGCCACGCTGGTCGAATCCGCTCCGCTTGCGGCGTTGTACACGCTGATCGTGCAGCGCTTCATTCATCGCGATCTCCCGACCTGGAAAGATGTGCTGCGCGTCGTTTCCGACTGCGTGGCGCTGGTCGGCGGTGTCCTGCTCATTCTCGCGGTGGCAGCCGGCCTCACCGACTACCTTGTCTACGCCGAAGTCCCGACCCGGCTGGTCGAGTGGACGCAGGCGCATATCCACTCGAAGCTCGTGTTCCTGCTCGGTTTGAATGTCTTTCTGCTGCTGGTCGGCACGCTGATGGACATCTTCTCGGCAATTGTCGTGGTCGTGCCACTGATCCTGCCGCTCGCGGAAGCGTATGGGATCGATTACGTCCACCTGGGGATCATCTTCGTCGCGAACCTCGAACTCGGCTTCCTGCACCCGCCGCTCGGACTGAATCTGCTGCTCGCCTCAGTACGGTTCAAAAAACCGGTGCTCGAGGTGACGTGGGCCACGCTGCCCATGCTGGGGATTCTGGCAATTGGCGTGCTGCTGATTACCTACGTGCCCTGGCTGACGCTTGGGCTGCTGCACTGGCTGGGACGGGGAGGATGATGTTCAGTTACCAGTTCCCAGTTTCCGGTTTCCAGTCAGACAAAACTTTCTGGAGACTGGCAACTGGCAACTGGAAACTCACATCGTTACAGGCCCTGATACGCCCGGAACATCCCTCTGAAATACTTCAGCACGCGGACCGGGTCGGCTGATTCCGGTATCTCGGCAAAGCAATAACCCGGGAACTTCATCTCGGCGAGATTGGAAATCAGTTTGCGCCAGGGATATTCCTCGAGCATCAGATCGCGCATGTGAATCTGGCCAATCTGATTCTTGAGGAGGTTGAAGTTCGCGTCGAACCCGCCGTCGAGCAAGTCCGTCTGATTGGAATTCCAGCACGCGCGCAGCGCCGGGGGGTTTTTGGCGTAGTCGAAGATCTTCCGAATCCGGGGGACGCGCTGCGTCTCGCTGCCGTGCACTTCGAGCTGTATTTTGATGCCGTTGTCCTGAGCGAACGCGGCGCATTCGCCAAGCGACTTTCCGATCTGTTCGAGCGTCTTCTCTTCCGGAACGTCCTTGACGAGACCGTTCGGCCGTACTTTCACGCTCGGCGATCCAATATCCTTCGCGAGCTTGACCCACTCCTTGGTTTCGTCGATGTTCTTGCGAACGGTTGCCTGATCGGCCGCATGAAACTCGCACGTCGTGCCCAGGCCGCCGATCTTGATCGGCGAGGCGTCAAACTGTTTCTTCACTTCGGCACGCTGCGCTGCCGACAGCGCGATCTCCACGCCATGCTTGTGCGTGGTGCGCAACTCGACGGCATCAAAGCCTGCCTCGGTCAAATTCTTGATGATCGTCGGGACGTCCCAGTCCTTCGCGATGTTGTAGGT
>Ga0111538_10014069_pt1 | contig 10555 bp, 10 predicted proteins | sample SoiMethybrSBSTD1_FD_79669 | JGI IMG/M metagenome (GOLD analysis project Ga0111538, IMG submission 79669) | Bulk soil microbial communities from a Populus tree surrounding site in Tennessee, USA - Soil MetaG P. TD hybrid SBSTD1 (version 2)... | ecosystem: Environmental > Terrestrial > Soil >... | reverse complement strand
GTGAATGCGTCCGTACGCTCGACGACGTGCATCCCGCAGCCGTCGGTCAGGAGGCGGGCAAGCTCGTCCCGCTCGGAGGTCCAGAGGGCGACATGGTCGAACGACGTGACGTCCATCACGCCGTTGTACCCGTTCCCACCAGGGCTACGCCGCGCCGACGTCCGGCGTCGGCTCAGAAACCTAGCCCGACCGAGACCGTCTCGCCGGTGTCCCGGCCGATGGGGACCTCGACCGGGATGCCGCCGAGAGGTGGCCTCTCGACCTCGGGATCCTCGGTCTCGCCTGCGGCGGAGGCGAGAAACGACGTGAGGCGGCGCCCCACGATCTTCGTCGGCGGCCACCAGATCGGCGTCCCGCTCGCCCAATCCCCTTCGGCGCGCTCGCCGAGGTCGTGCCTGAGATACATCGGCTCGGCGCCGGTGACGAGCAGGCCGCGCAGCACCGGCCGGAACGGACGCGGCAGCAGCGTCGCTCCGGAAAGGACGGCGATCGCCTCTGCAGCCGCGACCGCCTGCTGGGCGGCGATGCCGCCCTGCTTGATCGTGAAGGCGGTGATGTCGCCCGCGGCGAAGACGCCGTCGACCCCGATCACACCGCAGTGGTCGTCCACGGGAACGAAGTGGTCGGGTGTCTGCGGGATCCCTTCGATCGGGATGCCGCGGAGGAGCGGCAGCGCAACCGCGCGGTCGACGTCGAGCGCTCCGTTCGCCAGCTCGAGCGAGTCCCCGTCGTGCGCGACGGCGTGCGCCCCCGCGACGAGCTCCACCCCCGCCTCGGCGAGCATCTCTCCGACGGCGTCGCTCGCGGCGCGGCCGAAGATCTGTAGTGGATGGGTCTCCGGCGTCACGAGAGTGACGGAGGCTCGCCCGACGTCGCTCTCACCGACTCGGCGGGCGGTCATCAACGCGAGCTCGTAGGCGGGCAACGGCCACGTCGAGCCCGCCGGCACGACGAACGCGACGCTCCTCGCGACGCCGTGCTCGAGTTCCGCAAGCAGCGTCCCCAGGCTCGGTGCGTCCGCGGGCCCGCGAAACGTCAGCGCCCCGGGGACCGCGGTCGTCGGCAGCGCCCCGCAGGCGATCAGCAGGGCGTCGTAGACGAGCTCCAGGCCGCTCGCCGTCGTCGCGACGCGCCTGTCCGCATCGACGCCGGTCAGCGTGCCGAGCGTCACGCCCGCGCCCGCGCGTGCGGCGAGCAGGCCGAGGTCGAAGTGCCGGACCGTGGAGAGGCCGAAGGCCTCGCCGACCGAGGCGGGCCGGTACCAGAACTGCGGCTCCGCCGCGAGCAGCTCGACGCGCGTCCCGTCCTGCGCGACGTCCGCGAGGGTCAGAGTGGCCTCGAGGGCTGCGACGCCCCCACCTGCGATCACCACTGCGAAGTCGTCCATGTGACCATGCTGAGGCTCGCCGGCCGCGTCGCCATCCGGGATCGCACGCGCAGGCCGACGGGGTTTCTACTGATCGCGGCCGCGGCTCGGGGACAATGCCCGCGTGTCGGGCGCCGCCGGCCTACGACTGCTTCGCCTTGCGAACCCGCTCGTGCGCGGCGTGCTCGACTCACGGGGGCACCGCCTCGTGAGCGGCCGCCTGGTACTGCTGGCCTATCGAGGACGGCGCTCGGGCCGCGAGCACCGCATCCCGCTTCGCTACGCCGAGACGCCCGCAGGCGCGCTCGTCGCCCTCGCCGTCCGGCCCGAGCGGAAGCAGTGGTGGCGGGCGTTCTCCGGGGGCGGGACGGCCCTCGTCACGCTCCGTGGACAGCTGATCGGCGTACGTGGCGTGGTGGTGGAGGGCGCCGACCGCGACGCCGCTCTCCGGGTCTATCTCGGCCGCTACCCGCGGAGCCGGCGCATCACGGAGGACGCAGCGGTCGTCGTCTTCGACGCCGGAACCGGATAATCCCGGCGTGCGCCTCTACGGCGACCTCGCCCCCTGGTTCCACCTGCTGACGGCGCCCGAGGACTACGCGGCGGAGGCTGAGCGCTATCGCGGCCTGATCATCGACGCGGCGCCCGGCGCCCAGACGCTCCTCGAGCTCGGCTCCGGCGGCGGGAACAATGCGTCGCACCTCAAGGAACGGTTCTCCTGCACGCTGTCGGACGTCTCACCGCAGATGCTCGCCCTGAGCCGGACGCTCAACCCCGACTGCGAGCACGTCCTCGGCGACATGCGCACGCTGCGGTTGGGGCGGACGTTCGACGCGGTCTTCGTCCACGACGCCGTTTCGTACATGGCGACCGAGGACGAGCTCCGCGACTGCCTCGGCACCGCCTACGCGCACACCCGGCCCGGCGGCGTCGCGCTGTTCGTCCCGGACTACACGCGAGAGACGTTCGCACCGCGCACCGGCCACGGTGGGCACGACGGCGGCGACGGCCGGTCGCTGCGCTACCTCGAGTGGGTCACGGATCCCGAGCCCGGCGACACGAGCTACGAGGTCGACTATGCGGTCCTCCTGCACGAGCCCGGCCAGGACCCGCGCGTCGTCCACGACCACCACGTCGAGGGCCTCTTCCCGGAGCACACCTGGCTGCACCTCCTCGAGCACGCGGGCTTCGAGCCCTCGGTCGACCGCGGCACGGCCGACCCCGACGACGACACCTCGCAGACGGCCTTCGTCGCTCGCCGCCCGGGCCAGGCCTAGACCGGGCGAACGGCGGCGCGGGTGGCCTCGACGTCCTTCGCGATCTGCTCGATCAGTGCCTCCTCGGAGTCGAACACGGCCTCGTCGCGGAGCCGCGCCCAGAGCTCGACGACGAGCCGCTTCCCGTAGAGGTCGCCCTCGAAGTCGAGCAGGAACGGCTCGATCCGCCGCTCGGTGCCGCCGTAGTGCGGGTTCGTCCCGATCGAGACCGCGGCTCGGTGGCCGAGCGCCTCGCCCGCGTAGATCCCGTACCGCGGGCACACGAGCTGCGCGTCCATCGCGATGTTCGCGGTCGGGTAGCCGAGCGTCCCACCGCGCTGGTCGCCGGAGACGACGGTCCCGTCGAGCTCGAACGGGCGCCCGAGCATCGCAGCCGCCTCCGCCAGCAGACCCGCGCGCACTGCGTCGCGGATCGCCGTGGACGAGACGCCCTCGACCTCCTCGACGTCGAGCACGGTCAGCCCGAGCTCGCGGAGCGTCTCGACAGTGCCGGACCGCTTGGTCCCGAACCGGAAGTCCGCCCCCACCGCGACGGCCTCCACGCCGAGCGAGCGGATGTACCGATCGACGAACTCCTCGGGCGTGAGCCGCATGAACTCGGGCGTGAACGCCGCGACGAGCGTGTCCGCGATCCCCGCCTCCGCGAGGAGCTCGAGGCGCCGCTCCAGCGTCGTCAGGAGCTCGACGCGGTTCCCGAGGACGATGCGGGGGTGCGGATCGAGGGTGATCACCGTGGGCTCGAGCCCCGACTCGACCGCCGTCCGAAGCACGGACCGGTGTCCTCTGTGCACCCCGTCGAACGTGCCGATCGCGGCGGCGCGCGGTCGTCTCTCGAGCTGCGACGGTGCGTGGGCGATTCTCATCGGGCCTGGCCCCGCACCGCCGCGAGCCGCGGCAGCGCCTCCTCGAGCGACAGGACGCGCATCTCGTCCGCTTCCTCGACGCGAAACGGGCCGATCTCGGTGCGGCGCAGGGTGACACAGTGGCCGCCGAGCGCGTCGGCCAGCGAGCGGACATACGTGCCCGATCCCACGTCGAGGTCGAGCCGGGCGACGCCGCCCTCGTACGCCAGCAGCTCGAGTCGATGCACGCGCATCACCCGCGTCGGCATGGCGACGTCGACGCCCTGTCGGTGGAGCCGGTACGCCCGCGTCCCGTCGATCTTCACGGCGGACGCCGCGGGAATCGGCAGCTCGACCTCGCCCTGCAGCGCGTCGAGCGCCTGCTCGAGCTCGTCGGGGGCCGGCGGCTCGTGCGGCTCGAGCGGGTCTCCTTCCGGGTCGCCGGTCGTCGTCCGGAGGCTCAGGTCGACCTGGGTGAGGTAGCGCTTGTCGAGCTTCATGAAGCGGGCCTGGAGCGAGGTCGCGCGCCCGGAGAGGAGGATCAGGAGCCCGGTGGCGAACGGGTCGAGCGTCCCGGCGTGACCCGTCTTCGCGCCCGTGCGGGAGCGCACCCGCGCGACGATCGCGAACGACGACGGGCCGGCCGGCTTGTCGGCGAGGATCACGCCGGTCGGCTCGAGCCCCTTCGGGACGGGCATTCAGGGCTCGCGGTCGCCGTCGGCCGCGGTGAACGCGTCGACGATGTGCTGCGTGATCTCGTCCATCGTGAGGTCCGTCGAGAAGCCGGCCGCCCGGCGATGGCCTCCGCCGCCGAAGCTTCGCGCGATCACGGAGACGTCGACCCCGTCCGGATGCGAGCGCAGCGACCCCTTCCGGCGCGCCGGCGCGCCCTCCGGCAGCTCGCGGACGAGCGCGACGAGCTCGGCGCCGTCGACCGCGCGGAGATGGTCGATGACGCCTTCCGAGTAGGGCTCGTCCGCCCCTGCCGCCTCGAAGTCCTCGCGGCGCAGCTCGGAGACGACGACCCGTCCGCCCGCGAGCTCGGTCGCATGCTCGAGCGCCCGCGCGAGCAGCCGCAGCTTGGGGAACGGGGTCGACTCGTAGACCTCGACGAAGACCTTGCCGACGTCCGCGCCGTCCTCGACGAGATCCGCGGCGAGCCGGAGAGCCTTGGGGCTCGTGTTCGAGTACTGGAACCGCCCGGTGTCGGTCACGACCGCGGTGTACAACGCCTCCGCGATCTCGGGCGTGCGGGTGACCCCGAGCCCGTCGAAGACGTCCGCGAGCACCTCCGCGGTGGAGGACGCGTCCTCGACCACGAGGTCGACGTCGCCGAACCGTGTGTTGTCGTGGTGGTGGTCGATGTTCAGCGTCGTCGTGGACGATCCCAGGAGCGTCGGCTCGACGATCCGGCTCTCCTGCGCGCAGTCGACCGCCACGAGCACGCGGTCAGAGACGTCGTCGGGCGCCGCGCGCAACAGCCCCTGCTCCTCGAGCCGCAGGAACCCGAACTCGCCGGGCAGTGGCTGCTCGCCGCCCAGCACCATCACCGAGTCCTTGCCGAGCGAGGAGAGCGCGAGGTGCGTCGCGAAGAGCGAGCCGAGTGCGTCTCCGTCCGGGTTGTCGTGCGAGGTGACGACGAAGCGGTCGCCCGCCCGCAGCGCCTCGACCACCGCGTCAATGTCACTCGAGGGCATCGTCGTCTCCGTCGGCGGCGCGAGCTCGTCGATCAGGCGGGTCATGCGCACGCCCTGCTCGACCGCGCGATCGTAGACGAACTCCAGACGCGGTGTCCGCCGCAGCCCGAGCTCCTTCCCGATCCGTCCCTGCAGCACCCCCGCTGCGCCGTCGAGCGCCTCGAGCGTCTTCTTCCGCTGGTTCTCCCCGCCGAAGACGCTGACCCAGACCTTCGCGTGGTCGAGGTCGGTCGTCGTCTCGACCGTCGTCACCGTGACGAACCCGATCCGCGGGTCCTTGAGCGACGGGATCGCCTCGGAGAGGACCTGCTTGACGGCCTCGTTGACGCGGCGCATGCGGCCGCTCATCGGTCGCCGTCCTCGAGGTGGACGAGGTCGCGCTCGCAGGTCCCGAGCTCGAACGCCTGGCCGGAGAGCCAGCGCTCGGCCTCGTCGAGGAGCCGCGACGCATCGCCGGCGTCCCGGGTGACGCAGGCGAGCGTGAGTCGCGACCGCTGCCATACATCGTGGTGGTCGACCTCGGCGATCGAGCAGCCGAGACGGTTGGCGAGCTGCTGCTTGACCGAGCGGAGGTGCATCCGCTTCTCCTTGAGCGAGTGGCTCTCCGGGAAGTGGAGCTCGAACGAGAGGATGCCGACGTAGCCGGTGGACATGTTCGGTTTCTGTTGTCGTCCGCCGGGAGGAACGGAACGCGCCCTACCGTAGACGATCGCATGCCTCGTCCCACCCGTCTCGGGCTGGTCCTGGCCCTGTTCGTGTGCGCGCTCGCCGCGGGCTCGTCCTCCCGGGCGGCGGGCAGCCGGGACGTCCTCAGCTACGGCGACTCGCTCTCGGTGGGCACGAACCTCTATCTGGGCAGGTACCTGCACGGGTGGAACCTGCGCTCGCTCGGGGCGATCTCGACGCATGCCGACGAGGTCCCGGGCACGCTCCGCGGCTTCGGCTCGGCGCTCCCACGCGTCGTCGTCGTCAGCGCGGGCACGAACGACGACCCCGGTCGCGTCTCCCGCTTTGCGCGCGTCGTGCGGGAGACCCTTTCGATCGCGGGGCCGCAGCGGTGCGTCGTGTGGTCGACGATCGTGCGCCCGCCCTATGCGGGCGTGTCGTACGCGGGCTACAACCGCGCGCTCGCGACGATCGCCCGTCACCGCGGCAACCTCCGCGTGTTCGACTGGGTGAAGATGGCGGAGGCCCATCGCTCGTGGTTCGGCTCGGACGGCGTGCACCCGACCGCGACGGGCTACCGCGCCCGGGCGGCCGCGATCGCGCGGCTCGTTCGTTCCTGCTGAGAGCCCTACTCGACGGCTGCGGTCGTGGCGAGGTCGGTTCTCTCGACCTCGCGGGTCTCGTAGACCTCGAGGACGTCGCCTTCCTTCACGTCGTTGAAGCCGTCGAGCAGGATCCCGCACTCGAAGCCCTCCGCGACCTCGCGCGCATCCTCCTTGAACCGCTTCAGCTGGGCGATCGACGTCTCGTGGACGACCGTGCCGTCGCGGACGACGCGCACCTGCGCGCCGCGTCGCACGACGCCGTTCGTGACCATGCAGCCCGCGATCGTGCCGAGCCGGGAGACCTTGAACAGCGCGCGCACCTCGGCCTCGCCCAGCACCTCCTCGGTCGTGACCGGGGAGAGCATCCCGACGAGCGCCTGCTCGATGTCCTCGGTGAGCTTGTAGATCACGCGGTACGTGCGGATGTCGACGCCCTCGCGCTCGGCCAGCTGCCTCGCCTCGGCGCTCGGGCGGACGTTGAAGCCGATCACGAGCGCGTTCGAGGCCGACGCGAGGTTCACGTCGTTCTCGGTGATCCCGCCGACGCCCGTGTGGATCGCGTTGACCCGCACCTCCGGGTGCTGGATCTTCGCGAGCTCGCCCTCGAGCGCCTCGACGGAGCCCTGCACGTCGCCCTTGAGGACGATGTTCAGCTCCTGCACGGCGCCGGCCTGCATCTGCTCGAACAGGGTCTCGAGCGAGAGGCCGCTGCTCACCGAGCGCTGCGCGAGCTGCTCGCGGCGGAGCCGCTCGGAGCGCTTCTCGGCCAGGTCCTTCGCCTGGCGCTCGTGCTCGACGACGCGCGAGAGCTCGCCGGCCGCCGGCGGATGGTCGAACCCCAGGATCTCGACCGGCTCGCCCGGCCGGGCCTCCTTGACGCGGTCGCCGCGGTAGTCGTAGAGCGCGCGCACCTTGCCCGCGGCGTCACCCGCGACGATCGCGTCACCGACGCGGAGCGTGCCGCGCTGGACGAGCATCGTCGCCACCGGCCCGCGACCGACGTCGAGGCGCGACTCGATGATCGGTCCGGACGCGTCCGCCTTGGCGTTCGCGCGGAGGTCGAGCTCGGCGTCCGCAACGAGCAGGATCTTCTCGAGGAGCTCGTCGAGCCCCGTCTGCTGCTTGGCCGAGACCGCGGCGAACTGCGTCGTCCCGCCCCAGTCCTCCGGCTGGAGGCCTTCGGAGGCGAGCTCGGTCTTCACGCGATCGGCGTTCGCGTCCGCCACGTCGATCTTGTTGATCGCGACGACGATCGGCACCTCGGCCGCGCGTGCGTGGCTGATCGACTCCTTGGTCTGCGGCATCACGCCGTCGTCGGCGGCGACGACGAGAACGGCGATGTCCGTCACCTTCGCGCCCCTGGCGCGCATCGCGGTGAACGCCTCGTGGCCGGGCGTGTCGAGGAACGTCAGCTTCCGCCCGTCCACGTCGGCCTGGTACGCGCCGATGTGCTGCGTGATCCCGCCGGCCTCCGTGTCGACGACGGACGTGGAGCGGATCGCGTCGAGCAGCGTGGTCTTCCCGTGATCGACATGGCCCATGATCGTGACGACCGGCGGCCGCGCGCTGAGGTCGGCCTCGGCGTCCTCCACGATCTCGGGCTCCTCGTCGTCCGCCGCGTGCTTGACCGTCACCTCGCGGCCGACCTCGGAGGCGATCAGCTCGACCTCGTCGTCGGAGAGCGACTGGGTCGCGGTGCGCATCTGGCCGAGGCCCATGAGGATCTTGATGATCTGGGACATCGGGATGCCGAGCGCGCCCGAGAGGTCCTTCACGGTCACGCCGGACTCGACGGTAACGGGACCCGTCGCGGGCGGCGGGGCCGGCGCGCGCGGCGCAGCCTGCTGCGAACGGTCGCGGGCCGCGCGCGCGTCGCGTCCGCGGGCGGAGCCGCCCTCGATCACGACACGGCGGCGTCTGCCCCCCTGGCCGCCTCCGCGTGGGCGGATCGGGCGGTTCGGTCTGTTCGGTCCGTCAGCCATGCGACACCTCAGTGTAGAGACGCGCGAGCCCCGGCTCGACGCGGATCCGAGTCCTGAGCGCACGTGAGAACGCGTCGCGGCCCACGGCCTGCGCGAAGCAGGCCGCATCGCGGCACGTGTAGGCGCCGCGCCCGCCTGTCGCCGTTGCCTCGCTCAACACGGCCTCGACCGCCGTAAACCGCACGAGCTCGTCCTTCGGCGCACGCCGGCCACATCCCACACACGTCCTGAGCGGAGTCGTGCGGTCACGCGTCGTCGCGAGCCTCCTCGGCTCCGCCCTCGTCGGTCACGACCTGGTCGGCGACCTCCTGTGCGACCACCGTCTCGACGTCCTCGACGGCGAGCTCGCCCTCAGCTTCCGCCTCGACGACGGCGACCTCGGTCGCGACGCCGCCGCCGGCCTCCGGCTCGAGCTCCTCGTTGGCAGCCTCGGCGGTCCCGTCGGAGAGCGGCACCGCGGCACCGCGCGCGGCGGCAGTCGGGTCGTCGGCCAGCGCCTGGTGCGCCGGGACGCCGCAGTACCGCGTGCCGGGAAGCGCCGCGTTCGGGCAGCGCTTGCCGTTCGAGAGGAGCGCGGCGCAGCGGCCCGAGAAGTCGCCGGCGCCCTCGTCCTCGCCCGCGAACGCGGCCGCCGCCTCCTGCTGGGCGAACTCGCTGTCGGACTTGATGTCGACCTTCCAGCCGGTCAGGCGCGCGGCCAGGCGGGCGTTGAGCCCCTCCTTGCCGATCGCGAGCGCGAGCTGGTCGTCGGGCACGACGACGGTCGCATCGCGGCTCTCGTCGTCGATGTAGACCTCGCGGACACGCGCTGGCGAGAGCGCCTTCGCGACGAACCGCGCGGGCTCCGTGTTCCACGGGATGATGTCGATCTTCTCGCCCCGGAGCTCCGAGACGACCATGCGGACGCGCGACCCACGCGGGCCGACGCAGGCGCCGACCGGGTCGACGCCCTGGACGTGCGACTCGACCGCGATCTTCGAGCGGTAGCCCGGCTCGCGGGCGACGCCGCGGATCTCGACCAGGCCGTCGGCGATCTCGGGCACCTCGAGCTCGAACAGCGCCTCGATCAGCTGCGGCGCACGGCGGGAGAGGATCACCTGCGGGCCCTTCGTCCCCGAGCGCACCTCGATGATCACCGCCTTGATGCGGGAGCCCTGCTCGTAGCGCTCTCCGTCGACCTGCTCGGAGCGCGGCAGCAGCGCCTCGACCTTGCCGAGGTCGACGAGCACGTTGTTGCGGTCGCCGGCCTGCTGGACGATGCCGGTCACGACCTCGCCCTGCCGGTCGACGTACTCCTCGTACATCATCGCCCGCTCGGCCTCGCGGATCCGCTGCTGGATGACCTGCTTCGCCGTCATCGCGGCGATGCGACCGAAGTCGTCCGGTGTCGCGTCGGACTTGTCGACGAGGTCGTCGGGCACCTGCTCCCAGTCGAGGTCGAGCTCGTCGTCGACGATCAGCGTGTGCTGCTTCTCGCCGGTCTCCTCCTCGATGCGCTCGAGCTCGTCGATCGCGCGCTCGCGCGCCTCCTCGAGCAGACGTGCCTCGAGGTCATCGGGGATGTCGAGCGCGAAGACGCGGAACTCGCCGTCGTCGTCGAGCTCGACCGTCGCATGGCGAGCGGCGCCGGGTGTCTTCTTGTAGGCGGCGAGGAGGGCGTCCTCGAGGGCCGCGACGAGCGTCCCGGCCTCGATGCCCTTCTCCCGCTCGATCGTGCGGATGCCTTCGATGATCTCCTGGCTCATGACTCCCGTCCCTCGTCGATCAGGTTGCCCCGGACGATCTCGCCGACCGGGACCTCGAGCGTCAAGCCGTTCACCGCGACGGTGACGGCGTCGTCGTCGGCAGCCACGAGCGTCCCGCGGAGACGCTTCGAGGAGGCCGTCTTGAGCTTCACGGTGCCGCCGATCGCCCGGCGGAAGTGCTCGGGCCGGCGGAGCGGCCGCTCGGGGCCGGGCGAGGACACGTCGACCGTCCAGTCCGAGCGGTAGGCGTCGAGGAGGCGCGTGACGCGCTCGCAGAGCGCGAAGTCGACCCCCGCGGGAGTGTCGACGTACACGCAGAACCGGGCGGGCGAGAGCAGCTCGACGGCGAGGACCTCGACGTCGGGCAGGGTCGAC
>Ga0111538_10014064_pt1 | contig 10558 bp, 9 predicted proteins | sample SoiMethybrSBSTD1_FD_79669 | JGI IMG/M metagenome (GOLD analysis project Ga0111538, IMG submission 79669) | Bulk soil microbial communities from a Populus tree surrounding site in Tennessee, USA - Soil MetaG P. TD hybrid SBSTD1 (version 2)... | ecosystem: Environmental > Terrestrial > Soil > Tree... | reverse complement strand
TCGTCCAGCACGAGGCGCTCCACCGTGTAGCCCACGTCGCGGCCGTAGAAGACGTTGGTGATGTTTGGGAGCTCGATCACGAGGATGCGCCCGCGGTGCTGCCACAATGTCGACTGGATGCGCGCCCTGACGGCGTGGAACGGCAATGGGTTCTTGGCATCCGTGCCGAACGTATCGCGCACGGCGATGCACACCTGGCCCACCCGTTTCAGCCCCTCCTCGATGAGCTTTTTGTGCCCGTCGTGGAACGGCTGATAGCGACCGATGAAGAGCGCCGTCGGCGCCTTGGGGTCGAACGTGGGCAGAAGCGCGTCGCACACCCTCTCCGCCCAATAGGCCGGCGAGCCTTCGGGCTCGACCCGGATATCCGAGCGCTCCGGCGGCTCGAACATGGCGTCGGTGTCGGGAAACCGGCTCTTTTTGATGCGGTCCACCCAGATCACGAACGCATCGCCGAATGCGGCGCGCGTGCTGCGCGTGGGGCAGATGAAATCGGCGATGGCGTAGGTGCCCGCCTCGACGACGCGGTCGCAGAGCCAGCCCATGCGGCGAGCCTGCTCGATCCTGTCCTCGTGCGCGAAGCCTAGGTCCTTGTTGACGTTGGCGCGCACGGCATCGGCATTGAAATGCACGCCGTTCAGGCGCGGGACGAGCATTTGCGCGAGCGTCGTCTTGCCCGCTCCAGGCAAGCCCATGATCAGAACCTTCTTGGTATCGCTTGACATGCAGTCCCCCGTCGATGACTCGAGTGCGAGGAGAAATACGGACCGCAGCAGGTGTCAAGTCGATGAGTTTGCACAACTCCGCTTGGAGCGCTGCCGGCACGCCCATCACGCGCACCTGCCTCTTGCGCGAGCCTAATTGCGAACTGTGTTGCATCTCGGCGCCACGGCCTTCCGTGGCTCCGCCGGTAGAGGCCGGCGTGCGCCCGGTCGGTCGAAGGGCGCGATCACCCCGTTCGGTCCGAGGCGTTCTTCTCCGCCAGCATCGCCTTCAGGCTCTGAATGTCCTTGATGTGCCTGCCGAGGATCTCTTCAGCCCTTGCTAGGTCGGCGGAAATTTCCTCCGGGCTCTTGTAGTACTGTGGGCCAATATGCGGAGTTCGGCCGATCTGGTAGCCCGACCACGCAATATACGCGTTAACGAAATACTCGATGGGATGCACGTCGTCATAGGCGACCTGATGCAGGTTCAGCTGTCCCATCAGCCATTGCAGCTTCGGCCTGCGGTCCTCCGGCAATCCAGTGAAATTGACATGGGCATTGACGTGCGTTGGCTTGGCCACCACCCGGCTGTGTCCGAGCACCAGCTCCGCCAGGGTCTTGCGCGTTCCTTCATCGTCCAAATGCTCGGTGTGGAACTCCACATGCTGCCAGAACAGATGCTTGTGCTCCTCGATGAGCGCATGTGTCTTGTCGAAGTACCAGGCGAGCTTTTCCGTTTGGGAGCGCTGGCGCCACCCTTCCGGCGTGGCCTCTCCGTAGTGGAATGCGGCCATCCGCTTTGTCGTGGCCGCGAGATCGTCCGAATAGTAGCCGTAGGCCTTGGGAAAGAACGCGCAGTTTTCGACGAGGCTGGCGATGGCCCGCGTGCGGTCGAGCCGGCGCAGATGGACGAGCTTGAGACCGGGTCCGCACCGCTCGGCAAAGACCGGCAAGATCGGCGCATAGCCCGCGCCAACAATGCAATCGTGGGGGCAGTCATCGATCAACCTGCGAATCTCCACCGTCCACTGCGGATCGCGTGTCTCCAGGAAGCTGGCATGCGCGTGAAGGAATTCACGGCTCGCGTATTCGTGCATCACTGAGCCGTCGGCCCCCGCATCCTCGAAGAGCTTGCGGATCATGTGTGACAGCGACGCGGTTCCGTCGCGGCCTGTCCCCGCGATCACGAGGCGCAGGCGGGGCCGTGCTGCGTGAGATTCGGTCGACACTCGTGAGCCTCGTTGCTGCGCGAGCAGGCTACTCGCGCGTTCCGATGCGTGCCTGCGTTGCGCGGGCACGCAGATCAGTCGTTCCAGAGGCCACCGGTGATGCTGACCGTCTCCCCGGTGATGTAGTCGGCCTCCTCGGAGGCGAGGAAGACGACGGCGTTGGCGACGTCGCGGGGATAGCCGGGTCGGCGCAGCGGGATCGACTTGGCGCGGTCGACAGCCGTCGGCAGTCCCTGCGCGCGCCGCATGGCCTCCGACTCGTCGCGCATCTTGGTGTCCACGATCAGCCCGGGACCCACGGCATTGACCCTGACCCCGTGTGCGCCGAGCTCGAGCGCGAGCGTCTGCGTGAGGCCGACCACGGCGAACTTCGAAGCGCAATAGGCACCGTAGCTGTCGGCACCGGACTTGCCCATCCACGAGGCGAGGTTGATGACGGCGCCGCGGCGGCGCGCCACCATCTGCGGCACTACCGCACGCGTCGCGTAGAACAGTCCGTTGACGTTGATGCCAAATGTCTCATTCCAATCGCTCTCGGCCATGTCGAGCAGCTTGCCGATGCGGCAGATGCCGGCGTTGTTGACGAGGATATCGATCGGCCCCAGCTCACCCATGAGTGCTGCCATGCCCCTGTCGACGTCGGTCTTGACGGAGACATCGCCACTGGCGACAGCGACCTTGCGCTCCGGCTTGGCTATTGCCTTTGCGGTCGCCTGCGCCGTTTCCAGGTCGCGGTCGAAGATGCCGACATCGCAACCCTCTGCCACGAGCCGTTCGGCGATGCCGCGACCGATGCCGTGTGCTGCGCCGGTTACGATCGCCTTGCGTCCGTCCAGCCGATACATGGCAGCCCTCCCTTGCTTGATGCTTCGTTTGGCCTTCGCCTAGCGTGCCGTCCAGCCGCCGTCGGCAGTCAGCATGGTCCCCGTGCAGAAGGAGGATTCGTCGCTGGCCAGGAACAGGATGGCCCGGGCGATCTCGATCGGCTTGCCGAGCCGCTCCATGGCCTGGCGCTGCTCCAGGCTGCGGCGAAGCTCGGCGGCATTGGGCGACTTGGCGAAGATCTCGGAGAAGTAGGGCGACTCGATCGTCCCCGGGGCCACACAGTTGATGCGGATCCTGGCCGCGACATGGTCGAGCGCCATCGCCCGCGTCAATGCTGCGACCGCGCCCTTCGAGGCCACGTAGGCGGCCCGATCGGTTATCCCGATGCTGGCGACCGTAGACGCTGTGTTGACGATGGCGCCGCCACCCTGCCGTTCCATGATCGGAATCGCGTGCTTGCAGCCAAAGAACACACCCTTGACGTTGACGGCCATCAGCGCGTCCCAGTCCTTCTCGGAGGTCGTCACGACCGTACCGGCGAAGCCGTAGCCGGCGTTGTTGACGAGAATATCGAGCCGCCCGTGCGCCTTGGCGACTGTCTCCATCAGCGCCTTGATCTCCGCCTCGCGGGTGACGTTCACCGTGGCCGCCGAAGCCCTCCCGCCCGTGCCGGCGATCTCGCCCGCCACACTCTCTGCCGCCGAGCCATTGCGATCGGCGACAACCACCGTTGCCCCCTCGGCAGCGAACAGCTTGGCGGTCTCGTGACCGATGCCGGAGCCGGCGCCGGTGATCACCGCAATCTTGCCTGCAAGCCTCATTCCTCGGAGCTCCAATGACCGCGGGGCAGCCTACAGGTCAGTATGGGGGCCCCACCACCGCGTCAAGTCCGCCTCTGCCCCGCGTCCGCGAGCGCAATAGACCGATTCCAATTTGCGATGCCCGCGGCGACAACGGTGCTGTGCATGGCTGACGATGTTGGCTTGCTCGGGCGTCCGGCTGTCGGCCAACCCGGAGTGGCTAGCCGTATATGTATTTGGGTAACCAGAGCGCCATGCCGGGGAAGGCGTACATCAACGCCATGAAGGCGACGACGATCCAGATATAGGGCATCGTGCCCCGGAAGATTTCGTTGATCGTGACTTGCGGCGGCGCGACGCCCTTGAGGTAGAACGGCGCCATGGCAACGGGCGGCGACAGGAAGGAGGTCTGCAGATTGAGTGCGACCATCACGCCGAAGAACAAGGGATTGATGCCGAAATCGTCGAGCAACGGCAAGAAGATCGGAATGAAAATGATGATGATTTCGGTCCATTCCAGGGGCCAGCCGAGGAGGAATATGATCGCCTGCGCCAGCAGCATGAAACCGAACGAGTTCAGTCCAAGACTGAGCACGAATTGCTCGATGTAGGCCTGCCCGCCGAGGAGCGCGAACGTGGAGGAGAAGATCGCGGAGCCGACGAACAGCCAACAGACCATGGCCGCGGTGCGGGCGGTGAGGAAGACGGATTCCCTGAGCTTCTCCAGGGTGAAGGCATTCCGATAGCCCAGTGCGGCAAACGCCACGCCGGTCGCTCCAGCAGCACCGATGAACGGCCATTGCGCCGACGGCATGCCGAAGTAGCGGACGCCGATGAGCCAGAGAGCAAATACCGCGCTCAGGCCGGCGTAGCCTTGCAGCAGACGCACATTACGGCGCTTCGAATAGTCCGCACCATAGGCGACGGCCAGCATGAGTGCGCCAGCCGCTCCCATCGCTGCCGACTCCGTGGGAGTTGCGAGGCCGAAGAAGATGACCCCCAGCACGACAATCGTCAGGACCGTGAGTGGCAGAAACGAAACCAGGACTTCGTAGAGAACGAGACCAAGCGGCGCTCTGCGCTCCTCTGCCGGCAGCATCGGCGCGAGGTTGGGTTTCCACATCGCGAGCAGGACAATGTAGGCGATGTAAGCGGCAGTCAGGCCGAAGCCGGGGATGAATGCGGCGGCATACAGCTTGACGACAGAGACGCCGGCAACCGCGCCGTAGAGAATGAGCATCACGCTTGGCGGAATGAGGATCCCGAGCGTGCCTCCCGCGCAGATAACTCCGGAGGACAGTTTGTGATCATAGCCGGCGCGCAGCATGGCCGGCAGCGCGAGCAGCCCCATCAAGACCACAACCGCGCCAACGATCCCGGATGCAATGCCCCACAGCGCGCACACGACCATGGTGACGACCGCGAGTGAGCCAGGCATGCCGCCGACGGCGAGCTGCAGCGCATGGAACATGCGGTCCAGGATGTTCGCGCGATCGATGATGTAGCCCATGAACGTGAACACGGGCACCGCGATCAGGACGTCGTTGGAGGCAACCTCGAAGGTCTTTTGCACCAGCAGCGTGAAGACGCGGTTGGCGAAAATCTCCTGGCCGGGGACGTAGTACGCGTAGAAGCCAAAGCTCACGCCGATGGCCATCAGCGTGAACGCGATGGGAAAGCCGAGCATGATGACGAAAATGAACAGGATCAGCATCGAGATGCCGATTTGCGGATCGCTTATCATTGCCCCTGCCGGCCCTGCTGATGCGGATGTTCTCGCAGGTATTCCTGCTGGTGCAGAATGGCCGTTTCCATTTCCTCGACGTCGTGCAGGCGTTGCGGCCACGACCCGTGACGGACGCAGAGCCCGCAACGGACGATCTCGGCAATTCCCTGAACGAGCAGAAGCAGCCCCGCCGCCGGAATGAGACACTTGAGCGGAAATATCGGTATGCCCGCAGGGCTGAATATGCTCACTTCCCGAAATTGGACCGAGGTCCTCGCGTATCCCCAGCCGGCGTATACAAGGGCGCTCACGCCCGGCAGGAAGAAAATGACATAGAGCACCAAATCCACCGTCGCCTGCGTTCGCGGCCGCCATCGTCGATAGAGGAAATCGCCGCGCACATGAGCGTTGCGCGAAAGCGTGTAGGCACCAGCCATCAGAAAGAGGGCGCCGTAGGCAATGTAGCTGAAATCGAATGCCCAGGTCGTCGGGGCACCCAGCGCATAACGAACGAAGACCTCATAGGTCATGGCGGCTGTCAGTAGCAGGATCAGCCAGGCGAAACTCCTGCCGACCGACGTACTGAGCGCGTCGACGCACATGAGTGTGCGATTCGTGAGGCTTGGGTCATTGTTGGACAAGGCCGCAACCAATCTCCCGAGGCTCGGGCGTCGAGCCGCAATACACCACGCGGATTGGAAGCGCTGAACGGCAAGCGGAGTCCACAGCAGACTCCCGCGTTCAGCCCATGGCTATTCCTGGCAAGCGTTCCCCTGGTTTGCGCAGAATATTCGCCAGTTCCCCGTGCGCTGAGTAAATTTGCGGCGGTCGCGCATAAATTGCGCGTAACCGCGTGCGGCCTTTTGACAAGCGCGCTCAAAGAAATGCCTATGCTCCTCCTCCGGCAAGCCGAAGGGTGATCGACAGTGTGAGCAGGCCTGCACTGAACCCGGCAGCATGGAGCGCGAAGCGGAGATAGCACGCGCGGAGCACTGGCCCGACAATACGCTGAGCGATCGCTGAGCTCGGTCGATCGAATTCGTCGAGCATCAGCCAAAGCTCTGTCTTGCCGACGGGTCGGCGACGCGTCCACTGAGCTTTCGCGATCAGGACCAGGCACACGAACAGCACGAGCAGGCCGCCCACCATGCACGCCAGCGCCAGGTCCCACGACAGGCCGACCATGAGCGTCAGTATCGCCAGGGCGGCGAATCCGCAACCTCGCGCCACGGAAACCTCCGCGAGAGCCTCGACGGTCCGCAGCGCAGGCATGATTTCAACTTGAGTTGGCGCACAGATTCGGAGGTGCCTTCGCTCGCACGTGCCGAGCACCCGCGCGTCGTCTGGCTCTCCTGACGGAGACCTTCGGAGCCGCTGGGTGAGTCCTGGCAACGCCCAAGAGCCAGCAAGCGGTTCTGAGGATCTCTTCCCGCGAGCGCCAATCGGCCCTCGCCCAGAAGCGCGTCAGCAGCGCGCCGGCCTTCTTGATGAGAGGAGACGGCGCCTCGGCGCGCAGGCCGGCCTGGATCTCATTCATCAGATTGTCGCGTTGCGACAACAGCAGGACCACGTGCTGGGCATACCTGGAACCGGCGTGTGATCCAGGTCCGCGCCTTTTGGTCGATGCTGCGAGATGTGCGTTCGCCACGTAACCGCTCGTTCAAGGCGCACCTGGATGGCGCAGTCTCGAAAAGCCTAGGGTTCCCGTGGCCGGGCGATCGAGTAATCTTTCGGGGCGGCGGCGTAAATTGGACGTAAACGAAGGCCGGCGACGGCTCGTTTAGTCGCTGTCGGTCGCAAGCCGATACCCCACGCCGAGCTCGGTTGTTAGAATGCGCGGCCGAGTGGGGTCTTTCTCAATCTTCTTTCGCAGCTTCCGAACGAAGATTCGCAGATAGTGGGCATCGTCCGCGTGCGCGATACCCCACACTTCCTTCAAGAGGTGCTGGTGCGTAACAACGTTGCCCGCGTGCTGAGCGAGCACCTGCAGCAGGCGGTATTCCTTCGGTGAAAGCGCAACGTGCTTGGAGTCGATGGACACGCTGCGCTGCGCCAGGTCGATCGTGAGCCAGCCCGCCCGCACGATCGGCTCGCCGGCCGAGCCGCGCGTGTGGCGCCGCAGCGCGGCGCGCGCGCGCGCCAGCAGTTCAGCCATGCCGAACGGCTTGACGACATAGTCGTCGGCGCCGAGCTCCAGCAGACGCACCTTCTCCTCCTCGCTGGATCGCACAGACAGAACGATGATCGGCACGCTCGACCAGGATCGCAGCCGCTCGACGACCTCCGCGCCGTCCATATCCGGCAGACCAAGATCGAGAATGACAAGATCGACGGGCTTCAGCGTCGCTGCACGAATCCCTTCCGCGGCGGTTGCAGCCTCGCGGACGGCGAATTCTTCCAGCTCAAACCCGGCGCGCAAGAAGCGCCTGATCTGGACCTCGTCATCCACGACGAGTGCAACTGGCGACTGCTTGGTCATGCTGCCCCGGTTCGATATCTCCCATCGATGGCTCAGGCCTTCTCGAACCTGAGGATCGCTGGCCGCGGGCGCAACGAGAGCATGGCTAGGTCTTCTCCTGCAGTAGTTGGTCGGCCGCTTCGAGCCTTGCAGCAAGCATCTATATTTCGATCTCGACCTTTGGTCTGAGGGATGCAAGTGGAACTATAGGCCAGATTCTTCCATTTCCGCTTTGATATGAGGGCCTTCCTGCAGGTCTTTGTCACCTTTTGCCTAAGACGAGTGGGCAACAGACACCTCGAACTCCCCGTCGATAGCGTCGCTCCGGGATCATCAGCGATCAGACGCTCAGGCGCCTCGGCTCACCGTGAGCAAAGCAGTGCCATGGGCGCGGCAAGGGAGGAAACGATGGCCATGCGTGACGTCGCCGTCTCAAGGCGCCAGGAAGGGATGTCGGCCGAGGAAAAGCGTGTGATCTTCGCATCCTCGCTTGGAACGGTCTTCGAGTGGTACGATTTCTACCTTTACGCCACCCTCGCCCCCTTTTTCGCGGCGCTGTTCTTTCCGCCCGGAAACGAGACGGCAGCTCTCCTGTCCGCATTTGCGACTTACGCCGCAGGCTTCCTCATCCGCCCCTTCGGAGCTGTCATTTTCGGACGCGTCGGCGACCTGGTGGGCCGCAAGTACACGTTCCTGATGACCATCATCATCATGGGCTTCTCGACCTTTGCGGTCGGCTTGCTGCCGACCTTCAAGGAAATCGGCTGGATGGCCCCGATTCTGCTCGTATCCCTGAGGCTCCTGCAGGGGTTGGCGCTCGGCGGTGAATACGGTGGTGCAGCGACATATGTGGCAGAGCACGCGCGCCCCGGCGGGCGCGGCTATGCGACAGCCTGGATCCAGACCACGGCGACGCTCGACTTTTTCCTGGCGCTGCTCGTCATCGGCGTGTGCCGGTTCTATTTCTTCGATGCTACACAGTTCGCGGCGGCTGATTATCTGGCGGGCTGGCGCTGGCCCTTCTACATGTCGCTGTTCCTGCTGATCTTCTCCGTCTATATCCGCCTAAGGCTCAACGAGTCGCCGCTCTTCCAGAGGATGAAAGAGGAAGGCCGCGGCTCACGGGCACCGATCACCGAGAGCTTCTTTCGCTACCCCAACAACAAGTACGTTCTGCTGGCGCTCTTGGGGGCGACGGCCGGCCAGGGAGTGGTGTGGTACACGGGGCAATTTTACGCTCTGTTCTTCCTCACCATCACCGCCAAGGTCGAGTTGGTGACGGCCTACATGATGGTGGGGTTGTCGCTGCTGATAGGGACACCCTTCTTCCTTCTGTTCGGATGGCTGAGCGACTCGATCGGCCGCCTGAAGATCATCCTGGCTGGCTGCTTGATCGCGGCCGTCACATACATTCCGCTGTTTCATATGCTGCTCGGCGCAGTGAATCCGGACCTGCAGGCCTTTCAGGCGAAACACCAGATCACCCTCACAACCGACACGTCGCAGTGCAACTTCCACATTTTCGTGGGGCCGTGGTCGAGGTTCACGGAGTGCGATCGGGCCAAGGACTTCCTGACCAAGGCGGGCCTCTCGTTCGAGACGGTCCACAAGGATGGCGCCAGGAACGAGGTCCAGATCGGGCCCACAAGGCTCGGGCAATTCGACGCCAAGCAGGCCACTGCGGCACTGGCGGCGCTCGGCTACCCGACGAAGGCGGATCCGGCCAAGATCGACTGGTTCAAGACCATGGCGATCCTCACCATCTTCCTGATCTACGTGACGATGGTATACGGGCCTATCGCGGCGTTCCTGGTGGAGCTGTTCCCGACCAAGATCCGCTACACCTCGATGTCGTTGCCCTACCATATCGGCAATGGGTGGTTCGGCGGCATGCTGCCGCTGCTGGCCACGGCCGTCGTGGCATGGACCGGCAATATCTACGCTGGTCTCTATTACCCCATCGGTGTCGCACTCATGTCGGTCGTCGTCGGCACCCTGTTCCTCAGGGAGACCAAGGACCGCGACATCACGCAATAGCCATTCTCGGCCGCACAGTGTTGGACCTGAAGCGATACACCGCGGCAGGTCCTGCGGCTCGACGCATCCGACGACAGCGCAGGACACGGCGAGGGCTGGTGCTTGCCCTGCGAAGATCGGCGAGACGCACTACGGCTTGCCGCCTCAGGCGAGGAGATCGGCGCAGCCCGGATCGTCGATGGCCAGCAGCGTACGCTCGAGGTTGTTCCACCAGATCAGCGGCGGGATGTTGCTGGCAGCCTGCCAGACGGGCCGCGCGAGCAACCACAGCACCGACAGGCGATAGTCGTCGTCGAGCGCGCGGCGATCCTAGTCGCGCACGCCATGCGCCTGCAGCGCGCCATGGTAGCGATCGAGTAGCGGCCGCTCGAGGAGGCGCCGTCGTTCGGGATACCAGTGCATGGCCATCATGTAGGCAAGGTCGTCCGTAGCCGTATCGATGCGCCAGCTGTCCCAATTGAAGATGCGGATGTCCTCGAGGCCGCCGTCGCGCGGCAGCATGCAGTTCCAGACATGCGAATCGCCACGCACGATGGTGAGATTGCGATGCGTGCGGTAGCGTGCATTGAAACGCGGCGCGGCAGCGAGAAGCGCTCGTAGAGTGTGCGCCGCGGCGGCGGCAGGCGATCTCCCAACTGGTCGGCAAAGCGTGCGTAGTGCCCTGTAAGGCGCTTCAGATGGGACGCTGCATCGCTGTCGCCCCCCTCCCCGATGCCGGCGCCAAGCCGGGGGTCATCCCACCAGGCCGCGATGATGCCCTCGCACTGCGCGGTGCTGGG
>Ga0111538_10014063_pt1 | contig 10558 bp, 7 predicted proteins | sample SoiMethybrSBSTD1_FD_79669 | JGI IMG/M metagenome (GOLD analysis project Ga0111538, IMG submission 79669) | Bulk soil microbial communities from a Populus tree surrounding site in Tennessee, USA - Soil MetaG P. TD hybrid SBSTD1 (version 2)... | ecosystem: Environmental > Terrestrial > Soil > Tree... | reverse complement strand
CGCTTCGCCATGTATGTAGACATCCTACATCCTAGGATGGAGCCTGTCTACATCCTTCATCGACGACGCCGGCGACCTCGAGAGTACGGCCAAGTACCGGGCGCGCCCGTTTGTGGTATGGTCTCTTCCTTAGAATGTCTAAGGAAGAGCGCACCAACGCCGACCAACTCCACGGGACGCTCGACATGCTCGTGCTGAAGACCCTGGCCGCCGGGCCGCAGCATGGCTACGGCATTGCGCAGCGGCTCCAACACCTCTCCGAGGAGGTGCTGCAAGTCGAGGAAGGCTCGCTCTATCCCGCGCTGTACCGCATGGAGCAACGCGGCTGGATCGGGTCGACGTGGGGCGTGTCCGACAACAATCGGCGCGCACGGTTTTACCAGTTGACGCGAAGCGGGCGGCGCCAGCTCGATGCCGAAACCTCGAGCTGGCGACGGCTGACGGGTGCCGTCGACCGCATTTTGGAAGCCTAGCGAAGGCGAGGCCCGCATGCGCCTGTTCCGAGTCATCGCCGATCGAATCCGAGGCACCCGCGATCACGATCGCGTCGCCGGAGAAATCGCCGACGAGCTGCGCCATCACGAAGATCTCTTGACCGAGCGGCTGATCGGTGAAGGACGCAGTCGCGCGGACGCGCGAAAAGAAGCCCGGCGCCGGGTCGGGAATCGGGCGCATCTGCAGGACGCCGGCTACGACGTTCGCGGCGGCGGACGGCTCGAGGCGTTCGTCCAGGATCTCCGTTACGGCGCGCGACGGCTGATGTCCGCGCCGGCATTCGCGTTCATCGCCGTCGTGACGCTGGCGCTCGGCATTGGTGCGAACACCGCGATCTTCAGCGTCGCCGCTGGCATCCTTCTACGGCCGTTGCCATATCCGGCTGCGGACCGCCTCGCCATGGTGTGGATGGACAATTCGCGGATCAATGTCCGAGAGGATTGGCACTCGTATCCGAACTACCTCGACTACAATACGCGCAATACGACGTTCGACGGCATGGCGGCATTCAATCGACGCTACCTGACACTGACGGGATCCGGCGAACCCGAGCGGCTCACCGCGGCACATAGTTCGGCCAACCTGTTCGACGTCCTCGGCGTTCGGCCAATGCTGGGCCGCACCTATTCGCGTGAAGAAGATCAAGCCGGCGCGATGGTGGCGGTGTTGTCGCACGGGTTGTGGAAGCGCCGCTTCGGCGCAAGCCCCGACATCGTCGGACGAAAAATCGTGCTGAACGGCGCCTCACGCGAAGTGATTGGGGTGATGCCGGACGGTTTTGGTTTCCCCTCGCGCGGCACCCAACTCTGGGTGCCATCACCGGCCACCAAGGAAATGCGGCAAAGTCGGACCGTCATCTGGGTGCAAGTGATCGGCCGGATCAAGCCGGGCGTCACAGTGGCGCAGGCACAGTCCGACCTCGAACGGATCAACGCCGACATCCTTCGCGCCTTTCCCAACCAGAAGGGTTACGGAATACGCGTCGAAGATTATCGTGAGCAGATCGTCGGACGGATCAAGCCGGCGCTCGTCGCGCTGGTCGGCGCGGTTCTGTTCGTATTGCTGATCGCGTGTACCAACGTGGCGAACCTGCTACTCGCGCGCGCATCGACGCGCGAACGTGAAGTGGCATTGCGCGCCGCGCTCGGCGCTGGACACGGACGCATCATCCGCCAGCTGTTGACCGAGAGTGTGTTGTTGGGTGCGCTCGGTGGCGCCGCGGGGCTCGCGCTCGGCTGGATTGGCGTGAATGCCTTCGTCGCGATGGCGCCAGAGGACCTTCCGCGTCTGACCGACATTGCCGTCGACGGCCGTGTCCTCGCGTTCACAACCACCATCGCGCTGCTGACCGGATTGTTGTTCGGCCTCATGCCAGCGCTCCAGATGGCGCGCACCGATCCGGTGCACACGCTGAAAGAAGGAGGACGCGGGGCCACGAGTCTCGGCCGTGCGCTTCGCCGCGGCCTCGTCGTGATTGAAGTGGCGCTTTCCGTGGTGTTGCTCGTCGGCGCCGGCCTGATGATTCGCAGTCTCACGCGCATGCAGCAACTGGATTTGGGCCTACGCACCGACGGCGTGCTGAGTGCGCGCGTCTCGCTGTCCGGTGATCGTTACCGCGAGGACGCCGCATGCGCCGAATTCGCCCGTCGTCTTGTCGAGCGCGCGGCGGCGCTTCCGGGAGCGGAGAGCGCGGCCACAATCGGCACCGTCTTTCTCAGCGCGACGCCGAACTCGACGAACTTCAGCATCGAAGGACGCCCGGACTTCAAACCCGAGGAACGAGTCGAGGTGCCGGTTGACTCGATCACCCCAGATTACTTCCGTGTGCTCCAGGTGCCGCTTCGCGCCGGCCGGTTCTTCGATCAGCGCGACGGCGCCGACGCGCCGCGCGTCGTGATCATCAACGAGACGATGGCGCGGACGTTCTGGCGCGACGAGAATCCGCTCGGGCGGCGGATCAAGTACGGGCAGCTTTCCTCCAGAGGGGAATGGATGACGATCGTCGGTGTTGTCGCAGACACTCGGCGCACCGGGTACGAAGCGGACGTGCGCCCCGAGACCTACCTGGCACAGTCGCAATCGCCTGACGTTGGCCTGGCACTGCTGATACGAACCACCGGCGAGCCAGCCGCGATCGTGCCTTCCCTTCGCGCCGCCCTTCAGGAGATTGATCCGCTGGTTCCGCTCGAGTCAGTGCATCCGTTGAACGACGAGGTTGTGGAGATGACCGCGGGCCGCCGTCTCAACACGACGCTGTTTACCGTGTTCGCGGCAATTGCCGCGATCCTCGCCGCCGTGGGAACCTACGGAGTCATCGCCACATCCGTCGAGCAGCGGACACGCGAACTGGGCGTGCGGCTCGCGCTCGGCGCGACTGGCGGCAGCATCGTGCGGATGGTGCTCGTCGAAGGACTGTCGCTCGTGGGTATCGGTCTCCTGCTCGGCCTGTTCGCATCGCTTGCCATGAGTGGTGTGATGGCCCGCCTGCTCTACGAAGTGCGGCCGACCGACGCCGCCACGCTGACCAGTATCGCCTTGCTGACGGTGATCGTCGCGCTTCTTGCCTCGGTCGTTCCTGCCGTCCGCGCCGTGCGCGTTGATCCGGTCACGGCGCTCAGAGCGGAATAGTACGAAAGTCCATCGCGGTTTACAGTCGACGTCGACGCAAAGAACAGGTAGCGCGACCGGCATGTCTCTTCGAACCATCACGCAATAGATGAGTCAGGGCGCCGACTCGAAACTGTACTTCTTTCACACAGCGACCAGTTCAGCGACACGCGATTCCAGATTGATCGTCGCCAACAGGCGCAGAATTCAAGTTGGCGTCGGTCTGACAGTTGCATCTAGGTCAAGCTCCGAATACAGGAGGAACCATGAGATCGAGAATTTGGTCGGCTACTTGCGCGGTGATCGTGACCGCCGTCAGCGTCGGACTCTTTGCTCAGGATGCCCCGGCTCCGCAGTCAGCGTCCAAGAGCGCCGCGGCGAAGACGATTACGGTGTCAGGATGCGTCGGCAAAGCTCAGCAGGCTCCAACGGGCACGACTGGAGCAGCTGGTGCAACGGCGGCGAAGGAAACGAAATTCGTACTCAGCGACGCGTCAATCAACCCGAGCGGCGCAGCTGGAACAGCGGGAACTACGGCCCCATCGGCAACGGCGATTGCCAGCGAGTACAAACTCGACGGCGACGACGCGAAGCTGACTCCACATGTTGGTCACAAGGTGGAAATCACCGGCACCGTGGACGAAGCGAAGGCTCCGACTGAGGCGCCCGCGGCGTCGGCGGCGAACGCCCCCACACTGAAAGTCGATAGCGTCAAGATGGTTGCCGCAAGCTGCGCCAAGTAGCTCACGGCGCTCTGTCCAAACGGCCGGCCAGCTTCGTGTTGGTCGGCCGCTCCGTTCTATTTCCTGTAATCCAACGCCGGCTTCCGATCCGCAAGCCGCGTCTTGTAGACGAAGTTCGGTCCGCGTTTCCGATCGAACTCAGCTCTCGCCTTTTGAATGATCGAAGGGTCTGTAAATAGATCCACCGTCGTCAGCGCCATCGACTTGGCCGCGACCATCATTCCCTTCTGACCGATCGTTCCGCCCGCGCACGCAGTTGCCTGCCAGGTGTGCGCTGGCACACCGGGAACGAACGTGGCCGCTGTCATCGACACAGTCGGCACGTTCCAACTCACATCGGCAAGATCGGTCGACGAGCTCGCTACCTGACCTGCGCGCGACGGACGGATCCTTTCCTGCGATCCAATTGCCACGTCCGGCGGCTCGGTCAACGTCTTGCGAATCTCCTCGGCGAACGCCGCCTCTTCTTTTGTATAGGTGAACCCGCCAACGCGCTCGAGGTTCTTGTGCATCACCGCCGACAGCGTTTCGTTTGGCAGCACGTTCCACACCGATCCGGTGATCTCAAAATCCATCGTCGTCCCGGTCCCGAGCGCCGCACCTTTGGCGGCGTCGACGATGCGGTCCCACACGCCTTCGAGGATGCGCATGTCCGGCTGACGCGCATAGTAGTACGCCTCGGCGAAGTCGGGGACGATGTTGGGCGCCGCGCCGCCGCGCGTGATGATATAGTGGATGCGCGTCTCCTGCGGCACATGCTCGCGCAGCATGTTGACCATATAGTCCATCGCCTCGACCGCATCCAGCGCCGAGCGTCCGCGATGCGGCGCCGCGGCCGCGTGCGCAGCGACGCCGTGAAAGCGGAACTTGCCGGTGATGTTCGCGAGATTCGTGGACGGACTGGCGTCGTTGCGATCGCCGGGATGCCAGGTGACGGACGCGTCGACATCAGTGAAGAGACCGGCGCGGACCATATACACCTTGCCCGATCCGCCTTCCTCCGCCGGCGTGCCGTAGTAGCGCAATGTGCCCGGATGTCCGGAGGCGAGCCATTCCTTGACCGCAACCGCCGCCGCGAGCGCGGCGGTGCCGAGCAGGTTGTGTCCGCAACCGTGACCAGGGCCGTCAGGCACGATCGCACTGCGACGCGGACTCGCATCTTGTGACAAGCCTGGTAGTGCGTCGAACTCGCCGATGATCGCGATGACCGGTTTACCGGATCCATAGGTTGCGACGAACGCGGTCGGGATGTCGGCGACACTGGCGCGGACGTCGAATCCATTGGCTTTGAGCTGCTGCTGCAGCAGCGCGCTGCTCTTGATCTCCTGGTAGCCAACTTCTGCGAAGGTCCAGACCTGTCGGGCGATGTCGGCGTAGGTCGAGCGCTTGCTCTCGATGCCCTCTAACAGGCCGTCGGGACTTTGGCGATCCTGGGCGGAGGCGAATAACGAAAACAGGAGGACGAAGCCGGCAATTGATGCGCGCATGCGCGCATTATCGTTCCTTCGCAGGAAAAAATCCTGTATCTGCGGCTAATCAACGCCTCGGCGGCTGGCGCTGCCTGCGGAAAATTCTGAATGCTGATTTCTGAATGCTGATTTGCCCGAACGGTCCGCGTTCGACGTCTCGTTCAATCAGCAATCAGAATTCAGCATTCAGCACTTTCAGCATGAATCACTAGTGATTCGTAGAGTAAGCAGGATTCTTCTTGCCCTGCAGCCATTGATCCATCCAGCCGACGATGTGCTGGAGGCGCTCGACGCGATGCTTCGGCTCGCCCGACCGTGAGAGCTCGTGGCTCTCGCGCGGAAAGCGCACCATGACCGTCGGAATCTTTCGATACTTCAGCGCGCGGAACATCATCTCGCCGCCGTCAGCCGGGGGCGTCCGGTAATCCTGATCGCCCAGCACGAACATCGTCGGCGTCGTCACGCTGGCGACGTGGGTAATCGGCGATCGCGCCGCGAAGTCCTGCGGATCCTCCCATGGTGCTTTGCGGAACCAGGTCGGCTTCGAGAGCCAGAAGTCGGCGGTGAACCAGAAGCCATACCAGTCGGCGATGTCACGCTGTGCAACCGCCGCCTTGAATCGCTGCGTCTGCGTGATCGTCCAGTTCGTGAGCAGACCGCCGCCGCTTCCGCCGGTCACGCCCATCCGATTCGCATCGACGTAGCCTCGCTTCAACAGCTCGTCAACGCCCGCCATCAAATCCTTATAGTCGTCTCCCGGATAGTGGAACTGGATGATGTTGCCGAACTCCTGGCCGTACGACGTGCTGCCCCGCGGGTTCGTGAACAGTACGACGTAACCCTTCGCCGCCATCCACTGGAACTCGTGCGTGAAGACGTTCCCGTAAGCCGCGTGCGGTCCGCCGTGAATCTCCAGGATCAGCGGATACTTCTTGCCGGAATCGAAGTCCGGCGGTTTGAGAATCCACGCTTGAATGCTCTTGCCGTCAAAGCTCTTGTACCAAATCTCCTCGGGCTCACTCAGCTGGATCTCCTTGAACAATTCGTCGTTTACTTTCGTGATCTGACGAGGCTTCCCGTCGATCATGAAGAGATCGCCGATGTTCGTCTGTGTTGAGATCGTGGCTGCGATCGTCGCTCCATCCGGCGTAGCCGTGAACGCGCCAACGGCATGCTTCCCGTCCGTCAACGAATCGACTTTGCCGGTCGCGATGGTTAAACGCTTCAGGTTCGCGCTGCCGTGTTCGGCGGCAACGACGATGAGCGACGCGCCATCTTTCGACCACACGATGCTGTTGCCACTTCCGCCTCGAGGTGATGCCTGATCTCCGCCGATCCCGCCGGCGATATCGAAGTCGTACGACTCGGTGAGATTCCGCGGAGTGCTGCCGGGCGCCGCGTCGACGACGAACAGATCGGGCTGATTGTAAGAGCGGACAGGATTGCCGTGGGGAGATGCGACGAATGCGACCTGGCGTCCATCGGGCGACACGCGTGGAGCGCCGATCGTGCCGTCGATGCTGGCAACCTTCGTCATCGTTCCACCCGTCGCTGCCACGCTATATAGATCGGAGTCGCTCGCCTCGTAGTACGCCTCTGGCACGCGTGTCGATACGAAGTAGATCTTCGAGCCGTCCGGCGCCCACTCGATGTCGCGCTCGTCGTACTCCCCTTCGGTGACCTGCTTCGGCTTATCGGCCCCGCTCGTCGCAGCAACCGTGAAGATGTGCGTGTGGCGCGTGGAATCAACGTAAGTCGGGTTGCCGTTCGCTCGATACACCGCGCGGGTGATGACCTGGACGTCGCTCTTCGCCTCTTTCTCTTTCTCATCGCGCTTGTCTTCGTCGCCACCAACCGGTGCCGTGAAGGCGACCGTCTTTCCGTCCGGTGACCACTCGAGCGAGGTTACGCCCTTCGTCTCCCGAGTGAGTGGATACGCCTCGCCGCCGTTCATGTCCAGGAGGTATACCTGTCCGGGCTGGGACTTGCCGTCCCTTTCAATCGAACGCACGAACGCGATTCGATGGCCGTCAGGCGACCAGCGCGGCATCATGTCGCGCCCGTTTGACGTCAGCGCCCGCGGCGCTTCATTGCCGCTGGTGGGCACTGCGAACAGTGACGTCTCGTAACGGTTCTCTTTTTCGTTCACCGTCACGCGTACGAAGGCGACCGTCGAGCCGTCCGGGGCGATCTGTGGGTCGGCGATCCAGGTGAACTTCAACAGGTCTTTTTCCGTGATAAACCGCTTTTCTGCCGCGCGGGGGGTGGTGGCGAGCAGCAGGATTACGAGTACGGCCACGTGATGCTTGCGCATGAGGACTCCTTCCAAGCCTTGCGATATTAGCCCGTCCAGGCCCCCTCACGGAAAACTCACGACTTCCCTATCGAACCTCTACATCGCCCTCCCACCCCGATCCGTAGGGATCCACATGTAATCCCGGGAGGTTATCGTGAGCGACGTAATCGGTCAGAACAACGCGGCGGTTGATGCTCCGGCTGTGCAGCAGGCAGTCGATTCAGGCGGGACGGTGGTCCTGCGCGGCACATTCAATTTCACAAACGTGAGCCTTCCGGGTCCCCTCGGTACCCGTGTCATCCTCGTGACGACCTCGGTAAACATCCGCGGAGAGAACGCCACGATCATCGGCGGCGGCTCAGCTGCTGCTGGAGGAATGCAGGCAGTCTTTCTCGTGGATGCGGCGAACCGCGATGTAATTATTGAAGCGCTGCGCCTGGTCAATCCATTCAACGCGCCCATTCGAGTCCTGCGGGCGGGTAGTCTCAAGATTGCCAAGTGCAAGTTTGACGGAATCATCCCTTCGGCCGTGCCGACGCCAAACGGCCCCCAGAGTGTGGCTCTCGGCATCCATTTCCCTGGTAACCCGGTCGGCGCCATTTCGATCCTCGAGAACCGCATTCAGATCGCCGTCACCAGCGGGGACACGGTCGGCGGCATCATCATGACCGGACCGGCGAGCAGCCTGGTGATCTCGGATAACCACATCGGGCAGACGACCTCTCACGGAATCGATCTGCGTAACATTGGGGGCTCGGCGCAGATCGAACGGAACACCGTTGAAACCGGCACGCTCGGTCGGAGCGGCCTGCCAGGTTTCTTCGTCGATGCATTGCGTCTGATCGGACCGGGTGGCTACGTCGTCGAGCACAATCAGTTCGATTGTGGATTCGAGAATGCGGCCGTTGTTCGCCTCGGCGGGACGACGGGCGCTGTGGTCAGGGCAAACGACATCGTGTCGTCGGTGCCAGCGAACAAAGTGCCGGGCTTGCAGAGTGCCGGCGTCCAGGTCGAAGGATCAGCAACGGACAACGAGATCCTCGAGAACCGAATCAAGGGACGCGGTCGCGCCGCCATTTCGTGTATCTTTTCTGATTTCCCGCTCGACAAAGGCAACGGCACGGGGAAGCCGGTTCGGACGAGGTTTCAAGGAAACAACATTCAGCACTTCGACGCCACTGTCGCGACGGTGGAGGTCGGCACGGGCGCACAGAACACGACGATCGATGGCGGAAGCGGCACGTTGATCGACAACGGAACCGGGACGGTCGTGCACGGCAACTTCCACCAACCGGTCTGAGTTTGCCGATCTCGAGCAGAGCGCGCCGAGAAAACGTTCTCGCGCAGAGAGCGCAAAGAGCGATCTCCGCGCGAGATCCGTCCTCTCAGCGCCCTCTGCGAGAGACTCGCCGGAATAGGCGAATCGACAACAGAATCGCCGACATGGTCAGCACGATCGCTGTCCCCACGACGTGCTGTACGAAGAAGCCGAACACATTAAGCACGAACATGGGCCCATCGGCGATCATCCCGGTGCCGGGGGTCACACTCTGAATGAAGATGGCGCCGTCAAAATCGCGCGCCAACACCGTCGAGCGAGTCCATCCTCCTTCCATTCGCGATCGTTGAGGCGCAAGCCATCCGGCTGAAGCAGCATCGGTCGGTAACGTCAAAAGGTTGATGAAGTACGAGGGTTGGCTGACGGATGACAACAGCCGCTCGACTCCTACCTTATTTATCCCCGGCAGATCATGAACAGACAGCGGCGCGACATCAAGAAAGCGGCCGCTGCCCGCGAATAAGCCGATCGTGTAGACCGAACGTCCGACCATCTCGCGAATGTGCTGACCCATCGAGGGGGTTCGGTCGCCTGCGGAGTTGTAAGAAACATGGCTGTGGTGGGCCCAAAGAATGATCTTGTGGGTCGCGGAAACCTGATCGCGCAATGCCAACGCATTCTCAGCATTCAGTTCGTCGCGCGTCCTCTGCCACGTCGATGCGTGCTCGCACAGCGTGAGGTGGTCTCGCAGGTTGTCGGGAACCAGGCGAAGCGCGGCGAGATGCGCTGCTGGGCGTTCACGCGCCACCGCCGGGGCAATGTGCTCGATCCATCGCTGAAGGGCATCGATCGCCGTGAGCGCCGGCTGTCTTGCAGCGCCAAGGCCGAGGGAACTGCCAATCGGGCACTGCACGACGGGCGCAAGGCTGGCCGACAGTTCGCGCCTGGTCACGTGCAAATTCGCCGGAGCCGTTCCAAATGCTTCGAGCGCGTTGGCGAGCGCGTCGAGCACCGGTGGCTGCATGCCAAACTCCGCGGACGCACCAGTCTGAACGTCGAAACTTGCGAGATACAAGGGGGTCGCCGTGGCGCGAGATGCGTCCACATACGCCATCAGCTCCCGCATCTCGACGGTGTTCCACAGCTTGAACCAAGCGAGTTGCTGCGCCCGTTCAACGCGGGGTGCGACGGGCTCCGTCGATCGGTAGAGATACTCCTGCGCGAGCCACGCCTGAGTCAGCGAACCTTCGAGAGCAAGAACATCAAAGCCCAAGACGTCGTGAAGGTATTGAACCAACCGAAGCCGCGCATGCGGAAACTCAGCGGTGACGTGGATCGATTCGCCGAGTTCGACGATGGACGCATCCCGGACGGCGTCGTTCAAGAAGCTGAAGGAACTCGCCGCGTAGGGAGCGTGGAAATCAATCGGAACGGCTGCTTTAACAAGATGCGCGCGATCGGTTTGTCGTGGCGAGGAGGATAGCGGGAAGCGCGAGATCGCCAGGTCCGTCACACCGGCGATGACGACAATGAGTCCGAGCCTCTTGACCAAGCGCACAGGCGGGATAGACGGAAGTTATCGAGCGCAGGTTCTGCGACACTCCGCTGAAAGCTCGGCCGCGCACTCTTCACCTGGTATAGCATCCGTTGATTCGCCAATATCGGCGTG
>Ga0111538_10014062_pt1 | contig 10558 bp, 9 predicted proteins | sample SoiMethybrSBSTD1_FD_79669 | JGI IMG/M metagenome (GOLD analysis project Ga0111538, IMG submission 79669) | Bulk soil microbial communities from a Populus tree surrounding site in Tennessee, USA - Soil MetaG P. TD hybrid SBSTD1 (version 2)... | ecosystem: Environmental > Terrestrial > Soil > Tree... | reverse complement strand
GTAATACACGCTCGAGAGCAGTTGCAGGGCCGCGGCCGCGCCGGTGGCCAACCCGTAGCGAATCCGGCCCGTGTCGATCGTTCGGTGGAGTGCGAGAAATGCGAGCGGCATCCACATGGTCCACTGCAGTTCCATGTGCATGATGTGTTCGAATCGGTAGGGAGCGAAGGCGAAGATAGCGCCGGCGAGCAGCGCTGCGCCGCGGCTGCGTGTGAGATGGTGGACGAGCACAAACATCGTGAGGCCAGACACGACAATCGCGCCGAGCAACATGATGTTGTGCAACAGGACCGGCCGCACGCCCAGCCAGATCATTGGTGCGGCAATGATTCCTTCGACCAGCATGGCGTCCGAAAAAAGGAGTGTCCGCGGCTCGGGATAGAAGATGTTTCCGTTGAAGATATTCGCTGGCGAGGTCGCGAGCGCATGTGCGATCCAGTGCAGCCGCCACATGTTGAAGTAGGTGTCTTGATGCGGTATGGCACTGTCGCCGATACGCAACACCTGTTCCCACATCATTCCGCCTGTGAGCAGGATGAACGCGACCAGAGCCGCGACTGTGTCGCGAACTGATGTGACTGAGTCCTTCATCGACCGGCAAGCGACGAATGCAAAATGAGTGCGTACTTCGGACCCGATCAATACCACCGTATTGGGATGGAACGGTCAAGCCGGTTGCCTGTAATGCGCCTGAACGTGGTAAAATCGGACGTTATGCTCTATTACCTGGTTGCAGTTCTATACGTGCTCGCGTGTTTTCTCCTCCTCCTGGTCGTGCTCCTTCAGCAGGGCAAGGGTGGAGATATGGCGAGCGCGTTTGGAGGCGGCGGCAGCCAGACGGCATTCGGCGCGCGCGCAGGGGCGACGGTGTTGACGAAGGCGACCACCGTGCTCGGCGTACTGTTCATGCTGGGCGCAATTGCGCTCGGTGTCATGGGTCAGCGCGGTCCCGGATCGTTGATGCGCGGTATCGGCGGCGCGGCTCCGACGCCCGCGACGACGCCGGCGCCAGCCCCGGCACCAACTCCGGCGCCGACGTCGCAGCCAGCGGAACAGAAGGCGCCGGAACAGAAGACGCCGGAAAAGGCGCCGGAGCAGAAAGCGCCAGAGCAACCGGCACCGCAAGCGCCAAAGAAGTAGAGCGCGTTGGTTCGGGTAGCGCCCACCTCCCTCGCGAAAGTGGCGGAATTGGCAGACGCACCAGCTTGAGGGGCTGGCGGTCGCAAGACCGTGGGGGTTCGAGTCCCCCCTTTCGCACCAATTTTGAATCGGCGGGGCCCCCTGCACCCCGCCTGGCTCACTTCACTACGCTCGCGCTTCCCCAGCTCGCTCCGTTCCGTTCGCGTCCTTCGCTCTCGATCGCAGGCGAAGGCTGCCCGCCGGAGCGGCGAAGGCGGACCAGCCTTGCTCATTCACTCCCCCATCACTTCCCGGTCAACGATTCTGGGCGATCGGCTGCTCCGACAATAAGGGGGGCGTCCACCTCACTCCCGCTTGGTCGCCACTCGGCATCGCGGAGGACGTACAGGTTGAAACGTCCGCTAGCCGGAGCGATCGGAGCGGTGCTTTTGATGTCGTACCGATCACTCCCGTCAGTGAAGCTGAGCAACGCGTTCGTCACCTCCCCAGCACGGCGGAAGCCGAGCTTCGGGTGCGGCAGCAATGACATGACGAAGCGGCCCCGCTGCGGCAGGTAGAACCACAGCGCGGCACCCGAGATACTGCCGCCCACGCGCGTCGATGCGTCCAGCACCGACCCGTTCACGCTGATTCGCAAATCGTCCAACCGCAGGTGCACGTCCGCGAGCGCCAGGTCTCGCACGGGGCTAAGTTCTGCGCCAGCCGTGGCGTTCGCACGTTTGAAAACGAAATAGTCGACGACTTTTTGTCCAGTGGCGGGATTCTCCAGGAGATCAATCGCGACGCTATCTCCGGCGCGCACATCCGGCACCAGGGGGTACTTGAGAAGCGGGACATATGTCCAGGACGGATCGACCTCCATCTGGGCCAAATCCGTTGCCGACAGGCTGAACGGTTCAATGCGAACCTGAAATGCCCGAGAGTCGTTCTTTGGCTCGACCAGCACGTCGTATGCAAAGTACCGCCTCTGGCTGCGATCCTGCACGACGCGATGGAAGCGACCGATGTGGATCGCCATGACCCCTGACGGAATCCGCATTGAACCAGGCTCTATTCGCGCCGTCATCTGAACTTCGATTCCACTGTGCATGGACACCGATACTTGCGCCGCCGCTGGCGGTGCCGCGGTGATGACCAGCAGAAAAGCGACCGCACTACGGTATGGCATCGCTGCTCCTTTCGATTCGCACCTTAACGGAATTGACCGGTTGGAAGCCCCGCAGGTCGTAGGTTGTGCCCGTCGGCTGCACATCGGGAACGCGATCGCGGACCGCGACGGTGGCGAGCCATACCAGCAGAACGGAGACTGCAAAGGCGACCGGCACCGGAACTCGAACACGGGAAGTCACAAGGATCCGCCACCAGGACGTCGGCTGACCGAACACGCGCTGATCGAGCGTGTCGGGAGCATTCGGCACTTGCCATTCATTGAGCAGGCGTTTCAATCGGGGATCGTCACCGGGTCCCATAAACAGAGCCTCTCTCCTCGAGCAGTGGCGCCAGCATCCGCCTCAAATTGGCGCGGGCGCGGTGTAGTCGTGACTTGACACTCGAAACCGCCGATTCCGTAACCAGAGCGATTTCTTCCAACGCGAGCTCTTCGTACTCGGCCAGGATGATTGCTTCCCGCTGCAATGGGGGCAGCATCTGAACCGCCCGTCTGACTGTCTCGGCGCGCTCCTGACCGAGTACGTCGATCGGCTCACAGAAAGACGTGTCCTCGTCGATCACGTCGTGGGGATGGTGGTCTCGCCATTGTTTGAGAACCAGGTTGCGGGCGATCCCGAGCAAAAATGCCCGTAGGGTCCCGCGATTCGGGTCGTACGCTCCAGGCTTGCGCCACAGCGCCAGAAAGCACTCCTGAACGATGTCCTCGGCGCCGTTCGCCGATCCGGTCATCCGACAGACAAAGCGGTAGACGACGTCCTTGTGCGCGTGGAAAGCGTTTCGGAAGTCCCGATCGGTCACGGCTCTAGTTTCCCCAAGCCGGCAAAAAGATACGGAGGGATGAAAGAAAATTACCTCATGGCGTCCTGTCTGAGCTCGAATGGCTGGCCCGCAATCGTGAGGACGACGGTGCGTGCCGGACCATCATTGGCTTGCACGAGCAGGCGGACCTTGCCCTTCCCCGTACCGGTCGCACCTTCCACGACGGTCACCCAGTTGACGCTACTGCTCGCGGTCCACGTGCAACCCGCGTCAGTCGTCACGTCGATGTCGACGTCGTCGGGCCCTCGTCCCGCATGATAGCTGTTCGGCTTGATCTTGTACGAGCAACCTTCCTGATGCAGCGCGAATGGCTGGCTCGCTATCGTGACCGTCGTACTCCGCTCGCTGCCGCTGTTGGCTTGCACGAGCAGCCGCACAGTGCCATTACCTGATCCTGTGCTGCCTGCGTCGACCGTGACCCATGTCGCGTCGTTTCGCGTGCTCCACGGGCATCCGGCTCCCGCCGTGACATTGATCGTGATCGTGTCCGGCCCGCGACCGGCGTTGTAGGAGGTCGGTTTGATCGCATAGGTGCACGGGGGCGCAGCTGCGCCGGCTTGCTCGATCGTGACGGTCTGCGAAGCGACGGTGATGCTTCCAGTCCGAGCGGCTCCGCCATTGCGATCGATGTTGACCGCAACCGATCCATTCCCCGAGCCGGAAGAGCCGGAGACCACATCAATCCAGTTGACGCCGCGCGTGGCATTCCATGCACACCCTTGCGCTGAGGTCACGCTGATGGACCGCTGCCCGCCGGTCGAGTCAATGGAGATCGCGAGTGGCGAGACGTCATACGTACAGCTCGGCGCAGGCGTCGGCGTGGGCGTCGGAACCGGAGTAGGTGGTGGCGCCGGGGGGGTGGGATCGGGCGGAGGCGTTGGCGGCGGAGACGGAGCCGGAGCGGGAGTCTGGACTGCGGCCTGGTTCACCCTGAACGTCGCGTCGCCAAGTGTCACGGTACCGGTTCGCGCCTGCGCCGTATTGGTTGCGACCACGATTCTGACGGTGGCACTTCCTACGCCTGAAGTTGGAATCGGACTACTAATCCAGTCCACGTTGCTTCGCGCGTTCCACGAACAACCCGGCGTCGCGCTCAAAGAGACCGGCAGGTCACTCTGCGCGGAGGATGCGTCGGCAGCTGATGGCGAGACCGTGTATTGGCATGGTGCCGGAGCCTGGGTCACCTCAACGGTTTGGTCCGACACCGCGAGATGGCCTTGTCGGCGAGTGCCATTTGGATTGGGCTGCACCGTGTATCCGATGGTCGCTTCCCCCTGTCCATTGGTGGCGCTGAGGGTTATCCATGCATCTTTTGAACTGGCTGACCACGCGCATTCCCGCTCTGTGTTGACCGCCAGGCTGCCGGCCCCGCCAGACGCCGGAATCTCGGGCGGACTACTGGTGATCGACACCGAGCATTTGGTTTGACTCGGAGCACTGACGCTCGTTGTCGCGGAGCTGCCGCAGCCGGTGAATAACAAAGCAAGGACAAGTGGCCAGAGGTGTCGAGGAGATGGGCCCCGCATGGTCGTGTGCACCGATCAGCGACCCGAGCCGTTGCAAAGTGAGCGCCGTGAGCTGTTGCCTTGGGTGGGTGACTACCGTCGTCTCGCGCGAATCCAGTTACGGACTTGATCGACCGACTTTCGCAGATCGCAAAGAATTGTTCGTTGATCGCGGATTGACTTCTTCAGGTCGGAGGCACATTCGAGAAGCGCCGTCATGCGCGCGGCTTGGAGGACGTGATTGACCACACGACCGTCAATCGTTTTCACATCGGCGTGAATGCGATCGACACATCGGGACCCGGCTTCGAGTTCGGCTTGAAGGTCTTCGATCTGCGTTCTAACCGTCGCGATCGATTCACGGAGCCGATCGGCATCCATAGAACCCAGACCCTGGGACGCGTCGGCAAGGCGCGCGTACATAATTGATTCTATATCGCAACCTTACTGAGCGGTGTGTATTAATAGCTCACACGATGGACGAAGCTGATCCGTACCTGTCAACGCTGCTGCTGAGATGTTAGCGGGTTGTTGCCGGCACTGAACCTGTTACCGATCTGAAGAAGAACGGCTCCCAGAAGTCACAGCGCGACTCATGCGGTCGCCCCGCTTCGCGGATCGCGGCATCGAAGATCAAATACTTGTCGGCGCCTCGTCCGTTGCCGGCTGGATGTTTGAACGCAGGCCACTCGACGGAAGTACCGTCGTCGTCATTGGGCAAGGCGGTGCTCGCCAACCGCGTCCAGTACGCGCCGATGGCGCGCGACAAGGCCAGGTCGGCGGGCCCAAGCGTATAGGCAGGAAACAGCGGCGGTCCAAAGTTGTTCCCGAATACAAAATTCACATCCATGCCGTGTGCAACACGGTCCGGAGTTACTGGATCGACTTCGTACTCGAATGAGTAGAGATACACAGGCGTCTTCGTCGCCTCGATGAGTCGCGCAATACGGCGCGCCTCGCAGGCATATTCGACGTCTCCCACCAGCCGCACCAGGGCATCCTTGGGTGAAGCAAACGATGCCACTGAGTATTCCGCCAGGATCGCTGCGGCTTCAGCGCCGAATTCGGTCTGCACGGTCCCAACATATTGCTCTTCGGTGATCGATGTCGGAAAGCTTCGATTGACGAACGTCCACCCCTCGTCGCGTGTCGAACCAAGAATTGTGGGAACATGAGCGAACGCGCCTTGCTCGAACAGCACGCGAGGCTGATCCGGAATGTCCACGCCGTCGACGATGGGTGTCCACTGCGATCGTCCCGTCTCGAGGACTTGTTCGAACAGTGCCGGCGGGCGCGCGAGCAGAACGGCGTCACGGCTCTTCAATCGTAAACATGCGACCAGCGTGGCAGGATCGGCGCTCGTGCAGCCAAGCGCACTGGCGAACTCGTCTCCCTGCATACGTGCGTCAGCGGCGGTGCGCCAGCGCACCGATGCAAACCCGCTTTGCATGATGGCGCGATGGAAAAGACCCGCACTGCCGGGCGAGACAAGGTGAAGCGCGACGCTGTGCCCGCCTGCAGACTGGCCTGCAATGGTTACCCTATCTGGATCTCCGCCGAAGGCGGCAATCTGTTCGTGAACCCACGTCAGCGCCGCGCGCTGATCGAGCAGACCGTAATTACCGGCCGCTGAATCCTCGCCGGCGAGCGCCGTGTGTCCGAGGAATCCGAATGGACCAAGGCGATAGTTTGGCGCCACGACGATCGCCCCCGTCGACGCCGCCAGCGCGGCCCCGTTCTGCGGGGCAAAATTTGCCGACGCGTTGACGAACGACCCTCCGTGGAACCAGACAATGACAGGTGCATTTGGCGGCAGCGGATTCGGTGTCCAGACATTCAACCGCAGGCAGTCTTCTGATCCCTGAGGAACACCGGTGGCGGTATTGAGTTGGGCGCACGTCGGTGGCGGCGTAACCGCGTTCAGGACGCTCGGCGCCCAGGAGGGCGCCGGTTGCGGACGTCTCCAGCGTAGATTGCCTAGGGGCGCAGCAGCATAGGGAATACCGAGGAACGCGCACGATCCACCGTTGGTCAGGCCCAGAACGTCCCCGGACGTCGTGGACACCAGGCATGACGGCGACTGCGCGTGCGCGCCGCCGCTCGTAAGATGGCTTAGCGCCGCCGACGTGACGACCAGCGCAAATATTCTCCAAAGTCGCTTCATGCCGCCCTCCTCATGGCCGAGTGGGCGTAATATGAGGGCTCCGCGCGAGAGAGTCTTTGGCGAGCCATAGGCATTCGCCGGGTTTTCCATAGGCTTTACCCCGCTTGACATGACGCTGGCAGCCGGCACTCGACTCGGCCCATACGAAATCCTGTCGCTGCTGGGTGCCGGCGGAATGGGTCAGGTCTACAAAGCGCGTGATACACGCCTCGATCGCGTCGTCGCGATCAAGTTGCTGTCCCCTGATCACGCCGACCGTCCGGATCGCCGCCACAGGCTCGAAATCGAAGCGCACGCGATCTCGTCGCTCAATCACCCACACATCTGCACGCTGTTCGACGTCGGCGAACACGACAATCGAATCTTCATCGTCATGGAGTACGTCGATGGCGAGACACTCGACGACCGGCTCGTGCGGGGACCGCTCGAACCGCACGAGGTGCTGCGGTACGCCGGCCAGATAGCGGATGCGCTCGACTGCGCGCACAGGCGGCACATCGTCCATCGGGACCTCAAGCCGACCAACGTGATGCTTACCCGGTCGGGCGCGAAGCTACTCGACTTCGGTCTGGCGAAGGCGCCTCTGCTCGAAACAAAGGGGTTGCTCTCGACCGCTTCCTTCGATCACCGAAGGGCGACAGCCGAAGGCACGATCATCGGAACTGTCCAGTACATGGCGCCAGAACAGTTGGAGGGAAAAGAAGCCGACGCACGAACGGATGTCTTTGCTTTTGGCACGCTGCTTTATGAAATGGCGACGGGCCGCAAGGCATTCGACGGCGACAGTCAGGCGAGCATCATTGCATCCATCCTCACCGCGCATCCTCCAGCCATTTCGACGGCCCGGAAGGGCCACCCGCAGGACGGACTGCCACAGTCACTCGACTATCTTGCCGAACGGTGTCTCGCGAAACATCCAGACGAGCGTTGGCAAACCGCTCGCGATCTGAAGGCGGCGATTGACTGGCTCGCCGACGGTCACGATCCAGAACAGAAGCAGACGACGGGACGGCGATCCGGGCGATCGATGGGACTCGTTGGCGGATCCGTCGCTGCTCTCGCGATCGTCGGGGCGCTGGCACTGCTCGGCGCAATTGTTCTGCGACCGAAGCTTCCCGCCGAGATTACCCGGTTCGTCGTCGAGTTCCCGGCGGGGACAACCGTTGGCGGCGCACGCGCAGAAACTCGCATGGCGGTATCGCCCGACGGTCGTCACCTGGCGATCATCGCGACCACTGAGGGGACTGAACGGCTGTGGGTCCACTCATTCGATTCGCTGAAGCCACGCTTGCTCGCGGGCACAGAAGGAGCAAGTTCCCCCTTCTGGTCACCGGACGGCCGGATCATCGGGTTCTTCGCAGCCGGCGAAGGACGCTTGAAAAAAGTGGAACTCTCGGGCGGCCCAACGCGCGTGATCTGTTCTGGATCCGTTTCTGGGCTGTCGTCCTGGCTGCCGGACGGCACAATCCTGTTCAGCGAGTTTCGCAAGGGACTCTATCGCGTGTCGGCCGACGGCGGCGCGCCGACCCAGATCACACGCGTCGACCCCCAGAGGGGTGAGCTGAATCATTACTGGCCGAGCCTTCTTCCCAATGGCCATCAGTTCCTCTACACGACGACGTGGTTGGGAGAAAACGGACAGCGAGCCACCCCGATCGTCTATGTCGGATCGCTCGATTCGAACGAAAGAAAGGAAGTCGCGCGGCTGAATTCGCGCGTGGTGTATTCACGATCGGGCCATCTGCTCTACGTGCACGAGGGCGCACTGCTGGCGCAGAAGTTCGACGTCGATGATTTGCGGACGATCGGTGAACCCGTCCGCATCGCCGACGATTTGGACTACTACCGATCCACCGGCGCAGCCGGGTTTTCAGTATCAGACACCAAGCTTGTTTATCGCGGCGCGGCAGGACCTCTTGATCTGATGTGGTTTGGCCGACGTGGAGAACCGCTGAGCCGCGTGTGGGCCGATCAGCGGTTCGGCAATCTACGGATTTCCCCCGACGGCGAGCAAGCCGCAATCGAGGTCGTCGACCCGCATCGCGGAACCTCCGATTTGTGGATGTATCACTTCAAGCGCGGCGTGAGCACACGCTTCACTGCCGACCTGAACGACGAGACGATGCCGGTCTGGTCCGCTGACGGGCAACGCATCATCTTTGGATCCGATCGCGGTACCGGGAAAGATGCATCATCGGACTTTTTCACCAAGAGCGCCGATGGGATGGGATCGGAAGATGTCCTCTTCGTTCAAACAGGATTTCAGTCACCCGACGATTGGTCTAGGGACGGCCGGTGGCTCTCCTACACCGACGACAATCGCCAGACCGGCAACGACGTGTGGGTGTTGTCGCTGAGCGGCGATCGCAAGGCGCAACCACTCTTCAACACGCCATTCGGAGAATGGGGCAGCCGGTTTTCTCCCGACTCACATTGGATTGCATATGTGTCGGATGAGTCGGGGCACCCTGAAATCTCAATCGCGCCATTCCAACAGCGGGCTGGCCCAAAGGTCAGGGTATCGACCGGCGGCGGCGTCGCGCCGCGATGGCGCGGCGATGGACGGGAACTCTTTTACATCACGGCCGACGGCAAAGCCCTGATGATGGTACCGATCGAGTACAAGCCTGTGTTCAAGGCCGGCGTACCTGTGAAGCTCTTCACGATCGACAGGGAACCTGGATTTCGCAATCGGGCTCGCAATCGCGGCTACGACGTCTCTCCCGATGGCCAACGATTCCTGATCAGCGTTGCCCCGGGCGATCGGCAGCGGGAAACCGCGCAGATTGTTGTGGTGCAGAACTGGACGTCGCAGTTCACCAAGTAGCTCTACTCGCCAGTCGGCCCATGCCAGGTTGCCGTGGGGCCTTCTCGCGACGTCATACGGAATCGGACGACAACGGAGCCAGTGCGAATCTCGTCACCGTCATTCAATCGCACCGGGCCGGAAACCCGCTGCTCTCCGACGAACGTGCCATTCTTGCTTTCCAGGTCCTCGAGGATCGCGCCGGTATCGGAGATCGAGATCCGGGCGTGACGCCTTGAGACGGTTGGCGAATCAATGCGAATCCCGTCATCGAGATCGCGTCCGAGCAGGTTTTCACCTGCCTTGAGGGGTACGCGACGACCGTCCTTAATCAACCAGCAGAAGCTCGCCGGCAAATCGACTACGACCAACTCGGTCGCCTCCGCGGCGTTTCCACAGAACGCGTAGCCAAACCGGCGGGCGGTTCGGATGAAAGTTGGCTCATGGGCGGTATCGCCCAGGGCTGAGCGGACTTCCGCAATCAGGCTGGCAAGATTGACTTCGGACACAAACGTGTCCGGCCAGAGATGTTCGTGGAGTTCCTGTTTCGACAGCGCGCGGGGGCGCCGATCGATCAAGACCTTCAACAGCTCGAATGCCTTTGGAGACAAATGGACTTCGTCGGCACCGCGAAGCAGCTGGCGGGATTCTCCGTCGAACGTCAGGTCACCCAGGCGAAGTCTCACGATTTAACCAATCCCCATGGAATTCCCATGCCTTCCCGAAGCGCGGTCCGGAAAGCGTCCATATATTAGTCCCCGCACGCCTGAATCTTCGTTCGGGACTGAATAATGGATATATTTGGCATCCTGTTTCGCCCCCTCGGAAAGTGTGAGGTCACGCTGTGAAGACGCTTCTGTTTGTGGCGCTTCTCGCCATGCCGGCGACAACCAGCGGCCAGGCCCTCGGCGCCAGCGTGAGCGGCACGATCGCCGATTCCTCTGGCACGCCGTT
>Ga0111538_10014059_pt1 | contig 10558 bp, 7 predicted proteins | sample SoiMethybrSBSTD1_FD_79669 | JGI IMG/M metagenome (GOLD analysis project Ga0111538, IMG submission 79669) | Bulk soil microbial communities from a Populus tree surrounding site in Tennessee, USA - Soil MetaG P. TD hybrid SBSTD1 (version 2)... | ecosystem: Environmental > Terrestrial > Soil > Tree... | reverse complement strand
TACCACGAGCGGACAGATAGAACATCGACGTCCCGCGAAAGCGCGGTCCGAGCGCGCGCACCGTCGGCACTGTGAACGCCTCGATGTCCGCGTCGCCGGCCACGCGATCCAGGATCGGCACGCTCCAGAGATTGGCGGTCGGATTCGCAACCGTGGCGACCACCCGACGTCCGTCGCTCGTTGCCGACACGGACCTGTACTGCTCGAGTCCCGCGCTGACGCGGTGCGAGGCCTTGGCGTCGATGTCGAGTGCCCACAGCCAGGGGCCCGAGCGATCCGCGGCTGGGGCGACGTAGAGCAGCGTGCGCGGATCGAGCAATGCGATGGACGAGACGGAGGCACCGAGCCGCGTGAGCCGTTCGGGTGGTCCGCCGGACGGCCGGATTCGCCACACATCCATGTCTTCAGCGACGTCCAGCCCGTGCACGAAGTAGATCCATCGACCGTCCGGCGCCCAGACGACATTGTGATTGTGCACGCCGCGCTCGTCCTTGAAGATCTCACGCGCGTTGGAACCCGCGCGATCGGCAATCAACATCGGATCACCGTCCACGCCGTTCACGTAGACCAGTTGCGTGCCATCGGGCGACCAGGACGGCGCGTGCGCAGTCGGCTGCAGGAACGGACGCGGCGTGCCGCCGATCAAAGGCATCAGTACCCGTTTTCCTTCGCTCGCGAACGTGAGCTCGGCGCCGTCCCCGGTGAAGCCCATTTGTCTGACGTTGACAGTGAACGCGAGCGACGGAAGATCTTTCGTGAGGTTGGCGAAGCGCCCGGTGCCGACCTGGCTCCACCAGAGGTTGAACGGCCCGCTCTGATCGGACACAAACGCCACGAATCGCCCGTCGGGCGAAATCGTGCCGACCGTTTCAGTGCCCGGGAAGTCCGTGAAGCGCGTGAACTGCGCGTTGGCCAGTGGGTTGAGCCATGCTCCTCCGGGAGATGCACTCGACCGCCATCCCGCAACAACGAGCGCCACCAGCCCCGCGACCGCGACGGCCACAGGCGCGATCCACCGCCGCCAAGTGACGTGCGCCGATTCACTTGCTGGCGCGCCTCGCACGTTCGGCCTCGTGATCGCATCGTCGATCTCGATCCTGGCGTCGCCAATGTCACGCAGACGTCGTTTGGTATTTCTGTCGAGACACCGCTTCAACAGCGTCACGACGCTCGAAGGAAGTGCGTCAGGAAGCAGCGCCCAGTCTGGTTCGCGTTCGAGAATCGCGGCGATGAGGTCCGACACGGTCTCTCCCGCGAAAGGCCTCCGGCCCGTGAGCATCTCATACAGCACGCAGCCGAACGCCCAGATATCGGTGCGTTTGTCGACTGCGTATCCGCGCGCCTGCTCGGGGCTCATGTACGCTGCGGTCCCGAGGATCACGCCCGCGCGGGTCATCACCGGCGACGTGATCGTGGGCGACATCGATTGACTCGGCGACACGTCTTGGATCGGCTCCATCGCTTTGGCCAGGCCGAAGTCCAGAACCTTCACCGTCCCGTCATCGCGGACTTTGATGTTCGCGGGCTTGAGATCGCGATGGATGATTCCCTGTTCGTGCGCGGCTTCGAGTGCTTCGCCGATTTGCCGCGCGATCGGCAGTGCGTCGGCAATCGGAATCGGCCCGCGCGCGATACGGTCGGCGAGCGTCGGCCCCTCGACCAGCTCCATCACGAGGGCCTTCACGCCGTCTGCATCTTCCAGCCCATAAATCGCGGCGATATTCTGGTGGTTCAGCGACGCGAGCGTACGGGCCTCGCGCTCAAAGCGCGCCAGACGGTCGCTGTCCTGCGCAAAGGCTGCGGGCAGCACCTTGATCGCGACATCGCGCTGAAGCCTGCCGTCTCGGGCCCGATACACTTCGCCCATACCGCCCACTCCGATCTGGGCGATGACTTCATAGGGGCCACGTCGAGAACCGGGGGACAAGGCCATCTGCGCGGGGCTGATTATAGGGGGTGGGTCGGTCCCAGCGGAATGTGCGAACTTGTGCGAATAGAGTCGTAGCTGGCGGTTTTGTCGCCTCGCGGATCGTCGCGTCGCGGGCTTCCCTTCCCATTCAAGGTTGGTTCGCACGTTCGCGTCACCGGCGTCTCGCGACGTAAGTTCCAGGTCGATCTTGATCGTGCTGCGATCCTTCCAGACTTTGGACGTGACCTTGAGGGGATAGAAAAACGGGCCAGGCGTTCTCAGGCCGGACGACGCGTCGCAACCCTATAATCCATCCATCCATGCTGGCATCCGGACCATCCGATCACCCCATCCGACCGGGTGACGAAGCTCGCATAATGGCTCTGCTGAATCTCTCCGGCGATCGTCGACTGATCGCGGGCCCTTGGCTGGAAGAGGTTGGCTGGGAGGTCCTCTACTGGATACCTCTGCTCCGATGGTGCGTCAACCGCGTCCCTGAATTGCGAGATCGTCTCGTTGTCGTGTCGCGCGGTGGCGTGGCCGACTGGTACGAAGGCATCAGCGACACCTATGTCGACCTGGCCGACGCCTATGATGAAAAGACATTTGCGCAGCGCCTCACGACAGAGCGCGAATCGCGGGCGGCTCGCGCCAAAGGCATGAAAACCTTCGAGGAGACCGAGTGGCAGCTCGAAATCGCAGAATGGGTCAGCGAGCGGCTCGGTGAGCCTCGGCTCCGGATGGTGCATCCGTCGACGATCTTCCAACCGGCCGCGAAACGGCTGGTGAGGAGTCTGACCGCACCGGAGGCTTGCGCCTTCCATCCCTGGCGTCGGCCCGGTCGCGGTCCACTGCACGCCGTCCTGCCGGAACGCTACGTGGCCGTACGCTTCTACAAGAACTCGGTGTGGAGGGGCGAAGAGGTGATGCAGTTCTCGAAGACCGTGGCCGGCGCGCTCGCCGATAAGATCCCGGTGGTGATACTCAATACGCACATGAGGATCGACCCTCAGCACAAGGACTGGGTACCCCGAGCGAACGGCATCTATCTGGCGGACCACATGTCCTTTCGGAACAACCTCGCGATCCAATCGATCGCCATCGCCAACGCCCAGGCGTTCGTTGGAAACGGCGGCGGTCTGTCGTACGTCTCCCCCTACTATGGAGTGCCCAGCGTTGCCTTCTGGTCGCCTGATGCCGGCGGGGCGCCCGTGCGGAAGCCGAGCACACAGACCGACTTCGATCTTGCGTCGCTCGTGTTCAACCGTCCTGGCTGGGGCGGGTGGACGGCCCGGTCGTTCCGCGAAGCTCCAATGGAGGAGTTGCTGGCGCCCGCGCTGAGAGAGTGACGCTCGGCATCTCTCGCGGGCGATCGTGCCCGATGCGGTCGATCAGGACGGCGGCTGGTCTTTCTGTTCTGAGGGCGGCTGGTCTTTCTTCTTCTTGGGTTCTGGCAACTTGCCTTTCCACACTCGTTTCGTTTCCGGCAGGATTTGCAGCATATCCGGCGTGGCCGGCGTACCTTTCAGTGCGTACGTGAACTTGTTCAGGGTCTGATACACCTTGCCGTTGTAGCCATAGAAGATGCGGCCAGGACTGTCGGCGCGCATCGAGTCGATGTTGTTGTCGGCAATTGCGAATTTCTGGAACTCCTCCTTCAAGACAAAGATGCCGTTTGCGCGTGTGGCACAGACCAACTCGTAGCCCTTCTGTCCGCCCAATCGAATGAGCGCCGCAAGAGAGCACCCCTCATTGACAGACATATCCCGATCCTGGATGAAGACGACATCATTCGGAATCGTCGGGTTGAACTCAATCACAACGACGCGCGGCCGATAGGTCTCGATCGAGGCCCAGACGTGATAGTCATTGCCATCGATATCGATACTGATGAGATCAAAGTCGAGCGGAATGGCAGTGGACTTCAGGGCGTCTTCTATGGTGTCGGCGCCCGGAGTGTAGCCAATGGTCGCGCGGATTTGAATGGCGTTCTTGAGTTCCGCGAAGTTCTTCTGGAGAGCGTCAAACTTGGACTTGTGTCCCTCAATCTGCACTCCCATCCATCCGTGATCGCGGATCAGATGGCACGTGTTCGAGAGGTGGACACCGTCCCACGCGCCAAATTCAACGCACCATTTGTTGTTGGTCCCGATGATGTCGAACACCTTCTGGAGAATTCCATCCTCTCCGAATTGTGAACAGACGTCCTTCGCGCTCTCGAGCAGGTATGTGCTCGCGCTGTTACGCTTGTCTGTTCCAACGATCTCGACAATTGGCATCCTTCCCCACCATTCCGGTTCATGCGGAGCCACTCTCTCTAGGTGCTCACTGTCCCCTGCATTCGCATGGTGAAAGACGATCCATGCACGCAGTGCCTTCTGCAAGGGAACGCTCGGGTGATGCCGGGCTCGTCTGCGAACACGAACGAGCACGATACCACCACCAGCGGCGAGAGCAATCGGCAGTGCGCCCGAGATGATCTTCTCGACGACCGATTATGAAGACCAGCCAGAATGAGCTTGGGCGTGGCTCCTACTGGGCTTCCGGTACCTTCAGGATGCGCGTGCCCTCGAGATTCGAATATCCGAACAGGCCGCCCTCGAAGAAGACGACCTGGCTTCGTGTATAGCGGGGTAAGTAGATGCGGAACACGTCCGCACCTGTGTCGGTGCGCAACACATACACGACGTCTCGGGCGTTGCCAATTGACAGCGTGGTTGTTTCGCTGATCGCGATGAGCCTGCCGGTCGGGTCGACCGCCGCCGAGGTGATGCTGCGTCCGGTAGTCGTTCGATGACGCCCGGAGCCACCCGGGAGCGACCAGCCGATCTGATAGGGACCGTCTTCACGGTACGCGTCCCACGCCACCCACCCCTGGCCCAGTCGAAGGTAGGTCGAGTACTGCGCGCGAATCTCACCGGGCTCGAACGGGACGGGTCGCGTATGGCCATCGAAGCCGACAACCAGAGGTCGGTCGTCCCGCCAGACGAGAATCTCCCGGGTCTGAGTGTCGACATCCATCAGCGCATACGAGGCCGGCCCAAGGGGGGCCAGGTCCACCTCGACCTCCTGCGCCGTTGACTCCGACGTCGCTTTGCGCACCTGCACGCGATGCAGCACGGGAGGGCCCGATCCAACAACGGTCTCGAGATGCGCCACCACGTCGCCTCGGCGCGACAGCACCGGCGGGCTCTGAACGCGATCGCTCGAGGCTGCCAAAGGCTGAAGGGGGGCGCCTGGATCGACCAGCATGAACCACGTCCGCAGCGACGTGCGCCGGTCCCTCTGTTCGATGATGGCGGCGCCCTCTGGCGAAGCGAACTCGAGACTGGTGAAGAAGTCGAGATAGCCTTCCGGGCTCTGGCCCGCCTTCGGAAGCACGGCGTCAGTCAGCGAGCAGTCGGGAACGCGTAACAACGTGGGACGCGCATCGGGTGGCAGGGCCGCCCACCACGCACGCGGACCTGGCGAGGCTTGTATGACTGACGTTCGAATCGGCCGCAGTTCGGCGCCTCGAACAAAACAGTGTTCGGTCCACGGATTCCTCTCCGACGCGCTGTCTGCCTCGATGAGGAAAAACGCAGGGATCGCCGACAGGTACGCGACGTTCAGCGCCGCCGTGAGCGGGATGACCACGAGCCAGGCCATCTTGCGCACCCACCCTCCGCCGAGCGACCAGTAGAGGACGACGCCCGCGAGAACCTGCGCGGCGACCGCCACCGCCACATTGGTGGCCATCCACGCGATCTGGGTGTTGGACCCGAAGCCCTGCAGAAGCGACTCGCCGAGAAACCACGCCGCATGTGGGCCCACGAGCGGGATGGCATACACCCCGAACGATCCGATCGCCGCAATCCATCGTCGTGCGCTTGGTTGAGCCATCTCGTCGTGACTCTCACCCGTCTCGAACTGTTAAGACGGAAGCTTACTGACGGACGGAGTGTCGGAGGCGGGCGCGATGCTCCTCGAACTTCTGTCGTTCTCGTCCAGACTGACACCGAAGCTGAGTTTCAACTTCTTCGTCACATCGTCGGCGTGTAGCCAGTCGAGCGTGACGAGTGACGCGACGTCGTTGACGTATCCAGCGCCGAAGCAATTGAGCAGCATGACTTCCTGCACGGGCGAGATGTGTGCGGCAAGGATGGCCGGCTTCATCGCGTAGCGTCGCGGCGTGAACTCGAACAGGTCGCCGAACCCGACGCTCTGCTCGGCGAACGTGGACGAAGGAAGACCGGAGCACGCGGTGTTCAGGTGAATGAGCATGCTTTGCGCGATCGCCGAGTAGACGAGGTATTCGTACATCGTCGGCGGCACGTGCGGCTTCCAGTCGGCGGTCGTAATCACCGACACCGCCTTGCGGTTTTGCCAGAAATGATCGCGCCCGAGCGGTTCGGTGGCGAAGGCAATGAGTGGACGCCCTGCGGCTTCCCGCTCCGCCAGGCAAAACCAGGTCGGCTCGCCTTCACAGGCCCGCACGTCGTCGGCGTGCGCGTTCTTGTTGTAGACATCAAAGTCGACGTCGAAGTGCCAGCGGCTCTGTCTCGCGTTCAGCTCGTAGAGCAGGTAGACGAACGCGCTCTGATCGTATTCTTCGTTGGGATCCTGCAGAAACAGCACGCGGATGTTGCCGACGTCCGGCGGCGTGAACGACCAGAAGATCGGCACGACAATCGCGAACACGAACAGCACCACCGCGCCGCGCTTGGCCAGCGGGATGGAGTTCGCCTGGAGCGCGCGGGCCCATGCCACCCTTTTCGTCTTGTTTCTTTTTGAATCGATGATCTTGAACAGCAGGCCGATGATGCCAATGGTCGCCGCGGCGATCGACAGCTGCTTGAAGAGATAACTGTGAACGAAGAGGTTGACGGGCGACAGTCTGGCGTTTCCAACCTGCAGCGGCACGAGTGAGTAGTGCGACTGCAGATATTCGTATCCGAGTACGCAGGCCGCGAGGTACAGCGAGAGCAGCGCGAAGATCGGCTGGATCGCCGGCCAGTACTTTTTACCCCTGAAGTATTCAGTGACCGGGCCGAGCAGAGCATCGAACGCCACGGTTCACTCTGCCGCCGTCACGCCGCGCTCGCCAGCCGTTGCTGTTGAATGACGATCGGCGTCGCCGAGTAGCTCTTGATCATGAAGAGCAGCTGCTCGGGAAATGACGGCAGGTCGGCCGTCGGCACGAACACGAATACATTTTCCTCTTCACTCGTGCGGATCGCCGCTTGGTCCGGATACGCGAGCGCGCGCTGGAGCGCCGGGTCCAGGCTCTTCCACCACTCCGGATCGGTGCGCGAGATGTCGAACACCGCGTTCACGACCTTGGCGTTCGGCGAGCCGGGCGGACCAACACGAATCTGGAACCGATCGTCCTGGAGAGACAGCTGCAGCGGCTTCTTGCTGCGATTCAGAATGTTCACGCGGATGATTTTGTACTTGTTCTGGACGGACACGAGGCGGAACAGGATCGGTTCGAGCTCGACTTTGAAATACCAGTCGCCCTGTTCGGCGGCGACTTTCGCATCGTAGACGAGCAGCTTGCCTTTGCTACCGTCCGCGGCGCGAAGGTGTACGGCAAGGCCGGCTGCCGCACAAATCGCTAGCGCCACGAGAGCCCGCGGAACACGACGAATCGCGTTGCGTGTGTATCGAGGCATGTCGTCCTCCAGAGGTCGCATCGAAGCGAGGGCGCCCTACTGTACGGCGTTCATGTGGACATTGGCAACGGCAGTGTTCGATCGATAGCAACGATCGGATCGATTCCACATGGCTTGAGAAACCACGACCGCATCGACAATCGGCCGCTCACTCCTCGGCTATCCTGGGTCCCATTACTTCGCGAAATCATGTCGCTGGCAAGGTGCTGAGGAGGAACGCGGCCGCGATCGCATCGCTCGTCGCGCTCGTCATCGTCGGCCGCGCCCTGGGGAACCGAAGGTCCATATAGATCGTGGTACGCGTCATACGGCGCGCGCGTCGTCGATGCACGTACTGAGGACGGCCCCCGTGCGCGTGTTCCAGGCAACCCGGTTCCGTCCGCATCGCTTCGCATGGTAGAGCGCCCGGTCTGTGTCGCCGATCCAGTCGAGCAGCAATTGCCCGTCGCGAAGCTCACTCACCCCGACACTGATCGAGATCGTGTGTCCGTCGATGAGGCGGGACCGCGCAACGAGCGCTCGGATCTGCTCGGCGATGGCGAGTGCCGAGGCGACCTTCGTGCCGGTGAGCAACAGTGCGAACTCTTCGCCTCCTAGACGACAGAGCACGTCAAGCTTGCGTGCCCGGCGGCGGACGAGCGCAACCAATGCTTTGAGCACGGCGTCGCCGCCATTGTGACCCAGCGTGTCGTTGATGTGCTTGAACCGATCGACGTCGAATAGTATGAGGCACGCCGATTCGCCGAAGCGGATGCGTCGCTCGGCCGCCGCGCTCAGGCAGGCCTCCAGGTGTCGCCGGTTGAACGCGCCGGTCAGCGGATCGGTAACCGCCTGCCGCTCGAGCGCACGCAGCCGCCCGACGAGCTTCACGAGCGTCACCCCACCGGCGACGACGGTCGTGGCCAGAACCACGACCAGGATGAGCATCACGTCAACCCACCATGATGCGGCCGGTCATCTTCGGGTGCAGCGAGCAGAAGTACATGTAGCTGCCCGGCGCGTCGAAGCGATGCGAGAACTGTTCGCCGGTATCGAGCACCGGCGATTTGAACTGCCGCTCGGTGGCGACGATGTTGTGCGGGACATCGTCGTGATTCGTCCATGTGATCGTCGACCCCACCGAGATCGACGCCGTGCCCGGCAAAAAGCTGAAGTTGTCGGCGACGACCTCATGCTCCGCCGCGGCGCTGAGCTCAGATTCGAGGGGCACATCGGTGATCGCGATCGGATGGTTGACGTCGTGAAACGACATCCGGGAGAGCCCGAGCACCTTGCGCAGCCGATCGGCCTCCACTTTCATCGGACCGGGCGACGGCGCTGCGCCGGGCGCAGGCTGCGGAAACGCGGTCGACATGGCGGTGTGGAACGTGACGTGCCCTTCGACCTTCTGCATCACTTGATGAATGTGGCCGTTGAGCACTGAAACCGATCCAAACCGCTTCAGGTACGACAGCGCTTGTTCGCTGTCATCAGTGCCCCAGCCCCATTCGGGGTAGACCGACCACAGCGGAATGTGGGCGAAGACGACGATCGGCGTGCTGCTCGCGATCCCCTTGACGTCCCTCTCGAGCCACTCGAGCTGTTCGGTGCCGAGCGTGCCGAGTCCGCCGGCCTTCAGGTTGACAACGTTCACAAGGCCGATGAAGTGCGCGCCGCCGTTGTCGAAGCTGTACCACCCGTCTCCCTGCGTCCCTTTGCCGAATCGCTCAAGATAGCTCTTGCCGTCGTCGCCGAGCACGTCGTGCTCGCCCGGGACGTAGAAGACGGGTACCGACAGTTCCGACAGCACCTGCTGGAGTGTGTCGAACTCCGCCGGCTTCGACAGATGGGTCAGATCGCCGGTGTGCAGGAGGAAGGCGGGCGGTTCTGGTTCGGCGGCGATCTTGGCGACGGCGCTGCGCAACGTGGCCGTCACGTCGGTGTTCGCCGGCTTGTCGAATCCGATATGACTGTCGCTGATCTGCGCGAAGCGCAGGCCGCCGGCCGCGTGCGGCATCACCGCACCGCGGCCGGCCTGACTGAGCGGCGTGCCCTTCAATACACCGCTCGACAAGGTCCAGACGGCGCCGGTGCCGACCCAGGCCATGCATTTCAGAAAATGCCGTCTATCCAACTCTCTCGGATCAAGTGTGTCTGCCACGGGTGTCTCCTTAGGGATTCCAGAAGTCAGTGCCCCACACCAGCAGCCCACCGACATGCCCTGTTGCTGCGACGAGCGTCGCCGCCAGGAGCAGGACAGTCCGGAATGCCAGCGATGCGAGCGCAGGGCGAGTGGTATTCAGCGTTGCGAGCGCGGCGCCGATGGTTGCCGCCGCGGCCGTCGTGCCGAGCCATCGATGCCATTCGAGAAGCGATGCCGCCCCGTCTAACGCGGACGCCATCCGCCACCCGGCGATCGCGGCCACAAGGGCGAATGCGGCGGCGGCCCGCACGTTGACGATCGCGGCTGTGTGCCACCGCCCGTCCCTGGTGAGCATTGCCGCGAACTCGAAAGCGGCCGCGACCATCACCAGCGCGATGGGGAAATGCACGAGCAGTGGATGTGAGCGACCGATCAGTGCCATCTCGCTCTTGCAGACCGGCGTGGGGCCGAATCTATTCCCGAAGCACGGCAGCACCGGTCCGGGAATAGAAAGAGGGCGGCCGAAGTCTGTACAGCGGGTGATGCCGCCGCGTGTCTTCGAAGAGATCGTCCTGCCGCACCTGAACGCCGCCTTCAACTACGCGCGATGGCTGACCGGCAATGATGAGGACGCGGAGGACGTCGTGCAGGACGCCTGCCTTCGGGCGATGCGGTACTTTGCCTCGCTCCGGGATGACGACGCGCGGGCGTGGCTGTTCGCCATCGTCCGCAACACGTGGTACAGCCGTGTGTCGCACCGGTCGCGCGCCCGAGACGCGACCCCGCTTGACGACGCGCCGGACGAGCGGCCGGACACCCGGCCCGATCCCGAGGCGCTGCTGCTGCAACAGCGCTCGGTCGCGCATGTGCGCG
>Ga0111538_10014057_pt1 | contig 10558 bp, 7 predicted proteins | sample SoiMethybrSBSTD1_FD_79669 | JGI IMG/M metagenome (GOLD analysis project Ga0111538, IMG submission 79669) | Bulk soil microbial communities from a Populus tree surrounding site in Tennessee, USA - Soil MetaG P. TD hybrid SBSTD1 (version 2)... | ecosystem: Environmental > Terrestrial > Soil > Tree... | reverse complement strand
TGGAGGACCTGGAGGCCGGCCGCGTGGACCTGGTCATGGCCGGGCTCGCCCTCACGACGGAGCGCGCGGCCGCCATGGAGTCCTCGCAGCCCTACCTCGACGAGCCGGCGGCCTTCGTGGTGCCCGACCACCGGCGGGCCGAGTTCTCGGACGCGGCCCAGGTCCGGGCCCGGCCCCACCTCCGCCTGGGCGTGCCCGAGCTGCCCTACTTCGACCGCATGGCCCGGCGGGAGTTCCCCCGGGCGGAGATCGTCGTCGTGCCCCTCGACCATGCGGAGGACTACTTCGCCGGACGGGGGGCGCCGATGGACGCCCTCTTCTTCACCGCCGAGCGGGGCGCGTTCCTGACCCTTCTGCACCCCGCCTTCTCGGTGGCCGTGCCGAAGCCCCTGCAGCTCCGCGTGCCCCTCGCCTATCCCGTGGCCCGGCACGACGTGGGCTTCGCCCGCTTCGTCAGCCTGTGGATCGACCTCAAGCGCAAGGACGGCACGATCCAGGCCTTCTACGACCACTGGATCCTGGGCCGCGACGCCAACCCTCCCCGCCGCCGCTGGTCCCTCTTCCGCGACCGCAACGGGTAGAAATCCGCCGACTAGTGACCCAGGTCCCAGGCCAGGTAGACGCGGGCCTCCGGGTTGCGCTGGTCCTTGTCCACCAGGAAGGTGGCGTCGTAGAAGCTCTTGCGCAGGACGACCAGGGCGTCCGCGCCCAGGCCCATGCTCCTGAAGATGGGGACGTAGAGCCGGGCCCCCGCCGCCTGCACGTGGTGCGTGGCGTCGGAGCCTTCTTTGCCGGTCTCGTCCTTCTTGTTGAAGATGGACCCGTTGCTGACGTTGATGTAGTTGTAGCGGTAGGTGAGCTGGAGCAGCCGGTGGGCGCCGCGCGTGAGGCCGACCTCGACGCCGGCGCCCAGGCCGGGCCCGAAGTCGTATTCGCGGAAGCGCTCCTGGTTGGCCACGTCGGCCAGGAACGAATAGTCGGAGTTGATGGCGGCCAGGATGGCGGCCGTGCCGTCCAGGCGCACGCTCAGGCCCATCTTCTGCGACAGCCGGTAGCGGGCGAAGAGGCTGGGGCCAAAGGCCTGCTGGCCGAACTCGTAGGCCTTGTTGTTGTAGTACTCGAAGTGGTGGACGATCGCGAAGGCGTACGTGGGTGACTCGCTGCGCCCCAGCGCCCAGGAGGCGATGTCGCCGCGGATGCGGAGCACGGTCCGCAGCTGCTTGTCGCCGGGGCTGAAGATGTAGTCGGACGACATCGAGTCGAAGGGCTTGCGCCGGCTGTTGTCGAACACGTTGCCGAAGGTGTGGTTCAGGCCGAAGTAGCCGTAGGTGTTCGTGTTCTCGCTGATCGACTCGCCCTGGCCGATGGTGCGCACGCCGGCGAAGACGAAGAAGCGGGCCTCGGGCCCGCGCCAGTCGAGCGGCTCCGTCGGGTTCGGGTGTACCGCGCCGGAGCGGCCCGAGAGCACGCGGTTGAAGCCGCGCACGGGGTCGAGCAGGAAGCCGCCGATCTCGCGGAAGGTGCGGCTCTTGCCGTCGTCGCCGTTGTCGAGGAGCTGCGACGAGATGCGGTACATCTGCTCGCCCACCGCGATGCCGCCGATGCCGGTGGAGACGAGGTCGTTGTACGACATGGGGTGCGTCTCGCCGCAGCACTCCCAGAAGAAGGCCCCGCCCATGGCGAAGAGCGCCGACTGCCAGTAGTTGAAGCCGTTCGACCGGCCCGTGTTGTAGTACATGGCCCCGTTCAGGGGATGGACGTACTGGTTCGTCTTGAACTGGTTGTCGTCGTAGGTCAGGCCGTGCTCGAGGTTGTCCCACCAGCTGCGGGGGCTGATCTGGTTGAAGTTCGCGTTGCGCACGTATTCGTTGAAGCCCGAGGCGCCGATGTTGATGGCGAAGTTCTCGGCGATGCCCCAGCCGAGGTTCTGGGCCACGCCCCAGGCGTCGCGCTTGCGGTCGGGCGCCCCCGCCTTCGGAATGCCGCGCGGCCAGCCGTCGTCGGGGTGCCAGCGCACGCCCAGGCGGGCCTCCCACTTGGTGCCGGAGCTGGCCGGGGGCCGGCCCACGGGGCTCAGGTCGTATTCGTCCACGCTGAAGTAGTCGAACTTGCCCGAGATATCGACGGCCAGCGAGCGGTTGATCGGGATCTCGATGCCGGGCAGGAGGGCCACGCTGAACCCGTTGGCGGGCGTGGTGGGGCTGTCGCCCTTGTTCTCCGGCGGCGGTTCGAACTTGAACAGCTCGCTGCGCGGGTGCAGGCGGGCCAGGCCGCCCCGGAGCTGCAGGTAGGGACGCACGCCGCCCGGACGTCCGAACAGGCGCGTGGCCGAGAGGTACGTCTCCTGGAACCCCCACTCCGGCTCCTGGTCGTAGGGCGCCTTCATCGTCAGCGAGGTGAAGCTCAGGCCGAAGCCGAAGCGCCACTTGCCGTAGCGGCGGAAGATGTTGTAGTCCCCGGCCACCGGCTTCTCCAGCAGCTCTCCGAAGTCGCCCCCGGCCCCTCCGAAGCCGAGCGATGTGGACAGGCCCCAGCGGGGCTCCCGCTGCAGCTCGGGCGAGGCGGCGGTCTGCACCTCTGCGCCGAAGGCGGCGCCGGTGAACACGAGACACGCGAGCGAGAGCACGCCAGGCAGCTTCACTGTTCCTCCTTCGAGGGGTAGCCGGAACTCTGCCCTACGCCCTCCCTTCGCCACAATGGGACGAAGGTCCAATGGCCGCCGGCCGGTGGGTCCTAGACCCAAGGTCCAATATGTCGGAGAAGCGGTACGAGGCAGGATGCGTCCTGGTTGGGCCGGCCGCATGTTCTCCGTGTCGCGTTCCCCCCGATCGAGGAGAGTCACTTCCGCACATGCCCTTCGGTGCACCCACGGTGTTCGTCATCGACGACGACCGCTCGGTCCGCCGGGCCCTGGGCCGCCTGCTGCGCGCGGCCGGCTACCAGACCGAGCTGTTCGAGGCCGCCGAGGCCTACCTGGCCCACGCGGTGCCGCCGCGCCCGGCCTGCCTCCTGCTCGACGTCCGCATGCCGCGCATGACCGGGCTGGAGCTGCAGCGGGCCGTGGAGGGGACGCCCCTGGAGCTGCCCATCGTCTTCATCACCGGCCAGGCCGACGACGAGATCGGGCAGGCGCTGGCGGCAGGGGCGGTGCGCGTGCTCTACAAGCCGCTCGACGACACCGAGCTGCTGGCCGCCATCGACGAGGCCCTGGCCCGCTCGCTCCCCCACTGAGGGGGCGCGCGCCGGGCCCGCCGCTGGAACGGCTGGAGAAGGCAACCCGCCGCGGCCGTCCGCGTGGCAGCCGACGTTCGACGGCGGGTCTGCATCACGCCGTGGGCGACGCCCCGGTCTACTTCTTCTCCGATCCGGGGGGGAAGTTCTTGAACATCTTCTCGGTGGCCTTGACGATCTTCTTGGTGTTCTTCTCCGCCTTGTCGGAGAGCTCGTCGCTGGCGGTGCCGCGGAAGATGAGCTGCTTCGACTTGGCGTCGAAGATGTCCACCACCATGGTGCCGACCCGGTAGTCGACCTGCTGGGTCGTGCCGCTGCCGCCGCCGTAGCCGCCGCCGTAGCCGCGCCAGCCGTAGCCGCCCCAGCCGCCGCCGGTATAGAAGCTCTCCAGGCGGTGGCGGGTCTCGGAGGCCCCGTGCACCATCACGGCCGCGTCGCCCTTGCCCTCCTCCGCCTTCACCCAGCCCTTCCCGTTCAAGGCCCCCTCGATCTCCGACATCGCGCGCTTCTCGGACAGGGGGTTGCCGGAGGGGGTGGCCAGCTTGAGGGAATACGTCTTGATGGTGGAGAAGTTGAAGTCCTTGTCGAAGTCCACCGAAACGTCCTGGGCCAGCGCCAGGGCCGGCGCGGCCAGCGTGCCGGCCAGGACCATCCACATCGCTCTTCTCATTGACGCGCTCCTTAATCCGGGCGAGATGCCCCCTATCGGGACGTCGGGTTGCTGCAAGCTAACCAGCGCGGACCCGGGCGGTCTATTGGACGATGGTCCAATCGACGGGGCCGGCCTCCCGCGGTCAGCCTAGCGCATGGTCCTGGTGGAGCACGGGAGCACCTTCGTGATCGCGCTGTTCGTAGGGATCCTGGCCGCCTTGGAGCTGGGCCGCCGCCTGGGGAAGCGCCAGCTGGCCTCGCCCGACGGGGGGCCGGCCGGGTTCGGCGCGGTCGAGGGGGCGGTGTTCGGCCTGCTCGGCCTCCTGCTGGCCTTCACCTTCTCGGGCGCGGCGGCCCGCTTCGACGACCGCCGGCACCTCATCCGGGAGGAGGCGAACGCCATCGGCACCGCCTGGCTCCGCCTCGACGTGTTGCCGGCCGAGGCGCGGGGCCGCCTCCAGCAGTCGTTCCGCCTCTACCTGGACTCGCGGATCTCCACCTACAAGCAGGCGGACCGGCTCGAGCAGGCCATGGCCGAATATGCACGCTCGACGGCCCTGCAGGGCGAGATCTGGAGCCAGGCGGGGGCCGGCTGCCGGCAGGCGGACGCCTCGCCCGGCGCCTGCGTGCTGCTGTTGCCGGCCCTCAACGAGATGATCGACATCACCACCACCCGCCTGGCGGCCACCCGCATCCATCCGCCCGACGCGGTGTTCGTCCTGCTGGCCGGCCTGGCCCTGGCCGCCGCCCTGATGGCCGGACACGCCACGGCCGCCAAGGCGCGGAGCTGGATGCACGCGCTCGGCTTCGCCATCGCGATGGCGCTCACGATCTACGTCATCTTCGACCTGGAGTTCCCGCGCCGGGGCTACATCCGCGTCGACGAGGCGGACGCGCTGATGATCGAGCTGCGCCAGGGCATGGGCGAGGGCCCCCGGCCCTGACGTAGGCCCAACGTCCAATGGATCGGAGGCCCCCGCCGCCGTTAGCGTCCTCCCCTCACGCTTTTTCTTCCAGGAGGTGTTTGGAGCCATGAAGAGACTCTTCGCCGTGCTGGCCGTGCTCATCGCCCTTCCCGCCCTCGCCCGGGCCCAGAAGCCCGTGACCCAGACCGAGGCCGTCGAGATGAGCGCGACCATCGAGGCCATCGATCACGCCGGGAGGCTGATCACGCTGAAGGACAAGGACGGCGACGTGGAGACCATCTACGCCGGGCCGGAGGTGAAGCGGTTCGACGAGCTGAAGGTGGGCGACACCGTCACCATGAAGTACTACGAGTCGCTGGCCTACCTGGTGCGCAAGCCCGGCCAGCCGGGCGCGGCCCCCGAGGGGGGCTCGAAGCTCACCCGCGGCACCGGCCCCAAGCCGGGCGCCACCATGTCGAAGCAGGAGACGGCCACGGTCACGATCAAGGCCATCGACCTGAAGGTCCCCTCGGTGACGGTCCTGACCGAAGACGGCCGCACGGCCAGCTTCCGGGTGGACGACAAGAAGCACATGGAAGGCGTCAACGTGGGCGACAAGGTGGAGATCACCTACACCCGGGCCTTCGTAGTCAGCGTCAAGTAGCCGCGGCGGCCGGCCGGCGCGCGCGCAGGATCCAGGCGGCGCGCCGGCCCGCCGGGGGCCGCGACCGCCGGCCTAGTAGCTGAAGCCGCCCCTGAAGTAGAAGTGGTCCCCCTCCGTGCTGTACTCGAGGCCGGAGGAGAAGGCGATCTTGTCGTTCAGCAGGGAGAGCCAGATCCCGCCCCCCGCGCCCGTGTGCCAGGTGTCGCTCGACTCGCCGGAGAGCCAGACGCGGCCGACGTCGGCGAAGCCCTCCAGCCCGACGCGGCAGGGCACGATGAGAGTCAGGCTGGCGACCTTCAGCCTCAGGCTGCTGTTGCCCCAGGCGGAGGAGTCGCCCACGAAGCGCGCGGACCGGAAGCCGCGCAGGGTGTTCTCGGGCGCGCTGAGGGCGTTGGCGGTGAGGCCGCCGGAGCCGATCGAGGCGCCCTCGAAGTAGGGGTAGTCGCCGAAGACCTTCTTGCCCCCCGCGCGCAGGGCGAGCGTCACCACCTTGCCCGCCGAGAAGTAGACGTTCACGTTGCCGTCGACCTCGCCGAACGTGCTGGTCACGTCCCACAGCTTGGGGAACCAGGTGCCACGCACCCCGGCCAGCACGCCCTTCCGCGGAAACACGCCGCTGTCGCGGCCGTCCCAGGAGAACGTGCCGTGGAGGGCCAGCTCGCCGAAGTCGCCGGCGCCGTAGGGCTGGACGGTATTGATGAGCTGGTCCGCGTCCGGGTCGCTCTCGCTGTATTTGGCCGCCGGCCCCATGCTGAAGAGCCCGTGGCTGCCCAGGGGAACGGCGAAGGTCGGGTGGATCAGGAACTGCTTCGCGCTGACCTTGTTGAAGTCGTCGTCGGGGGCCGGCTGGGTCTCGTTGCCGAAGCCGTAGAAGCGCAACACGTCCACGCCCGAGAGGTAGGTATAGAGGCCGAACACCGACGCGCGGTTCTCGCGGTGGACGATCCACGTGTAGTCGGCCCGGCCGCTCTGCTGCTCGAACGACCAACCGGCCCGCAGCTGGTGCGCGCTCGCGTAGGGCGTCTTGCGGAAGCCGTACGACTGCGTCCAGATGCCGTAGCCCAGGAACACGCCCAGGTCGCCGCTGTAGTTGAGCCAGGGCACTCCCCAGGACTCCCGCTTCCAGTCGCGGGGAGGGATCCAGGGCGAGGTCTTGTTGAGGGGCGGCGGCTTGTAGGCCCGCGCGTCCTCCTGCGCGTTCACCACCCGGTTCTCGCCCTCCGAGTCGGAGAGCTTCGCCTTGCCCGCGCCGGTGGCGTCGAGGACGTCGTTGCCCTGCCCGCCCACCATGCGCACCCGCGGCCCCTTGCTCCCGCCGGCGACGGTGATGGAGTCGTCGCCGTCGAGGGCGTAGAAGCGCACCTCCTCCGTCTCCTTCCCGTCGAAGACGCGGTGGAAGGAGGGCGGGCCGGACGCCCCGTCGGCCGCCTTGCGGATGGTGACCTCCATGTCGCCGTTTTCGAAGCGCTTGGCCTCCACGCGTTCGGCCTGCTTGGTCATGTAGATGTCCACGCGGTCGGCCAGGTGCCGGTGGAAGGTGGCGGCCACCTGGGGCAGCGCGTCGCGGCGGGCCTTGAGGCCGGCCAGCAGGAAGGCCCCGTCGCGCGCGAGCCACTCCGGGGGCAGGCTCTGCACCGCCTTCTCCAGCACCGCGTCCGTGAGCAGCAGGCGCAGGGCCTCCGCCGTGTGCACGAAGTCGGCGCGCGAGAAGCCGACCAGCAGGCGGCGGTCCTGCTCCCAGCCGTTGGAGGTGAGGCCGCCGATCTTGGGGTACTTGGGCCCGAACTTCTGGAAGCGCGGGTCCACGGCCCGCACCCGTCCGAGCAGCCAGCCCTCGTAGAGCGCGAAGGCCTGGTCGCGGTCTTCGGGAATGGGCGTCCACAGCGGGTTGCCGGGCAGGTGGGCGAAGCGCCACTGCTTCCGGTGGCGGTCCCAGTCGCCCATGAGGATGTCGAGGAGGCGGACGCGCAGCAGAGCCTGCGTGTCCACCACGTCGGTCCCCTCCTCCAGGCGCCGGTACATCTCCTTGTGGTCGATGACCTCGGTGGCGTTCATGAACCCCGGCACGCCCGCCTTGGGCCCCTGCGGATAGACCGCGAAGAGGCCGACCGCGCCCGCGAAGTCCTTCTGGAACTTGCCCAGCGCGGGATCGTCGGGCAGGACCACCAGCCGCCAGCCGGGGACGGGGACGCCCGCCGCCTCCAGGATCGCCTGGGCCACCAGCTCGCTGCCGGGGTACTGCGCGGACATCTGGTCGTTGAGGATGTCCGCGATCACGCTGTCGGCCAGGGCCTCGTCCAGCGCGTCGAGCAGGTGCGAGGCGTCCTTCTCCAGGCCCCGGAACGTGTAGCTGCGGCCGTCGGCGCCGGCCAGGGCCAGCCCCTTCGTCTGCGTCCCGCCCACGCGCAGGGTAGGTGTGAGCCCGCCGCCCGTCCTGGCCAGGTCCAGGACCTCCACGGAGACCGGCGTGGACCAGGTGTCGCGGTAGTCGGCGCCCAGCATGAAGCGGCGGAAGCCGCCCGCCGGATAGCTGCCCGCCACCACGGTGCGGCGCTGCGGAGGCTCGTCGGCGGCCAGCGGCCCGGCCAGGACCAGGAGCAGGACGGCCGTTCGGGTCAGGCGGCGGTTCATCGGTCGGCTCCCCCCGGTGCCGGCGCCGGAACCAGGCGCCGGTATTCGCGCATCAGCAGCGCCACCACACCGACGGCGGCGAGGACCACGGCCATGTTCGTGCGGGCGAAGCCGGCCACGCCCAGGGTGAGCAGGCTGGTGCCCACGTAGACCACCCCGGCCGCGATCATGTCGCCTCCGCGCACGAAGAACGTGTCGATGGCCTGCTTGGCCTTGTACTTCTCCTCGCGGCTGGTGGGCAGCCACACCATCTGCTTGCCCGTGTTCATGACCGAGTAGTCGGTGCTGTTCTCGGCCACCTTCACCCACAGCAGGGCCAGCAGCCCGGCGCCCGCCCCCGCCACCCCGTAGGCGCAGAGCGCCACCACCGGCAGCGCCAGCAGCACGCCGGACATGCCGAAGCGCTTGACGATGCGCGACACCACGAAGGCCTGGAGCAGGATCGTGCACACGTTGGTGATGAAGAAGTAGCGGCCGTAGAAGCCGCCGATGAAGGCCTCCTCGTTGAAGGCGGCGTCCGCGGCCAGGCGGGCCGTGGCCGTGGCCACCACCGCCTGGCCCAGGATGTATTCGCCGATGGTGTTGACGACGTTGAGCAGCACGAGCAGCACGGCGATGAGGCTCAGGTAGCGACTCTTGAAGACGAGGGCGAAGCCGTTGCCGGCCTTGATGCGCTCCTCGGCGGCCCGGGCCCCGCCGGCGGCCACCCGGCGGTTGATGATCCGGTAGAAGAGGAGGTGCAGGAGCAGCAGCCCGGCCGCGATCTGCATCAGCACGAACGGGCTGAGGCCGAGCTTGAAGAGGCGGGCGGCCAGCGCCGCGCCCAGCGGAGCGCCCGCGGCCGAGCCCACGGCGATCAACGGGAACAGGCGGCCGCCGTCGGCCCGCGAGTAGATCTCGTTCGCGTAGGACCAGAACTGGGCGATGGTGGTGAGGCTGAAGATGCCCACCCAGACGAAGAAGAGGAAGCCCACGTGCGGCAGCCCCATCGTGCCGGCCAGGAAGAAGAGCTGGATGCAGCCGACGAAGAACAGGATCACCACGGCCAGGAAGCGCTGGCGGGGCAGCTTCTGGGCCAGCCAGCCGTAGAGCGGCACGTAGGCGACGAGGGCGGCGGCCTGGGCCGCGGCCGCGTACGACTTGAGCTTCGCGCCCCCGGCCATGAGGATGAGCGGCTCGCGCGCCGTCTTGAGGATGTAGTAGCCGACGAGCAGGAGGGCCACGTTCACGCACATGAGGACGACCGTGGCCCCCTCGCCGGCCCGGACGTCCCCGAACACGCGCAGGGCCCGGTCGAGGGGACGGAGCGCGGGATCCGGCGTCTGCTCCGCCATGGTCGCGCAGGCTAGCGAGGCCCTCCGCGCCGTGTCTATTGGACGAAGGTCTCAGCCGCCCGGCCGCCCGCGCCGTGGCATACTCGCGCGCGAGCTAGACACCAGTGCACACTGCTGCCGCGCGGGGCGCCGGGGTGCAACTCCCGGGCGCCCTGGCCCTGGCCCTCGCCCTCGTGGGCCTGGCGCTGGCCCCCCGGCCGGCGCAGGCCGCGGAGGCGAGACACGTCCTCGTCCTGCTCGACGAGGACAAGGAGCTGCCGGGGCTCGCGCTCATCCTGCGCGGCCTGCGCGAGGGCTTCGGCCTTCCCGGAGCGGGAGCGGTCGAGCTCTACACGGAATCGATGAACCTCTCGCAGTTCGGGAGCGCGGGGTACGAGGACGTGCTGCGCGACCACTACCGGCGCAAGTACGCGCAGCGCCGCCTGGACCTCGTCGTGGCCGTGATGCAGCCCGCGCTGGAGTTCCTGCTCCGCCAGCGGGCGTCGGCGTTTCCCGGCGTTCCCATCGTGTTCTGCGGCCTCGACGCCTCCGCCTTTTCCGGCCAGGCCCCGCCGGACGGCGTCACCGGCGTGGTCGTGAAGCGCGTCTTCGCCCCCACCCTCGAGATCGCCCTCCGGCTGCAGCCCGAGGTCCGACAGGTCTTCGTCGTGTCCGGGGCCTCCGGCTTCGACCGCAGCCTGGAAGCCATGGCGCGCCGCGATCTCCGCGGCTTCGAGGGCCGCGTGGCCATCACCTGGCTGGCCGGCCTGCCCATGGACGACCTCCTGTCTCGCTTGCAGGCGCTCCCGGCCCACAGCGTCATCCTCTACACGACGATGTTCGCCGACGGTGCGGGCCGCTCGTTCGTCCCCCATGAGGCGCTGTCGCGGATGACCAGCGTGGCCAACGCGCCCGTCTACGTGTTCATGGACCAGTACCTGGACCGCGGCACGGTGGGCGGCTACCTGTATACCGTCGACCAGCACGGCCGGCTGGCCGCCGCCATGGGGCTGCGCATCCTGAACGGCGAGGCGCCTTCGGCCATCCCCATCGTGGACGCGGCCCCGCATCGCGCGATCTTCGACTGGCGGCAGCTCCGCCGTTGGGGCCTCGACGAGGCGCGCCTGCCGGCGGGCAGCGAGATCCGCTTCCGCCCGCCCTCG
>Ga0111538_10014056_pt1 | contig 10558 bp, 11 predicted proteins | sample SoiMethybrSBSTD1_FD_79669 | JGI IMG/M metagenome (GOLD analysis project Ga0111538, IMG submission 79669) | Bulk soil microbial communities from a Populus tree surrounding site in Tennessee, USA - Soil MetaG P. TD hybrid SBSTD1 (version 2)... | ecosystem: Environmental > Terrestrial > Soil >... | reverse complement strand
GACGACGCGGCCGTCCGGCATCGGGAGCACCCACTCGCCCTGCGGCCGCGTTGCGGCAAGCGACTCGATCACCGGGGCGCCGGGGTCGCCGAGCTGGATCGGGCGGACCTTGCGCTCCTTGCCGCCGAGCACGTCGAGGCACACGTTCGTCGCGATGCTGTAGAGCCACGACCGCAACTGCGAGCGGCCCTCGAACTTGTCGAGCGCGCGCCACGCGCGCAGCATCGTCTCCTGCACCGCGTCCTCGGCTTCGAACGCCGAGCCGAGCATCCGGTAGCAGTAGCCGGTCAGCTCTGTGCGGTACTCCTCGAGCACCTGGGCCTGGGGTGCTTCACGGACTGCCATCGCTTCGATCATCGTAGCTCCCGGTTTCGTGAAGCGGCCAGGAGCACGGTCGGCTCCTCGCCGCGGTTGCGAAGGCTTGCGAGCGGAAGTCCCTGCAACCAAAGGAGGTCGCCGGCTTGGAAGTAGCACGACCTTCCGCACGCCATGACCAGCTCGAGCTCGCCGCTTTCCACCGTTACCAGCGCGTCGCGCCAGTCGTCCTCCTCATAGGGCAGGGAGGCACCGGGCTCGACGCGGACAGTGCGCATCAGAAGCGTCACTACCTACGAGACCGCGCCCGGCGCGAAAAATCATCGGTCCGTCAGCGGGCCTTGATGAGGATGACCTGTCCGTGCGCGACCTCCATGTACTCGATCCGGGACTCCTCCTCCTCCTTGGTCCCGCGGGGATGGGTGACGTCGGCCCGTGCGCACTCGTCGACCAGCTCCTTGATCAGGCCGACCATGACGGCCACGTGCTTTGCGTTGCGGTAGCGCTTTCCGTCCGGCCAATCGGCCCAGTAGCCGGTCCCCCAGTCCTCGATGACGTAGTGGCCGCCGACCCGCAGGTGCGGCCAGAGGTGCCAGAGGCTCGTCCGGGCCGGGTCGGCGATGTGGGCCGCGTCGTCGATCACGATGTCGAAGGGTCCGCACTCGTCGACGATCCGGTCGAGCACTGTCACATCGTCTTGCGAGCCGGCGTAGGTGCGGCAGCCGTCGACTTCGACGGGCTCGAGGTCGAGGCCCGCGACGAGACCATTCGGGAAGAAGTCGCGCCACATCTTCAGCGACGAGCCCTCGAAGATGCCGAGCTCGAGTAGATGGATCTCGCGCTCGCGGAGCGGGTCGAAATGCCGTGCGTAATTACGCAGGTAGTTCGGCTCCTTGTCGGTTCCGTGTTTGGCGGCGAGCTCGGCGAGATTCATCAGCGAAACGGAGAGGGAGGGATTCGAACCCTCGAGGCAGGTTAACCCCGCCCACGCGATTTCCAGTCGCGCTCCTTAAGCCACTCGGACACCTCTCCAGTGGGTGCCGAGAGCCTAGCTAGAGCCCCAGTCCCCGGACGCCCTTTTCGCCCCACCCGAGGTGGTGCGCGACCTCGTGGCGGAGCGTGCGCGTGACCTGCGCGCGCAACAGGTCGGGGTCATGGCCGAAGTCGCGCTCGAGCGTGTCCTGGTAGATCACGATCCGCTCCTCGTAGTTGTCGCGCGCGATCGTGTCGCCGTAGTAGTGACCGTAGGCGTGATGCTCCGCTCCGCGCCGCGAGACGACCACCGGGACCTTCTCCAGCGCGCTGCGGAACTCGTCCGGGAGCTCGTCGATGGCGTCGGCGACGAGGATGTCGAACTCGTTCTGCGCCAGCGCGACCTGCGGCTGCTGCGCGAGCACCTCGCTGCGTTCGACGAGGCGCTCGAACTCGGGCTCCGACATCGAATCGCGCTCGGTGAGCCACACGGTCACGGCCGCGGTCGCGACCATCAGGGCGACGGCGCCGGCGACGAGCGACACGAGATCCTCTGCACCCGACAGCGAAGGCGGGTTCAGCATCAGGAGCAAGAGCCCGACCACGAACGCCGCAGTTCCGGCTGCACGCAGGATGTCCCTCACGCTTTCCAGGGTACGTACCGGGGCATGAAGCCGGTCCACGTCGGCTGCTCTGGCTGGAACTACGCCGCCTGGCGCGAGCTCTTCTACCCCAAGGGCGTACCGGCGAACCGCTGGCTCGAGCACTACGCGCAGCACTTCTCGACCGTCGAGGTGAACTCGACCTTCTATCGGCTCGCCAAGCCGGAGGCGGTCGCGCGCTGGGCGACGCAGGTGCCCGAAGACTTCATCTTCACCGTGAAGGCAAGCCGCTACCTGACGCACATCAAGCGCCTCGCGAAGCTCGACGAAGGCGTCAAGCGCTTCTACGCGTCGATCGAGCCGCTGATCGAGGCCGGGAAGCTCGGCCCGGTGCTGTGGCAGCTGCCGCCGAACTTCAAGCGCGACGACGAGCGGCTGGCGAACGCGCTCCGCGCGCTACCGGATGGACGCCACTGCTTCGAGTTCCGCGAGCCGTCGTGGTTCGTCCCGGAGGTCTACGAGCTCCTGCGTGAGCACGGCGCGGCGCTCGTGATCGGCGACCGCCCCGAGGTGGCGGAGTTCCAGACCCATGAGATGACGGCGGACTGGACGTTCGTGCGCTTCCACTTCGGCCACCGCGGCCGGCGCGGCAACTACTCGCGCAGCGAGCTCGAGGAGTGGGAGCAGCGCGTAGCGCAGTGGCGCCGCGAGCGCGAGGTGTTCCTCTACTTCAACAACGACTGGGAGGGGTTCGCAATCCAGAACGCGCTCTGGATGGCGAAGCGTTTCTAAGGCCCGCCGACAGGATTCTCCTCGTCGAGCGGCTTGTCGTCGTCATCGTCCGCCGTGGGAACCTCCTGCTGCGTCGACTCCCAGTCCTGCTCCGTCTGCTCGATCTCCGCGTCGAGCTCCTTCTCGCGCTCCTCCATCTCCTCCAGCTGCTCTTCCGGCTCTCGCTCAGTCATCGACCCTCCTCTTCAGCCATATGAGTCCCCCGACCGCGACCAGCGAAACCAGGATGCCCGCAACGACCACGATCGCGCTCGCCCCGCCGCCGTTGCCTTCATTCACGGGTACAGGCTCCTGATGCGGAACGCCGATGTCGTGTGCGATCTGGAGGACGTCGGCGACGGAGGACAGGACCTCGATCACGCCGCCTGCGCCTTCCGGCGGTTGCGCTCGCCGACCTTCTTGAAGAGCGCAGCCGCCTTCAAGCCGAAGCGCGGGAACCAGCCGGTGAGCCGCAGCAGCGGAACGCGCGCGCGGGGGATCGTGAGCAGGAGCTTGTTCGAGTCGAGCAGCTCGACGACCCTCTCCGCCACCTCACCCGGGTCGAGCAGCTTCTTGCCGGAGGAGAAGATGATCGCGGAGTCGTCGTCACCGACGCGCTCGCTCACCATGCCGGTGTCGACACCGTCGGGGCAGACCGCGTGGACGCGGATCGGGATCCCCGCCTCGTCGAGATCGCCCTGCAGCGACTCGCCGAAGGCGACCACCGCGTGCTTGGTGGCGCCGTAGACCGCAAGTCCGGGAACCGGGCCGAAGGCCGACATCGAGCCGAGGTTGATCAGGTGCCCGCCGTGCGGGCGCATCGCCTCGACCGCGGCGCGCGACCCCGATATCACGCCGAGCAGGTTCGCCTCGACGATCATGCGCACGTCGTCGTCGGAGTGCTCCCAGACCTTCTCGGTGCGCAGCACGCCGGCGTTGTTCACCCACACCTCGACCGGGCCTCGCTCCGTCGCCGCCTGCGCGACCGCGCGGTGCGACTCGACGTCGCGTACGTCCTGCGCCATCGCCCACGCCCGCTCGCCGATCGCGTCGGCCGTGGCCTGCGCGCCGGTCTCGTTCACATCGGTGACGAGGACGTCGTATCCGCGTTGCGCGAGCCTGAGCGCGATCTCGCGCCCCATCCCGCGCGCCGCGCCGGTGACCACCGCTGTCGCCATTAAGGCGGGAAGTTACCTTCGCCGAGCGGGCCGGGCGTGCGACCGTCGCCGGTCCCGATGTTGCGCGGCCACGTGAGCGGCGCCAGCGGGCCGACCCGCACGCGCGGGTGGCCGGCGATCCGGTTCCCGTACTTGTCGCGTGCGCGGAGAACCTTGACTCGTGCACGCCTGCGCACCCGGTGCGCGGGCCGTGCCACCCACGCCTGCCGCCGGGGACGCCAGCGCGCCTTCACGCGCTGGCCACGCACGCGGAGCACCGCCTTGCCGCGCCACGCCATCGTCGGGCGCCACAGGATCGACTGCTCGGGATCGGGCGGCGGGTTCTGCGCGACCACCACGAGCCGCCGCCCGTGGCGGCGCCTCAGCACGCCGCGGAGCTTCAGCCCGCGCGACCGGCGTACCGTGAACAGCTCGCTCTCGAGGTCGTAGGCGGCCGAGTGGATTCGCAGCCGGTGCAGGCCCGGGGGCTCGTACGGCGCCACCTCGTAGCGCGCCTTGTACTCGCCGCCCTCTTCGCGCCATACGAACGCGAGGCCGAGATCGGTGTCACTCGCGATCCACTGCCCCCCGACCTGGCGCTCGAGTGTCACGAACGGCTCGTCCACCGGCCGGTCGACGCCGTTCGGGCTCCCGCTCCAGGCGATCGAGACCGTGCCGAAGCGCGCGACGGACTTGGCGGGCTGCGCGGTGACAGCGCCCTCCCCGTTACCCGACGGGAACGCGCCCGGGTTCGTCCCGCCGAGCACGGCGGGCCGGGCCGGCGCCGGCGCGGCCTCGCCTGTTGCCATGGCATGGCTGAGCGCCACGAACGAATTGCGGATCAGGAGAGAGCTCCAGAGGCCGAAGACTGTGTGCCCGCCCTCGTAGTGCTGCATCTGGTACTCCTCGGGCGTCGTCTCGTAGCCCATGTAGTCGTTGGCGAGGCCGACGACGATCGGCTCCTTCACGCCCTTGGGAAGCTCGGGCCTCACGGCCGCCTCGAACCGCCGGCCCATCTCGACGGTCGGCTCCCCCGGGGCGGCGAGCAGCAGCCGGTTACCCACGCGCACCACCTGAATCTCGGGCACCTGCTCGTGCACGATCCCGCGCGACACGATGATCTTCCGTCCCTGGACCGGGTCCGATGCGTCCTCGGGCAGCCGCCGGCCCTCGGTCGAGAGCGGCTCGTGGAAGATCGACGCGCCGTCCTCGGATCCCCCGAAGAAGGACAAGCCCCAGTACGGCGTGTCGTCCACGCGCTTGCCCGGCTCGACCTCCTGACCGCAGTAACACGACCGCGTCCAGCGCACGTCGATGTCGACGTTGCGCCGCAGCCGTGTGCCCGCTGCGTTCCACGCCTTCATCGCCTTGGCGGCGATGCGCCTGCCGTGCAGGTCCATCACCGCGGTCCGGTTGTACGAGTCGAACCGCGGCATCAGATCGCCGAGCGAGCCGTTCGTGTAGAAGGCCGTGAAGCCCTTGGCGGCGACCGCGGTCTGGAGATGCTCGGTCGCAGCCGCAGCGAGATCCGCGTCCCAGAGATCGCCGTCGGGCCCCGATGTCGTCAGGTGGACGGGGAAGTGAATCCAGCCGGCCAGCGGCGTGCCGTCGGTGCGATCCACTCGCAGCATCCGCAGCCGCGTGTCGCGCGCGTGCTCCTCCCCGAGCGGATCGTCCGTGGGGTCGCCCTGCCCGTAGAAGAGGTCGAGGCCGTGGTTCGCGAGGTGCGCCTCGATCGAGCGGTTGCGGTTCACGTCGAGCACGCGGCGCCTGCCCCAGGCCGCACGCGCGGGCGCGAGGTTCTCGTGCGCCTGGCGGATCGCGCGGGCGAGCTGCTCGATCTGCCAGTCCACCAGATCTCCCGGGCCGGAATGGGTGTGCGTGCCCGTGTAGAGGATCGTGTCGTGGGTGAACCCGAGGTCCTGGACGCGCGCGACCAGCGAGTCCTTCTCGAAAGGCGCGCCGAGGTCCGTCGACAGGAGCGCCATCTCGGTGTCGCCGTCGTCGAGCACGAGCACGCGGCCCATCAGCCGGGTGTGCACGCCCTTGACCATGATGTCGGGCCGGACGAACCCGAACGTCGTGCCGCCATTCTCGGGCGTGATATCGGCGGTCGCCACCCCGGCTCGGAGCGGCGCGGCGTGCGCCGACGGCGCCAGCGCGCCCAGCGCCAGCGCGACCACGAGACCGGCACGCCTCCAGCTCATGGCCGTATTACAGCTTCAAGCCGCCTCGTCGCGGCGCACTTCCTCCTGGATCAGCTCGAGCTCACGGCCGAATGCGCGCTCGGTCGCCTCGGTCATGGCGAGGCCGAACACGGCGAGCAGCACCTCCGCCGCCAGCGGTCGCAGGCGCTCGAGCGCGTCGCGGACCTCCGGCCAGCGTTCCTGCGGCCGGCCCTCGGCGACGAACGGCTTCCAGATCTCGTTCACGAACAGCTTCACGTACTCGTCGGCGACGCCCTCGGCGTGGTGGCGCGCCGCCTCGATCACGTCGAGGCCAGTCTCGGCGTCGACGCCGAGACGCGCGAGCTCGAGCCCCGCGCGGCTGAGCCGTGGGCTGCGCTCCTCGTAGCGGCCCTCGTCGAGCTCCCGCAGGAGGCCGAGGTCGAGCGCCCGCCGCAGGATGCGCGGGTCGGCCCTGTCGCCCCACATCTTCTCGAGCTCGCTCAGATCCACCTCGCGCGGCGCCTCCTGCTCGAACGGCTCACGGACGGCCTGCGTGAAGCGCAGCACCTCCTCGGTCTCGCCGCCCGCTCCCTCGATCAGGCGCTTGATCGCCTCGAGGTTGAAGCCCTGGGACTGGAGCTCGCGGATCAGGGCGATGCGGGCGACGTGGTCGTCGCCGTAGTAACCCGTGCGCCCGCGCAGCTCGGGCGGCGAGACGAGCCCGCGCGACTGGTACGCGCGGATGTTGCGGACGGTCAGGCGAGTGCGACGGGCGAGTTCATCGATCGTCATTGCGGGTAGGTCCTCTGTGCGATCCATCACCGATGATTGTAACGCGGTTTCATGTTACGTCGATCCGTGTAACATAACCCCATGCAAACGCTTCTCGCCCTCACGACCGCCGCAGAGTCCGCCAACCCCGCCGGGGGCGCCGCGATCGGAGAGGTCATCGGCGCGACGGCCGGGGCCCTCGTCGCGACGAGCATCCTCTTCACGCTCATATACCTCCATCGCGTGGGCAAGAGCGACCTGCTGCAGCGGGTAGCCGACTTCTCAGAGCGCGTTTCCGGGATGCCCGGTTGGGTGACGCTGCCGTCGGTGGTCGGCACCGGGTCGCTGCTGGTCGCGCTGCTCGGGATGTACTGGGACATCTCGCTCCATATCGACGACGGCCGCGATGCCGGCCCGCTCGCGAACCCGGCCCACTACCTCATCCTCGTCGGCCTGTTCGGCATCTTCGCCGCCGGCTGCATCGCGGTCGCCCTGCCGAAGGGCGAGAAGCCCACTCCTTCCGCCGTCCGGATCATGGACGGCTGGTACGCGCCCGTCGGCGCGATCCTGATCGCGCTTGCCGGCGGCTATGCGCTGATCGGCTTCCCGCTCGACGACATGTGGCACCGGCTGTTCGGCCAGGACGTGACCCTCTGGGGCCCGACGCACCTGATGCTGATCGGGGGCGCCGCGATGACGCTGATCGGCCAGGCGATCCTCCTGCGCGAAGGTCGGCCCATCGCCGAGGGTCAGGGACCTGCACGGCTGATCACGAAGTTCCGCCGCGTCGCCGCGATGGGCGGCCTCCTGATCGGCCTGTCGACGTTCCAGGCCGAGTTCGACTTCGGCGTGCCGCAGTTCCACATGGCCTTCCAGCCGATCCTGATCGCGGTCGCCGCGGGTGTCGCGCTCGTCGCGGCCCGGATATGGATCGGCGCCGGGGCCGCGATCGGCGCCGCCGTCTTCTTCCTTCTCGTCCGCGGCATCGTCGCGCTGTTCGTCGGCCCGATCTTCGGAGAGGTGACGCCGGCCATGCCGATCTACCTCGGCTCGGCGCTGCTCGTCGAGCTCGCCGCGATGTTCATCCCGCGCGACCGCTCGCTCGCCCTTGGCGCGGTGGCGGGTGCGTTGATAGGCGCCGTCGGATTCTGGGTCGAGTGGGGCTGGTCGCAGCTCGTCATGCAGCTGCCGTGGAATGACGGCTTCCTACCGGAGGCACTGATCGCCTCGACCGTGGCCGGCGTGGCCGCGGGCGTGATCGGCGGGCTGCTGGCCGCCGGACTGCGCGGCAAGCTGCCGCAACTCGGCACGGCGCGCCTCGCGTTCGGCACGGGCCTGCTGACGATCATCGTCCTGATCGGCGCCTTCCTCGTCACGAGCGAGCCCGACGGCTATCGCGCGACGGTCACGCTGTCGGACACGCAGCCTCCGCCAAACCGCGAGGTGACGGCGAAGGTCCAGCTCGATCCACCGGACGCCGCCGAGGACGCGAACTGGATCCAGATGACCTCGTGGCAGGGCGGCGGCCGCGTCGTCGACCGGCTCGAGCAGACCGGTCCGGGCACCTACGAGTCCACCAAGCCCGTTCCCGCCTACGGCGACTGGAAGACCATGCTCCGCCTGCACGAGGGCAACTCGTTGCTCGGCGTGCCGGTCTACCTGCCTGCGGACCCGGCGATCCCGGCGCCTGAGGTAAAGGCTGAGCCGCAATTCACGCGCACGTTCGTGGATGAGACGGAGATCCTCCAGCGCGAGCTGAAGGACGACGTGCCCGCGTGGACGTGGGCCGCGGCGTCGCTGCTCGTGCTGGCGATCTCGCTCAGCTTCATCTTCGCGCTCGCGTGGGGCCTCGGCCGCGCGGCCGGCGGTGCCGGCGGCGAAGGCCGGCCCCCTCGAGGACGCCGCGTCTCCACAGTCGCGACACCCGGCCCGGCGTGAGCACGGGCAACGGGCAAGGGGCAGGGGGCAACGGCTCCGCCCCCCACGTTGACATCGCAATCGTCGGCAGTGGCTTCGCCGGGCTCGGCATGGGTTACCGGCTGAAGCAGGAGGGCGTCGACGATTTCGTGATCCTCGAACGCGGCGACGACGTGGGCGGCACCTGGTGGTGGAACACGTATCCGGGCTGCCAGTGCGACATCCCGTCCCACCTGTACTCGTTCTCGTTCGCGCCCAACCCGGAGTGGAGCCGCACCTATCCCCTTCAGCGTGAGATCCAGTCGTACCTGCACGACTGCGCCGAGAAGTTCGGGCTGCTGCCCTACATCCAGTTCGGTCGCGAGGTGAAGCGCGTGCAGTGGGACGAAGAGCACGCGCGGTGGGAGATCGAGACGAGCTCGGGCACGATCACAGCGCGCGTCCTGGTCGGCGGCCAGGGCGGGCTCAGCGAGCCACGGCTCGCCGACATCCCCGGCCGCGACAGCTTCGCCGGCCCCTCATTCCACTCGGCGCAGTGGGACCACTCGGTCGACCTGAAGGGCAAGAAGGTGACGGTGCTCGGCACCGGTGCGTCGGCTATCCAGATCGTGCCCACGATCCAGCCGGACGTCGAGGCGCTGCACGTCTTCCAGCGCACGCCGCCGTGGGTCGTCCCCCACTCCGATCGCGCGATCACCGAGCTCGAGCGGCGCCTCTTCCGGCGCTTCCCCGCGCTCCAGCGGCGCGTACGCCGCAACGTCTACTGGCTGCGCGAGCTGCTCGCGCTGCCGATGACGCGTCGCCCGAACGTGCTGAAGGTGCTCGAGAGCCGCGCGATCGCGCACATGCGCAAGTCGATCAAGGACCCCGAGCTGCAGCGCAAGCTGACGCCGGACTACCGCATCGGGTGCAAGCGGATCCTCCCGTCCAACCAGTGGTATCCCGCGCTCGCCAAGCCGAACGTGAACGTCGTGACGGAGGGGATCGCGGAGATCCGTCCCGAGGGCATCGTCACCGCGGACGGCGCACTGCACGAGTGCGACGTGATCGTCCACGCGACCGGGTTCCACGTGACCGACATTCCCTTCGCGCGCCGCGTCATCGGCCGCGACGGCCGTTCGCTCCATGACGTGTGGAGCGGCAGCCCGCAGGCGTACAAGGGAACCGCCGTGCCGGGCTACCCGAATTTGTTCTTCCTGCTCGGTCCGAACACCGGCCTGGGCCACAACTCGATCGTCTACATGATCGAGGCCCAGATCGCCTACGTGATGGACGCGCTGCGCACGATGCGCCAGAGCGACACCCATGCGCTCGCCGTTCGCCCGGAGGCGTTTCGGTTCTGGAACGACGCCGTGCAGCGCAGGCTGCCGCCGACCGTGTGGAACTCGGGCGGCTGCTCGAGCTGGTACATCGACGCGAACGGGCTGAACACGACGATCTGGCCCGACTTCACCTGGCGCTTCCGCCAGGTCACGCGGAAGTTCGACGTCGCCGCGTACGAGCGCCTGCCGGTCGGCGCTTCGGATGCCGAGCGCGCTACGGTCGCCGTCTGACACTACGGGCGAACATCTCGATTTTGGGCGTGTTGCTCGCTGTCGGGGCCGGCGTCGCGGCGGCCCAAGGTTCCGACCCGCTGCGCCCGCCCGACGGAGAGTGGATCCCGTCGGTGGTCGGCGACACCGCACGCTTGTGGGCCGTCGGCGACGCCAATCCGCCCAACTCGAAGCGGGTCACCCGGCTGATCAAGCGCGCCGATCCCGACCGGGTCCTCTACCTCGGCGATGTCTACGGGCTCGCGGACGGCGCCGCCGCGTTCGAGCGTTGGGCGAAGCCCTGGGGGTACCTCCTCAACCGGATGGCGCCGACGCCCGGCAACCACGAGTGG
>Ga0111538_10014054_pt1 | contig 10559 bp, 8 predicted proteins | sample SoiMethybrSBSTD1_FD_79669 | JGI IMG/M metagenome (GOLD analysis project Ga0111538, IMG submission 79669) | Bulk soil microbial communities from a Populus tree surrounding site in Tennessee, USA - Soil MetaG P. TD hybrid SBSTD1 (version 2)... | ecosystem: Environmental > Terrestrial > Soil > Tree... | reverse complement strand
CGCGCCCACCTCGAGCGCTCGCTCGAGGAGCTGGCGCTGCTCGCCGACACCGCGGGTGCCAAGGTGGCCGACGTGCTGGTGCAGCGGCGCGGCACGATCCATCCCGCCACGTTCCTCGGCAAGGGCAAGGTCGAGGAGCTGAAGGAGCTCGTGGAGCGTCGCGATGCCGAGCTGGTCATCTTCGACGACGACCTCTCACCCGCCCAGGTGAAGAACCTGGAGAAGGCCCTTCAGCGAAAGGTGGTGGATCGCAGCGAGCTGATCCTCGACATCTTCGCCCGTCGCGCCCGTACGCGGGAGAGCCGGCTCCAGGTGGAGCTGGCGCAGCTCGAGTACACGCTCCCGCGGCTCACCGGCATGTGGAAGCACCTCGAGCGTCAGGCCGGCGGCATCGGCACGCGCGGCCCGGGCGAGACGCAGCTGGAGACGGACCGCCGCATCGTTCGTGAGAAGATCGCGCGGCTGAAGGCCGAGCTGCAGGCGGTGGAGCGCGAGCGCGAGACGCAGCGCGTGCGTCGCCGGCGCGAGTTCCGCGCCGCGCTCGTGGGCTACACGAACGCGGGGAAGAGCACGCTGTTCAACGCGCTCACGCGCGCCGGCGTGCTCGTGGAGGACCGGCTGTTCGCGACGCTCGACTCCACGACGCGGCAGCTCGTGAGCCCCGCGCGCGAGGTGGTGCTGCTCACCGACACGGTGGGCTTCATTCGCAAGCTGCCGCACCACCTGGTGGCGTCGTTCCACAGCACGCTGGTCGAGGCGATCGAGGCGGACGTGCTGCTGCACGTCACCGATGCGGCGGACCCCGACTTCCGCCGTCACATCGCCGCCGTGGACCAGGTGCTGGACGAGATCCTCGTCGAGCCCCGTCCGCCGCGGATCATGGTGTTCAACAAGTCGGACCGGCTCTCGCCCGACGATGCGAGCGTGCTCCGCGTCGAGTTCCCCGACTGCAGGGTGGTCTCGGCGCTCTCGAAGGACGGGCTGCAGGGTTTGCGCGCGGAACTCTTCCGCCGCTCCGCCGCCCGCGCACGCCGCGGCCACGCCCGCGGGCGCGCGCACGTGGCGATGACGGAGCCACCCGACTGAGCGGTTCCAGGCCATTCGAACGCTACGTCGCGATCGGTGACAGCTCCACCGAAGGACTGCTCGACGTGGATGACGCGGGCGAGCTGCGCGGCTGGTCGTTCCGGCTGGCCGAGCGGATCGCACGCGTCCAGGGCCGGCTCCTCTACGCGAACCTGGCCGCCCGCGGCGCCACCACGCGCGAGATCGTCACCCACCAGCTCGCGCGAGCGGTCGCGATGCGGCCGGATCTCGCCACGATCTTCTCCGGCACGAACGACGTGCTCAGGCGCCGGTTCGACGTTCGCGAGTTCTCCGAAGACGTGCTCCGCATCCACGAAGCGTTGCGCGGGGTGGGCGCCACCGTGCTCACGTTCACGCTCCCCGACCTGACGCCGCTGCTGCCGATCGCGCGCGCGATCTCGCCGCGCATCCGCGCCATGAACGACGTCGTGCGCGGGGCGTGCGCCAAGACCGGCGTCCGGCTCCTGGATTTCGCCGGGCTGCCGCTCGCCACCGACCCGCGGCTCTGGGACGAGGATCGCATCCACGCGAACCCCGCGGGGCACGAGCGGATCGCGGCGGCGCTGGCGGAAGCGCTAGGGCTGCCGGGCGCGGACGGCGTGTGGCGCGCACCACTCCCGGCGGAAGCGTCGCGCCCGTGGCCGGCCGCGGCACTTCGCGAACTGCGCTGGTGCGCGCGCTACCTGCTGCCATGGGTGGCGTTCGCGCTCAGCGGTCGCGGCCGCGGTCGCGCACCGGCGTTCACCGGCCGGTGGCCTGAGCTCCGGCCGTTCAGGGCTCCAGCAGAACCTTTCGTGTGAGCGAGCGCACGCCTCGGTTGCGGCGCAAGCCTCGCTGTGCCCGGTCACCTAAAAAGGGCCTTGAGCGCTCCCCATGTGCGGTTGAGTACCGGAGTTGCGATGCAACTCTCCCGACTCGACTGCCACGCGAGCAGGAATGTTGATTCTCTGACCGGCAACGAAACAAGAGCAAATGTCGGGAAGCCGTCGACCATAGTCAGTTCGCGTAGCATGATGCATGCTGGAACATCGCAGCCGTTGCAGCTCCCAGGACCCACGCTCTGGGAGTGAGATACCGCGAGCGCGATAATGAACGACTCCACGAGTGCCGTCATGGAGTTGTCGCCTGTTGGTGAGCCCGCCAGGATAGTGATTCGAAGCCGATTCAGGGTCAGATTGTCGACGCTTAGGCTTGGACTGATCACGCCGGTCCAAGGATACGAGCAACTGGCAAGGTCATTCGCCGTTGGAATATCCGATTGCGTGACGGCGCCGGAACGGCAACCTCCGGTCTTTATCTGCCACCAGGAAGGCAGGTCGGCCGAAGCAACCGCGATCTCGATCACACAGCGGAATCCGTCTGTGAATTGCGCCACCGAGTCGCGGAGCGTCGAGACGACGAGTCGGCTCTGGCCTACGTTCGAGTCGCACGCGAACTGCTTGGTGAGAACCTGCGACCCGCAGTGGTCCCAGCTCAGGGCGGCCCACTCCGCCTTGGCCGAATCTGAACCAAGAACCGCCCACGCCAGAAGGAGCCGGAAGACTTGCCGAGAAACGCGAGCTCGCACCCTTATTTCCCCACAGTTCATGCTTTGACAGTTACTCGAGAACTTCCCGCGTCAAGTCTCACGAAGCTCAGTGAGCGACCGCTGCCCGCGCCCCCGAGATCGGAGATCGAGATTGCGTGGGCCCCCGAAGGTCGGATGCCTTGGTGGCAAACGCCCGGTCGTTCATGTGTACCTGACCGGGTCGTCTACTCCTCTAGGAGGACCTTTCGAGATACCGAGCGCACGCCGTCGCCCAGGCGCACGAAGTAGACGCCGGGCGCGCGCCTCGCGCCGCGCGCATCGGTGCCGTCCCAGCTCGCCACGTGATCGCCCGCGGGCAGCACCCGGCGCTCGAGCGTTCGCACGCGCTGGCCCGCGACATCGATGACCTCGACGGTCACGTCGCTCTCGCGCGGCAGCCGGTAGCGCAGCGCCGTTCCAGAGGTGAACGGGTTCGGCCGCGCGGGGCCCAGCTCGAGCACGCTCGGCGGGGCCGGCGGCGGCGTGCCCACGTTGCTCGCGCCCACCGCGAACAGCGTCGCGTTGTTGATCGCGTACACCTGGCCGTCGGGACCGGCCACGGTCGGCGTGTACGCCTCGCCCAGGCCCGGCGTGAGCACGATCTGCTCGCTGAACGTGTTCGTCGCCAGGTCCCAGCGGTAGAGCTTGCCGTCCTCGGCTCCGGCCAGCACCGAGTGCCTGAACGGGTCCACGACCGCGGTGTTGATGCACCACTCCTTCACGGCCGTGGGGAACGACGGGCCCTGGTCCGGATCCGGCGTGGCGCCGAGGATCGTCGCCACCTCCTTCATCACGGTGGCGCCCGAGAAGCCGTCGATCTGTGTCGCGAACGGGTCCAGCACGGCGATCTTGTTCTCCCCGTTGCCGCCGATGCCCGCGTAGAAGTTGTACTTGGTCATGATCAGGTACGGCGCCGGGCCCAGGTAGCCCGGTGCCGCGGAGCGCGGCACCAGCGACGGCGTGTGGTCCCAGCCGAACGCTCCCGGCGCGCCGGTGGAGTTCAAGTCGGCGTCGAACTGGAGCATCCAGCCGCGCACCGCGTTCGAACCGAACGGGTTCTCGAGCACGCCGAAGTAGACCTTGTCGTCGGGCGCGATCATCGGCGAGGCCGTGCCGTTGCTGGACACGTTCGCGCCCATCGACGTGACGGGATCCACGAGGAACCGCACGTGTCGCGTGCTGAGGTCGGACGTGGCGAGCGCCAGCAGATGGCCCGGCGACGAGTTGCCGGTGCGGGCCGCGATGTAGAGCGTCTGCTCGTCGCGCGACAGCGCGGGCGCGCAGTTGGTCGCGATCTGCGTGGCGAGGCCGCCGCTCGCGGTCGCCACGGACACGAACCGCCCGGCGCCGGATTCGTCCACCGCGGCGATGCCGCTCTGGATCCCGAGCGGGTTGGCGACCACCGCGACGAAACCGAAATACACCGTGCCCTTCGCGTCGGCGGTGAGCGGCGTGCAGATCTTGAGGCTGGCGTTGAACGCGGCGGGGTTCGACGCGTACGCCGCGTTGCCGAAGAACGCCACGCGCGTCGCCGTGTGCGGCCCGGGCATGTCGAGCGCGCCCGTCCACAGCAGCGTGCCGCCCGCTCCGGGGACGTAGACGCGGCCCGCGTGCGCGAGCGTCAACCCCACGCTCGGCACCCAGCTGTGGGGCGGGAGCTGGTAGTCGGTCGCGAGCTGCCAGAGCGGAAGCCCGTCGCTGCCCCGGCGCGCCTCGACGCGGAACGTGTCGGCCACGCCCACCTTCACCGGCACGATGACGGTGTTGCCTTCGGTGACGAGCGGCGAACCATAGTGGATGAACAGCACATCGCCCGAGTACTGCGGGTTCAGGTCCACCGGCATCTGCCAGTGGATCTGCTGGAGCGACTGCGTGGGCACGGGCGCGAGTGCGGTGTGCTGCGGGTTGCCGCCGTGCATCGGCCACGCGGCGTGCGCGCGCGGTGCGGCGAGCACGAGGAGGGTCATGGCCAGCAGCAGCGGTGGCCGGGACCGGCGGGTGGCGCGAAGCGGTCGCGAGATCATGCGCGCGGGATCTCCATCGGGTGCGATCGACGTGCAGGCTGTGGCATGCGGTGAGGGTCGCGGGCGGCCGTTCGCGGCGGCGGGAGCGTATCACGCGCACCCTGCTTTTCGGCGTGACCAACGCGCCTGCGCGACCCTGGCGCCTGCGTTATCCTCGGCGCTCCACCGTCGTCCCCGCCACCCCTTCGCGCCCTTCCGGGAGCTCATGCCCGCCCCCAGCACCGCGCTCCGCACCGTCCGCTTCGGCCACAGCCCCGACGCCGACGATGCCTACATGTTCTACGGCTTCCACACCGGCGAGGCGGTGATCGACGGCTGCCGGGTCGAGCACGTGCTCCAGGACATCCAAAGCCTCAACGTCCGGGCGATCCGCGACGCCGACCTGGAGATCACCGCGTGCAGCGCGCACGCCTATGCGCACCTCGCCGACCGCTACGCGGTGATGGCGTGCGGCGCGAGCTTCGGCATGGGCTACGGCCCGGTGCTGGTGGCGCGCGAGGCCCGTACGCCCGCGAGCCTCGCGGGCCGGCGCGTGGCGATCCCCGGGAAGCTCACGACCGCGGCGTTGCTGTTGCGCATCGAGTGCCCGGACGTCGTGCCCGTGGAGGTGACGTTCGACGACATCCCGCGCGCCGTGCGCGAGCGCGAGGTGGACGCCGGCGTGATCATCCACGAGAGCCAGCTCACGTACCGTGCCGAGGGGCTCGTCAAGGTGCTCGATTTCGGCGAGCTGTGGAAGGCGCGCGATGGGCTGCCGGTGCCGCTCGGCCTCGACGTCGTGCGCCGCGACCTCGGCGAGCCGCTGATGCGCGCGTGCAGCGCGGGGTTCCGCAAGAGCATCGAGGTGGCGTTCGCGCACGAGGACGAGGCCATCCGCTACGCGCTCCAGTTCGGCCGCGGTCTCGACACCGCGCAGGGGAAGCAGTTCGTGCACATGTACGTGAACGACCTGACGCTGGAGATGGGCGAGCCTGGCCGCGCCGGCTTGAAGCTGCTCTACGAGCGCGCACGCGCCTGCGGCGCGATCGCCGCGGCGCCGCGTTTCGACGTGGTCTAGGAGGAGGAAGCGATGGAGACACTCAAAGCCGTCACGCACACGCGGTGGGACGACCTGCCGCGTGACGAGGTGAACCCCACTTTCGGCCGCAAGCTCGTGAGCGGCGACCAGATCACGCTGGCGCAGGTGTTCCTCAGTCCCGGCGGCGGCGCGCCCAAGCACCAACACGAGAACGAGCAGTTCAGCTACGTGATGAAGGGCACGCTGCGGTTCTGGATCGGCGACGAGGAGAAGGTGATCGACGTCAAGGCCGGCGAGGTGCTGCAGATCCCGGCCAACGTGCCCCACCGCGCCGAGGCGCAGGACGACGTGTTCGCGATCGACGTGTTCAGCCCACCGCGCTGGGACTGGGTGAACAAGACGGACGCCTACCTGCGCAAGCACAAGTAGATGGATCTCGGCCTCAAGGGCAGGGTCGCGCTCGTCGCGGCGGCCTCGAAGGGCCTGGGCCGCGCCGTGGCCGAGGAGCTGGCGGCCGAGGGCGTGAAGCTGGCGATCTGCGCGCGCGACGCCGAGGCGATCGAGGCGGTGGGCAACGAGATCGCGAAGGTCACCGGCGCCGAGGTGCTCGCCCGCGCCGCCGACGTCTCGCGCGCCGCCGATATCGAGGCGTTCGTGGACACCGTGATGAGGATCTACGGCCGCGTCGACATCCTGCTCACGAACAGCGGCGGGCCGCCGCCGGGGCGGTTCGAGACGCTGGACCTGGCCGCGTGGCAGAAGGCCACGGAGCTGACGCTGTTCGCGCCCGTCGAGTTCGCGCGCCGCGTGCTGCCCGGCATGCAGGAACGCCGCTGGGGACGGATCCTCAACGTGACCTCGATCGCGGTGAAGCAGCCGATCGAGAACCTCATGCTCTCGAACAGCCTCCGGGCCGCGGTCACCGGCTGGGCGCGCACGCTCGCGAACGAGGTGGGTGCTTCGGGCGTGACCGTGAACAACCTCCTGCCCGGCTACACGCGCACGGAGCGGGTGGAGGAGCTGGCGCTCGCGAGCGCGAAGCGCGACGGCATCACGCCCGAGCAGGCGGTCGCGCGCTGGGAGCGCGAGATCCCGCTCGGCCGGCTCGCCGAGCCGCGCGAGTTCGCCGCACTCGCCGCGTTCCTCGCCTCGGAGCGCGCGAGCTACATCACCGGGCAGTCGATCGCCGTGGACGGCGGCTGGATCAAGTCGCTGCTCTAGGCGGCGCCAGCAGGCTCGCGCCCCCGCGCGCGGTTCGGTACGGTGCGCGCCATGGCCGATGACGACGCGACCGCGTTCGTGCTGCGCCTGGGCCGCGCGCTACACACGCTCGGCTACTCGTCGCACCGCATCGAAGACCTGCTCGCCGACGCCGCCGAGCGGCTGCAGCTCCAGGGGCAGTTCTTCACCACGCCCACGTCGATCTTCTCCGCGTTCGGCGCCGACGAGCGCCAGCGCACGTTACTCGTGCGCGTGGAGCCAGGCGATCTCCACCTGGAACGGTTGTGTCGCGTGCAGGACATCGCGGAAGCCGTTCTCGCGGGCCGCATGGCGCCGCGCGCGGGGCTCGCGGCGCTGGATGCGCTCGATCGCGAGCCGCCGCGCTGGGGCGTGGGCCTGAGCACACTCGCGTTCGGCATCGCCGGCGGCTCGGCCGCCTGCCTGCTGGGCGGTGGCGCGGTCGAGGTGGCAGCCGCCGCGGTGATGGCGATGTTCACCGGCTGGATCGCCGCTGCGCGGCTGCTGCCGACCGAGCTGCGGCGTTTCCAGGAACCCTTCGCCGCGTTCATCGTGTCGTTCGCGGTCTCGGCGCTCGCGACGCGCGTGCCGTTGTCGACCTATCTCTCGACGCTCGGCGGGCTCATCGTGTGGCTGCCGGGCCTCACGCTGTCGATGGCGATGAGCGAGCTGAACGCGCAGCACCTCGTCTCCGGCACCGCGCGGCTCACGGGCGCGATCATGCGGTTCCTGGCGCTCATGTTCGGCGTGGCGCTGGGCTCGCGCGTGGCCCAGCTCGCGTTCGGCGCCGCGACGCCCGCCCTGCCCGTGGCCCTGCCGCCGTGGTGCGAGTGGGTGGCGCTTCTCTTGGCGCCGTTCGCGTTCACCGTGCTCATGCGCGCGCGGCCCAAGGACGCGCCGGCGATCCTCGGCGTGTGCGTGCTCGCGGTGCTCGGCAGCCGCGCCGGCTCGAGAGCGCTCGGGCCCGAGTTGGGCGTGTTCGCCGGCGCGCTCGTGGCCGGGCTCGCGAGCAACCTGCTCGCGCGCGTGCGCCACACGCCGGCGCTGGTGACGCTGTCGCCGGCGCTGCTGCTGCTCGTGCCCGGCAGCGTGGGTTTCAGGAGCCTCGCGCTGCTCCTCGACCGCGAGGTGGTGAACGGCATCGAGGCGGCGTTCCGGATGGTGATCATGTTCGCGGCGCTCGTCGCCGGGCTCCAGATCGCCGGCATCGCGGTGCCGCCGCCGCGGTTGCGGACGGAGAGAACCGCATCGCAGTAGCGGATTCCGCTACCCGGCGCGACAGCCCGTTCGGTAGGCTCACGCTCCCCGACGCCGACCCCACGGGAGCCCCTGCCATGCGTGCGATCCGCCGCGTCCTGTCGCTGGTCGTATTCCTCTTCGTCACCGCGAGCGTCGCGTCCGCAGCGGACCCGTACGCGGAGTACCGGATCCCGGACCACCGCTGGCTGTCGTGGTCGGCGAGCCTCAACGGGAGCGGCACTCGCCAGCTCACTCACAGCGGTTCGCAGTACGTGGACCGGCAGTACGGCGGAACAGGATTCACGTCGATCGTGGGCGGCTATGACTCGGACGCCCACTCGCGGGCGTACGGACTGTCGCTCCAGCTCAGCGGTGACCGGCACACGTTCGATCTGAGCGACCAGCGAGTCTTCGGCACGTTCGACCAGCACCGGCGGGACCAGGACACACAGGAGCGTGCGTCGCTGTTCTTCGCCGTCAGCCGTTTCCCCTGGCAGGCCCCGCTGGGCTTCTCGCTCGCCACCAGCGACGCCTTCCAGATGTCCCAGAGTTGGAGCGCCGAGGACAAGGTCACAACACGGCCCCCCCAGTTCTCCTTCCCCGGAACCCGAGAGGAAGAGACCTTCAACGGCACGACCGGGACGTACGACGCCAACGCCTCGCTCAGCGCCAGCGTGAACTGGGGCAGGGTCCGTGACGCGACTCCCGTGTACCAGGTGCAAGTGCTCGAGCAGCGCCTGCGCGAGACCGGGGCGATCCAGAGCGCGCTCTCGCGCGGCGCCCGTGAGCGGCTGACGGCGCTCTACACGGTCGAATCCGAGCTGTCGTTCGCGCACCAGCGGCCCACGAAGTACTTCTGGCGCGAGCTGGAGCGGCTGCTCACGGAGGACGGCGTGCTCGGCGCAGGCGGTCTGGACGCATACACGGTGCAGCGGCTGGTGGAGCCGCTGGCTCTGTCCAAGTCGTTCGCCCGCATACGCGGGTACTCGTTCGGCCCTCAGGTCATCCTCACGAAGCAATGGTCGCATGCGAGCGAGCTATTCGAGCTCCGCCGGCAGTTCTTCGTGGCCGACACGCTCTTCGGCTCCAGTTCGTTCATCCGCCCGAGGACGGAGACGAACGACCACGAAGAGGGCATCTCCAGCGGCGCCTTCGTGGAGTACCACCGCCCGTTCGGGATGCAGTGGCAGGCGGATGCGTTCTCGCGGGCGCTCGTCTCCAAGGGGAGAGAGAACCTGAATCTCACCTCCGCGCTGAACCTGGCGTGGGCGATCGCCGACCGCTGGCAGTGGACCGGAAGCGTGCGGCACGACGCCCTGGCGCAGCGGGCGGACGAGGTGCGCAAGGTGACCAACTGGAGGCTGAACGCCGCGCTGAACTTGAACTACTTCTTCGAGGATGCGTGGGCGTTCCAGTTGGGCTACGCGCACCGTCAGGATCATTCCCAGACGTCATTCAGGCGCACGGACAACTACACGCTCGGCGTCACGTACCAGTTCGCCGGGTGGCTCGACGCGCCGGCCGTGTTCGCGCCGATGCGGCTCACGCCACCGGCGCGCTGACGCGTGGGGGCGTGTCACGCGTGCGCGACACGCCCCCGCTTGCGGCCCGCGTTTCAGTTGCAGGGATCGACGGCGTTGTTCACGAGGACGCCGCCGTTCACCACGTTGTTGCTGCCACAGTTCTTCACCTTCACGTTCGGGAACGAGCCGGCCGTGAACGTGCAATTGAAGCTGCTCGGCGTCAGGAAGCCGAACCGGAACGAGTCGCCGCACAGCTCCACGTCGTAGGCGCCGTTGTCGTGCGAGTTGTTGTCCACGACCCGGCTATTGTGCGCGCCGTCGATGACGATGATGCCGTCGGCGAAGTTGCCGAACGTCTCGTTGCCCTGCGCCAGGCAGTGCGTCGTGCTCTGCGCCGAGCCGGCGTACGTCTCGTCCGGGAGCTCGAACGACCACGCCGGCACCTTGCAGAAGATGATGCCCTCGAGGCAGCCGCTCGCCTTGTTCGCGAGCACCTTGCCGCCGGCGTCGCACGGCCAGATGCCGAACAGTGCGCCGGTGACCTGGTTGTTCGCGATCACCGCATTGCTCCCGTTGATGATGGTGATCCCCAGCGCCTGGGGAATGGCGCCGGTGAGCCAGCCCGTGGAACACGCGATGCGGTTGCTCCACACCTTCGCCTGATCCGCCTTTTCCCCGAGCACGCCGTTCTGCACGTCGTGGATGTTGTTGCCGAACACGCTCGCGTTCGGCGCGTTGTGGAGCAGGATGCCGGTGCCGCCGATCGCGCCCGCGGGCCGCATCTCGATGCCGCGGATCACCACGTTCGCCGCGCCGTGCACCCACAGCGCCGGATCCACCGCGTCGTCGGCCGTGAGCGAGGG
>Ga0111538_10014050_pt1 | contig 10560 bp, 9 predicted proteins | sample SoiMethybrSBSTD1_FD_79669 | JGI IMG/M metagenome (GOLD analysis project Ga0111538, IMG submission 79669) | Bulk soil microbial communities from a Populus tree surrounding site in Tennessee, USA - Soil MetaG P. TD hybrid SBSTD1 (version 2)... | ecosystem: Environmental > Terrestrial > Soil > Tree... | reverse complement strand
GGACCGTACGCCGCGGAGCACCTGACTGGCCCCGGCGGACGGCTCGCCGTGAACACGGGCGGCGGTCAGCTCTCGAGCTTCTACATGTGGGGCATGACGCCCGTGTCGGAGGCCATCATCCAGCTCCGCGGCGACGGCGGCGCCCGCCAGGTACCGACGCACGACGTGGCGCTCGTCTCTGGAAACGGCGGCGTCCTTTCGACCCACTCGACGTTGGTGCTGGCGCGCGAGGCAGGCGCATGAGCGCCGAGACGGCGGCCAAGCCGCTCCCGCAGATCTCCACGGAGATGGCGCCGTTCTTCGAGGCGGCGCGCCGGCAGCAGCTCGTCGTTCAGCGGTGCAGGGGCTGCGGCACGCTTCGCTTCCCGGCGCGCGACCGCTGCAGCGCGTGCCTCAGTCGTGAGGCGGAGTGGGTACCGGTATCGGGCCGCGGCACGGTCTTCAGCTTTGCCGTGATGCACCAGGTCTACCACCCCGGCTTCGCCGCCGAAGTGCCCTACGCCGTCGTGTTGGTCGCCCTCGACGAGGGCCCGCGCATGATCTCGAACGTAGTCGGCTGCCCCGCAAGCGCCGTTCGCGTCGGCATGCCGCTCGAAGTCGTGTTCGAGCCGGTGTCGCCAGACGTGACGTTGCCGAAGTTCCGCCCCGCGAATCGCTGAACCCCGTCTCATGTGCGGGTGTGGGGGCGGGTGCCCTCGCCGGCTTCGATTCGGCGCCATGGCGGACGGTTCCACGGTCGGGCGCCGCGTGGGCGCCTCATAGGCGCCTGCGAGGGCACCCGCCCCCACACCCTGGCGAAAGGCACTTCAGCGCTTCTCTTTTGCGTGGGACGATGGCGAGCGCTCCGCTAGAATCCGGCGGCGATGGCTATGCGGGCGGGCATGCGGCGCGCCGATCGGATGCTGCTGCTCCTCTACGGGACCAGCGCGGGAGTCGGGCTGCATCTCGGGCTGCTGCACGTCTTCCTGTGGCGGTGGCGTGGGCCGGTCGCCCTGCTGGCGCCGGTGGTGTTCGTCACGTCGAGCTTCATCTTCTCGTCGGTCACGTGGGCGCTCTGGCGGTGGGTGTTCCCGCGGATACGGGCGGCGACGCCGCGGCGCTCCATAGCCCTGCAGACGCTGGTTGCGCTCGTCACCCTGGGCGCGACGTCGTTCGCCATCGTGGAGCTGGCGGCGCGGATGCTCGGCACGCCGTCGATCACGGGGCCGCTGCCCGCGGGCGAGCTACACGTGGTCATCACGCCGGAGATGCGCCAGCAGGCGGCCCTCCTCTACGCGCTCCTTCCGATCGTCCCGAGCGTGCTCATGGCGCTCATCGGGTATCACCAATACTGGCGGCGCATCCTCCAATTGAAGGATCGCGAGCGCGAGCTGTCCGAGCTCGCGGCGACGGCCGAGCTCGCCGCGCTCCGCGCCCGCATCAACCCGCACTTCCTGTTCAACAGCCTGAACTCCATCGCGCAGCTGATCCACAGCGACCCGGCGACCGCCGAGGCGTGCGTCGAGCGGCTGGCGGAGATCTTCCGCTACATCCTGCGGCGCGGGCAGAAGGAGTTCGTGCCGCTCGCCGACGAGCTGCAGGTGACCGAGGCCTACCTCGACCTCGAGCGCGCGCGCTTCGGCGATCGCCTCGTGGTCGAGATCGCGGTGGCGCCGACGAGCCTCGGCCGCATGATCCCGACGCTGATCCTCCAGCCGCTGGTCGAGAACGCGATCCGCCACGGCCTGGCCCGAAAGGTCGGCCGGGGGCTCCTCCATATCGACGCCAAGGTCCACGACGGCTGCCTCGTCCTGAGCGTCGCGGACGACGGGCTCGGAATGACGGCCCCCGCGCTCGATTCGGTCTACGAGCGCGGCCTCGGCCTCTCGAACCTGCGCGACCGCCTCGCGCGGCTTTACGGCCCGACGCACCGGCCGGAGATCACGAGCGCGCCCGGACAGGGGACCTGCGTCCGGCTCCGGCTGCCCGAGGTGCCCGAGGGCCTCGCGGCGTGAGCGACGACGGCCTTCGCACCCTCGTCGTCGACGACGAACCGCTGGCGCGCGACCGCCTGGTCGGCTTCCTCCGCGCGGTCGACGGCGTCGAGGTGATCGGCGAGGCGCGCGACGGCCTCGAGGCGCTCGAGCTGATCGAGCGCGAGCGGCCGGCATTGGTGTTCCTCGACGTGCAGATGCCCGGCATGGACGGCTTCGAGGTCCTGAAGGCGCTCCACCGCCCGCTGCCCCACGTCGTGTTCGCGACCGCCTACGACGAGTACGCCATCCGCGCCTTCGAGGTGGACGCGGTCGACTACCTGCTGAAGCCGCTCGTCCGCGCGCGCGTCGAGGAGGCGGTCGCGCGCGCCCGCGCGCGCCTGCTCAAGGGGGCCGGCCAGAACCTGGACCGCGTACTGCGCGAGCGGCCGTATCTCAGCCAGATTCCGCTCAGCGCGGCGAAGCGCATCCTCATCGTCCCGGCCGCCGACATCATGTGGTTCGGCGTCGAGTTCCGGCTCGTGTACGCGCATACGCGCGACCGCGGCTTCATGACCAACTTCACCCTGCGTGAGCTCGAGGAGCGCCTCGATCCGGCGCACTTCTTCCGCGCCCACAAGTCGGCGCTCGTGAATCTCGCGCACGTGCGCGAGATCGTTCCGACGGCCAGCGGCCGCTACGCGCTCGTCATGCACGACGACGCGGGGAGCCAGGTGGCCCTCTCGCGCACGCAGGCACGCGAGCTGCGCGGCCGGCTCGGCTGGTGAGCGGATCCCGCGGTCCGTGTGGGCAGGGCAGCCATTGACAGCGATTTCAGGCGCCCATACGACCGAGGGGCGCTCCGCGAATGACTCCTCCTCCGTATTTCGAAACGACTGCCGGTCCGCGGGCGGAGCGACTGCTCGGCGCACTTGCGGCATCGTGCGCACTGCATGCGCTGCTGGCGCTCCTCATCTATTTCGACGTCGTCGGCCTCGGCGGCGGCTTCGGCCTCGGGATCGGGCCGGGCCTCGGCATCGGCGCCGGCGGCGGCGCGGGCCTCGGCGAGAAGCGGCGCGAGATCTACGCGCTGAAGGATCTGCCCGCGCCGGCGCCGCCGAGCGATCCCGAGGCCGAGAAGCTGCTCCAGGAGCTCCTCCGGCCGGCGCGCCCCGACGCCGTCGTCCTGCCGAGGCCCGAGGCCCCGAAGACGACAACCTCGCCCGTGGTCCGCTTCGCCGCGCCCCCGAAGCCGATCGGCGCGGGGACGGATCTCGGCTCCCGCTTCGCGTCGGCGGGGGCCGGCGTCGGGGGCTTTGGCGGCGGTGGGGGCGGAGGCTCCGGCCTGTCGCTCGGCTCGTCCTTCGGGCGCTACGTCGGGAGCCTGCGCAAGGTCGGGCTCGACGTCGCGCTGGTCATCGACGCGACCGGCAGCATGCAGGACGTGGTCGACGAGCTGAAGACCCGCCTCCTCGACCTGACGCGCACGATGCAGAGCCTCGTGCCGACCGCCCGCATCGGCGCCGTCACCTACCGCGACCGCGACGAGGGCGAGTCCACCGGTGGCCCGCGGCAGAGCGAGGGGTTCGTCGTCCGCTGGACCGACCTCACGTTCAACGGGAAGAAGGTGGCCGCCTTCCTCGACGGCATCGTGGCGGAGGGCGGCGGCGACTGGGAGGAGGCCGTCAAGGACGGCGTCCAGACCGCGATGCGGCAGTTCAAATGGCGCGCCGACGCGAAGAAGGTGATCATCATCGTCGGCAGCTCGCCGCCGCACCCGAAGGACGTGCCCGCGCTGAAGCAGCTCATCCAGGAGTGGCGGACGAAGAACGGCGTCATCAACACGATCGACGTCAGCTGGCCCCTCCACGTCGAGCACGAGAAGAAGACCTACAAGTGGCTGCACGACGAGGAGCTGAAGGAAGTCTCGCCGCTCCCCGACTTCTACAAGGAGCTGCAGCAGAGCTTCACCGACATCGCGAAGACCGGCGGCGGCGAGATGGTCGCGCTCGAGAGCAACGACGCGCTCGTGCGCGCGCTCCTCGTGCAGACGTTCGGACCGCAATGGCAGAAGGACATGGGCCGCGTCGCGCGCGGCCTCTGAGCGAGAACGGAGACGTCATGGAGAGCGTGGACCTCGATTTCTGGTTTCTGATCCGGCAGGGCGCCATCTCGACCTACCCCCTGCTCCTGTGCTCGATCCTCATGCTCGGCGTGGTGATCGAGCGCATCTACACGCTGCGCGGCGCCGTGTCGGGCACCGCGGCGCTGACCCGAGAGCTGGTGCCCCTCCTCGCCCGGGGCGACCTGGCCGCGGCCGCCGACGCCGTGCGCCGCTACCGCGAGAGCCCCGCCCGCCGCGTCTACGGCGACGTGCTGAACGCCGCGCCCAAGGCCCCGCTCCCCATGCTCTCCAACATCGCCGACGAGCGGCAGTTCGAGGAGGTGCAGGGCTGCGGCGCCTATCTCTGGATCCTCGGCACGATCGGCTCCTCGGCGCCGTTCATCGGGCTCTTCGGCACCGTCGTCGGCATCATGCGCGCGTTTCACGCCATGCGGCTCACGGGGACAGGCGGCTTCGGCGTCGTCGCCGGCGGCATCTCCGAGGCGCTGATCGCGACGGCGCTCGGCATCGCCGTCGGCATCGTGTCGCTCATCTTCTACAACTACCTCCAGAACCGGGTGGAGCAGATCGACGCCGCGCTGCGCATCGGGAGCGGCCGGCTGATCGAGGCCGTCGCCACCGCGCGGGGGGCCAATGGCGCTGTTTAGGTCCCACACGCGCGGCCACATCGTCGCCGAGATCAACATCACGCCGCTGACCGACGTGTTCCTCGTCCTGCTGATCATCTTCATGATCACCACCTCGGCCATGATGAAGCCGGAGGACGTGCAGCTGCCCGAGGCCTCCGAGAAGGAGGAGCAGACGAAGGGCGTGCTCGTCACCATGACGCCGTCGAAGGAGATCTACATCAACGACCGCCCGGTCGCGGGCGACGACGCCGCGCTGGTCGGGGCGCTCCGGGACGCCATGGCCAGCACGCAGGAGAAGGTGGTGATCCTCGCGGGAGACCGGGAGGTCGTGCTGGGCGAGGTGGTGCGCGTCCTCGGGCTCGCCAAGGAAGCCGGCGCCAGCGGCTTCGCGCTCGCCTCCGAGTGACGGCGCTCCGGCAAAGCGCCGCGGCGCTGCTGATCGCGGCGGCGATCTCCGTCCCCGCCCATGCGGCCGAGCCGGGGCTCGCCGCGCTCGAGCAGCGGAGCAAGGCCTTCTACGAGCTGCTCGCGCGGGGTGAGCGCCAGCAGGCGGCCGCGACGTGGCCGGGCCTGGAGCGCGATCTCGCCGCCGCGAGCGACCGCCTACGCACCACGCTCGACGACATGCGTGAGGCCGTCATGGAGCGGGACGGCGACCTCGAGGAGCTCTACCGGAGCCCGCGCTGGCGCGAGCCGGAGATCGGTTCCCTGGTGATCACCTACCATCTCGCGTGGGTCCGCTATCACGGCGCGGCGCTCAGCGAGCCCGCCAAACGGAAGGCGCTCCTCCAGAAGGCGATCGAGGGATTCTCGCAGTTCCTCCTCGTGAACGAGGTCCCGGACATCTACGCCGAGAGCCTCTACGGCCGCGGCCTCGCCTTCATGGAGCTCGGCGACTACGCCAAGGCCACCGAGGATCTGACCGCCGGCGCCGAGGAGAGCTCCACCGCCGGGAAGGCGAAGGCCGCCCTCGAGGAGACGAAGCGCCGGGCGGCGGGCGGGAAGAAGCCGGCGCAGGAGGAAACGCCCGACGCGCTCCTCGCGCGGCTCACCGGGCTCCTGAAGGACGCCGCCGGCGGCGACGCGAAGACCGAAGCGCAGGCGACCGAGCTGGCACGCGGCCTCGCCGTCCGCGGCGGGGATTGGCCGGCGCGCGTCGGCAGCACGGTCGCCACGGCGCTCGGCGACGGCACGCCCGCTGGCGTGCGCTCGAGCTACGGCCTCTCCCTCCTGGCGCAGCTCGCGGTCGATCGCGGGCGCTGCGCCGACATCCCGCCCCTCGCGGAGGCCGTCGCGAAAGTGAACGACGCGGGCAGCGCGCGGCACCGGCCGGAGATCGAGTTCCTCGACGCCGGGTGCATCCTGAACGCCGGGAAGCAGCGCGAGGCCGCCGAGCGCTTCGGCGCGCTCCTCGAGAAGTACCCCGACGCTCCGCACGCGCGCGAGGCGGCCTACTACCGCATCCGCGCGCTCGACGTCGCGCGCACGCAGGACGCGTCGCTCACCCCCGCGTACGAGCAGGCGATCGACGCCTATCTCGCGCGCTTCCCGAAGACCGACGGCGCGGCCGAGGCGCGCTTCCTCCTCGGCGAGCTTCGCCGGAGCCAGGGCGACTGCCCGCGCGCGGAGGCGGAGTACGCGAAGGTCGGTGGCGGGAGCTTCGCCGAGCGGGCCGCGCTCGGGTCGCTCGAGTGCCGCGCGGGCACGCTCGGCGACAAGGGGCCGCAGGAGCGCGCCGCCGTGCTCGCGAGCCTCCGGACGTTCATCCAGGGCACGAAGGACCGGAAGCTCGCGGCGCGCGCGTCGCTCCTCGCCGCCGCGCTCGCGAGCAGCGCCACGCCGCCCGACCATGCGGCCGTCGTCGCGCTCCTCGACCGCTTCGAGGACCGCTTCCCGGACGCGAAGGAGCTGCATCCGCGCGCCCTCGAGCTCCGGCTCGTCGCCCGCGTCCTCGCCGACCGGCTCGAGGGCGTGGACAAGGACCTCGACGCCTTCCTCCGTGGCGGCACGGACGACGCCCAGCGCCGCGCCACGCTGACGCGCCTGGCACGCGCGCTCGCGACGCGTGCGCTCCGCTCGCCCGCCGGGAGCGACGACCACATCGGCGCGCTCGCCCGCAGCGTGCAGACGCGCCTCGTCGCCGCGACGAACGCGCCGGCGGACCGGCTGACGCTCGCCGAGCTCGAGCTGCACGCGGGGCACCCCGCGGAGGCGCGGAAGCTCTACGAGGAGACGCTCGCCGCGGACGCGGGATCGCAGCAGGCGCTCCGTGGCGCGGCGCGCGCCGCGGCCGCGGCCGGCGACCCCGACGCCGCGCTCCGCTACTGGGCGCGCGTCCTCGACGGCAGCACGCCGGGCGGCACCGCCTGGTACGAGGCCCGCCTCGCGCAGGTGACGGTGCTCGCCGACAGCGGGCGGCGTCCCGAGGCCTGCCAGGTGCTCCGCACCTCGCGCGGGCGGGCGACGAGCGCCGGCGCCGACCAGCTCGACGTGCGCCTCCGCGGCATGGAGGCCCAGGTCTGCCAGTGACGGAGGAGGGCACGTCATGATGAGGCTCCGACAGGTCGTCATCGCCGCACGCGACCTCGACAAGACCGTCGCCGATCTCACCGCCGTCCTCGGCATCCGCGTCGGCTTCAACGACCCCGGGGTCGCAGAGTTCGGCCTCGTGAACGCCGTCATGCCCGTCGGCGACACGTTTCTCGAGGTCGTGTCGCCCGTCTCGCCCTCGGCACCGGCGCGCCGCTTCCTCGACCGCCGCGGTGGCGACGGCGGCTACATGGTGATGGTCCAGACGAGCGACCTCGACGCCGATCGCCGCCGCGCCGCCGAGCTCGGCGTCCGCGTCGCGTGGCAGATCGACCTGGACGACATCCGCGGGACGCATCTCCATCCCGCCGACGTCGGCGGCGCCATCCTGTCGCTGGACCAGCCGGAGCCGGCGCCCTCGTGGCGCTGGGGCGGGCCGAAGTGGAAGGAGGCGGTGCGGACGGACGTGACGCGCGTCGTGACAGGGGTGGAGCTCGCCGCCGACGACCCCGAGGCCCTGGCGGCGAAGTGGTCGCGCGTGCTCGCTCGACCTACCGAGCGCGCCGGCAGCGATCAGCTGCGGATTGCGCTCGACGAGAGCCGCCTGCTGTTCGGACGCGGGGACCATCCGGGTCCCGCCCGGATTCACGCCTACGAGATCGCCGCCGACCGCGCGCGCGTGCTGGAAGCCGCGAGGGCTCGGGGACTACCGGCGACGGCGGACACGGTAACGATCGCCGGCACGCTGTTCCGGCTCGTCTAGACGACGATACCCTGCGCGCGGGCGAGCAGGACGGCGGCGACAGCCAGCCAGTGGAGCAGCAGGCTCGCCGCGATGCTCTCGGACCGCTCGCGGGCCATGGCGGCGGCGGCACCGAGGACGAGCGCGCCGAGAAGCGGCGCAAGCGGCCAGGCGCCGAACGAGGTCGTGACGCCGATCGCCGGTGATTGCAGGACGAGGCCGCCGAGCGCGTAGAGCACCGCGGACACGATCGCGGGAACTGACAGCGACCAGGGTCCGCCGCAGCGCTGCGTCGAGAAGCTCGCCACGAGGCCGCCGTGCACCAGCCCCCGGAAAAGGAGCTCCGCGAACAGCGGCAGCGTCACCACCGCCAGGAGCACCGCGGCGTCCGGTCCCGAGGTGGTCGCGGCCACTGCGGGGATGCAGGCTCCCCCGGCGACCCCTGCGAGCAGCGCAACGGGAATGAGCGTGAGCCAGTCGAGACGAGCGGGACGCCGTAGCCCGTACTGCCCCGGCGCCCTCGAGCCACGCAGGAAGAACAGCGCGGCCGCAAGCGCGGCGCCGAGGAGCGCGACCTGGCTCGCGAGCGACGCCGGCGCGGTGGGCCGGAGACTCGGGAGCGTCGGGGCCAGTGCGGCCGCCAGCACGACCATCGCCGTCAGAATGGCACCCGCAGCATCCGCGAGACGCTCGAGAATCCCGGTCGGCGAGAACGCGCGCCGGAACGCGTGCGCGATCTGCTCTGGCAGCATGCGCGTGCCGCTCGTCCGCGGCGACCCACCGATCTCCGCGGACCCGCCCCAGCGATTCCCCGAGCTGTGCCCGCCGGCGGCGGGGTCGACGAGATTCAGCCGCTCGTACACCTCGGTCAGCGAGCCCGGGAGGTACGGGTCCACCTGCCGGAGCGTGTAGGTCGACGCGTCCGTCCGGAGCGCGACGAGCCCGAGCCGCTTCCCGTGCAGGCGGCTCAGCTCACGCTCGACCTCGCAGATCCCGATCTGGGCCCTGCAGACGATCGCGATCTTCCCCTCGCCGACGTCGGTCCGCGCCAGCTCCTCGACCTCCTCGTGGTCCTCGAGCTGATTCTCCGGGTAGACGAGGCGGTCGATGGCGCGGAGACGGTCCGCGGTGAACCGCAGCAGGTCGAGACCCGCCCAGGTGCCGCGCCGCTTGGCCACGAGCTCGGGCTCACGGAGCGCGTCGATCCACGACTGCATCTCCGCGTGGACCTCGGGCGAGAGGCCCGCGAGATCCTGCCGCTCGAGGCCGTGTGCGTCGATGATGCCCTGGAGGCGGATGAGTGGCAGCACGCGGCCGTACACGGTCCCGCTGGGATCGTTCAGGCGGAGATGGTTGAGCAGCACCCAGATCGCGAGGATGGTGTCGAGGTCCGGGTCGTTGGCGTAGACGGTCCAGTCGCGCTTCTGGAGATCGAGGCCCGTGCGCACCAGGACGAGCGCCTGCTCGCAGGTCGCGAGCGTGAAGGGGCGGACGCACCCCTCGTGGTGGTCGAGGTTGTAGACCTCGCGCCTGGTGTCCATGAACGGGCCCGCCTGCGCAGCGCCGTCGAGGAAGATGGATCCGGGTGCGGCGGTCTGCGCCGCCGACGCGGTGAGGCAGAAGCCGCGCTTGATCCGCACGCGGACCGCGGGCGCCTCGATGCCGATGAGCACCGATCCGCCGGGCTCGTTGCGGACCCGGTAGCGGCCGGGCTGCAGCGTGAAGACGGAGTCCCGGCGCGTGCCTGCCGACCGTGCGGCGAACTCCGGCGAGCCGGTTCGCACATGGCTGCGCGTTGCCACGGGAGGCCTCGTGCAACCGTGGTGCCAAACCTCTGACGCCCGGCCCGGTGTGCGTGGGTGACCTTGGCCGGGTCCCGAGCGTCGCAATCGCAGCGCCGCTGTTCGCGCTCGAACGGCTAGGCGACGTACCCCTTCGAGCCCGCGGGCAGCGGCTGGAACCGCGGTGCCCGCCGCTCGACGAAGCTCGCCACGCCCTCACGGAAGTCCGGCTCGCGGAGGGAGCGCGCCATCAGCGCATTGCTCTCCGACAGCGACGGCGCGCACGCCTCGTCCCAGTGGCGATAGATCTGCGACTTGATCGTCGCCATCGCCGCGGGGGAGCAGTTCGCCGCGAGGTCGCGCGCGTAGGCGAGGGTCTCCGCCATGAGCGCGTCGGCGGGGACGACGCGGTTCACGAGCCCGAGCGCCAGCGCCTCCTCCGCCAGGAAGACGCGGCCCGACAGCAGGATGTCGAGCGCGCGGGCGTGGCCGATGAGCCGCGGCAGCAGCCACGACGAGCCGTGCTCGGCGATGAGCCCGCGGCGGACGAAGGCGGTCGTGAACTTCGCGCCCGCGGCCGCGAAGCGGAGGTCGCACATGAGCGCGTGCACGAAGCCGAGGCCCGCGCACGCCCCGTTCACCGCCGCGATGACGGGCTTCGGGATCGAGAGCGCGTGCGTGGTGAGGCGGCCCGAGCCGGCCCACGTCGACCCCTTGCCGAGGCCGCGGAGGGCATCCATGTCCGCGCCGGCGCAGAAGCCGCGCCCCGCGCCGGTCACCACGACGACGCGCACCGTCTCGT
>Ga0111538_10014049_pt1 | contig 10560 bp, 12 predicted proteins | sample SoiMethybrSBSTD1_FD_79669 | JGI IMG/M metagenome (GOLD analysis project Ga0111538, IMG submission 79669) | Bulk soil microbial communities from a Populus tree surrounding site in Tennessee, USA - Soil MetaG P. TD hybrid SBSTD1 (version 2)... | ecosystem: Environmental > Terrestrial > Soil >... | reverse complement strand
TGGCGCTCACCAGCGGTGGTGGTGGCGATGGGTACGCCAGGCAGGCCACGCAAGCGACGCAGTCGACACAGGCGACGATGACAACGATGACACCCCTGCCGCCGGTGAACAACGCGCCGCCGGCGAACAACCCGCCGCCGACCACACCACCGGCGACCACACCGCCGTCCACGACACCAAGCACGCCAAGCGCGGCGGGCACGTACATGTGCGCGGCATGCAATCCTTCGAATGATCCCGGCAGGCACGATGGGACGCTGCGCGCCTGCTTCGGACTCACGGCGCCTTTCACCGTCACCGAAAACCCATTCACGATTCGTTCGCAGTCCGGGTTCATCGAAGTGACGGGTGCGAACTACAACCCGTCAACGGGTGCGTTCGACATTACCGGCCGCGGCAGCATCGCCGGCTTCAACAACGTCACCGTGCGCGCGACGGGCACGGTCAACACGAGCACGGGCCGCATCACGATGAACTACACGTTGGGCACCAACGGCGAATTCCCCGGCGGGCAGCCGATTACATATTCGGTGACGTTGCAGAAGCAGTAGCTGCACGAAAAATACTTGACCTAGCTCGGCCGTTGCACTGACGATTCAGTGCATCGGCCGGGGGCTCTTGCTCCTGGTTCGCCCCCAAACCAGGAGACTGCGCATGATTCGATCGTTCGCCGTCGCTCTCATTACTGTCGTTGTCGTTTCGGTCCTCGGGTCTTCTCGTGAAATCGCGGCGTGGCAGCAGAACGCGCCGCCGTCGCAGCTGCCCATGCAGTTCACCGGCGGGACGCCGGGCCTCAATCTCGAGCTCTACATCAACGCCGGCAAGGTCGCCGACGTGGCGATCGGCACGAACGGTGAAGGCTCGTCGCTCCTCGATCTCAGCAACCTTGGCAAGGTGCAACTCCAGGTCTACGTCGATGTGTGCCAGGACGGCAAGGTCGTCAAGGTGCTCGTCGTTGCCGGCAAGCCCACGCCGGAAGACAAGAACTGCCGGCGTCGCATTGTCGGCGGCGCGTGGTGGAGCGATTGCGGCGTGACGCGCATCACGCTCGACCTCACGAAGTTCGGCATGAAGGTGATCGGATGCGGCAGTTTCATCACGTCGCGAAATGGCCTCTTGACCGCCGGCGGCGCCATCGTTGTCGGCGGCCTGCTGATCGCGGGAGGCGGCGACGGCACGTCGTCGACGGCGACGACTCCGACACCACCAACAACTACCACGCCACCAACGACCACCACACCACCGACGACCACGACACCGCCGGTCACGACACCGCCCACGAACACCACGGTGCCTGCAGTGCCGATCGATTTCACCGTGACCCTCACGCCGTCGTACACCCATCCGGGAGGGAGCACGTCGATCGTGTGCTTCACGATCATCGCCGCCGCGGTCGGCAATGCGCCGGCGGTCAACCAGACGGCGAGCTACACGGGTACGATCACCGGACCCGGCGTCGTGTCTGGCGGCACGTTCGCAGGCAACCTGAATGCGTCAGGCCGCGCCGTCGCTTCGGCCGTGATCAACTCGTTCGGCAACTACATCGGCAGCGCGATCGTGGTATTCGGAGGCGTCAGCCGCCAGACGACCGCCCAGATGAACGTGCAGCAGCCTCAGGGCGGCGGCTGCAACCCACAATAAGAGCCATCGCGATAGAATCGAGGGAGTGGCACCGACCACTCCCTCAACATCTGCAGCCGCAGCGGCCGGTTTCGCCGAAGCGGAGCGAAGGCAAGCAATACTGCGCGACATCGTCGCGGCCGCCGGCACGCCGTGCTACGTCTACGACGCCGGCGCGATCCGCGCCGCGTATGCCACGCTCGATGCGGCATTCGCCGGCTATCCGCACGCGATCCATTACGCCCTGAAGGCGAATTCGACGCTGGCCATCGTGCGGCTGCTGCATTCGCTGGGCAGCCACGCCGATGCGAACTCGCTCGGCGAAGTCGACGTCGCGATGCGGTGCGGATTCAAACCGGATCAGATCGTCTTCACGGGCGTCGGCAAGAGCGCCGGCGAAATCGATCGCGCCGTGTCGCTCGGCCTGCTGGCGATCAACGTCGAATCGCCCGGCGAGCTCGATCGCATCGATCAGCGCGCGATTGCGCAGGGCGTGCGGGCGCATGTGGCGTTGCGCGTGAATCCCGACATCGACGCGAAAAGCCATCCGCACATTTCGACCGGACTCAAGTCCAACAAGTTCGGCGTGCCGATCGACGAAGCGCCGGCGTTGTTTCGCGAGATGGCGTCGCGCCGCGGGCTGCTCCCGATCGGCGCGCACGTGCACATCGGCTCGCAGATCACCACGCTCGATCCGCTGAGCAAGGCGGCGGAAGCGGTGGTCGCGCTGGCGCGCGATCTGCGCAGCGAGGGTGTCGAGCTGCAGCACCTCGACATGGGCGGCGGCCTCGGCATTTCGTACGACGGCGGCCCCGTTGTCGATCCGGCCGAGTACGTGCGCGCGCTCGTTGCGGCGACCCGCGGCAGCGGGCTGAAAGTCGCGATCGAACCGGGCCGCGTGCTGGTTGGCCCCGCGGGCGTGCTGCTGTCGAAAGTCGTCGACGTCAAGCAGTTCCCCGGCGCGAAGCGTTTCATCGTCCTCGACGCGGGCATGACGGAGCTGATGCGGCCGGCGCTCTACAACGCCTACCATCGCATCGAGCCGTTGATTCGCCGCCCCGGCGATCAGGTGCCCGTCGACATCGTCGGTCCGATTTGCGAGAGCACGGACGCCTATGCGCGCGATCGGCAGTTTCCGCCCGTCGACGTCGGCGATGTGATCGTCGTGCGCGACGTCGGCGCGTACGGCGCCGTGATGGGCCACACCTATCTTCGGCGCCCGCTGCCGCCTGAAGTGCTGATCGACGGCGATCAATGGCGCGTGATTCGGCGTCGCCAAACCCTCGATGAACTGCTAGCGTTGGAAGATTGATGGCGCGCGGACACCTGATTGCTTTCGAAGGTTTGGATCAGAGCGGGAAACAGACGCAGGCGGAGCGGTTACTCGCGGCCTTTCGATCGGCGGGACACCAGGCCGAATTTCTCACGTTCCCCGAATACACCACGGCGATCGGCGCCGAGATCGGCCGCGCGCTCCAGGGCGAGCGCGACTATCAGCCCGACACGCTGCAACTGCTCTACATCGCCAATCGCTTCGAGTTCCGGCCGCGCATCGCTCAATGGCTCGAATCAGGCACGATGGTGGTCTGCGATCGCTACCTGGCGTCGAGCATCGCCTACGGCGAGGCGCAGGGCGTTGACGCCGCGTGGCTGTCGGAGATCCAGCGCTTCCTGCCGCAACCGTCGCTGACGATCTTTCTCGACATGCCTCCCGATGTGTCGCTCACGCGCAAGAAAGCGGACCGCGACAAGTTCGAGCGCGACATGCCGCTGCTCGGCCGGGTGCGCGAGAGCTATCAACGACAGGCGAAGCGATCCGACTGGATTCGTCTCGAAGGCGAGCGCGACAAGGACGCCGTGTCAGCCGACGTGATCAGCGCCGTTCGGTCACGACTCGGGCTGCTGTAATCGCCCGAACCTCTCTGACGCCCGCACCCTTCAACACTCTCGCACACGCATCGAGCGTCGATCCCGTCGTCGACACATCGTCGACGAGGACGACGATTCGGGGATCGGCGATCAGGGATCGGGGATCGGGGCGAAAGGCAAATGCGTTTTTCACATTCTCGTGACGCTGTTCCTTCGGAAGTTCAATCTGTGATTGCGTGAACACGACGCGCGTGAGCAGCGGCACCACCGGTAATCCCAGCTGCCGTGCCAGATCATCGGCCTGATTGAATCCGCGCTCGAACTCACGGCGTGGATGCAGTGGAACCGGCACGACGAGGTCCGCGTCCTTCAATAGCCTCGCGCCCGTCACGCGCATCAACTCGCCAAGCGGCGCGGAGATCGATCGGCGACGCTCGTACTTCAGCGCGTGGATGATCTCCTTCATGCGCCCCTCATATCGATCGACCGCGCACGCCCAGTCCACGCCCTGATCGGCGCGCAACCGATCGACGAGCGGCGGCGACAGGCGCAGATTGGCCCAGCACTCTTCGCACACCGCGCCGTTCAGCGGATGCGGAAGCGGTTTTCGGCACGCCGCGCACGGCGGCTCAAATAATGTGAAGAGAAGAGAATTGGTTGAGGCCTTTGCCCAGGCCCCAAGCCCCAGGTCCCAAGCCCCGTTACGCCACGTCGGGGAATTCGTGTCGCGTCGCGCTGCCCCAGAGGCGATCGAGGCCGTAAAAGTCGCGCGCGTGCTTCGAGAAGACGTGGACGACGAAGTCGAAGTAGTCGAGCAGGATCCACTCCGCGCGCGCGTAGCCTTCCACCAGCGACGGGCGCTGCTTGTGAGCCTTGAGAGCGTCTTCCACCGCATCGGCAATCGCCTGCACCTGCCGCGGATTCGAGGCCGAGCAAATCACGAAGTAGTCCGTGAACGCGCCGGCCTTCTTCAGATCGAGCACCACCACGCCGGTCGCTTTCTTGTCCTGCGCCGCATCGATCGCGACCTGGATGACTTTCGGCAGCTTCGAGGGCGATGCTTTGGTCCGGGTTTTCCGCTGGCTCGTGGTCTTTGCCATGCAATCTAATGTCCAGAGTACAAACGGTGCGCCGCGATGTAGCGGGCAACAGGATCGGGAACGAAACCGGAGAGGCTGTGACCGGCGCGCACGCGGCGCCGGATGTCGGTGGACGAGATGTCTGGAGTGTGCGCTTCGACCAAAATCACGCGTGTTGGCGCTGGTGGACGATCGCGAAAAGCCGACGGGACTCGCTCACGTAATGAGTCTAACGTGATTCCCGGCCGCGAGACGACTACGAAATTTGCCAGGTCCAGAACGGCCGGGTAACGGGACCATGTCGCAATTTCTGCGAACGCGTCGGCACCGGTAATGAAAAAAACCTGCGTACTTGATTGGCGCAGCTCGGTGAGAGTGTCGAACGTGTAAGACGGACCCTCGCGGTCGATCTCAATACGCGATGCCGACCAGCCGGCGCGCCCGTCGGCCGCGAGCTGCGCCATCTCGTAGCGCTGCTCGCTCGTGGCGCCGACCGGATCGTGGCGATGGGGCGGGATGCGGGACGGAATCAGCGTGATCGCGTCCAGGCCGAGCGCCTGCTCCGCGGCCGTCGCGGCCGCGATGTGACCGTTGTGGATCGGATCGAAAGTGCCGCCGAGGACACCCAGCTTCATCGACGCTTTTTGGAGGTCTTCTTGCTGTCGCGCAGCGGCGCCACCAGGGCCGGATTGTAATCGGCCGGCGGCGGAGCATCATCCTCTTCGTCTTCGCGCGCCAGCTCGATTTCCTTCGCTTCGATCTCCCGCCCCTTGGCGATGATCGGCCACGCCGCCTCGATCAATTCCTTGACGCCCTCGCCGGTGACCGCGGAGATCGGGAAGAACTTCAGCTTCAGCTTCTTGGCGCGCTTTTCGAGCGCCGTGACGCGCTTCGGATCGTCGAGCGCGTCGATCTTGTTGGCGGCCACGAGCTGCGGCTTCGCGACGAGCGCCGGGTTATACAACTCGAGCTCGCGCCGGATGATGTCGAAGTCCTCGACCGGATCGCGTCCGGACGCGCCCGACACGTCGACGATGTGCACCAGCACCTTGGTGCGCTCGATATGGCGGAGGAACTGATCGCCGAGACCGTGGCCTTCGTGCGCGCCTTCGATCAGCCCGGGCACGTCGGCCACCACGAAGCTGCGATCGCCGCTGAGCGCGACGACGCCGAGGTTCGGCGTCAGCGTGGTGAACGGATAATCCGCGATCTTCGGCTTCGCGGCCGAGACCACCGAGATGAACGTGGACTTGCCGGCGTTGGGGAAGCCGACCAGGCCCACGTCCGCAAGCAGCTTCAGCGTGAGATGAAGATCGAATTCCTCGCCCGGCTCGCCCGGCTGCACCTTGCGCGGCGCGCGATTGGTGGAGGTCGCAAAGTGCGCGTTGCCAAGGCCGCCGCGTCCGCCCTTCGCCAGGAGCACGCGTTGTCCGACCACCGTCAGATCCGCCACCTGCTCGAGCTCGCCGCTCTCCGGATCCTTCTTGAAGATCAGCGTGCCGACCGGCACGGGGATCTCGAGATCTTTGGCGGTGCGCCCGCTCCGCAACGCGCCCGCGCCGTTGCCGCCGCGCTGCGCCTTGTAGTCGGGATTGAACTGGAAGTGGACGAGCGTGTTGCGATGCGGATCGGCCACGGCGTACACGGATCCGCCGCCGCCGCCGTTGCCGCCATCGGGCCCGCCGCGCGGAACGAACTTCTCGCGGCGGAAACTGAGCGACCCGCTGCCACCGTGCCCGGATTGAATGTGGATGTCGACTTCGTCGACGAATTGCATGGGACAGTAGCCAGTAGTCAGTATCCAGAAAGACCAGTGGCCTTTTCTGGCTACCGGCTACTGGCTATTGATTACTCAACAGGATGAACTGAAATAAAACGTCCGCGCTGACCGTGATCTTCGAACTTCACCTTGCCGGTGACCTTCGCAAACAACGTGTCGTCCTTGCCGAGGCCCACGTTGAGGCCGGGCTGGTACTTGCGCCCGCGCTGCCGCACGAGAATCGAGCCGCCGGTCACGAGGTTGCCTTCGAAGCGCTTCACGCCGAGCCGCTGCGAATTGCTGTCGCGGCCGTTCCGAGACGATCCCTGTCCTTTTTTTGTTGCCATCGACTACACCTGAATATCGGTGATGCGGACGCGCGTCAGGTGGGTGCGATGACCCTTGGTCCGACGATACTGCTTGCGCCGCTTCTTCTTGAAGATGCGAACCTTCTTGCCCTTGTCGAGATCGCCGATGACGCCGAGCACCTTGGCGCCGGCCACGAAGGGCGTGCCCGCCGTGACGTCGCCGCTGTCGTTGCTGACGAGCAGGACCTGGTCGAAGGACACCTCGCCGCCCGCCTCGCCGGCATTGTGCCCGTCAATCGCGATGACGGCGCCCGGCTCGACACGGAACTGGCGGCCTGAGGTCTGAATGATTGCAAACACGTGAGAATCTCCCGAGTTAAGGAACTTACAAGGATACCACGCAGGGATAGCCAACTGGAAACTGGCCACCGGAAACTGGCAGCTTCCCGTTTATTTCAGGAGGGTCCTGGTTCCCTTTATCTTCTGTGCGCTCAACGTGTTAAGGAAGGCCGGGAGCAGCCGATCCATGAGCTCGAAATAGGAGGACAGGGCCGGGGTCTGCTGGTTGGCGTTGTAGAGAATCTGTTCCCGGAACGTCTCGCTATGCAGGGTCTCGCCGGTGCGGCCGTCGATGAAGATAAACGTGGGACGCAGCACGAAGCCCTTGCGCTCCATGTAAGTCCGGATCGGCACCACGACGCGGCGTCCGAAGGAATCGTAGGTTTCCTGTTCGCGTTGAACGAAACCCGAGGCCTGGCTCGGCGTGAACAACACCGCGCCGGTCACGATCAACGGCTGCTGATATTCCTCGCCGATCTTTTTCCAGTACGCGACGTTCGCAAAAATGTGGTTGTACTGCTCGAGATCTTTTTCGTCGTTGATGACGGGCTGCTTGTCCTGATCCTGCGCGGGCGTGACCGCCTGCTGATCCGGCGCCGGCGGCGTGTTCGCTTCGCCGCTGCTCTGCTTCGCCACCTCGAGGAGCGGCAGCGTGTCCGCATCGATCACGCGCATCACGCCCTTGTTGCGTAACTGGCTGCGGAGCAGCCGCACCGTTTCCATGTTCGCGTCCACATCCTCGTTCGCGCCGGCGATGAAGCCCGCGATGAAGATGCGCTGGAACGCGGAGACATCCAGCTTGGGCTGGATCGGCGTTTCGATCGGAATCTCGGTGTAGCTCGTGCACGCTACGGAGATCGCGAGGAGCGCCAGAGTGAGACTAACGGCCGTCTTTTTGAGCCGCGCGGTCATTGATTTCCTTGAACAGGTCGTAGTTCTGCCGGACGAGCGCATTGTTGGGTTCGAGCGCAATCGCCTTCTCGTACGCGGCGCGCGCTTTCGACAACTGACCTTCGTGCTCGTAGGCAACTGCGAGGTTGTTGAACGCTGCGGCGTAAGTGGGATCGATCTGGGCGGCGCGTTCCCAGCGATAGATCGCCTCTTTCCACAGGCCACGTTGCGCAACCTGGATCCCGAACTCGACTTGTTCCTTGGCCTGACCCCGCGCATCGGCCCACGCTGCGGGCGCCGACGCCAAGGCCAGGAACAAAGCGAGCACCAGATGGCGGGAAGACATGGGCTTTCCTAAGGTCACTATAGCTACCTCCCCCTGAGGGGGCAAGTGAACAATCGATGGCAGCCGATGACCTGCCAAAGGGATGGAAGCCCCGAAATAATCGTTGTTCACCGGCCAAATTGGCGTTACCGTCGTCGTCGGTCAGGAAGCAATTCCGCCGGTATTTTCGGTATGAATTGCATCCAACTCGGCTCTCCGGACTATCCCCGGCTCCTGTCGGAAATTTCCGACCCACCCACGTGCATCTGGACCCGCGGCGATCGCGGCGCGTTCGCGGCGATTGGTGTCGCGGTGATCGGCGCGCGCTACGCATCGGAAGAAGGTCTCGCGGCGGCGCACGAGATTGCGTTCGACCTGGCGCGCGCCGGAATCGTGGTCGTTAGCGGCCTCGCGCGCGGCGTTGATTCGGCCGCGCATCGCGGCGCGCTCGATGCGGGAGGGCGCACCATCGCGGTTCTCGGTACGGGGATCGACGTGGTCTACCCAGCCGAGAACGGCGAGCTCTCAGAGCGGATCGCGTCGAGCGGGCTTCTCGTGACCGAGTTTCCTCTCGGCTGCGCTCCAGAGGACTGGCACTTTCCACGACGCAATCGAATCATCAGCGGACTCTCGAAAGCCGTCGTGGTTGTCGAGGCCAAAGAGAAGAGCGGGTCGCTGATCACCGCGCGGCTCGCGGCCGATCAGGGCCGCGACGTCATGGCCGTGCCCGGCACCTTCGTGGGCGGCCGCAACCGGGGCGCGAACGCTTTATTGAGGGATGGGGCAAAGCTTGTGGAGTCAGCGGTCGATATCCTGCAAGAGCTGGGGATGGATTCCGGCTTGGCCCGCAGGCCTGGCGACGCGGGCAGCCCGCAAGTCGTTGAATTTACGGTAGATGAGATTGCGGAGCAGCTCAAGATTTCAGCCGGCGAGGCGCTCGCGCGGCTGCTTGAATGGGAGTTGACCGGCGAAGTTCGGCGGATTGGATCGGGAAGGTTCGTTCGCTCCCGGGGTAAGGTGTAAAGGAATCGATGGCGAAATCGGGAGTTCCATTAGTAATAGTCGAGTCACCGGCCAAGGCGAGAACCCTGGCGCGCTTCCTCGGTAAGAAGTACCGAGTCGAGGCGAGCTACGGCCATATTCGCGATCTGCCCGAGTCGGCGGCCGAAGTGCCCGCGGAGATCAAAGGCAAGCCGTGGGGACGCATGGGCGTGGACACCGACGGCGACTTCACGCCGTACTACGTCGTTCCGGCGGACAAGAAGAAAAACGTCACCGCGCTCAAGGCGGCGATGAAAGATGCATCCGAGCTGATTCTCGCGACCGACCCTGATCGCGAAGGCGAGTCGATCAGCTGGCATCTCAAGGAACTGCTGAAGCCGAAGGTCAAAGTCCGCCGCATTGTCTTTCACGAGATCACGGAAGAAGCGGTGAAGGCGGCGCTCGCCGAAGCGCACGACGTGGACGAGAACCTCGTCCGCGCGCAGGAAAGCCGCCGCATCCTCGATCGTCTTTACGGCTACACGCTCTCGCCGGTGTTGTGGAAGAAGGTGCAGACCGGACTGAGCGCGGGCCGCGTGCAGAGCGTGGCCGTGCGCGTGATCGTCGAGCGCGAAGAAGAGCGTCTCGCGTTCCGGGCCGCGAGCTATTGGGATCTCGAGGCGAAGCTGCGCGGCGGATCGAGCGAGTTCGTCGCCACGCTCGCCAAGGTCGGGGGGCAGCGCGTCGCCACCGGCAAGGACTTCGACAGCAAGGGCCATCTCGAATCGAACACGGTCAAGCTGCTCGGCGAGAAGGACGCGCAGTCGCTGCGCGAAACGCTGATGCGCCGCTTGCCGTGGACCGTGACCAGCGTCGAGGAGAAACCCTTCACGCAGCGGCCGTCGCCGCCGTTCACCACGTCGACGCTGCAGCAGGAAGCCAACCGCAAGCTCGGATTTTCCTCCGAGCGGACGATGCAGATCGCGCAGCGACTGTTCCAGGGCATGGATCTCGGCGGCGGCGATCTCGAAGGCGTGATTTCCTATCACCGAACCGACTCGACGACGCTCAGCACGAAGGCGCTGTCGGAGGCCGAAGCCGCGGTGAAAGAGTTGTATGGCGCCGCGTTCCACCAGCAGCGCCAGTACCAAACGAAGGTCCGCAACGCGCAGGAAGCGCACGAGGCGATTCGTCCCACGCATTTCCATCGCACGCCGGCCTCGCTCGAAAAGATTCTCGAGAGCGACGAGCTCAAGGTGTACGAACTGATCTGGAAGCGCGCGGTCGCGTCGCAGATGGCGGACGCGAAGTTGTTGCGTACCAGCGTCGAGATCACCGGCGAGACGAACGACGGCGGGCCGGTCACGTTCAATGCGAGCGGCAAGGCGA
>Ga0111538_10014047_pt1 | contig 10561 bp, 8 predicted proteins | sample SoiMethybrSBSTD1_FD_79669 | JGI IMG/M metagenome (GOLD analysis project Ga0111538, IMG submission 79669) | Bulk soil microbial communities from a Populus tree surrounding site in Tennessee, USA - Soil MetaG P. TD hybrid SBSTD1 (version 2)... | ecosystem: Environmental > Terrestrial > Soil > Tree... | reverse complement strand
GCGAGGAGGACGAGGGGGATTACCGGGAGGGCGACGAGACGAGGCGGGGGGAGCACCTTTCCTCCACGCTATCACACGGGCGGCCGCGGGCCCGCCCGCTCCGCCTCGAGAGGCCCGGCCGGCAGGGCGTCCGGGAGGTCGGGGGCGTCCGGGGCGACGAACGACCATCGGTAGCGGTACTCGTAGCCGGGTCGCTTCATGACCAGCGTGAGCCACCGCATGTTCTTGCGGACCAGGTTGTGGCGGTAGAAGACGTAGTCGCCGTCCCCCTTGTAGACCGTGAAGGAGAGGAACGGCTGCGTCCGGTAGGGGTCGTACATCGTGGTGACCGGCTTGACGACGCGCCGATCGCAGGCGGCCGGCTGATAGACGTGGCCGCGGTCGTCCTCGATCCACACCCGCCAGCGGGTGGGATCCGACATGTCCTCCCACTTGTGGTGGAGCGTGACGTGGAAGCGGAGGCGGTCCTTCGACACCGCGACGAAGTAGACCGAGTTCTGGAGCGGGAGGCTGCGCGGCAGCTCCATGTCGTGGAGCTCGATGACCGCCGGCAGCGAGGAGCGCGCTTCGAGGTTGAAGCCGAAGGTGATGGGCGGCGTCGTGGTGGCCGCGCTCCACGTCTTGTTGCACGCGGCCATCGGCCCGAACTGGACCGCCAGGAAGGCGCAGCCTACCAGGCGTGACGACACGGCTCAGCCAGGATAACCGCCTGGTCACCGTCGGTCACGCCAACAATCCTTCGCGCGGCACATTCGTGTGTGCCGGGGCCGTACACGAGGGGCGCGATCAGGGCGGAGTCGCGTAACGACCGGGGAAGGGATCGGCGCTCTCGCGGCGGGCCAGCTCGTCGGTCGTCCAGCGGGAGCCGCGCTCGGCGAAGAAGGCGAAGCCGATCACTCCGACGTTGCGGTCGTCGCCGGTGCGCGCGGCGTACGAGTCGCGGACGGCGGCGAAGCGGAACGCGGCGACCGAGTCGTCGCTGGTGCGGAACCCGTCGATGGTGAGGGTCGAATTGGGCGCCAGGATGTAGCCGCGCTTGCCGGGGCTCGCCGCCTTGCCGTCGATGACGTCGAGGCCGTCGACCGACGCCACCACCTCGAAGCGGCCGGCGGTCTGGTTGCTGATGCGCAGGTTGTAGCGGCGGCCGGCCTCGCCGACCACGTAGGTGCGACCGGCGCTGGCGAAGCCTTGCAGCGTGTTGCCGGCCTCGTCGGTCACCGCGATGGTGATGCCGCCGTACGGGGTGGAGGCGCTGATCGGAGCCAGGCCGCCGCCGCGGTAGTCGGCCTGGGCCTGGACGCCGTCGGCGTCGTTGTAGTGGACGGCGACGGTGGCGAACGGATCGCTGACCGCGCGCTCGAACGGCGCCTCGGTCACGCGCGAGTAGACGTTCTCGCCGAACTCGGTGCCGAGGCCGGGGCGATCCGGCGCCGGCTGGGCGGCTTCGCCGGGCCCGGCGTAGGACGCGCCGCCGGCTTCGGCGGTGGGGGTTTCATAGGCGGCGGAGGGCGTACCGGCGGCGAGCGCCGAGCGCTGCGAGCTTCCGCCCGCGCAGCCCGACCCCGCCAGACCGGCCAGCGCCCCCAGCGCGACGAGCGCGAGGGTCGAGCGGGTTCTCATGGCGTCTCCTTCGGTTGTGCCGATGAAACGATGGGCGGCGGGGCGCCTTTCACCCTTTTTTTGCCCCCCGGAGAGCCCCGACCTACGATCGCCTACATGCGAATCGTCCGTGAACGGCGCCGGCGCCGCAGCGATAACACCACCTTGGCCCTGCACTACCAGCTCGACTCCGGTCGCAGGGCCGCCCGGCTCGACGGCCTGGTCCTGTCGGACGCCGACGGGTTCTGCCTCGCCTCGTCGGGCGACCCGGAGGCCTGCCAGGAGGTCGCCGCGCGCCTGCCCTTCATCGGGCGCAAGGTCCCCGAGTTCGAGGGCGTCCTGCTCGGCACCGAGAGCGGATGGCGGATCCACATGAAGCGGATGGCGGTGGGCGGCGCCGAGCTGTACCTGTGCGCCATCGGCAACCACACGCCAACCGGCGACAAGGAGATGGCGCGCACCGGCGGCGGCGTCCGCCGCATCCTCGACCCGCTCTGACCCGACTCCGATCCGGGATTCCCCGACCGCTCAGCGGCGGGGGTGGACGAGGCGGTAGCGACATCGAGCGCGCCGACGACCTCGTCGGCGCTGCCCGCCGCGATGCGGAACGAGTGGAGCCGGTCACGTCCGGCCCGCCGGTTCCCCTCGCGAACGTTGAGCATGACCGACTGCGCGGCCCGCCGGATCTGATCGACGAGCGATCGGTCCTGCTTCTCGATCCGCTCGATGAGCGGCCGAAGAGCCCTCGCGAGCTCCTTGGCGACTTCGTAGACGTGGAAGGTGTGCGAAGCGTTTTCGTTGTTCGTCATCGCCCGACGCGAGCCGCCGGCGCACGGACCGTGCCAGCGCCCTACGCGATTCGTCGACTCGTTAGCTGGCGCGGTCCGGTGCGACGTCGGCGAGCGAGGGTGACGAACAACGAAAACGCGAGCCCTTCTTCGTGACGACGTCGCCGCGGAGCGAGCCCCCGCTCCGGGATCGGGATCGGGATCGGGATCGGAGTCGGAGTCGGGATCGGGATCGGGATCGGGATCGGGATCGGAGTCGGAGTCGGGATCGGAGTCGGGGTCGGAGTCGGGGTCGGAGTCGGAGTCGGAGTCGGGATCGGGATCCGGATCGGTCACAACGCGGGGGCGAGGACGGCGGCCCAGGTGTCGGGCTGGGCGATGCCCTGGAGGCGGAGGTGCTCGTCGGCCCGGGCGGTGAGGGCGGCGCCCTCGCTGCCGCCGACCAGCCGGCCGAGGCCGCGGCGGGCAGCGGCGGCGTGGACGACCATGTGGAGTGCGTCGAGCTCGGCGATGGCCGCCTCGAGGGAGCGGCGGGCCTCGTCGTCGCGGCCGTCGATGCGCGCGCGGCCGGCGTCGAGCAGGTCGGCGAGCGCCGACCAGACCGGGGCGGCGTCGCGGCGAAGCAGCGAGGTCGCGCGCGCGACCTCGGCGATGGCAGCGGCGCGCTCGGCGCCGCGCGCACCGGCGGCGCGGGCGAGCGCCACCCGGGCGAGCGCATGCGCGGCCTCGCACAGGACGAAGGGATAGCGGGCGAACTGCGAGCCGGCGAGCCCTCGGACGTCGATGGGGACGTGGCGGACGAGCCGGTCCGGCTCGCCGCAGTGGAGCAGGATGTCGGCCCGAGTGGCGATGGCGGCCGGGTTGCGCACCGCCTGCCTGCGCTGGGCTCCGGCCCAGGCGGCGACCGCGCTGTCGAGCTCGCGCAGGGCGGCCGCCCCGTCACCGCGCCAGAGGTGGATGAGCGGGGCCAGGCGGAGCCGGGTGCCGAGCGCGGTGTAGTTGTCGCCGCGCAGCTCGGCGGCGCGAATGAAGCCCGGCACCCGTTCGACCAGGGCCGGCAGCTCGCCGAGCCACAGCCGGCAGCTGAAGGCATACTGCTGGCCGGTGGAGGTCTCCCAGGCGGCCACTCGGTGCTGCTCGCGCGTGATCGCGATACCGCGCCGGAAGCTCTCGAGCGCGCCCCGCCAGTCGCTGTCGCGGAACATGGCGAGCGCGCCGCGCGCCCACAGGATGTAGGGGACCGCCCCCTGGTCGCCGGTGTCCTCGACCAGCCGCTCGCTGCGCGCGGCCATCCGCTCGGCGCCCCGGTAGGATCCCGCCCCGGCCAGATATCCGGCCTCGAGCGCCAGCGCCTGCGCCAGACGTCGCGGCTCTCGGTGGCGCAGCGCCAGCGACAGGTAGCGAGCCTGGTACTCGGCGCCACGCCGGGTATCGAGAGTGGAGAGCGCGATCGCCATCGAGCGGCACACGTCCATCTCGGTCAGGACCCGGCGGGTGAGATCCTCCTCGCCGGTGCGGCAGCGATGGTAGCGGTGCTGCAGCATCAGCCGCTGCCACCAGCTCATGCGCGGCGACGCGGACGGTTGCACGCCGAGCTCGCGCAGGACCGCCTCGATCTCCTCGAGCCCCTGGCCGATGTAGCCGCCGCGCAGGAGCGCCGCAGCCGACTGGTGCCTGAGGTCGAGCGCCGCGAGCGGCTCGGCCAGGTCCGCGGCCTCCCGGTAGGCCCGGGCCGCCTCGGCCGGGCGACCGGCGTGGTCGAGCGACGCCGCCAGGCTCGACAGGAGGGCCCGGCGCTCGTCGCCGACGACGTGGGGGGCGAGCGCCATGCGGTAGAAGCGCGCGGCCCGGTTGAAGTCGATCTTGCGCTCCGCCTCCTCGGCGGCCCTCTGCGCGTACTCGCCCGCCTTGAGCGGCTCGCCCGCCCCGCCCCAGTGGCGCGACAGCTGCTCGCTCGATCCCTCCGACCACTGCTCGAGCGCGACGGCGAGCGCCTGGTGGTAGGCCGCCTGGCGGTGCTTGCCCAGCCGCGCGCGCACGCACTCGCGGATGCGGCTGTGGTAGCACTCGACCCGGTCGGTGGCGCGTCCGCCCGGCGCCTGCACCAGGTGGACGGTGCGCAGGTAGCGGATGGCTCGCCCGAGGGCCTCGGGCGAGCAGCTGAGCGCGCTGGCCGCCACCCGTTGCGAGATCGGCTCGCCGGCCACCGACACCAGCTCGAGCAGCTCGCGCGCGTTGTCGGGCAGCTGCTCGACACGCCGGCGCAGGAGGTCGTCGAGCCCGATCGGCCGGCTGTCCTGGCTCGCCACCGTCTGCATGTGGATGGCCAGCTCGGCGATGAAGAGCGGCAGCCCGCCGGCCTCCTCGGCCACCCGCTCGACCAGCCGCGGCGTCGCGCCGCGCAGGAACTGACGCGCCAGCTCGATGGCGTCCGGCTGCGCCAGCGGGCCGAGCTCGATGCGCGTGAGCCGCGGGCTGAGCGCCGACAGCAGGCTGTCGAGCGCCGCGTGCCGGATCGGCGCCTCGACGCTGATGTCGTCCCAGCTGCCGTGGTCCTGCTGGTCGCGGCTGCAGAAGATGAGCAGCAGCGCGGGCGGATCGGGCGGCCGCATGATGTCGGCGAGCAGCCGGATGGAGTCGAGGTCGCCCCACTGCAGGTCGTCGAGGAACAGGACCAGCTCGCGCTTGACCGCCAGCCGCTTGAAGACGTGGCGCAGGGCGGAGAAGGCGTCGTAGCGCAGCTCGTGCGGGTCGCTCGGCGCCGGACCGCGCGGCGCCGCCGAGATGGCCGGCACCCGCCCGAGCACCGGAAACAGACGCGGCAGGAGCGGCGCGTTGCCGGGCAGGAGCTCGGCGGCTTCCTCGGAGCCGAGCTGCCCCCAGTAGCGGGTCAGCTGATCGATGACCGCGTCGATCGCCTTGTAGGGCACCGTCTCGCGCTCGTAGCAGCGACCCTCGAGCACCACCAGCTGATCGCCGCTGCCGCGCCGCAGCGCCTCGAGGAAGCGGCGCACCAGGGCGGTCTTGCCGATGCCCGACGGACCGCTCACCGCGACCACCGCGGCGCCGCCGTCGCTCACCTGGCGGGCGCACTCGCCCAGCCGGGCCAGCTCGAGCTCGCGCCCGGCGAACGCAGCGTGATGGGTGGCGCCCGACACCGAACCGAGCCGCTCGGGCCCGGCGTCGTCGGCGCCCAGCCGCCGCAGCACCTCGGTGCCGGTCGGCCGCCGCCAGGGATCGATGGCGAGCAGGTCGACGCAGAGGGCGTCGAGATCGGGCGGGATCCCCGACACCAGCGCGCGCGGCGGCGGCGGCGGGTGCGACTGCTTGTCGAGCAGGACCTGCATGACCAGGCCGTGGTGCGGCACCCGCCCGGTCAGCGCCTCGTAGAGCAGGCAACCGAAGCCGTACCAGTCGGCGGCCGGCGACACCCGCCCGTCGGACACCTGCTCCGGCGCGATGTACTCGACGGTGCCGACGATGCGCCCGGTCATGCTGTCGCCGCTGCGGTCGTCGAGCTCCACGACCAGGCCGAAGTCGAGCACCACCACCCGGCCGCTGTGGGTCACCAGCACGTTGGGCGGCTTGATGTCGCGGTGGACCATCCCGGCCTGGTGCAGCGTGCACAGCGCGCGCGCCAGCTGCGGGAGGACCGAGCGCAGCCGCATCTCGTCGAAGCTGGCGCTCGCCGGCGTGGCGCGCACGGTCCGCGAGAACGGCGGCAGCACGGCGTCAGTGTCGGCGCGCGACGGGCTCTTGGGCTCCCCGACCGGATCGTTCGGCCGGCAGTAGCGGATGATGTCGCTGCCCTCGACCAGCTCCATGGTGAGGAAGCCGGTGTCGGCCTCCACCACCATGTCGTAGAGGTCGACCAGGTTGGGATGGCTGAGGTGAGCGAGCGCGCGGAACTCGCGCTTGAGCCGGTAGAGGGTGTCGAGGTCGCGGTGCTTGAGGGTCTTGAGCGCCACCAGCTGTCCGCGCTGGCAGTCCTCCGCCTCGTACACGACGCCCATGCCGCCCTCGCCGATGGGACGGATCACACGGAACCGCTGCGCTGCGCCGACGTCGACTGCCACGTGGTTCCCTCCGCCCGGCTCATCGAGTGTAGCGAGGAACCGGTGCGACGGCAGGTGCGGCACTGGCATTCGCTGGCCGGCCGATCGGCAACTGTCATGGCCACTACACGCGTGACTTCGTCAGGGTTGGCGTAAGCTGCCGGGCGGTGCCATCAGCTCGCAAGACCTCCAGCATCGGACGCGCGCGCCGCGCTTCGAGCATTTCTGATCAGACTGTCGGCGTGGTCGGCGCCGGCGCCTTCGCCACCGCGCTGGCGAGCGTGCTGTCGACCCGCGGCACCGCCGCAATTCTGCACAGCGATGACGCCGATGTCGTGCGCGACATCAACATCAATCACAGGAACGAGGCCCGCCTGCCCGGCGTGTCGCTCGCCACCCGCGTGGTCGCCACCAGCGATCTGGCCGAGGTCGCCAGCTTGTGCCGCCTGATTGTGCTCGCCGTCTCATCGCGCCACGTCGTGCGCATGGCGCGCGAGCTGGGCGCCTGTGTCGGCCAAGATCACATCGTGGCGCACGCGATCGGCGCGCTGGCTGGTGACGACCGCCGCGTGTCGCAGATCCTCCGCGACCACACGCCGGTCAAGAAGATCGCCGCGCTGGCCGGGCCGGCGCTGGCGCGCGACCTGTCGGCCCGGCGCGCCTGCGCGGTCGTCGCCGCCTGCGAGTCGGACGAGGCGCTCGGCTACATCAAGGACATGCTGCAGGTGCCCGCCGTCCTCCGGGTCTACAAGAACCGCGACCTGGTCGGGGTCGAGCTGTCGGCGGCGCTGGCCAGCGCCCTCACCGTCGCGATGGGCGTCGCCGACGGGCTCGGCGTCGGTCACGGACCGCGAACCGTGCTCCTCACTCGCGCCGCCGCCGAGGGCGCGCTCCTGTGCCGCGAGAACGGCGGCCAGCCGGGCACCTTCTACGGCCTCGCCGGCCTCGGCAACCTGGTGGCCCGCTCCTCGCCCGAGTCGCGCGGCGACTCGGAGGACTATCAGCTCGGGGTCGCGCTCGCGCGCGGCGAGCCGGCCCCGCGCGGCGAGACCGAGGGCGTCCGCACGCTCGCCACCGCCTGCCGCATCGGCGACCTCCTCGGCCTCGAGCTGCCGATCGTCAGGACCGTGCGCGACATCGTGGCCGGCCGGCTCAGCGCGGAGCAGGCGGCCGACAAGCTCGCCGCGACCGAGACCGACCTGGAGTGAGTCCCCCATGACCCAGACGCCCCTGTCCCTCGAAGAGCTGCGCAGCGAGCTGGCCGACGTCGACCAGCGCCTGGTCGAGCTGGTCGGCCGCCGCCTGGAGCTCGCCTCCGCGGTCGGCGCCCACAAGCGGCAGGCCGGTATCTCGACCCGCGATTACCGCCAGGAGCGCGACGTCATCGAGCGCGCGCGCGCCGCCGCCGCCAGGAGCCGCGTGCCTCCCGACCTGGCCGAGACCCTGATGCTCCTCTGCATCCGCTCCTCGCTCACCGTGCAGGAACGCGAGGGCGTGGCGGCGACCGGCGGCGGCAGCGGCCGCCGCGTGCTGGTCATCGGCGGCGCCGGCAAGATGGGCCGCTGGTTCGCCCGCTTCCTCTCGTCGCAGGGGTTCGCGGTCGAGATCGCCGATCCGGCCGGCCCGGTGGCCGGCTTCGCCCACCACCCCGACTGGCGGGCGCTCGCGCTCGATCACGACATCGTGGTGGTGGCGGCACCGCTGCGCATCTCCGCCGCCATCCTCGAGGAGCTCGCCACCCGCCCGCCGCGCGGACTGGTGTTCGACATCGGCTCGCTCAAGAGCCCGCTGCGCGCCGGGCTGCTCGGGCTGCGCGCCGCCGGCGCGCGCGTCACCTCGGTGCATCCGATGTTCGGCCCCGACACCGAGCTCCTGTCCGGCCGCCACGTCCTCTTCGTCGACCTCGGCGTCGCCGAGGCGACCCGCGAGGCGCGCGAGCTGTTCACCCCGACCATGGCGGTGACCGCCGAGCTCGATCTCGAGTCACACGACCGCTTCGTCGCCTACGTGCTCGGTCTGTCGCACGCGCTCAACATCGCCTTCTTCACCGCGCTGGCCGAGAGCGGCGAGGCGGCGCCTCACCTCGCCAAGCTGTCGAGCACCACCTTCGACGCCCAGCTCGCGGTCGCCAGCCGGGTCGCGCTCGACAACCCGCACCTCTACTTCGAGATCCAGTCACTGAACGACTACGGCACCGAATCGCTGGCCGCGCTCCTCTACGCGGTCGAGCGGCTGCGCTCGGTGGTCCGCGCCGGCGACGAGCAGGGCTTCGTCTCGCTCATGGAGCGCGGGCGCGCCTACCTCAGCGGACGTCCGTCGGGCGGCGACGCCCCGCCCTGATCGCCCGAGCTAGATGCCGGAGGCGATGGCGAGGGCGGAGAAGCCGTAGACCGCGGCGACGAGAGCGATGACTTTGAAGGTCCGCGTGTGGAGGAAGCTCATGGTGTCTCCTCGCCGGTACCAGACGGCGGCTCAGCGGGCCAGTTTTTTGCCCCCGAGCGGCAAGCGAAGCAGCGCGCGCGTGGGCTCGAGCTCGAGCGCCCCGCCGTGCGCCTCGGCCACCCGCGACGCCAACCACAGAGCCAGGATGTTGGCCCCGGGGGCCGCCCCGTTGACCGCGCTCTCGAACTCGCCGCCGACCAGCGCGACCTGAGGGGCCGCGATGCCGGTGCCGTTCCAGCGGATCTCGACTCGCGCCTCGTCGCCCTCGGCTCCCACCGCGACCGAGATGGGCGCACCGCCGCCGGTGCGGGTCGCGGCGGCGATGAGGGCGGCCATCGCGTTCTCGACCCGCCCCTGATCCCAGGGACCGACGATCGAGGCCGCCGCCTCGATCTCGACGTCGCAGCCGTAGCGCCTGAGATCCTCGCGCGCTCGCGCCAGCTCTCCCTGGACGACGGCCACGAGATCGACTTCGCCGCGCAAGAGCTGCAGCCGTCCGCTCGAGGCGCGAGCGAGGTCGAGCACTTCCTCGAGCAGGCGCGCGAGCCGCTGCACCTGACCCGACACGCGAGCCGCGCGGCTATCGATGTCGGTCGGCGACGAGCCCTGCTTGACCAGAAGCGAGATGGTGTCCGCCTGGAGCTGAATGGCTGCCAGCGGTCCGCGCAGCTCGTGGGTCGCCACCCGGAGGAACGCGTCGCGCGCCTGCAGCGCTGCCTCCAGACGGGCCAGGCGCTGCGTCATGCCCTCACGACCGTCGTCATTCCGGGAGCTTGGGGACAGGTGACTCGTCCCGTCGCCCTTGTCCCCCTCCGGGTCCATGGGTCATCCATGCTCTGACGTGGAGGACGAGTCAACCGACTATGGCGTGAGGCGGCGTCGGTCACATCGCCGCTACCTTGAAGCCGCGGTAACTGCTCCGTATTTTCGCAACACTCCCGTGTCCGGAGGCTGGAGTGTTGCCTTCCGTACACATGCCAGATCGATTGTGCTACCTGTCTGGGCGTTTTACGCTGGGTGCCGTGACCGCCACGGCATCGGGGGAGCCGTCCCGCGCATTCGAAATGGTCCAGCCTCTCGACATTTTGCTGGTCGAGGACGAACCGGAGATCGCGGAGCCGATCGCGGAGGCCCTGCGCCGCGAAGGTCACCGGCTCACCGTGGTTTCACACGGGGACCGAGCCCTGAAGCGGATTGAAGAGGAAGTCTACGATCTTCTTATCTGCGACATCCGCCTACCAGGGGCCGACGGGCTCAGCATTTTTCGGCGGGTACGGGAACAGCAACCGGATGCCAAGGTGATCCTCATGAGCGCCTACGGCTCGGTCGCCGAGGCGGTCGCCGCGGTGAAAGACCGTGCGGTGGACTACCTGGCCAAGCCGTTCGCGATGAGCGAGCTCCTCCGCACCGTCCACCAGGTCGGCGAGGAGCGCCGCATCGAGAAGACGCTGGCGCGCGCCCGCGACCGCCTCACCGGTGACGCCAGCGAGATCACCCTCATCGGCGAGACCCCGGCGATGGTCGCGCTCATCTCGCGCGTCAACGCGGTCGCCTCGAGCGACGCCCCGGTGCTCATCACCGGCGAGACCGGCACCGGCAAGGAGCTGGTCGCGCGCGCGCTGCACGCCGCCAGTGGCCGCCGCGAGCGCCCGTTCGTCGAGGTCAACTGCGCCGCCT
>Ga0111538_10014046_pt1 | contig 10561 bp, 10 predicted proteins | sample SoiMethybrSBSTD1_FD_79669 | JGI IMG/M metagenome (GOLD analysis project Ga0111538, IMG submission 79669) | Bulk soil microbial communities from a Populus tree surrounding site in Tennessee, USA - Soil MetaG P. TD hybrid SBSTD1 (version 2)... | ecosystem: Environmental > Terrestrial > Soil >... | reverse complement strand
GAATGGTATCTGAGCCAGAACTGATCCCCCGACTCTACCGCTCGCTCTTCCGCATCCGCCGCGTGGAAGAGGAGGTCGCCCGCATCTACCCGAGCGACAAGATCAAGAGCCCCGTTCATCTCTCGATCGGCCAGGAGGCCGTCGCGGTCGGCGTGTGCGATCCGCTCCGCCGGGACGACATCCTGTTCGGGACGTACCGCGACCATGCGACCTACCTGGCCAAGGGAGGCGACCTGCGCCGGATGATCGCCGAGCTCTACGGCAAGGCCACGGGCTGCGCCAAGGGAAAGGGCGGGTCGATGCATCTGATCGACCTGGGCGTCGGCTCGATGGGCGCATCGGCGATCGTCGGGACCACGATCCCCCACGCCGTGGGCTACGCCCACGCGCTGCGGCTGGAGAAGTCGGACCGGCTGGTCGTGAGCATGTTCGGAGACGGCGCGGTCGACGAGGGCGCGTTTCACGAGAGCCTGAACTGGGCGGCCGTCCAGAAGCTCCCCATGATCTTCGTCTGCGAGAACAACCACTACGCGATCCACTCGCACCACCTGTCGCGCCACGCCTCGGACAACCTCTGCGAGCGGGCGCGGACCTACGGCATGGAGGCGGAGCGCATCGAGGAGAACGACGTTCTGGCGATCCGATCGAGGATCGCCGCCGCGGCGGACGAGCTTCGACGGAGCGGCAGGGGCCCCCGCTTCGTCGAATGCATGACGTACCGCCTGAAGGAGCATGTCGGCCCCAACGACGACTACCACCAGGGCTACCGCAAGCCGGAAGAGGCGGCCCCCTGGATGAAGAACGATCCGGTCCGGACCCTCGCGCGGCGGATCCCCGACGTCCTGCGGACGACGATCGAGCGGGCCGTCGAGGAGGAAATCCGCGACGCGTTCGACTTCGCCGAAAAGAGCCCGTTCCCCGACCTCCAGGAGCTCCACACGGATGTCTACGCCGAGTGACCGGATCCTGACCTACTCGGCGGCCCTCCTCGAGGCCACCGAGCAGGAGATGACGGCCAATCCCCGGGTCGTCGTCTTCGGCATCGGCGTGGACGACTTCAAGGGCACGTACGGGACGACGATGGGGCTCCATCAGAAATTCGGCGCCGGACGCTGCTTCGACACCCCGCTCTCCGAGGACGCGATGACCGGCGTGGCGATCGGCATGGCCCTGGCGGGCTGGCGGCCGATCCACGTCCACATCCGCATGGATTTCCTTCTGCTGGCGATGAACCAGATCATCAACATCGCCGCAAAAGCCCGCTACATGTACGGCGGTCAGGTGTCGACTCCGATCGTGGTCCGCTCCATCATCGGCCGGAGCTGGGGTCAGGGGGCGCAGCACTCGCAGGCGCTCTACCCCCTGTTCATGCACGTTCCCGGCCTCCGGGTGATCGCACCGACGACGCCCCACGACGCCAAGGGCCTGCTCCTCCAGAGCCTCCGCCAGAACGACCCCGTCATGTTCGTCGAACACCGCCTGCTCCACGGCCAGAAGGGGCCGGTTCCCGAGGCGCCCTACACCGTCCCGTTCGGCCGGGCGCGTGTCCTGGCCGAAGGCCGCGACATCACGCTCGCCGGCGTCTCCTACGCGAACGTCGAGTGTCTCCGCGCCCGCGCCCTGCTCAAGGAACAGGGCATCGACGCCGAGGTGATCGACTGCGTCTCCCTCAAGCCCCTCGACACGAAGACCATCCTCGACTCGGCCGCCCGGACGGGGCGGCTGCTCGTCGTCGAGAACGGCTGGACCTTCTGCGGCGCGAGCGCGGAGATCCTCGCCCAGGGCGCCGAGCGGTTCCAGTCGGACAAGCGGATCAAGATGGGGCGGATGGGATTCGCGCCGGTGAATTGCCCCACGACCCGCAACCTGGAGAACGCCTTCTACCCCGACGCGTCGAAAATCGCAGCCGCGGCCTACCAGCTCGTGCGCGGGGCGGCGCGCGAGTGGCCGCCCGCCGCGGAAGCGATCGAAGTCCTGAACTTCAGGGGGCCTTTCTAAGTGGACCCGCTCCGCAACGCCCTGGCCGCCGCCTGGAAGGAGACGGCGCCGCGACCCTTCGACCCCACCAGGCCCGTCGTCAAGCTCCACGAAGCGACGTACGACGACGAGGAGATCTGGGAAGTCCTCCAGTGCCTCCTCAAGACCGAAGTCACCATGGGACCGAAGGTGAAGCGGTTCGAGCAGGAGTTCGCGAAACGGTTCGGCCATCGCCACGCCGTGATGGTCAACTCGGGCTCGTCCGCCAACCTGCTCGCCGTCGCCGGCCTCGCCAACGAGGCGACCGAGAACCGGCTCAAGCCGGGGGACGAGGTGATCGTGCCGGCGCTCTGCTGGTCGACCACCGTCTGGCCGCTCCTCCAGCACCAGCTCGTCCCGGTGATCGTCGACCCCGATCCGAAGACGCTCAACATCGACGTCGAGCAGGCCGCGCGCGCGGTGGGCCCGAAGACCCGGGCGATCATGCCGGTCCCGATCTACGGAAACCCGTGCGACATGGACGCGATCGGCGCGCTCGCGAAAAAGCACGGCCTCACGGTCATCGAGGATTCGTGCGAATCGCTCGGCGCGACCTACAAGGGGAAGCATGTCGGCTCCTTCGGCCGGGTGGGGACGTTCAGCTTCTACTATTCGCATCACATCACGACGCTCGAGGGCGGGATGGTCGTGACGGACGACTTCGAGCTGGCCGAGACGATGCGCGCGCTCCGGGCCCACGGGTGGACGCGCGAAATGGAGCAGCCGAAGAAGCACCTCGACGCGAATCCGGACATCGACGCGAAGTTCCTGTTCGTGAACATCGGCTACAACCTGCGGGCCACCGAGCCTCAAGCGGCGATGGGCTCGGCCCAGCTGCGCAAGCTCGACCGGTTCATCCAGGTGCGCTCCGACAACGCGCAATATTGGCTCCGGGAGCTGGCGCCCCTCGCGGGGGTCTTCGACTTCGTCACCGTCACGCCGGCCGCGACGAGTTCCTGGTTCGGCTTTCCGATGCAGGTGAGGCCGGGAGCGCCCTTCACGGCACGCGAGCTGATGGCGCACCTCCGGTCGCGCGGGATCGAAATGAGGCCCCTCAACGCGGGCAACATCGCCGTCCAGCCCGCGATCCGGCGGTACCCCCACCGCGTGGCGGGCGCCCTGCCCCACGCCGACTCGATCATGAAGAACGGCTTCACGTTCGGAAACCACCAGCATGTCGACCACGCCGCGCGGGCGTACATCGCCGACACGCTCCGCGCGTTCGTGGCGGAGAAGCGCAGGACATGACCTCGAAGATCCTGGTCACCGGGGGGGCGGGCTACATCGGCTCCATCCTCGTTCCCGCACTGCTCGCCGAAGGCCACACGGTGACCGTCCTCGACAACTTCCGCTACAACCAGGCGAGCCTGCTGGACTGCTGCGCCGACGAGAAGCTCCGCATCGTCCGCGGCGACGCCCGCGAAGAGGCGGCGCTCGGGCCGCTGGTCCGGGAAGCCGACGTCCTCATCCCGCTCGCGGCCCTGGTCGGCGTCCCGGTGTCGGAAGCCGATCCCGTCGGCGCGAGGACCATCAACCTCGACGCCGTCAGGCTGCTCCTCTCCCTCCGGTCGCCTCGGCAGCGGATCCTGTTCCCCTGCACCAACAGCGGCTATGGGATCGGCCAGAAGGACAAGTCCTGCACCGAGGAGACGCCGCTCAAACCGATCTCGCTCTACGGGCGGACGAAGGTCGACGCCGAAAAGGCGGTGCTCGACGCCGGAAACACGATCTCGTTCCGGCTGGCGACCGTGTTCGGCGCCTCGCCGCGGATGAGAACCGACCTGCTCGTGAACGATTTCGTCCAGCGCGCGGTCCGCGACGGAGCGGTCGTGCTCTACGAAGCCCACATGAAGCGCAATTTCCTCCACGTGCGCGACGTCGCTCGGGCGTTCCTCCACGGCCTCCGGAACTACGAGGCGATGTCGGGCGGCCCGTACAACGTCGGACTGAGCGACGCAAACCTGTCGAAGCTGGAACTCTGCCGGAAGATCCAAACCCACGTCCCGCGTTTCGCGTTCCTCGAGGCGCCCGTCGGCAAGGATCCGGACCAGCGCGACTACATCATCTCGAACGAGAAGATCGAGAAGACGGGATTCAAGCCGCGCCATTCGCTCGACGACGGGATCCGGGAGCTGGTCCGCGTCTACCAGGTCCTCCGTTCCACGCCGTATGGAAACGCCTGACATCCTCATCCTCGCGGGAGGCCGCGGCACGCGGCTGGCGTCGCTGCCGGGCGATCTGCCCAAGCCCCTGCGGCCCGTGAACGGGCGGCCTTTCCTGGGATATCTCGTCGACCAGGTGCGCGCCGCAGGCGCGCGCCGCGTGGTGCTCTCGCTCGCCTATCGGCCGGAAGCGTTCGAAGAGTTCGTCCGGCAGGAGGGGCTCGAGACGGCCATCGAGCCCGCGGCGCTCGGAACGGGAGGCGGGCTTCGCAACGCCCTGCCCCTCCTCCGGTCCGAGACGATCGTGGTGATGAACGGCGATTCGTTTGCCGACGTGGATCTCCGTCTCCTGGCGGCGGTCCACCGCCGGCGCAAGGCGCGGGCGACGATGCTGCTGGCGGAGATCGACGACGCGTCGCGCTATGGCCGGGTGGAGATCGACTCGGACGGGGCCGTGGAAAGTTTTTCCGAGAAGGGAGAATCGGGACCCGGACTGATCAACGCCGGCGTCTACGTGTTCCATCGGTCGGTGGTGGAGGCGATCCCCGGGGGCCGGGCCGTCTCCCTGGAACGGGAGACCTTCCCGTCGCTCATCGGCGGACGCTTCTACGGGGAGCCGGGGGCGTTCGCATTCATCGACATCGGGATCCCCGAATCGTACGCTGCATCGGCCGCTTTTTTCCAGAGGACGAGGACCCGATGATCATCAGCCGCACCCCGTTCCGGATCTCGTTCTTCGGGGGAGGGACCGATTATCCCGCGTGGTACCGGGAGCACGGCGGCGCGGTGCTGGCGACCTCGATCAACAAGTACTGCTACATCTCCTGCCGCTACCTGCCCCAGTTCTTCGACTACAAGTCGAGGATCGTCTACTCCAAGATCGAGCTCGTGAAGTCGCCCGACGAGGTGCAGCATCCCGCGGTCCACGCGGCGCTGAAGTTCCTCAAGATCGACGACGGGGTCGAGATCCACCATGACGGCGATCTCCCCGCGAGGACCGGCCTGGGGTCCAGCTCGACGTTCACGGTCGGCCTGCTCCACGCCCTCTACGCGCTGCGCGGGCAGATGGTGAGCAAGATGCAGCTCGCGCGGGATGCGATCCATGTCGAGCACGGCATGCTCCGGGAGACGGTGGGCGCGCAGGACCAGGTGATCACGGCCCATGGAGGGCTGCACCGCATCGACTTCGCTCCCGACGACACCTTCAGCCTGTCGCCGCTCATCCTGAAGAAGGAGAGGCTCGTCGCGCTGCAGTCGCACTGCATGCTGATTTTCACGGGCTTCACGCGGATCGCTTCGGAGATCGCGGCGGAACAGGTCCAGAAGACGCCCCAGCGGGCTTCGCAGCTCAAGCAGATGTATGAGAACGTGGGGACGGCCACGGGCATCTTGAAGGGCGACGGCGACATGGCGGACTTCGGCCGCCTCCTTCACGAGAACTGGCTGCTCAAGCGCACGCTCAGCTCGCGGATCTCGTCGAACGAGATCGACGCGATCTACGACGCGGGCCGCCAGGCGGGCGCGGTCGGCGGCAAGATCCTCGGCGCCGGCGGCGGCGGCTTCCTGCTGCTCTTCGCCCCTCCCGACGCCCACGTCCGGATCCGCGCCAGGCTGGACAAACTCCTGCACGTCCCGTTCCGCTTCGAGGCGCTCGGCACCCAGATCATCCACTACGACGGGTTCGAAGGCGGGGCGTCGTAGTCGGGGCGGTCCCCCCGCCGGACGACTAGGCGCTCGTCGGCTCCAGGAGCTTGCGGCGCAGCTTGATCTGCAGCAGCTTCCGAATGAAGTCGACCGCGGGCTCGCCGAACTTCCTCCGGACCAGCTCCAGATAGGCCGGGTCCGACGTGTAGTCCATGAAGGCGCGGTCCCGGAACCGCAGGACGTCCGCCGGAGAGAGGTGCTTCGTCGACATCGGAAGCGCGTCCTCGGAGTACTGGCCGTAGCCCTTCCAGCTGTCCGGCAGCCGGATACCCTCCTTCTTCGCCTGCTCGTGCAGCTCCGTCCCCGGATAGGCCATCGCCGCGTAGAAGTTCGCGTACTCGAACAGGTACGTCTTCGCCATGTCGTACGTCTTCTGCATCGTCTCGTGCGTGTCCTCGGGCAGCCCGAAGATGAAGTTGCCGACGATGTGGATCCCCGCACGGCGCGTGAGCTCGATCGCCCGGTCGATCGCCGCTTGCGACGACCCCTTGTCCACGGCGTCCCGCACCCGGTCGTCCGCCGCCTCGATGCCGTAGGCGATCCAGTTGACGCCTGCCTTCTTCATTTTCGCCGTCAGCTCCGGCGTCTTCACGGTCTCGACCCGGCAGTAGGCCCACATGTTCAGCCGGTAGTCGCGCCGGATGATGAGATCACAAAGCCTCTCGACCAGGTCGGGCTTGATCGTGAACACATTGTCGACGATCCTCAGGTTCGTCACCCCGTACTGCTTCACCAGGAGGTCGATCTCCTCGACGACGTTTTCCGGCGTCCGCGCCCGGAAGTTCGCCGTCCCGGCCACCGCGTTCACGTTGCAGAACGAACAGGTGTAAGGGCAGCCGAGATTCGTGTAGATCGATGCGTACGGCTGACGACGGTCGAGCCGGTCGAAGCAGTGCCAATGATGGGCCCGGTAGCGGCTCATCGGCAGGAGATCCCAGGCCGCCAACGGCAGCGTGTCGGGCTGCTTGATCAGCGCCCGGCGGCCGCCCACGACCGCCTTGTCGCCGTCGAGCCAGCTCACGCCGGAAAGCACCGAGTCCGGACGGGGCTTTCCCGATTTCAGGATCCGAAGCAGATCGACGACCTGGTCGAAGGCCTCGCCCTGGCAGACGAAATCCGCCCCCTCCGCCCGCAACATCTGCTCGGGGAACGCCGATGGGACCACTCCTTCGAGCATGACCGTCGCGCCGGGGGCGAGCCGGCGAAGTTCTCGCAGCGTTTCGCTCGCCGCCGCCATCTTGGTCACGTCGCCGGAATTCAGGGAGTCGGTCGACATCAGCACGAGCCGCGCCCCCGCGGCCGCGACCCGGCGCGCCGTTTCGTCGGGGGGAAGGTTCTCCGCGTCCGCATCGAGGATCCGCACCGAGAAGCCGGCCTCGCGGACGTAGGACGCCGTCAGCGCCGTCTGGAGCGGCACGGTGATGCCCGCGACGGTGTCCGCGAGGCTGCCGTACGCGTTCCGGCGGTTGTTCGGGAAGACCAGAAGGAGGTCGAGATCGGCCAAGCGCCCCTATTTTACCATGGGTCGTTTCGGAAGGAACAGCTCCGCCACGATTTGAAACATGTAGGCGGCACCCCAGCGCCACACCTGAAGCTTCCTCTCGCCGCCGATCCGCGGCGGCTCGTCGCCGGGGATCTCACCGATCTTGAGCCGATACCGCGCAGCCCTCGCCGACAGCAGCGGCTCCCAGCTGATCCGTGTCCCGAAGAGCTTCTCCGGGATTCGGTGCGCATCGTCCTCGTAGAGCCCGAGGTCGAAGACCAGCTTCGTCCGGTAGGCGCGGTACATGACCATGACGTCGGTGTACTTCCCGCCGTGGAGCAGGTTCATCACCGTGGTGAACATCCAGTTGCCGAAGCCCGTCAGCAGGTCGTCGTCCTCGCTCTTCGCGCCGCGCAGGTAGCGCGAGACGATGACCATGTCGTACCCCTTCTTCATGGTCTCGATCAACGGCGGCAGGCACTCGACGACGGAATTGCCGTCCGGGCTGAACGTGATCACCACGTCGCCCCGGATGAGCGGCCAGACTTCCTTGTACCCCTGGCGGATGCCCCGCTCTTTCTGCACGTAGACTTCGTAGCCCTCGCTCCTCGCGTACTCGGCCGTGCCGTCGGTCGACTGCCCGTCGAGGATGAGGATCTGGTCGACCCATTCGCGCTTGATCTGGGGCATGATCGCCTTCATCCCGACGATCTCGTTGAGCGTGGGAATCAGGAGGGTCGTTTTCATTCCGGAGGGAGAGGTCGCATTTCAGCCAAATCTAACATATGGCGGGTGAATGTACAGCGCCACGAGCTTCAGGGTCGCCATCGGAGCCGACGCGGCTGCGGCCCTCCGGGAAAGTCTTACGTTCCGCTCCGGAGTTCGTGATATACTGCCGGGCAAGAGACCTGGAGAGGGGGCGTGCCTGTGGAGCCGAAATCCCGCAAGAAGCAACCGACGTTCGCCTTTCGCCTTCGCCTTCCCAAGGTAATCAAGGAGCTGGAAAGCGCCGTCCGCGACGTCCAGGAGCAGGGGTGGTCGGCCGCGGACCGCAGCCGCGCGTGCGACATCGCCTTTTCGCTGGCGGGCGCGTTCCAGGTCGAGGAGTTCCGGGACGCCGCCGTCATGGCCCGGTCGCTGGGCTGCCTGATGAAGCTGACTCCCGATCAGATCCGGCCGATCGAGGTTCCCTTCCGGGAGAAGCTTCAGGAAATCATGGGGTTCCTGAAGGAGACGGCCGACCAGGCGCTGACCGGAACGTGATCCGTACCCCGTAGCCGGTAACCACCGGGGACTCGTACGGAGTCCTGCACCCTGGGTACCGAGTTACTGGGCCGCCTTCGCCGCGACTTCGGGCATCTTCAGATTGATGCCGACCTGAAGCGTGTTCGGATCCTTGATGCGGTCGCGGTTCGCCTCGTAGATCCGCTCGTAATGGCGCGGGGTACCGTAGACCTTCGTCGAGATCCCGTAGAGCGAATCGCCCTGCATGACCGTGTAGACCCGGTCCAACTCCTTGACCGGAGCGGGCGCGGGCTTGGCGGGCGCTTCCGCCGCCGGCACACAGATCACGGGCTCGGCCGGGGCGGGAGCGACGACGACCGGCGCCGCCGCGGGGGCGACGACCGGCGGCAGGGCCGTCTGGACGGTCGGAGCGGCCGTCGTGAGGGTCATGGATTCCCGGCGCTGAAGACGGACCTGATCGACCGCGATGATGGCGGCGATGCCGACAAGGCAGGCCACGGCGATGCCGATTTTAAGCGGAGTGGTAAGCATGTGCTGTTCCTCTACTCTGCTTGTCCTATCGGCAGCCCCCGCGTCCGGCTGAAATGGAATCGACCGCATCGCAACTCGGGATGGTTACAATCCCGTCGTTCGTTCCGGTGTAACATAGAGAACGAGGAGGACGATATGGCGAAGAAGACGACGAGCACTTGCCCCGAATGCGGCGACAAGGTCCCCGCGGAACCCATCAATCGCCGATCCTTCCTCCGCACCGCCGGCGCCGGCGCCGCGGCCCTCGCGCTGGCCCGCGTCCCCGCCTTCGGCCAGGACACCTCGAACAAGACCGCCGAGGAGCTCATCAAGGAGCTCTACACGAGCCTGAACGACGAGCAGAAGACGAACGTCGTCCACGCCTTCGGCGACAAGAAGCGCCTGGAGCTCTTCAACGCCGCGCTCGGCATGCCGATCGGCAAGGCGTACAGCAAGTCGCAGCAGGAGCTGGTGGCCCGCATCCTGAAGTCCATCTCCTCCGGCGAGGAGGGCTGGAAGCAGATCAGCCGCGACGGCACGTGGGACGCGTCGAAGTCGTTCGAGGCGTGCGGCGCCAATCTCTTCGGCGACGTCAACGGGAAGTACACGTGGGTGTTCTCCGGACACCACCTGACGATCCGGTGCGACGGCAACTCCGACGAAGGCGTCGCGTTCGGCGGCCCGCTCTACTACGGCCACACGCCGAACGGCTACAGCGACCGGAACCTGTTCTTCTACCAGACCAAGAGCGCCCTCGCGGCCTTCGAGTCGCTGACCGAAGCGCAGCGGGCCAAGGCCGTCTGCGCCGAGAAGCCCATCGAGGGGCTGCCCTCGGTGAAGCTCCGCCCGGCGACCGAGGCGAAGCCCGGCATCGCGTACGCCGAGCTGAGCAAGGAGTCCCAGGCGCTCATCGAGAAGACCATGGCCGACGTCCTCTCGCCCTACCGGAAGGCGGACGCCGACGAAGTTCTGCAGGTCATCAAGACCGGCGGCGGCATGGAGAAGGTCCACCTCGCCTTCTACAAGGACGAGGAGGGCAAGGCGTCGACGCGCCCCTGGTCGTTCTGGCGCCTGGAAGGGCCGGGCTTCGTGTGGAACTACCGCGTGCTGCCGCACGTCCACACGTTCGTGAACATCTCCTCCAAGATCTGAGGCCCCTTGCGCGCCCTGCTCCCGGCCGCGCTGCTGGCCGCGCTCTCGTGCGGGCCGGCGCGCGACTCCTCGCCCGCTGAAGCGCGCGCGGTCCGGTTCCTCGCCCGCGAAGTGCCGCAATGGGCGGCGAAGAACAAGTGCTTCTCCTGCCACAACAACGGCGACGCGGCCCGCGCGTTGCTCGTCGCGCGGCGCAGGTCGATCCCTTTCGATCCTGCGGTGCTGGAGTCGACCTTGCGATGGCTCCGCCGTCCCGAAGGCTGGGACGACAACGGACCGAAAGTCGAGT
>Ga0111538_10014045_pt1 | contig 10561 bp, 13 predicted proteins | sample SoiMethybrSBSTD1_FD_79669 | JGI IMG/M metagenome (GOLD analysis project Ga0111538, IMG submission 79669) | Bulk soil microbial communities from a Populus tree surrounding site in Tennessee, USA - Soil MetaG P. TD hybrid SBSTD1 (version 2)... | ecosystem: Environmental > Terrestrial > Soil >... | reverse complement strand
TGTGGCGATCGAAATCCGAATCTCGGCGCGGCCGCCGCAGAAGTTGGCGGGCAGCGTCATACCGGTGGGAGCCAAACCGCAGCCGTACGGCTGGAAGCTCACAAGCTCGGTTGCGGTCCAGGTGGTCGAGAAGCTTCCACCCGCGAAGGTGTGCGTGAACGTCCCGCCGCCACTGACCGACTTGGGGTGCACGCCGAAGAAGAACGGCTGTGTGACCAGGACTGCGGCGTGGTCGCCGTTGGGTGCCTCACCGATGTTCGGAACCGGGGTCACGAGGCGATACGTTGCCGATTCGTTGTTCGGCGCGTTCGCGACTGCGGAGGCCGGCACGAAGCCGAGAACGGCCGCAACCATGACGACGAGGAAGAGCGAACGCCTACTCATGGTGTCTCCTCCTTTTTGCGCTCGCAGATCGCGAGCGCGGAGTGCCCGCGATTCTCAATCTCTCAATACCCGGACGACACCAAAACGATGCCCAGCGAGCGGGACCCTCGGCGCGGTGGCGCAGCGAGACCAATCAACCATTACGTCGCCGACCCGCTACGCCGCTGGGTCGAGGACCGAGATAGGGCTGGGCGCCCGCGCGCACCGCACCCATACCGTCAAACGCGCACCCGCGCCCCAGTCGCAACAGCCACAACCAACGCCAACCCGCTTGACGCAGGTTCCACTGCACAGAGACGGGCGAGGCGCAGCGAGGAGGTGGCACGCAACGCTTCGCCTCGCGCCGGCGAATGCGGCGGCAGGCGCCTGCGCGACGCTCGAAGCTCGTTGTGGCTGTTTCGGAAAGGCGTGGGGGGCGATGCGTGCCGGACGGCTGTTCGATCGCGTCGCCCTTGGACGCCTTGGTGATCTCGCCCTTCATGCCATCTGCGACTTCCGCCTCTATGCGAGTAACCCCCCGAGGGACATGGGAGGGCGGAGCACATGCCGGCGCTGGAATTATCCGCCCGCAACCATGATCGTCGCCGCGCTTGAGACGGCCAACAGAAACGGCGAGAGCGTCGAGGCCGAGGTCGTCGAGGATCGCCCGCGAAGGACGATCGATGTGCACGCCGGCGACCGAACCACCTCGCGCGACTGATCGAGCGACGCGCGCTGATCGACTTCCTCGACGCGGCTCATCTCTTCGGCCCGACCCCGCACCTCCGGCGCTCGACATGGAGCGTGTCGCGCTCAACCAGGTCGCGCCGGTCCATCCCCGCCGGCGCCGCACCTGGCCGGGGGCGTGTTGCGCGCTCGGCCGCCACCGCTTTACCCTCGGGCGCAGTGCCCGGATGACGCTAGAGCGCACGGCGAACCTCGACTCGGGCCGACCCGCTCGGCTCCGACCATCGGTGCGCGCGCGGCCTGCTTGCGCGACCGACACCGGCCGCCCTGGGCGGCGGCGCGAGGGCGCCGCCTTCCTGGTCCTCTGACCCCATCACCGAGCACCAACGAAAGGACACCGACGTGAAGCGTCACAACATCGAGCTGATGATCGCCTGGCTGGACGCATTGCGCCGCCGCGATATAGAGGCGCTGCTCGAGCGCCTCGACCCGCAGACCACTTGGCAGGGCATCCGCCCCGACCTCGTCTGCCAGGGCAGCGAGATCGTCGAGATCTTCGTCGCCCAGCGCGACCAGGACTACGACGTCGACGCGCTCGAGCTCATCGGCGCCCCCGACCACGCCATCCTCCATTTTCGGCTGCCCGAACCGCGCCAGATCGGCGACATCGAAGTCGAAGACGGGATGTACCACGTGTTCCGCATCCAGGGATCAACGATCACGCGAATCGAGGACTACGTCGACCGCGCCGAAGCACTCCGCGCGGCGAGCTTGACATGACCTAGGCAACAAGCACGACGGGAGCGGCGGATGGGTTCGCTTAAGTCCCGGTCGCCGTTCAACATTTAACTGGGGAACAAGGCCAGCGCCCCGGCTGGTCCCCCCCTCGAGGCTGTCGGCGTCGGCGACTCATGCATGAAGGTGCCGTACGGTTAACTGACCTTTCTGAACTGATTGGTGCTGGCCACACCCGCCTGCACAGGCCCTCAGGCTGTCCCGCTCGCACCGGCTGCTGACTCAGAAGTGAGTCGTGCACGAGAGCAAACGCCAGCCTGCGGGACCCGCGAGCAAGTGATAAGCCGTACGCATGTCCCGAAGCGCGTTCTTCGTTATCCACGGCGCTGCAGCGCAGGTCTAGACGTGCTGTCCGTGTGGACCACAACGCGGGGCGATCACAGATTGCCCAGGCGCTCTCCAACCGCGACGCGCGGCCCCGCCATCCGCGCCGAGTCCGCCGGCCAGGAGCCAGCCCCGCACATCTGGCTCGAGGTCGTCGAAGCGATGCGCGAAGTCGACCAGGCAACGATGTAGGTAACCGATGCCCGGCTCACCTTCGAACAAGGATGTGGCTCGAACGGCGCTTGAGCAGGTCTGCGCGCGCGGCGACATGGCACTGGCGCCGCGGTGCTATGCGGAGAACTTCGCCGACCACGTCGGCCGGTTCGAGTACCACGGCCTCGACGGGGTGCAGCGGTCGACGGCCCTCTACCGCGCCCTGTTTCAAAACCTGACCTTCGACGTCGTCGACCAGGTGGCGGAAGGCGATCGCGTCGCCAGCCGGTTCGTCGTCACGGGCACCAACCGTGGGCGCCGCGTGCGGCTGTGGGGAATCACCATCAGCCGGCTGCGCGAGGGCCGCATCGTCGAGGACTGGTCGGCCTTCGACAGCCTCGAGCTGCTACGCCAGCTCGGGTTGCGCCGCGCGTTGCTCGCGGCGCCGCAGCTCCTGCGGGCGGCTCGTCGTTAGTAGCTAAAGACCGTGGCGGGCTCATCGCCGATGAGCTTCCACACCGGCGTGGGTATAGCCAGGCAGCCCGAGCCGCAGAGCCGCCTCTCACCGATCCTCGATCGCGGCGAGGGCCGCTCCGCGATTGGGACCGCGGAAGCGCTCGGCGCGGCCGTCGGAGATCGTCCATACGTGGGTAATCCGGATGGCGACCTCGACGCAGCTGGCGCGGCCGCGGCCGGTCTGGCGAACGATGGCGACGAGGTGCTCGCCGCGCTCGATGACCTCCTCCGGCTCGATGCGGAACTCCTGGAAGCTATCGAGCCATGACCGCAGGAAACGCTCGAACGACTCAGCTCCGCGACCCCTTTCGCCGTTGCCACTCTCCCAGGCGAAGTCCGCACCGATCAGGCCGAAGACGTCGGACAGGTCTTTTCGGTTGAGCGCGTCGTAGCCGCGGCGAAGGGCGTCGGCGTTCGCTTCCATCAGCGCGGTGGGGGCTCCACCGGCAGGCCGGCCTCGCGCCAAGCCTGGAAGCCCCCGATGACGTCGGTCGCCCGGTCGAAGCCAAGCGTCTGAAGAGTCGCGGCTGCGAGGCTGGACTGGTAGCCCTCGTTGCACATCAGAACGACCTGGCGATCCAGTCCGCCCACCGACGGGTGCTGGTGACCGGATGCCGGATCCAGCCTCCACTCCAGCACGTTGCGAGCGATGAACAGCCCGCCGCCAATGACGCCGCCGGCGGCGCGCTGGCTTTCCGACCGGATGTCGATGAGCAGCGCGCCGTCGCTCATCGCCGCATGGGCGGCCTGAGGGCTCAGCCGGTCGAGCCGCGCCCGCGCCTCGCGCAACAAGCCATGGATCGTCTGACGCTCCTGAGCTTCGCCGTCGCGGCGGACGCCAGTGATGACGACGTACGGCCGAGGCACGTCAACGCCGTCGCCCTGCCGGTGGCGCTCGAAGTAGGCGATCCAGTCTCTGCGCACGGCCTCTCGCTCGTCGGTCGGCATTGCCTCGACGCTGGTCTTCGCGGGCCCGTCCGAGCCGACGAAGAGCTGCCAGCTGACCTCTCCTGATTCGGCCTTCCAATGACAGACACCTTCGGAGAAGGAGAGGTCGAAGGCGGCACCGAGAAGCCCTCGGACATAGTCCCGATCCGCCCAATTGCGCGGGCTGCCCGCACCCACGTGGCGCGTGTGCCCAATGCGCTCCATCAGCTGCGCGAGCTCGGGTTTGGGGAGCCAATAGGTCAGCCCGAGGCGCCCGCCCGGCCGGCACACCCGCGCGAGCTCGACCGCGGCGGCGAGATGGTCGGCGGCGAAGACAACGCCATGCGCGGAGGAAACGACGTCGAAGCCGGCATCCGGATGGGGGAGTCGCTCGGCGTCGCCCACCTCGAAGTGGATGGCAAGCCCCTGCTCGCCGGCGCGCGCCTCAGCCGTTCGGATGAGCGCGGGAGCGAGGTCCAGCCCGGTCACTCGCGCCCCGGCGCGGGCGGCGCGCAACGCCACCGCCCCGGTCCCCGTTGCGACGTCCAGCCACCGTTCGCCCGGTTGGGGTGCGAGCCGGGCCACGAGCTCGTCGTGGGCCGCGGCCAGCACGGTGTCGGCCAGGGCCTCCCACGAGCCGGCACCCCAGACCCGCGCCTGGTCAGCCTTCCAACGGGCGAGGTCAGCGGTCGGGCTTGGTGGCACGGATCGTCGATCCCATCGCGCCGAACTTGGCCGCCTTGCGGCGGGCGTCCTCGAACGCGGAGCGGGCATAGGTGTCGACCAGCGCGCCCTGCTCGATGTCCGTGTAGGCCCGCTGGACCAGCAGGCGCGCGTGCTCGCCGAAGAGCAGCGCCCCGGCAATTCAGCCGGTCCAGAGGTCGATCCGGGCGCGGGCGTCCTCGGAGACCTCCTTGTGGATGACCACGTCGGCGAGCTGCAGGCGCCCGCCGGGACGGAGGATGCGGTCGATCTCGTCGATCACCGCCTCCTTGTCGGGGACAAGGTCGATCACGCCGTTAGACGTCACGATGTCCACGGACGCGTCGGCGAGGGGCACGTCCTCCAGCAGCGCCTCGTGTAGCTCTACGTTCTCAAGCCCCATTCCCTTGGCGCTCGCCCGTGCGGCCGCCAGCATCGGTGCGGTCATGTCGACGCCGATGACGCGCCCGCTCGGCCCGGTCATCTGGGCGGCGATCAGCAGGTCGGTGCCGGCGCCGCAACCGAGGTCAAGCACGACCTCGCCCGGCTCGACCCGTCCGAAGGTCCAGTGGTTGGCCACGCCGGCGAAGCTCTCGACAGTGCCGTCGGGCACGCGAGAGAGCTCCGGCTCGGGATAGCCGAGATCGCTCGCCCAGCTCCGCCCGGTGGGGAAGATGAACTCCCGCTCTTGGTCGGTGGCGACCTCGGTGTAGGTCTTGCGGATCTCCTCGCGCAGGACCTCGACGTCGACGGGCGCCCGAACGGTCATGCGGCGACCCCTTCATGCGCGGCGGCCCGCAGCGCTTCGATCGACTGATACAGCCATTGGCGAAACCAACGCCGGCCGGCGACAGCGTCGAAGACCCGCACACTCGTCGTCTTCGGGTCCAGGCCGAACTCGACGTCGATAAACGTGCCGCCCTGCGCCTCGGCGAGCAGCCAGTGCGCATAGGTGCCCGTGTCGAGGCAGCGCAGCGTCAACTCGCGGCAGTCGTCGAGCCGCTCGACCGACACGTCCGTTTCAATCACGCCCATCGGCGACTTGAACACTTGCCGGTAGCTGCAGCCCTGCTCGAGCCCCTCGCAATCGACGTCGATCACGCGCGGCCACCATTCCGGGTGCCGCTCGGCGTTCCCGACGAGCTCCCACAGCGCACCCGGCGGCACGTCGACCTGGACCTGTAGCCGGCAGGACGACATCAGGCCGGTGCGCGCGACGCAACGTCGTACGCGTGGGCCACGATCCGCGCCCGCAACTGCTCGTCCGTCCGCTGCATTTCGCAGTGGTCACGGTCGACGTGCTCCCGGCACAGGCCGAAGAGCTCGTCGTCGTCGGCTGCCTCGAAGTGGTGCCCGCACGGGCAGTCGATCGCTCGCATCAGATCCTCCTTGACTATGCGGCTCGGGTCTGGGTCGAGGGCAGGCCGGCGAGTCGCCATTCCGGCCAGCCGACGTCGAGTCGCTTGGCATCACGTCCGCCGTCGCGCAGGCGGCGGACCGCGTCGTGGGCATAGGCGCAGAAGGGCCCACGGCAGTACGCGATGACCTCGCGGTCGGCGGGCAGCTCGGCCATCCGCTGCTCGAGCTCGTCGACCGGGATCGAGCGGGCGCCGTCGATGTGGCCCGCCTCGAACTCCTCGCGCGGTCGCACGTCGACCAGGACCACGTCGCCGCGGCCCAGCCGCGCCACGAGCTCGTCGCGGCCGATCGCCTCGACGTCGGCACCGAGATAGTCGCGGGCCGCGCGCTCGACCTCGCCCAGCTGCGCGACCGAGGCGTCGCGCAGCGCCAGCCAGAGCGCCAGCGCCTCCTCGCCCGCGAGCGAATAGCGCACGCTGGTCCCCTCGCGCGCGCGGGTGACCATCCCGGCGGCATGCAGCGCCTGCAGGTGCTGCGAGGTATTCGCGCTCGACTGGCCGCTCGCGCGCGCCAGCTCATCGACAGTGCGCGCCGCCTGCGCGAGGAGGTCGAGCAGCTCGAGCCGCGTCGGGCTGGCGAACGCCTTGCCCATGACCGCGACTGCCTCGAACAGCGCGTTCTTATCGCGAACCGAAGCCATTTTCCATTGCTATTCAAGCGATCACTTGATAGCTTGTCAAGGCCAATCCGCTCGTTCTGTGGAGGCCCTGCGTGTACTTCCGCCAATTGCTCAACGACGACACCGCGTGCGCCTCCTACTTGTTCGGCTGCAAGACCCACAGCGCCTTCGCGGTCGTCGATCCCCACGTCGACCTCGTCGACGAGTACATCGCGCTCGCCGACCGCGAGGGGGCCGCGATCACCGCGGTGCTCGACACACACGTACAAGCCGACCACGTGTCCGGGCTGCCCGAGCTGGTCGCGCGCACCAGCGCCACCGGCTATCTGCCCGAAGGCGCCGGGGCGGAATTTGATCACCACCCGCTCTGCGACGGCGACGTCGTCGAGCTGGGCAACACCAGCATCGAGGCCATCGCCACCCCCGGCCACGCGCTCGCCCACCACGCCTACGTCGTCACCGATCGCCGGCGCTCAGACGACCCCTGGTTCGTGCTCACCGGCGACGCGCTGTTGGTCGGCGATGCCGGCCGGCCCGACCTGCATGCTGCGGGCGACCAGACCTCCGAGCAGCTCGCCCGAACGCTGTACCGCTCCCTGACGGAGCGGCTCCTCGCCCTCCCCGACCACCTCGCGCTCTACCCGTCGCACTACTCCGGCTCGGTCTGCGGCCGGGGGTTGTCCGCCAACCCGATCTCGACCGTCGGGTTCGAGCGCCGCCACAACGCGGCGCTCCAACACGAGTCCGAGGACGCCTTCGTCGAGGCCTTGCTGCGCGACATCCCGCCCCCGCCCGACCAGCAGGCGGCCATCGTCGCCGCCAACCGAAGCGGCCGCCCCCTCGCCGAGGTCTCGTGACCTCACGGCCGGTCCGGCTCGGGCTGCGCGAAAACGCCGCGCAGTTCTCGCTGCTGGTCGCCGTCAATGGGTTCGTCGGCGCGATGGTCGGGCTCGAGCGCTCGACCTTGCCGCTGGTGGGCCGGGAGGACTTCGCGTTGCGCTCCAGCGCCGCCGTCCTGACCTTCCTCGTCGCCTTCGGCCTCACCAAGGCGCTGACCAACCTGGCCGCCGGCGCCCTCGCCCAGCGCGTCGGCCGACGCCGGCTGCTCATCGCGGGCTGGGCGATGGCGCTGCCCGTGCCGCTGCTGATCGCGGTCGCCCCGAACTGGGGCTGGGTAGTCGCGGCCAACGCGTTCCTCGGCGTCAACCAGGGCCTGGCCTGGTCCATGACCGTGGTGATGAAGATCGACCTCGTCGGACCGCGCCGCCGCGGCCTGGCGCTCGGCCTCAACGAGTCCGCCGGCTACGGCGGCGTCGCGCTGGCCGCCGGGCTGAGCGGCTGGCTGGCAGCCTCGTTCGCGCCGCGCGACGTGCTCGTGGTCGCCGGCGCCGTCATCGCCGTCAGCGCCCTCCTGCTCTCGGTCGTGTTCGTTCGCGACACCGCCGATCATGTCGCCCTCGAGCAGGCCCGCGACCACGCCGGCGCCGACGCCGCACCGCCCCCGCTGCGCGAGGCGTTTGCCCGGGCCAGCTACCGGGAGCCGGCGCTGCGGTCCTGCTCCCAGGCGGGCCTGGTCAACAACCTCAACGACGGCCTCGCCTGGGGCCTGGTCCCGCTCTACCTCGCCGCCCACAGCGCCTCTGTGGACGACATCGCGCTGGTCGCAGCGCTCTACCCGGGCGTCTGGAGCGTCGCCCAGATCGCGACCGGCCACTGGTCGGATCGCATCGGGCGCAAGCCGCTCATCGTCGCCGGCATGCTCGTCCAAGCCGCCGCCCTCGCGCTCCTCGCCCTCGGCAACGGGGCCGTGCCGGCGGCCGCGGTCGCCGCCGTCCTCCTTGGCGCGGGCACCGCGCTCGTCTACCCGACACTGATCGCCGCCATGTCCGACGCCGCCACGCCCGTGGCCCGCGCCCCGATCGTCGGCGTCTACCGCTTCTGGCGCGACAGCGGCTACGCCCTCGGCGGCATCATCGCCGGCACCGTTGCTGACGCCCTCGGCTACGGCGGCGCCATCGCGATCGTCGCCGGCCTCACCGCCGCCTCCGGCCTTTGGGTCCTCCACGACCTGCCCGGTCGACAAGCGGTCCAGGAGGGAAGGAGAGGGGACGCCCGCACGGGCGCGCATGCGCTCGGCCATACATCGCGGTGACCTCCGACGTGACCGAGCAGTTCGTGCTGGCCCACCTGCCGGCGCCGCCATGCCGCCTGCTCGAAGTGGGATGTGGGAGTGGGGAGCTTGCGCTCGAGCTCGCCGCGGCCGGCTATGACGTGGTGGCGATCGATCCCCGGTCGCCCAATGGCGAGATCTTCCGCCGCGTGGCGCTCGAGGCGTTCGTCGACCCCAACCCTTTCGATGCGGCCGTCGCCAACCGCTCCCTCCACCGCATCCCCACCTGGCCGGGGCAATTGCCCAAGCCCCTTTTGACGTACTACGTGGCAAACCTCAGCGCCGCTGACCGGTCGAAGATCATCGCGATGCTCGACTTCGACATGGTGGCCTCGCCCAACTTCGCGCGGCAGGTCTACGACGGCAACGGCTCCGAGCCGGGCAACCCGGCCGGACCCAACGGCTCGGGCTTCATCGAGAGCCTGTTCAACACCTGGTTCGAGAGCCAGGGCCAGGCGCACGAGCCGATCCCGTTCGACGGGCGCTCGGACTACGTGGCGTTTACGAACGCGGGCATTCCCGCCGGCGGCATCTTCACCGGCGCGGAGAAGATCAAGACCGCCGAGGAGGCGGCCCTGTTCGGCGGCGTGGCCGGCGTGGCGCTCGACTACTGCTACCACCAGGCCTGCGACACGATCAACAAACCTCAACACGACGGCGTTCGGCGAGATGAAGAACGCCGCCGCCGACGTGCTCTACCAGCTGATGCTGACACGGAACGCGATCGAAGACGGGTCCACGATCAAGCCCGGGAAGAGCAAGAACCTCGCGAACCCGGCGTTCGTGGGCGAGCCGCAGCCAGTAGCGGCCGCAAGGACAAGCAGGAACGACGAGCGGCCCGCCATGATGGCGGGCCGCTTCGTCATACAGCGCCGGAATCACACCTTCACGAGAGCCGGGTATGCATGCCGGTTCGAGGTCCTGATCTGGGCGGGTCCCGGGCGCGGAAGCGCTCGATCCGACATCACCCCAGGGTTGCGCGACACCGGGGTCCACGCTCGGCGATCCTCAACGTGACGACCGCGTGATCAGCGATGATCGGATCAAGCGATGAGCGTCGGGCGCGTAAGCCGCGAGCCGCGCGCGATCGACTTCGACCGCTGGATGATCGTCAACCCGTACACCAACGCCATCGAGGCGGGCACCGAGGTCGTCGGGCGCCCGAGCCTCACGCTTGATGAGGTCGAGGCGTACCTGGCCTCCGAGGACCGCTGATGTCCGCCGTCACCGGCCACATCCTGCTCGTCAAGCGGGAGCGTGGCGATCAGTGGTACCTCCACTACCGCCTGCCCGGCGGCCGTCAGGTGAAGAAGCGGCTCGGTCCCGCCTACAGCGGCAAGGGCCGCCCGCCCAGCGGTCACTTCACCCGTAAGACCGCCCAAGTCGCGCTCGACGCTCTGCTGACCGACCTGCGCCGGGGCACCGTTCGACCTGCGCCGCACACCGGCGTCACCTTCGCCGAGGCCGCCGCCGAATGGCTGCGCTGGGTCGAGCACGACCGCAAGCGCAGGCCCTCGACGGTCAGCGACTACCGCTCCGTGGTCGACACCCGCTTGGCGCCCGAGTTCGGCACTGAGCCCGTCGAGGCCATCACGACCGAGCGAATCGACCGCTGGCGCGTCGGCCTCGTGGCCGAGGGCAAGCTCTCAGCCCGGACGATCAACAAGTACCTGGCGCTGTTGCACGGCATCTTCAGCCGGGCTGTGCGGGTCTACGGGCTGACCTCGAACCCCGCGGCCGGGGTGAACCGCCAGCCCCAGCGCCGCTCCGGCGACATCAACGTGCTCACGCCCGATGAGGTGAGGCTGCTCGCGCTGCACGCCGAGACCGAGCAGGACGCCGCGCTCTACACCGTGGGCGCCTTCGCCGGCCTGCGCCTGGGCGAG
>Ga0111538_10014044_pt1 | contig 10562 bp, 9 predicted proteins | sample SoiMethybrSBSTD1_FD_79669 | JGI IMG/M metagenome (GOLD analysis project Ga0111538, IMG submission 79669) | Bulk soil microbial communities from a Populus tree surrounding site in Tennessee, USA - Soil MetaG P. TD hybrid SBSTD1 (version 2)... | ecosystem: Environmental > Terrestrial > Soil > Tree... | reverse complement strand
CTCAAAATTCTCCACGCTGCTTCCCAAGGCTTCTACCCGGCCTACGATTTCATGACCCGGAATTATCGGACACTTCGGATCAGGCAGCTCGCCATCGACCACATGCAAGTCAGTGCGGCAAACAGCGCACGCGGCGATTTTGACGAGCAATTCATTTGGTGCAGGCTGTGGACGAGGCAGGCGGCGCAGCTTGAGAGATTCTCCAGGCGCATCCAGCACCATCGCCTGCATGACCTTATCGTGCCCAGCAGGATTCGTTTGCATGATAGGGTGTCATGGCCCAGCCTCTTGCGCATCAATTTCGGCCTCAGACGCCGCGGGTACGAGCAGACGGCCCTGGAAACCGGCGAGTGCGTAGTCAGCCAGCACCGCCGCTGCAACTTCCTGCAATGCATTTGATTCGCACAGTGCTACGCACGCCCCCCCGAACCCTCCGCCGGTCATCCGCGCCCCATACACATCGGGGTGCTTCTGCAGCAATGCAACCAGATGATCGATCTCTGGCACCGACATCTGGAAATCGTCGCGCATGCTGGCATGCGACTCATTCATGATCAGGCCAAAAATGCGCGCATTTGTGCAATCCACGGCACGCAACACGCGTTCATTCTCACTAACGACATGGCGTACCCTGCTACGCAAAGGCTCAGGCAGCGTATCGGCCGCAGTGATGTCCTTGACGTCTCTGAGGGCGGGCACGCCCAACCGCTGCGCCGCCTCCTCGCATTCCGCCCGCCGCTGATTGTAACCGGAGCCGGCAAGCGTTCGTGCTACGCCGGAATCGATCACCAGCACGGCGGATAAGAGTGGCAACGGAACCAGCTTTCGCTCAAGTGTCCGCGTATCAAGAAACAGGGCCCTCCGCGTTTCTGCAAGGCTCGACGCCATCTGGTCCATGATCCCGCAGCGAACCCCGGCATATTCGATCTCGGCGCGTTGCCCAAGTTGTGCAAGGCGCACATCGTCCATCGGCGCCCCGGTTAGCGCCCGCAACGCGCGCAATGTGGCAACCTCGAGCGCGGCGCTGGAGGACAACCCGACCCCTACGGGCACGTTCGACTGGACGTGGATGTTCAATGGGGGCGCTTCGATGCCACCTCGGCGCGCTTCCATCAGGCATCCATACACATAGGTGGCAAAATGTTCCGCCGGGAGGTTATCGAGCGTAAAACGAACCACCCGGTCGAGCATCTCAGAATAGAGAACATGCTCATCCTGACCATTGGGTCGCATACCGACCCGCGTGTGCTGCTCGATCGCAATCGGCAGCACATACCCATCGTTGTAATCGGTGTGCTCGCCCATCAGGTTTACACGGCCTGGAGCTTCCGCCACCACGACGGGAGCGTTTCCAAACACTTCCTCAAAGCTGCTCACCAGCCACCTCTCTCGCTCTCGCGTTCAGGCACCTTCACGTGCCAATCCCTGCGGTGACACACCGCTTTGGCAAGCGCTCATTCGAGCAAAACCTCGACTTGCTGGAGTTCGCGCGCTTTTTCTTCCGGCAGCGCATCCATAGCGAAAAAACCTGCCGCAATTTCCGTGCCGGCAAGATATTTAAGCCGGTCACGCGTGCGGTAAGGAGGATAAAACTCGGCGTGCAGATGCGACTCCGGATGGGCACGTTCATCGGTTGGCGCCTGGTACCATGCCATCAGATAGGGAAAGGGTTTTTGCCACAAGCCGTCATACTTGAGTAGCACGGTCTTCAGCGCGCGCGCAAGGTCTGCACGCTGTTCGCTTCCAAGTTGATTAAAGTTTTCCACCGGCTCGGTCGGCGCAACCCAAACCTCGTACGGGTAACGCGCGCACACCGGGACAAACGCCACCGCATGAGCCCCCTCGTAGAGGATGCGCGTGCCTTCGCGCGACTCCTTTTCGATGAGATCTTGAAGCACGCCACGCCCCGTCTTGGAATAGTATTGCTGCGCCTCCTGCTGCATCCGACCCGGTACGGGCGGCACCACCGGATAGGCGTAGATCTGGCCGTGAGGATGGTGAAGCGTCACGCCAACTTCCGCGCCACGGTTTTCAAACGGCAATACGTAGGCAATACCGGCGCGCCGCCCCAGCTTCGCGGTGCGGTCGCCCCAAGTTTGCAGCAGCAGATCGATGTGCGCCAGGGGCAGCCTCCCAAGCGAGGCCTGCGGATCCTGGGTAAACACGACCACCTCACAGCAGCCCGAAGCTGGGGCTGTGGGCACAATCAGGGCGGGAGGCTCCGGGCTGGCTAGAGCGAGAGCCGGGAAACGGTTATCGAATACCGCCACGTCCCAATCTCCAGCTGGCAATTCCGTAGGATGGGCCGCATCAGCCGTGACCGCCAGCGGGTTATACTCTGGGGGTGGAAGGAAGGTACGGCCTTGCCGGTACGCGGCGTAGGTGACCCATTCTCCACGCAGCGGGTGCCAGCGCAAATGTGGGCTCCCGTTGAGCGGTTCGGCGAACGGGCTCGGTGCGCTGATGTTGGGATCGATGGGCCGACGAGAATAAAGAGTAAGATGCCGGCCATCTGGTTTGGTGAGTTCCAGCGAAAACAATCACACCCCTCCGAGGATATGGGTAGGCGAAGCGCGGGTAACTTTTGCGATATCTTCAAGCGGGATTTTGGGCGTGCGGTCGGCGCAGAGCAGTCCGTTCGCTTCCTGAAAGGTATCGGTAAATTGAGTGTAGCAGAATCCGCTAAAAAGCGCGGTGTGTATGACGGTCTCTATGAGTTCGGCATACATGCGCCCGAATTCGGCCTCGTCTCTGGCCACCGTGTAGCCCCAGGTTTGCTTGACGCCGGGCTGGGGGCATTTATTGAACGCTATGCCTCCAAACTCGGAAAGCACGATCGGCTGCCCCCGGTGCGGGTAACCATCAAGTGTTAGAATTCTTCCGCCCGGCCGGCGCCGGTCGAATAGTTGCTCGGGCTTGATTTCGGCGCCATAGCGCTGACGCAGGTGGTCGACGTTGGCGTCGTAGTCATGAATCCCGATAATATCGGTGGCACTGCTTTCCCAGCCGTCGTTGCCAATCACCGGACGGGTTGCATCGAGCGTTTTAGTAAGGTGATAGAGTGCCTCCACCGCGTGTCGCTGTTTACCGATGGCAGTAAGCTCAGGTACGCCCCAGGACTCGTTGAAAGTCACCCATACAATGACACAGGGGTGGCTGTAGTCCCGTTCGATGGCCTCGGTCCACTCCCGGACGGTTCGCTTAATGGCGCTGCGCGTGAAGCGATAGGCGGAGGGCATTTCCTCCCACACCATCAGCCCCAGCCTGTCCGCCCAGTAGAAATAGCGCGGGTCTTCGATCTTTTGATGCTTGCGAACGCCGTTGAAACCCATCGCCTTCGCAAGCTCCACGTCACGCCGGAATGCGTCATCGGTCGGCGCCGTCATCAGCGTATCCGGCCAGTAGCCTTGATCCAGCACAAGTCTGAGCAAGTAGGGCCTTCCGTTGAGCATGAAACGGTCTCGCAGTATGTGCACCGAGCGCAAGGCGGTATAGGAAGTAAATTCGTCCACCACCTCCTCGCCGCGCATAAGCCGGACCGTTGCGTCAATTAGGGTCGGTCGCTCAGGACTCCACAACAATTCATTGCGATAATCATCAATTCCCGGGTCCGACAATATGATGAGGCGATCGACCTCCCGGTCCACCACCTGGTAGCGGTCATGCGCGAGCAACCGTTCTCCGTGCCGCAACGAAATCTCCAGGGTAAGCTCGTTTGCGAGAACGCCCATGACACGCGCCTCAAACCCAATAGCGTAGGTATCGACAAGCGGAGTCCAACGTACTTTTTCAATATAGTTGTCCGGTACGCGTTCAAACCAGACTGTCTGCCATATTCCGGTTGTCCTTGGATACCAGATTGCATGCGGCTCGAGTTGCCAATCCTGTTTACCGCGCGGCTTGGCCAGCTCATGTGGATCATCTTCCACCCGCACGGTCACTTTCTGTTTGCCGGACGGATCGAGCATATTGGTTATGTCGGCCCAGAATGGTGTATGCCCACCCTCGTGAGTCACCGCCAGGCAGCCATTAACCCAGACGCGAGCGGCATAGTCCACCGCGCCGAAACGCAGGATCACGCGCCCGGAAGTGGGTAAACACTCAAAGTCCCGCTCGTACCAGCACAACGGATGAAAGCTGCAATCGGCGATGCCGCTCGCCTTGGATTCGGGCGCGAAGGGCACGACGATCTCCAGCGGCCAGGACTTGATGTTAGACGGAACGGCGAACTCGCACGCGTCGTCATAGCAAAAGCGCCATTTCCCGTTGAGCGAAGTCCAATTCGAGCGCTGCATCTGGGGTCTGGGATAGGCAAACTCCAACGCATTTCCTCCTTGTTGCGACATTTCGACTTACTCGGGCTGCTTTTCTAATAGTATAGGGTTAAGGAAGCTTGTCGACACGCGTGATCTAATGACACACGTCGCTAAAAGAATTTGAATTGAGAAACTGATAAACAGTCCAGCGCAGATGCCATTGCGCCCGAGGTTGCGACACAACGTAGGTACAACCAGGTGGACGGTGTGTGGCGGAGAGAGAGGGATTCGAACCCTCGATAAGCCTTTTGAGCCTATACTCCCTTAGCAGGGGAGCGCCTTCGACCACTCGGCCATCTCTCCACAAAAGCCGCATTAGGATAGCGGTTTAAACCTTCCTGGTCAAACGACGGAACAGCTCAGGCACTCTGCCCCAGCGCTTATCATTCAATCATGACTCCTGATCCAGTTCAAATATCTTATGCAATACGCGGACAGCCAGTTCCATGTATTTTTCATCAACGACGACGGAAATCTTGATTTCAGACGTCGAGATCATTTGAATATTGATCCCCTCTTCGGCGAGGGCGCGAAACATCCTGCTTGCGATACCCACGTGAGAACGCATCCCCACACCGACAATGGATACCTTGGCAATCCTGTCACCTCCAATCACGCCACGCGCGCCGATGTGCGGCTGTACCTGATTTTTCAGTATATCTACCGTTCCAGTGAAGTCACTACGATTTACGGTAAAAGAAAAATCCGTCATGCCGTCGTGACCGACGTTCTGGATAATCATATCCACATCAATATTTGCATCGGCCACGGGACCAAGAATTTGATAGGCAATACCCGGACGATCCGGAACGCCCTGCACTGTAATCTTGGCTTCGTCACGATTGAATGCGATACCAGATATAATCGCGCGCTCCATGTTTTCTTCTTCCTCGAAAGTAATCAGGGTTCCCTCGCCTTCTTCCTCGAAACTGGACAGTACCCGTAATTTAACCTTATATTTACCCGCAAATTCCACCGATCGAATCTGCAGCACTTTTGATCCGAGGCTCGCCATTTCAAGCATTTCCTCGAAAGTAATAGTCCGGAGTTTGCGGGCCTCGGGCACTATGCGGGGGTCGGTGGTATAAACGCCATCTACGTCAGTATAGATTTGACATTCGTCCGCTTTGAGCGCTGCCGCTAGCGCGACAGCAGTAGTATCCGATCCGCCCCGGCCAAGTGTGGTGATGCTCCCCTCCTCGTCCGCGCCCTGAAATCCGGCCACGGCTACGACGTATCCTGCATCCAGGTCCGCGCGTATCTTCTCCTCGTCAATTTTAAGGATCCGGGCTTTGGTATAGGCATTGTCGGTCAGTATACGGACCTGAGACCCGGTATAGCTCTTCGCCTTGACACCCAGATCCATGAGTGCCATCGATAACAACGCAACCGAGACCTGCTCACCGGTCGACACCATTACGTCCAGCTCTCTTGGCTCAGGATTCGCCTGAAATTCCTTAGCGAGGGCAATAAGACGATTGGTTTCCCCGCTCATGGCGGACACCACGACTATGATCCGGCAACCGCGAGATTGAAATTTGGCGATACGGCGCGCGACGTTTTTTATCCGCTCCGTACTTCCAACTGATGTGCCGCCGTATTTTTGAACAATAAGTGTCACAAGTGCCAACGTTTCCACATTGAGAAAAAAGACCCTGCCCCACGGATTATGTCAGATCAATTCATACTGCCAAACAGTGGAATTTGACTCTAATTAAACCGAATATAAGTATCTTTGATAGGGAATTTTACCTGATTACCTAAAATAAAACTGGCCAACATCTTTCATGTCCGCCAGCTTAGCCGCGAGATATCGGATTGGGGGAGCAGCTGATGTAAGCCCGTGTCCGTCGATTCGCGTCCCATATATCCCGCGCAAAGCGTCCCTTCGCCGCAGCTAAACATCTCTCGATCAATAAGTTGCAGAAATGTCTCCTGCTCAAGGCGTTAAGCCAGCTGCAATGGTGCGCGACGGAAAACAGGGATTCATCGTGTTCCAACGCCCCGCCCGACAGATCCCCGCAACCCCTTTTTGCAAACGTATTCGAGCTTAAAAAAAATATGCAATACGATAAGCGACGCTGTTTAGCAAAGCTGAAATAAATCAAACTGGATGTAGGTAATACTTGCACAGAATAAAAAAACAAACTAAATTTATGTATGTATGATACTCCCTTAACATAAACTGTAGAGAGCTGGCTTATGAAACTCTTCGAAGAAATATCCAATCCTCGCGAAATACGCCGCAAATTGGGTCTCAATCAACATGACTTCTGGAGCAAGGTCGGCGTCACCCAAAGTGGCGGCTCCCGTTATGAAAGTGGACGAAATATGCCAAGACCGGTAAGAGAGCTGGTGCGGCTTGTGCATATCGAACACATTGATCTTGGCAAGATCAAAAAGGATGATTTGGCGGTAGCCGCATTGCTGAAAAGCCAGAATCCCGATTTGTACAAGAGTCTGAAGAAAGCCGCCAAAGCGAAATAAGGCAAGAACGTTGAGCGCTGGGACTGTTTATTTGGAAAACATCGTTCCAGCGGCTTTGCGCCGTCCCGTCCGCAGGAAAGTATCGACGTCCCGATTTTCCCACCCAGTGTCAGGTTTTGCCTGAAGAATATGCAGCAGATAAGCGAGGATGAATATAACGCTCTGTTCGCTACAGGTCCCGGGTCAACTCCTGCCGGTAACGCTCGCCGTTTTATCTGAGAGCTGAGAGACGAGCAGAGGCAGTACCTCAAGGGTTAAGTCTGACATCGACACCCAAGGCGCGGATCCTTGCTGAGAACGTTTCCATCCAGGCCTGATCGACCTTTGTCAGCCGGGGCGCCTCCGGCTGCATGGATGGACGAGCAAGCCCGTACAGCAGCACGCCCTTCAGTTTTCCGCCCTCATTCAGAAAGCCCTCCAGAAAGCTTAGATACGCATCCGATTCCGCAACCGGCGGTGCCACCCCGTCGGTCTGGAAGACGCAGGTTTGCAGCCAAGTCGGACATAAAATGGTTGCCAGCCGCAAATTTTCTCCCATCCGCATCAAACTCATCCTCGTATTATTGATTCGCTGCCGCCCTTCGCGAGTAACGCTGTCCAGCTTGAACCAAATCTCCCCGCTAATCTGCGCCATCGCCCTTAAGCCCGCCTGCACGCCGGGACGGGCGATGAGGCTGCCATTCGTGATCAATATCAGTTTAAGATTGTTCGGTAATTCATAATCGGCTTTCACACGTCCGATCAGGTTGATAACTTCGGCGAACTCCGGGGAGCTGGTAGGCTCCCCATTGCCCGATAACGCAATGTCGTTGATACGGCGGGATTCGGGATTAACGTTAGTCTGCATGAAATCACCATGCACTATCTCATGGAGAAATGTCCGCAACTCTGCTTCAAGCGTTACTAGATCAATCGGGGGGGCGCTGCCGCGCTTGAGATCGGGCACCTGGCAATAAACGCAGCGCCAGTTGCAGGCATTGTTGGGATTCAGATTGATGCCTATGGAAACACCGCCCGCCCGGCGAGAAACCACCGGATACACGTACGTGAGTCCCGCGAGATCGCGGCTGTGGTCGCCGCTATGCAATAGTTTAGAGGTCCGCCGCAATGTTACAATTCCCGAATGTTAATTACCCGCAGGCTGGAGTTCGACGCTGGCCACCGTATCCCTTCCCACCACAGCAAATGCCGGCATCTGCACGGCCATCGCTACGCCATCGAAGTCACCTTGTCCGGCAGCATTATCACTGAGGCGGGCGCAGCCGAGCAAGGAATGGTAATGGATTATTCCGAAGTAAAGCGTATCGCCAATGTTGCCCTCGTGGATTTATGGGATCACGCATTTCTGGTTTATTGCCAAGACCTGGACGTTTTACAATTTCTCCAATCGCTAGACGACCATAAAACGGTAGTGCTCGACACCCCGCCTACTGCCGAAAATCTCGCGCTTACCGCATTTCGCATTCTCGATGCGGCGTACAGGGATACTTATGGCAATCAGCTAAGGCTTGAGCAGGTGCGCCTGTTTGAAACGCCTAATTGCTGGGCGGACGCGGTGCGGGACAAATTTTGACCTCTTCATCTTGAACTTCGACCGTGACGTCATGGGGCGGTTCCGCTAGCTGCCAGCCTGAAGCAAGGCGACTGCGTCTTGTGTCCAAATGTTTCTGCATCTGCCTCCCACTTCAAAATGCCGAGATAATTTCGTTGTTTTACGCAATTTTTTGTTAACATGAAAGAAGTTCAATCCATATCTGCTTACTCATGTTAAATCAACCCGTTCCCTATTTTGAGCTTCCCTCAACTGGCAACAAGGTTTTTCATCTATCCGCAGCCTCAGGAAAAAATCTGGTGATTTATTTTTATCCCAAAGACAACACTCCGGGGTGTACAACAGAGGGTCAGGAGTTTCGGGACGCTTATGGTGATTTTTCAGCACTCGATTGCGATATCGTCGGTATCTCACGCGACAGTATCAAATCACATGAGGGATTCAAAATGAAGATGGACTTCCCTTTCGAACTGTTGAGCGATGCAGACGAAGCCGTGTGCAAACTGTTCGATGTCATCAAGATGAAAAACATGTACGGCAAACAGGTCCGGGGGATAGAACGTAGCACTTTCGTGCTGGACTGTCAGCAAGTATTGCGAAAGGAATGGCGAGGAGTGAAGGTGGGGGGCCATGTCCAGGAAGTGCTGAAATTCGTTAAGACCCTGCCGAGGGAGAGACATGAGTCCTAGAAAAACTGCCTCCTCTCCGACTTCTTCCATTACCCCTGTTACCCGTTTGCGTGCCAATCCCAAACTTTTCGTGCTCGACAGCAATGTGCTGATGCACGATCCCACCAGTCTTTTCCGCTTTCAGGAGCATGACATCTACATCACCATGGTGACCCTGGAGGAGCTCGACAATAACAAGAAAGGGATGTCGGAAGTGGCGCGGAATGCGAGACAAACCAGTCGTTTTTTGGATGAGATCGTAAACAGTGCAATTACTGACATTGACGACGGCATACCGCTGCAACCGCATGGCCCCCAGAGCGCCTCAGGGAGGCTATTTCTCCAGACTCAGGCCATCAGTAGCGTTCTCCCCATGCGCCTTGCAAGCGGTAGCGCTGACAACCAGATTATTGGCGTCGTTAAGTTTTTGCATGAAACCCATCCGAACCGCACGGTCGTCCTGGTTTCCAAGGACATCAACATGCGCATTAAATCACGCGCATTGGGATTGGCGGCGGAAGATTATTTCAATGACAAAGTCCTTGAAGACACAGATCTCCTGTTCTCCGGAATACAAGAGCTGCCTGTCGATTTCTGGGATAAGCACGGCAAGGACATGGAATCGTGGCAGCAGGGCGGACAGACGTTTTATCGCGTCAACGGACCCCTATGCGCGCATCTCATGGTCAACCAGTTCGTTTACCTTGAGCATGACAAGCCGTTCTACGCTCTGGTCAGGGAACGTAATGGCGGAACGGCAGTTCTGCAAACGCTAAGGGACTACACTCATAATAAAAATAACGTGTGGGGAATCACGGCGCGTAACCGGGAGCAGAATTTCGCGCTCAACTTGCTGATGAATCCGGAGATCGATTTCGTCACCTTGCTGGGACAAGCTGGTACAGGCAAGACGTTACTCACCCTGGCCGCCGGGCTGATGCAGACACTGGAGCACAAGATTTATTCCGAAATAATCATGACTCGCGTCACCGTACCGGTAGGAGAAGATATTGGTTTTTTACCCGGCACTGAAGAAGAAAAGATGACACCATGGATGGGCGCGCTAGAGGACAACCTTGACGTGCTCAACAAGACCGATAGCAGTGCTGGCGAATGGGGGCGTGCGGCTACGCTCGATCTGATTCGCTCGCGCATCAAGATAAAATCGCTCAATTTCATGCGCGGACGAACGTTCATCAACAAGTTCCTCATTATTGACGAGGCTCAGAACCTGACTCCAAAGCAAATGAAAACGCTCATCACCCGGGCCGGACCAGCCACGAAAGTTCTCTGCCTGGGCAATATTGCGCAGATCGATACGCCGTATTTGTCGGAAGGCAGCTCGGGGTTGACTTACGTCGTAGACCGGTTCAAAGGGTGGAACCACAGCGGCCACGTGACGTTGCAGCGCGGTGAGCGCTCGCGACTGGCGGACTATGCAGCCGACGTGTTATAGCCGGAACCGAATCTGAATCCGGTACTGGTAACAGACAATATCCCCGGCTAGTAATGTCCGGCCTTGGCGTAGCTCTCGAATCG
>Ga0111538_10014041_pt1 | contig 10562 bp, 15 predicted proteins | sample SoiMethybrSBSTD1_FD_79669 | JGI IMG/M metagenome (GOLD analysis project Ga0111538, IMG submission 79669) | Bulk soil microbial communities from a Populus tree surrounding site in Tennessee, USA - Soil MetaG P. TD hybrid SBSTD1 (version 2)... | ecosystem: Environmental > Terrestrial > Soil >... | reverse complement strand
GAACCAGGAATACCTCCCCCCGAGCCAGGAGTTCCGCATCACGGGCCGCCAGCCCGCGGTCCTCAAGGTCAAGGACCGGTCGGAGATCCGGGGGAAGTTCGAGCTGCGGCTGTCGGCCACGGCGGACAACATCAACCGCCAGCAGGCCCGGGATAACGCCACGGTCATCATGCAAGGGATGGCGAACCCCTTGGCGATGCAGATGGGTTTGGTGGCCCAGAAGGGCTTCCGGCAGGCGTACGAGGACTGGCTGAAGGCGTACGGGAAGGACCCGAGTTTCTACCTGGAGGACAAGGCCCCGATCCGGTCCCCGCAGGAGGAGTTGATGGCCTTCAACGTGGGCCAGTACATCAAACCCGTGATGGGCGAGGATGTCCAGGCGCATTTGATGGAGCACCAGGCCACGTTGCAGCTCCCCTACATCCGCCCCGAGGTCAAGGCGCTCATTCGGCAGCATATCCAGGAGACCATCCAGTTGGGACAGATGATGCAGATGGCGCAGCAGATGGCCGCCGGGGGCCCGAAGGAGTTGGGCATGGGGGCGGGCACGGTGGGTCCGCAGGCCCAGAACGCCCAGATCGGCCGGCAGCCCCAGACCCCCGGGGAGCCGAGTAAGACGACGCAAGCCGCGGGGATGCCGTCGTGAACGCCGAACTGTCCCGGTGGTTGACCCTTCAGAACCTGATGCGGGAGCTGCAACAGGCCCCGGGATGGGAGGCGTTTGTGGCCGCCCTGCGGGACCGCCGTGGTGAAGCCCTGGACGATGTCCACAAGACCCTCGACCCCCGCATGGCTGGCTTCGTGGACGGCCTGGACTGGGTCCTCGCCTACCCCCAAACCCTGATCGACCAGGTCACCCTCTACCGCGAGTCGGTCTGACACTTCCTGTCACTCTTGACAATTCCTGTCACCTGTGCTCTAATTCCCACATACCCGGTCGGGTACACTTTGTGCTTGACCGTAGCCGGAAAGGACGCCGCCTTTGGCCAAAGATCCCGTTGATCGCATGCTAGACCTCGCCGAGCAGGGGAAGCTCGGTGGAACACTCAAGGGTTCTCGCCCTGAGGGGAACCCGGTCCCGCGACCGTTTGGTTCCTCACTGGCCACACAGGGCGCCCAGACTCCCCCCCCACCCAAGTCCCACAAGCCCTCCGGTGTCAGCCTGTCCCCCAAGGGTGACCTCGGGGATGCCCGGCAGCGGGAGGTCAAGGCGGCGTTCCCCCGGCAGATCAAGCGGAGCGGGGGGTCGATGTCCAACCCCCTGAGCTACCGCAAGCCCTCCGTGATGAACGACTACGGCGACCGTGGAGCCGCGCTCTAATGGCCGCCAAGGGCAAGACCGGCCCGTTCCCCAAGTCCCCCAAGGACATTATTGATTTCAAGGAAGCCCAGATTGCTGGGCAGAAGACGTTCAAAGGGGCCAGCCGACCGGCCAAGGGCTTCGGCGAGTACTCGGTCCGTATGACCAACGAAGGCGACAAGGGCCCGTACGGGCGCCGCGGCGTGTCGGAGATGGGCGGCAAGCACGAAGGTAACAACGTCCAGAACGTCAACGACGGCACGATGAGCGTGCCGAAGAAATCCCGAGACCACATGAGCGAGACCTTGCCGTTTACCAAGGTCCCCCGCGGTCTCTACCACCCCGTGCGCGGCGAAGGCCCGGCGGGCAATTCCAACCAGTAAGGAGCCCAACGTGGCTGAGGAAACTCAGGCGTCACCTCAGGAGGCCCCGCCAGCCCCTGAAGCCACCCCCGAAGCAAGCGCGGCCGCGGCACCCGTTAGTGCCGAGTCAGGGAAAGCTGACCGCCCTGTAGAGAACTGGGTCGGCGAGTTCAGCAGGAAACTCACCAAGCAGCAGCAGCAGATGGACCAGATGCTGGCCGTCCTGGCCGCGCAGCAGCAGGCGCGGCAGGCCCCGCAGCAGGCTCCCAAGGAACTCAGCAATGACGACCTGTGGAGCATGGCCCAGCAAGGTGACCGGACGGCGTTCGAGGAGTACCAGCGCCGTCAGGCCCGCGAAGAGCTGCGCCGTGAGTTGACCATCCGGGACCAGGTCCAGACCACACAGGCCCAGGTCCAGGCGCTGATGCAGAAGTACCCCATGTTCCAGGACGGCGCCCACGCCCTGACCCAGACCGCTCTCCAGGCCCGACAGCTCCTTATCCGTGCCGGCCAGCCCGACACGCAGGACACTCTTCTGCGCGCGATGCTGACGGCCGTGGCGGAGCGCCCGGACCTGGTGTCCGAGCACTACGGGCAGGCCACGCGGGCCGCCGAGCAGCAACGTCGAAGCGCCACGCAGATCTCGGCCGCCGGCCAAACGGGGGCAAGTCATCGCCGCCAGGCCCCGGCTGCCAGCACCAAACCCTCCGAGGCCCAGATCGCCCAGGCCAAGCGCATGGGCAACAAGGACCCCGAGGGGGTCATGAAGCGTTTCTACGAGCGGCAGGCCGAGGGCAAGTCCTCGGTGTCCCCGATGCTCAAGGCGGTTCTTGAGTCTGAGGAGGGCGCCTGATGGCAAGCGACCGGGACCGCCGCGAAGAACTCGCCCAACCCAAGCCCGGACCCCAGGTCCTGGGCACGATTGCTTCAGACAACCCGCTTGTGGCCGCTGGGCCGCAAGGCACGGTCACCGAGTGGACCTCGCCCGACGGGACCAAGATCACGTTGACCGAGCCGCCGCCCCCGTGGGAAGTCGCCGATCATGGCTACGCCCCCTCGGATGCGCGACGGTTCGTCGAGACCCCGCCTAACTGGAAGCTCCGCTGGGTCAACCCCCGGCTGCTAGACAGCGAAGGCTGGCGTGATTGGCAGGCCCTGTCGGCGTCGGACCCCAGAGTGACCGTCAAGGTTCCCACCATGGTGTCACCCGAGAACTACGTTCGCCGCGGGGGCCCAGGGGGGGACATCCTCTGCTGGATGTGGCAGGGGTGGTATGAGTCCAAGATCCGCCTGCACTCACAACGGACGGCCGAGCAGTCTGGCAAGGTCGTTGAGCAGCACGAGCAGTTGAAGGAAGAGTCACAGCGCGGGACGTTTGGTCCCCATGTGCGGATTGAGGGCGTCAAGCACCCTACGCATACCATGGCCGAAGGCCGCAGCCTCAGGCAAGATCCCTAACCCGAGCGTCTACACCCTCTAAGGAGTTCTCCCCTTGCCGTATTTTCAGCCTGCCACCAACAACATCTTCGGGCTCGCGCCAGCTCAGGGCTACCCGGGATCACAGCAGACGAACGTCTACGCTGTGTCGTCTTCGGAGGGGACTGCAATCCTCCCGGGCGACTGCATCGTACGCACGTCGCTGGGTACCGTGCGTGCCGCGGTCTCCGCGGACTCGGCCCACATGATGGGCGCGGCGGCGCAGGCCCTGTCCACGGCGTCGTTCGCCCAGGGCACCCTGAACCTCCTCGTCTACGATGACCCGATCCAGCATTTCTCCATCACCAACACGTCCTCGGCCAACCTGACGATGGCGGCGATTGGTAAGGACATCGGCATCGTCACCACGGCCACGGGCACGGGCATTCCCAGTACCCTTGTGAGCCGTTCTAAGCACGCACTGAGCGCCACGGTGACCGGTTCTTCGGGGCCCGGTATCGTTCGGCTCGTGGCCCTTCACCCCATCGAAACCTATTCGTCTAACCCGACTGGCACCCTGAAGTGGATCGTGAAGCCTGCCCCGGCTACCGATTTCGCCAGCAACCTGACCACGTAAGGGAACCTAGACACCAATGGCACTAAGATCAACGCTCCCCAGTCTGTACCTGTCCCGGCTGGCTAACCTCGAAGATGTCCTCTTCGACGAGATGCCAATCGAGGCGGGCGTGTTCCAGCGGATCCTCAAGGTCCGCGATATGGGCAACAAGCCGTTTGTGCAGACCACCACGGTGGCCAGCTTCGGCGTGGTGCCGATCAAGGCAGAAGGCGCGCCAGTGACGTATGAAGATCTGGCGGCCGGTTTCGATGCACGGTTCCAGGCTGACACGCTGGAGCTGGCGTTTAGGGCCTCCAAGGAAGCCCTGGACGACGAGCAGGAGGAAGTGGTCAGCGACGCGGCCCGCGCCCTCGGGTCGAGCATGAACTTCACGTACGACGTGGATCATGCCAACATCTTCAACAACGGCTTTACCAGCACCGCGGGTGCGCCCGACGGTGTGGCCCTGTTCTCGACCGCCCACCCGCTCATCGGTGGCGGCACGGGGGCGAACCGCCCGGCGACGGACGGCGACCTCTCGGTGGCCCAGCTTCGGGTAGCCCTCAACGACATCGCCAACACGCGCGATGACGCGGGCAAGCTCCAGCACTGGCGGCCCAAGATCCTCTTCGTGTCGTACAACCAGAAGTGGCTCGCGATGGAACTTCTGGGTTCGGCCCTCAGGGCCGACACGGCTGACAACGCCATCAACGCCTTCAAGGACGATGGCCTGACGGTCGTGGCAACGCCGTATCTGACAGACACCAACGCGTTCTTCCTTCTGGCCGAGCCCAGCAAGCACAACGTCCGCACCTACTGGCGCGAGCGTCCGAACGTCCTGCACGACTGGGACTTCGAGACATCGAGCATGAAGGTGAAGATCCGTGCGCGCTGGAAGCGCGGTTGGTCGGACTGGCGCGGCGTGTACGGAACCAGCGGCGCGTCGTAAGACGTTCCCGAAGTCGCCCTAGGGGATGCGTCCCCGGCGCCGGTTCTTCGGCTCGTTCTCCGGTTAAAAGTAACGGGCAACCCAATTCCCGTGTTCCCCACGAGGGGACGGAAGGATAGACAATGCCGATTCCTATGGTCGTCAGCTCCAGCGATAACTTCGTTGGGGGCATGAAGTACAGCCGGTTTGGTGGTCCGGTGTTCTCGGGGACCGTCAACGACAGTGTGTCCGGTGGGCCCCTCCCGGCTCCCGGTGCGGTGGCCCTGATTCAGCGCGCGGCCCCGCTGGCCACCCAGGTCATCACGTCGAGCAATGATGTCAGCGGCGGGTCGTATGTCTACATCGCTCAGGGCACCGTCCAGGTGGCGGCGTCTTCGGGTACCGTCGCGGCCGCTCCGCCGTACACCGGCATGGGCGCGGCGCTGTACTACGACATGACGCGCAAGAAGCTTTGTATCTTCTCGACGGCGACGAACGACTGGCTGACCGTCACGCTGTCTAGCAGCTAACCCCTCACCAGAGAAAGGCATATCTCCCATGCCGTTCGACGTTACCCCCGCGTGTAAGAACGTTCAGATCCTTGACCGGGATGCCGGCAAGGTGGTGGTCACCCCCCGGGTCAAGAAGGTGGCCATCGTCGGGTTCGCGAGCAATACGCTGCACCTGGTGCCCTGGCAGGACCCGGAGTTTGAAATCTGGGGCATGAACCAGGGGTACATGCACTTCCACCGGCAGGCCGACCGGTGGTTCGAGATGCACTCGCCGGAGTTCACCGCGGATGTCCGGGACCCGGAGTACATCCCGTTCCTCCAGAAGTGCCCGATCCCGATTTACATGATCGAGAAGTACCTGGAGTACCCCAGCAGCATCCGGTTCCCGATTGAGGACGCCATCGCGTTCGCGGGCCGGGATTACTTCCAGTCCTCGGTGGCGTTCATGCTGGCCATCGCGGGGATGGAGAAGTTCAAGGAGGTCCACCTGTACGGGATCAACCTGGCGATTGGGTCGGAGTACTTCTACGAGAAGCCCAATTGCGAGTGGTGGCTGGGGAAGCTGGAGGCCATGGGGACCAAGATCTTCGTCCCCCACGCCTCGGCGCTGCTCAAGCAGTACCGGCGGTATGGGTACTTCGTGGACCGCGAGCCGAACCAGATGACCAAGATCCTCCTCCAGGGCCGGGTCAACGAGTATAAGCAGCGCGCGGAGAAGTTGCAGAACGACCTCCACGTGGTCATCGGAGCGATGAAGGAAGACGAGGCGCTGTTGCAGATCGCCGAGGGCCAGGACCACGGGGCCGATGTCGTCATGGTTCCCTCGCCCCCGCCGCCGCCCCAGCCCGCGCCCCAGCAAGCCCAGCAGCCCGCCTGATGGATCTCACTAACTGGTGGGTCAAGACGCACCAGGAGACCTCCAGCGCGGAACAGATGTGGGACTCGTGGCAAGCGCCCCACCGGGATCAACTGGTGGTGGCGCTCCACTGTATCCCGGACCTGGACAGTGTGTACGAGGTGGGGTGCGGGGCCGGCCCCAACCTCCGCCGTTTGAAGGACGACTACTGCCACCCCATGACCCTGGGCGGCTCAGAACCCTGCGAGGGCCTGGCCGCCTGGGCGTCCGAACACCTGGGAGTCACCATTGACCGCTTGGCGCTGCCCGATGTGCCTGACGGAACATCCTGGGACGCCGTTCTGTCGTGTTACGCCCTGGCCTACTGCGACCCCGAAGCCGCCATTCAGTCGTTGACGAATTTCAAGAAACTCGGGGCCCGGTACTTGATCCTCATGGAACCCAACGCCTACGTGCACCCGTATGAGAAAGCGGGGCTGTACTCCCGCGGCGGGGCCCTGCCCGAGTGGGCCCACGACTACCCGAACTTGCTGCGTGAAACCGGCTGGGGCCTCTTGTGGCGCTGGCCCTTCATGCCCCCCACCGACGGACTCAACACCATCCTGATCGCTGAACAGGAGTCTGCCTGATGCCTTCCGCGTTCCTTGCCATCCCCCTGCCAGATGCCACCGTGTCATCCGGGGGCACCATGACCAGCCCCACGTGGGATGTCTCGGACGCCTACACGGTGGGGGTCAAGGTCACCACAGCCTCGACGGCCCCGGGCCTCACCGCCGTGGCCACGCTCAACTCCTCGGACACCACGTTCACCCAGGTGGCGTACTGGCAGTCCACCGCCCAGACCCTGGTCCAGACCTCGTCCGGCCAAATCACGATGTTCGAGGTCGGGCCGCTGTTCCGCCTGGCGTTTCAGACCTCGGCCGCCTCGACGGGCGGGATCATCGTGCGCGGCACCAAGTACGTCCAGGTCTAGCGTGTGCGCTTGCCGCGGCGGGTGTCCCTCGGCGGCGGCTATCGCGTCGAAGTCATCCTCGTCCCCCAGAGCTGGTTCCAGCAGAACGTGGATCTGGAGGACGGGGAGCAGTTGGATGGGTTTTTTGAAAACCTCCTGGGCCGCACGCAAGGCCCGGCGGGCCGTATCTACATCCACAAGAAACTCCCCCACGCCCAAAAGTGGGCCACCTACTGGCACGAAGTCATGCACGCGGTGCACGACATCGCCGCCTGGGACGCCCACCGTATCTTGACCTAACTCGCTCGCCCTGGGGCGCCCTGCGGGGGAGATCCGTAGGACTCCCTGGGACGGCACCCTCGGGAGGGCCCTTCCGAGGGAACGCTTCCCGACCATGCACTACCTGAAGGAACTCTGGCATGCCCTCGTTGGCACTGTGGGCGATGTTCTTGACCACGTCGGCCTGGGTTGTCTCAACCAGTACGACTGGCGGGGGCGGCCTCTACGGCGCCAAACAGTTGACGAGTGTCGGGTTGTTCCCAGCGACCATCGACACCCCGAGGCTGTAGTGAAAGGCCCCTACCTGACGCACTGTACCGTGTGTGTCTTTGACGACTTCCCCGAGGTGCGCCGCTGATGGCTTTGTATGTGTGCAACATGCCGAACATCACTACCACGGCGGGCGGGACCACCACCACCACGCTGAAGAACTTCGACGACGCCTACGGGTTGATGATCACCTGCCCGTCGGGCATGGCGTCCACGGGGATTGCCATTCATGTGGAACAGACCTCGACGGGGACGAATTTTTTCATCCTCCAGTCCGGTGGTGTGGATGTGCAGATGGTGACCGGCCGGGCCACGGTGATTTGCCCCGTGCCGTTCAAGCAGATGCGGCTGGTGTGTACAGCCGCTGAGGCTGGCGCCACCGCGTTCGGCGTCACCAAGCAGGTCATGACGTAATGGCCACAGCGCAGGTACCGCCAGCAGTAGGCACGTCCGGGCAGCTCATCGATGTCCTGACCATCAACGCGGGGAGCACGATCTACCGCGAGGTGGTGGCCATCGGGGGGTTCACCTCGTCCGGGATCGCCGTGGTCACCACGTCCGGGGGGTTGACGGTCAACGTCACCTCCGGGGTGGTCACGCTCTCGTCGGCTACCAGTCTGTCGTCGGGGATTGTGACGCTGTCGTCGGTCCCGACCGTCACGGCCACCGCGGCCACGAACCCCTGGTCCTCGGCCCCGTCATTCAACATCCCCTTCGTCTCCGCGTCGTCAGGGCTGGTCCAGATCTCTGGATCCATCACCTCGACGGCTGCGACCAACCCGTGGTCCTCCGCTCCCGGGTTCAACATCCCGATGGTGTCCGCGTCTTCGGGACTGGTGCAGATCTCCGGGACCCCCACGGTCACCATCGTGGGCACCTCGGGGGCCATCGCGCCGGCCACGTCCAGCGGGGGCCTGGGGGTGACCATCCTGGCCGGGTCGGCTGCCGGCTCCACGGCCATCAACGTGGTGGGGACTTCGGGGGCCACGGCCCCCGTGACCTCGTCGGGTGGCCTGTCGGTCACCATCGTGGGTGGCGCGGCTGCCGGCTCCACCGCCGTCAACCTCGTCACCTCCTCGGGGGCGTTCTACCCGGCGACCAGCTCGGGCGGGCTTGGCGTCACGATCCTGGCAGGCTCCGGGTCCGGCAGCACCGCGGTCAATCTGATCCTGACCACCACCGGGGGCTTCGCGTACGGGTCCACCGGCGGCGGGCTGCTGGTCGAGCTGACCAACGTGGACGCCCTGGCGTTGACCTCGGGGACCATCACGCTGTCGTCCGACATCGGCGTGTCCTCGGGTCTGATCAGCCTCTCCTCGGGGACGTTCAACTACGTCACCATGTCCAGCACCCCGCTGGTCAACCTGGTGGGGACCTCGTCGGGTGTGGCCCCGGTGACCAGCTCCGGAGGCTTGGGGGTCACCATCCTCGGCGGAGCCGCATCCGGGTCCACCGCGGTCAACATCGTCGGGACCACATCCGGGGGGTTCATCTACGGCTCCACGGGGGGTGGGTTGCTGGTCGAGGTTTCCAACCCCGACACCTTTGCCATCACGTCAGGTACGCTGACCCTGTCCTCCGACGTGGCCGTGTCGTCTGGGTTGGTGAACCTCTCCTCGGGCGCGGTCAACTACGTGGCCCTGTCCTCGGCCTCCTCGTTCAACCTCCCGGTCGTCAACGCCTCGTCGGGGAAGATCCAACTCTCCTCGGCCATCGCGCTCTCCTCCGGGATCGTGACCCTGTCGAGCGTGCCGACGGTGACGGCAACGGCGGCGACCAATCCCTGGTCCTCCGCCCCTTCGTTCAACGTCCCCGTAGTCTCAGCCTCCTCGGGTGAAGTCCAGGTCGTCCCGGGCTCCACCCAGGGCTACACCGTCTTCTCCTACGTCACCTCCTCCAGCAACAACTCCAACAGCGTGGTCTCCGGCAACATGGGGTTCCACGGCTACGCGATCTTCAACACCACTGGGGCCCAGCGCCATATCCACCTCTACAACACCTCCTCGGCCCCCACGGTGGGCTCCACGGCCAACTTCCTGATGACCCTGTCCATCCCCGGGTCCACGGCCGGGGGCGCGGGCGCCAACATGGTCTCCATCCACCCCCTGTCCTACTCCACCCGTGGCCTGGGTTTCACCATCACCGACTCCCCGCTCACGACCTCCACGGGCACCATCGGTCAGAACGACCTCGCCGTCAACCTCTTCTACGTGACATAAGGAGCCACAGTGGCCTGGACCCAGCTCGCCAACACGCAGCTCAATCTCTCGACCTTCTGGTCCACGGGGAACGTGTTCAGTTCCGTCAGCCTCCCCATCACCCAGGCCGGGAATAACCTCCGCTCCGCCACCATCGACGGCTGGGTATCGGGGGATTATGACACCGTCCGGGGCCGCTTCACCTTCCCCTGCGGCGGCGGTCACCTTGACTGGTGGGGCAACCAGGTGCTGGCCTACATCCCCACGTCGTCCTGGAAACTCCTCCGCACCGCCTCCTCGGCCTACGTGGCCACCGGCAGCACCCAGTCCGGGCCGCGCAACCTCGACGGCTCCCCCTCCAGCAAGCACACCTACGACACCGTGTGCTATATGCAGTCCCTGGATAAGTTCTACTGCGGCTCAGGGATCTACTGGTGGGACGGCGGCTCGTCGCCCCAGGTAGCGTTCTGGTGGGACCCGGTCACGGAGCAGTACACGGAGAAGGCCACGCGCCCGGGCGGGTACGGCTCCAGCGTGGTGTGGGACTCCTCCACGGGGTTGATGTACCTCAGGACCTCGGCGGGGTTTTACTCCTACAACCCCCTGGTGGAACTCTCAGCCCCCAACGCCTCCGCCTACACCCTCCTCTTCTCCCAAACCGCCAACAACGTCGCCGGTTCGACAATGACGATTGACCCGATCAACCGCCGGATCTATCGCGTCGAGCAGCGGACGGCCAGCAACCCCTCCGGCGGGTTGAAGATGATCGACCTCAACAACCTCCAGGCCAAGGAAAAGACCCTGGCCACCGCGGGGGACGTGGAGATCGAGACCGGGGCCGGCACCGGGGGTATCATCTCGGGTTACTCCCCT
>Ga0111538_10014039_pt1 | contig 10563 bp, 8 predicted proteins | sample SoiMethybrSBSTD1_FD_79669 | JGI IMG/M metagenome (GOLD analysis project Ga0111538, IMG submission 79669) | Bulk soil microbial communities from a Populus tree surrounding site in Tennessee, USA - Soil MetaG P. TD hybrid SBSTD1 (version 2)... | ecosystem: Environmental > Terrestrial > Soil > Tree... | reverse complement strand
TCACCGAAGAGATGTTCTGGGTGCTGTGGAACATTCCGCCTACGGCGACGGAAGTGCGTGCGGCGGTTCCCGTTGGCGCGACGCTGCCGGACGGCAGCCGCCAGGTCGCCGGCGGACGCGGCATCGTCGGATATCGGCCGCCGTGCGCCCCCGCCGGCGTCGGTCCGCTGCATTATCAATTCAAGCTGTATGCGCTCGACCAGATGCTGACGCTTCCTCCCGACGCGACGCGCGCCGACGTGATGAAAGCGATTGACGGCCACATCGTGGGCACCAGCACGTACTACGCGTTCCTCGAACGCCAATAATCGTCAATCGAACTCAATAGAACAATGGTGATTGTGTCGATCTTCAACAATCAGAAATCACCCATTCAACATTGCTCTATTTGTCCTCCGCCCGGGCGCCGGCAAGAATGCCGCGAATCACGTGGTGATTCCCTTCGTGACAGGCGAACTCGTGCAGAGACTCCTCGCTCGACCTGAGGCGTATCAGCGCGGTCCACGGCCGTGTCCACGTCGCGGGATCGTCCACCGTGATCTCGTAGTCGAGTGTGGCCGGGCCCGTCCGCGTGAATCGCTCGACCAGATGCAGCCCGTCGGCCGATCCCATGAAGTAGCTCCTGGGAGAAAAGTTCGTCGTCTCGACGACCAGCGTGTTGCCCTCCCACCGGCCGCGCGAGTCTCCGTTCCATTGGCGCAGTCCCGCGGCGAGATGCGGACGCGCGGCGAGCGGGATGATACGGGCCTCGTGATTGACCTCGCTGAGCAGCACCACGTACCCGGGACTCTGCACGATTTCCTGGTGGCTCGTGTAGTTGATGTTGCCTGCAATCTTGGGGACGCCCCAGCTGATGCAGCGCAGCGCGTTGCTCAGATCCTCGGGCCCGTTCGGAACGCGGCGAGGTGACTGAGGAGCCGCAGACGAGGCCGCGCCGAATTGCCACGGCTGCGTCAGGTTCGACGCCAGCCCCTCACTCTGCCGGCGTCGTCCCTCCGGTGTCACGGGCGGCAGCCGTCCATCCGGCGGGTCGGTGATGAGCGACGTCCTGTTGTCGAAATCGCGGGGCACCATATTGAGCACGCTGCCCGTAGCGTTCGGGTTGTGCACGGCATCGGCGTCGGCCCACAGCGCCAGGAACAGGTTGTCGCCAGGGATGAAGTCGCTTTCCCGATTGCTGAAAAGCCGTTCGGCGCGTTGCTTCAATTGATCGACTTCCGCATCCGTGAGGAACTTCCGATCGCCGAGCGCTTTCGGCCGTTCGAGCGGCGTGATGCTCGTGTCCAGCCAGACGCCCTGCAAATCCGGCTGGCCATCCGGAGTGCGCGGCGGAGTCCACTGTGCCGCGGCCGAGGCTGGCAGCAGGATCGCAATCATCACTGCAACCAAGGGGGCGATCGGCCGCCGTCCTCTTCCGTGCCGAGGGAGAACTCCCGATGGATGGTGGATGGTGGATAGTGGATGGAAGATCACAATTGATTACCTGCGATAGTGTGACATCTTCTCCAGTACCGCACACACCGCCGCCGTGTCCTCCTGGCTGCGCCGCTTGACCGCTTCGGCGTAGATCGGCGCCGTGGTCGAAAACAACGGCGTCGTGCAGCCGGCCTGGCGGGCGAACTCGGCGATGATCGCCATGTCCTTCTGCCACGTTCCCAGCGTCATCGTCGCCTTGCGGTAATCGCCCGTCACCATCATCGGACCTCGCAGCTGGAGCACACGCGAACCGCCCGCGCCCGCGCTCACCAGCTCGAGAACCCTGCCGGGATCGAGGCCGGCCTTCATGGCGAGCACGAGCGCCTCGGCAGCGGCGACGTTGTGGATGGCGACGAGGAGGTTGGCCACGAATTTCACTTTCGAGCCGGCCCCGAACGGACCCACGTAGTAGTGTGCGCGGGTAAACGCGTCGAGCACGCTCGCTACCCGGCGGTACGTCTCGCGCGTACCGCTGGCGTAGACGACGATGTCCTTGTCGCGCGCCTGCGCGCCGGTGCCGCTGATGGGGCAGTCCAGAAGGTGGATTCCGCGCGCCCGCAGCTTCGCGCGCGCCCGCTGCTTCGCGTCGATCGGCAGCGTGCTCGTCTCGACGACGATCTGGTGCCGGCCGGCGGCCTGCACGAGTGCGCCAACCGTTTCGGTAAGCGCGTCCGCCGAAGGAAGCGACGTGATCACGATGCGTGAGGAGCGGCCGACATCGGCGCCGGTCCGTGCCGCGACACCTCCGGCCGCGCGCAACTCGCGAAGGCGAGCGGCGCGCACGTCGTATCCCAGCACGCGATGGCCGGCCTTGATCACGTGAGTGGCAATGGCCGAACCCATGATGCCCAGGCCTATGATGCCGATGGGGGCTGGGAGGGGAATTTTGGATTTCATGATTTTTGATTCTTGAATCGTTGTTGATTGTTGATTGCGGATTGATGATTTATTGAATGAATCACAATCACCAATAAATCACCGATCGACAATCTCCGATCAACAAGGAATCAACAATCAAAGATCATTGAATCAACAATGGTTGATTGTCGATTATCGCGCCGGCGGCGCACCGCAGTTTCGAGTGCAAGGCGGCGGCGTGACGTACTTGTCCTTGATCGTCCGCCGATACTCCGGATACAGCGTCTCTGGACGGCCCAGGACGACGTCACGCGGCAGGCCAAACATCTTCGTCAGCTCGTCGACGAAGGGATTCTTCTCCGGCAGGAAGTGTGGAACGCTCTCGCCGGCCGGGCGTCCCTCGTACGTGGAGACGCATGGCGGGCCGATCGGAGAGAGTGGAGTGGCCGAGAGCTGGAAGCTCTTCGAGATGATGTGCGGCTCGGCGAGATAGATCGGATCCTCGACGACGGTCAACACCGTCAGGACGTCTCCGTGCCTGTAGAAACGTGACGTCATCGTTGCCTGATCGCTGCTCGGCGGTCCGTTCTTCCGCAGGAAGCCGGCCTTCATGTGCGTCGTGCGCGCCACGAGCGTATTGCCTTCCCACGTGCCGGTGGTGAAGCCGCCCCGCGTGTGCTCGGCGTACTTCGAGGGCGCCGGACGGCCGTCCATCCAGATCGTCATCGGCGCCCGATCTTCCCAGGCGCCGATCGTGAAAGAGATCGCCGTTCCCTTGACCGGGTCGTCGTCGCTCCAGATCCGGAGACCGAACGGCCCCTGCACGAAGTAGAACTGCGGCCACCCCTCGCACTGCCGCTCGATCATCGCCAGTTGCGACTCGTTGTAGGTGAGCGCGCGCGTGCGCCCCTCGTCGTTGAGCGGCAAGCCGATGTAATCGACCGGATACGAATCACGCGAGATGTCCTCGGTGTTGCGCGCCGCCCACGAGCCCACCAGGTCCACCTGGGCGAACGAGCGTGCGGGTGAAAGCACACAGACCAGCAGCACGAGCACGGCAATGGCCGCGCGCCTGAACGTCACCACCTGGACGAACATGGTGTGGGATCCCATTGGGAACCGTCCGCTTCCTTCTTGAAGTGCGAGCTGACGATGAACGGTTGCAGGAGGTAACGCGAGTCGTCCACGATGGAGGTGACGACGAGCAGTTGACCACCGGCTGAAGGAGAGATATCGAAATACTCGGTGAGGTTCGCGTCGGCGCTGTAAGGCACCCCGTTCTTGCGCAGGTATCCCGCGCGCATGTTCTTTGTGATCACGGTCAGCGATCCGGTGGCGGGCAGTCCTCCGCGTCCGCCGGACCGCTCCCATTGCGCGGTCGAGTCACCCTGCCACGAGGGTTGACTCGCGGCCGCAGCGCCAGGCTCGAAGCGGAACAGGCGCATCTGCGTACCGGCGTCGACATCGACGCGCAGCGTGTTGTCGTCCTGCCACGTGATGTGCAGCCGGGCCGGGAGGCGCATGACGGCGGCGGCGCCGTACGACTTGCACTGCTCGCCGGCGGCTTCGTCCTTGGCCGGATCCCACTCGTTGACGACCTGGAGCGCCGCCTTCGTGAGCGGCACACCGCGGTACTCGCCCTTCGGCGGTGTCACCATGCGATAGCGCCAGTCCTCGTTGACGACGGCAACCCAGTAGCCCGTCAGGTCGATTGGCGCCGAGGCGCGCGCCGACGACGGTGCGTTGCCGCCGCGTCCCTGGGCCTGCGCTGGCACAGCCGAAAGCCCGGCGGCCACGATCAGCATCCCGAGCACCAGGCGAACGCTCATCGTTTCCCTCGCGGCAGGGTGCTGTAGATCGCCTCGATGAAGCCATTCGTCGTCCACGCCCCGGAGTCCGATCCGTACCGCCGCGTGTATCCGCGCGCCGGTGACGCGGCTTTCACCTGGTCGAGCGTCATGCCGGCATCCTTCAGGTCGCGAACGCGATCGCGAATAACGGTGACCATGTCCCGGTACTCCACGACGTCGAACTGGTCGCACAACCGGCCGTGTCCTGGGATGACGATCGTACCCGCCTCGCGCGAGACGATGGGCACCGACGGAATCGCGAGCTCGACCACCCGGTTGAGCGCCGCGATTTCACCCTCGATCGTTCCGCCTCGGGAAACGTCGATCACCGGGAAGCGCGTCGTATCCAGGATGTCGCCGGCCACGACGACGTCCGAACGGCGGAAGAAGACGACGACGTCGCCATCGCTGTGCGCGGCGGGCTGATGCAGGACCTCTAGGCCTTCCCCGTTGAGGTACATGTACTTGCGCCCCTGGTCGAAGGTTTCGGTGGGCAAGGCGCCCGTCGGGAATGGCGAAGCCTGGCCGCCTGGCGCGGTCATCCGCGACAACACCTTCTCGGCCGAGAGAATCGACGCCACGCCGCCGAGGAAGTTGCCGGGAAGCGAGATCGATCCGGCCGCCGTGAACAGCGTCTGACCCGCCTTCGAGATGGTTTCGTTGCCTCCAACGTGATCCGGATCGGCGCTGGTGTCGATGATGTAGCGAATCGGGCGAGGAGTGAGGTTCTGGATCGACGCGAGCACGTCGGCCGCCGCGGCCGACGACCCGGCGTCCACCACCACCACGCCGTCGTCCCCGATCTGCACGGCGACGTTGCTGCCGCCGCCAGCAATCATGAAGAAGTTGGGGCGCAGTTGGAGTACTTCGAGCCCTCCGCCGGCGGCAGTGCTGGTCTGCCCGCCCTGCGGCAGGCCTCGGGCAGCCACATTCGAGGGCGGACCACCAGCGAGCGCGCAAAGAGCGACCACGATGATCGCCCAACACAAACATCGTCGCATGATCGAAGACACGGCTAGGATAGCCGATCCGCTCCTCTCACTTGTCGAGGCAGCCCGAGAAACGGATCATTGCCGAGAACGCAAAGGGCGGAGACGATAGAGTCCGACGGTGGGTCGTCGACAATTTCTCCGTTACCCCGTTTCTCCTGTTGAACCGTTTACTCCGTCCCCTCCGTTTACGGCTACACTACGACCGTGCGCAGGCGGCGGTTTCTGAAAGAGTCGGCGGTGATTGGGGCCGCGGCCATGGCCACCGGCTTCCAGGGCCCTCCTGCGCTTGGCCTCGCCCGGCAGGCGACCAGCGGCACGAGCAAGCGGCCCATCCGTATCCTGATGGGGGGCTACGGACCCGCAACCACCGGCTTCAGCCTGGCGCTGAAGAAGATCGGCGATCGGCTCGCCGCGCGGTTCGGCGACCAGATCGAGATCAAGTACGTCTACAACATCCTCGATCTGGGTTACCGCGCCGACGACATCATCTGGCTCGTCGAGAGCGGGGTGCTCACCCTCGGATATCAGTCGAGCAGTTATTTCACCGATCGCATCCCGGCGGTGGGTGTGGCCGATCTCCCCTTCCTGTTCTCGGATCAGGCGAAGGCTCGCGCCGCCATGGACAGCGCGCTGGGCTCGGCGCTCACGGCCAGGATCGAAGCGGAAATGGACTTCCGGATCGTCGGCTACTTCGAAAACGGCTTCCGGCATGTCTCCAATCGCGTGCGCCCCATTCATTCGCCGGCTGACATGAAGGGGCTCACCATTCGTGTGCTTCCCAGCAAGATCCAGGAACGAACGTTCCAGCTGCTCGGGGCCGAGCCGAGAATCATGGATCTGACCGAGGCGCTCGCCGCGATCAAGGCCGGGAAACTCGACGCGCAGGAGAATCCGTTCTCCAACACGGTGACATACGGCGTCCATACCTTCCATCGCTTCCATACGGAGACCAACCACTTCTACCTGTCGCGGCCGATCTTCGTCCATCGCCCATCCTTCGACGGATGGCCGAAACCACTGCAGGAGGAGTTGCATGCGGCAGTGCACGAGGCGATCGCGTTTCAGCGCGATCTCCACGTGAAGGAAGAGGATGAGGCCGCGGCAACGATCCGCAAGACGGGAGGCGAGATCGTCGAGTTGAGCGCCGACGAACGCAAGGCCTTCGCCTCCGCCGTCACGCCGATCTACAGCGAAGCGCGCGGGCAGTTCGGTCGGGACTTGTTGAAGCTCGTCGATCTTTGAAATGCAGTACTAGGCCGGCAACGACTTCCCCCTCGTCTCCTCGCCGAACGGAACCAGCAGCAACCCGAACACGAACGCGATGGCCGTGATAGCGACGGGAATCCCGAGGCTGCCGTAGGACTGAATTCCGGAACCCACGAGAAAGACCATCGCCACGCCCACGAAGCGGCCGACCGAGCTGATGAACGCGATCGCGCTGGCACGGCAATCGGTCGTGTACTGCTCGGGCAGCCACAGCGTGTACAGCGCGAAGTTGGCGCCTCCGAGCCCGAGCAGGAAGATGCACGGGTAGAACCACGCCAACGCCCCGTCGCCAAGGTAGAACACGTATCCGAACGCCAGGACGATGCTGACGGCCATGAAGACGAAGTAGAGGGCCATCGCCTTGCGACGCCCGACACGTTCGGCGAGGAAGGGCGCCGCGATGCACCCGATGATCGTGCCGATCGCGAGCACCATCCCGGCGTACGACGCCTGCCGTGCGGCTTCGGCGGCGCTCGCGCCCGCCCTGACCGCGAGCTGCGACGTTGCCGTCGGTACGTAGATCGATCCCGCCCAGAGCCCGATGATCGACGTCAGGAACAGCCCCGACATGACCATCGTCCGGCGCAGGTAGAGGGGCGAGAAGAGCTTGGCGAACGAGTCGCGCATCGCCGGGCGGGCTCGCGCGTTGTCGCCGTACTTCTCCTTCCACTTCGTGGATTCCTTCACGCCGAACTGGATGAACCCGATGAGCAGCGCCGGCACGCCGCCAAAGACGAACATCCAGCGCCATCCAAAGTTGGCGCCGATGAAGTAGTTGGCGACCGAGGCGAAGAAGAACCCGAAGTAGTAGCCCGTATGCATCAGCCCGGCGCCGAGCTTTCGCTGGCTCTCGGACAGTTCTTCGGCGATATACGCGGTCCCCACCGGCTGCTCGCCGCCGATGCCGAGGCCGACGAACACGCGCAGGACGGCGAGCTGCCAGATGTTCGAAACCAGCCCGCACATGAACGTGAAGAGCGAGTAACAGAGGATCGTCAGTATCAGCGCGCGCACGCGGCCGATGCGATCGCTGATCGGTCCCCAGATCATCGACAGTCCCCAGCCGAGGAGGAAGAGCGCCTGCAGGACGCTGCCGTAGTAGCCCACGGTGCCCTGCGACACGGCGATGCCCGATCGGGGCAGCAAGTCGGCCAATGCCGGCGCGAGGACGAGAGCGTAAATCGACGCGTCCATGCCGTCGAGAGCCCAGCCGCCCCATGCGGCCAGGAAGCCCCGTTTCTGGTTGCGCGTGAGCGACGTCGTCGATTCCGTGGCTATCGTGGCGATGCTCGGTGAAGACATGGAGGTTTCAACCCTTGCCCTTTGGCCGTTGACTGCTGCCCTTTGCGCTTTATCTCCATCCCGGGTTGACCTGCGTGCCGAGCAGGAACGCCGGATTGGCCCCCTTGCGCGGGGTGAACTTCTGGGCGCCGCCGCTGTCCACGGCCGCCGTGTAGACGTTGCCTTCCTGATCGACGCTCATCCCGTGCACGCCCCAGAAGGCGCCCGGGAACTCGCCCCACACGCCCCACGAGTACAGGAACTTCCCGTCGAGGCTGTACTTGAGCATCTTCGAGGTGCCGCGATCGGCCGCCCACAGGAAGCGGTCGCTCGTGATGATGAACATGTGGATGTCCGAGATGCCGCGCGGTCCGAAGCTCCATTCGTCGAGATACTTGCCGTTCTCGTCGAACACCTGCACGCGCCCGTTGCCGCGATCGTTGACGAACACGCGCCGCGTTTGCGGATCGACAGCGATCCCATGAACGTTGTTGAAATAACTCGGGCGCTTCTCAGGAGGCGTCCCGCGCTGTCCCCACGTCATCAGGTACTTGCCGTCCTTGTCGAACTTCACGACGCGGGTGTTCTGGTATCCGTCGGCCACGAAAAACGTGCCGTCGGGAAGCCAGGCCATGAACGTCGGACGATAGAAATGCTTGTCGTCGGTGCCGGGCACGTTCGGTTCGCCGATCGTCTGCAGGATCTTCTTCCCGTCGTGCGAGAACTTGAAGATGGCGTGACGGTAGTCGTCCACGATCCACACGTTCTTCTCGGCGTCGTAGGGGCTGATGTATACCGCGTGAGGCCGGCGGAACATCTTGTCCCACTGCGTCCAGTCCTCGATCAGGTTGCCCTGCGCATCCCAGACGGTCACGATGTGCTCCCACCGGTAGTCCACCCCCGGCTTGCCGGCATCGAGGTCGTCGCCGGGCGTCTTGCCGTCGGGCCCGAACAGTGCGCCCGGAGGGCTGGCAGTCGTGGCATCGCGCAGCGGCAGCCGGAACATCGGGAACTCGATGCTCGGTCCGATCTGCGGAAGCCTGACGGGCTGCTGCGGCCGCTTGACGATCGGGAGCTCGCCGCGCTGCAGCACGAAGACACGATTCGGGGTTTCCGCGAACACGTATTGCCCGGCGCCCCACGTCCACGTCTCGTGCCCCTTCAGCGTCGTCAAGGGCTTCGGCCACTGGGCGACGTCATACGCGCCGAAGACGTCCTGACCGCCTCTCTCGCTCGCCACGGCCGCCGTCGTCGCCGTGCCGGACTGCCCCTCGACAGGTCGAATCAGAGACGCCGCGAACACGAACGCCACCGCTGCGACGGCACCGGCGACGGCAACTGGATGCTTGCGCATGTGGATCCTCGCTGGATAGTGGATGGTGGATAGGGGATGGTAGATTGTGGACGCTCGGGCACCCGAACTGGAAACCCATTGTCCACCGACCACCATCCACCATCCAGCTTCAGTTCACGTTCTTCTGCAGCCAGCCCGCGATGTATTTGATGATCTCGTCGCTGTTCTTCTCGAGCATCATGACGTGGCTGTTTCCTTTGATCCCGACGTCCTCGAAGCGCACGAACTCCGTTTTTACGCCGGCTTGATTGAGGAACTTCGGGATGCACGGGTCATACACCCGGTGATAGGTGCCGCTCGCGCTGGCCGAGAACACCTTGATGTCCTTCCATCGCGCCAGCTTGCGTGCCGGCTCGACCTGCAGCCAGCATGGCGCCTCGTCGGGGCGATCCGACTTCTGCTCGAGCACGACGTTCAGGTCGGACGGCGCATTCGCCGGCGGATCGTACTCGTACCGCGTGTTCGTGAGCCCCCAGGACTGCGGGTTGCGCGGCCCCGCGGTGACCTTCGCGGTGTCCACGTTGCCGAACTGCGGACCCCCGGGCTCGAGGCTGACCATCGCCTTCACGAGCTGAGGACGCGCCTCCGTGGCCTCGAACACGATGCCCCCGCCCTGCGAATGCGCGAACAGGATCACCGGGCTGCCGATCGTGTCGAGCAGCGCGATCGTGGCATCACGCGCAAGCGCCGTGCTGGCGCCGGCAAACTGCACCTGCGACTTCATGAAGTTGTCGAAAACCGGATCCCCAATCTTTCCCGCACCCGGCCACTGCGTGTGGTTTGCCTTGAGCGGGAAGTCGCCGCGCTCGCGTGCGTTGGTCCAGATGCGTTCGAGGTCGAGCGCCGTGCGGATGTTGAGATTGCCGTCGATCGGCGTCTTGCCATCCGGTCCCGGCAGGGGCACGTACGCAGAGCGGCCGCGCGCCGGGTAGTCCACCATGTAAACGACGTAGCCTTGTTCGACGAGGCGGTAGGCCCAACCCGGACGATTGTCGGGCGTCTGTTGCCACTGCAAGCCAGTCTGCCCGTTGGCGTGGAAGAAGATCACCGGATAAGGCGAGCGGAGCTGGCGCGGCACCCACACTTCGGTGTACATCGCGCCGCGCATCACTTGCCGTCCCTGCTCACCCCAGTAAGCGCCACCAGCGAAGAGAAAGCCCTTGCGCGCGATGTTCTCGGTCGAGAACGTCGGGATGGCCTTACCCGGCATGGCTTTCGAGGTCGCCTCCCCGGCCGCGGCCTTCGCGTGTTTCGCCAGCCAGTTGCCGATGTACTTCGCGATGTCGGCGCTGTTCTTCTCGAGCATCATCATGTGCCCGTTGCCCGGCAGGCCGACGGTCTCCATCTCCACGTATTCGGTCTTCACGCCGGCCTGCGTCAGCCATTTCGCCAGGCAGTGATCGGAGATGCGGTGATAACTCCCTTCGCCGACCATGAAGAGCACCGGGATGGCCTGCAGGTTCTTCAGTTTTCGTGCGGGCTCCTG
>Ga0111538_10014037_pt1 | contig 10564 bp, 8 predicted proteins | sample SoiMethybrSBSTD1_FD_79669 | JGI IMG/M metagenome (GOLD analysis project Ga0111538, IMG submission 79669) | Bulk soil microbial communities from a Populus tree surrounding site in Tennessee, USA - Soil MetaG P. TD hybrid SBSTD1 (version 2)... | ecosystem: Environmental > Terrestrial > Soil > Tree... | reverse complement strand
TACATCTTCAACAGATCGCCCGCAAACAGAGCGGATTCCTCGCCGCCTTCGCCTGACTTGATCTCCATCAGCGCATCCGAGGAGTCGTTGGGATCACGCGGTGCCAGCAATCGCGTCAACCGCTCGGTGATCGGCCCCAGCTGTGCTTCAAGCTCGACGGCCTCGGCAGCTAGCGAAGCATCTTCATCCGCCAGCTCCTTCGCTGCAGAAAGATCATCAGTGATTCGCTGGTACTCGTCCAACGCCTTAACAATCGGCACCAGCTCTGCGTAACGTCGTCCGACCTTGCGGGCTCGGGCAAGATCAGCATGGACCGCCGGATCAGCAAGCGCTGCCTCCAGCTCCTGGAACTCAGCACGTACGGGAGCTGCCGACTCAAACATCCGACACTCCCCTCTCCGAGTTGTCAGCGTGGGTGTTGCCATAACGATCACCGATGTTGACAGGTCGGTGATCGAGACGCGGCAAGCGCCGGGCTGCAGGGGCCAATCTCCCTGCCTCCCGGCGCTGCATATCAAGCTATTTGCTGGTCTTCTTCTTAGCCGGCTGCCTCGCCGCATACCGCTTCTCGAAGCGGGCGACGCGACCACCAGTGTCGAGAATCTTCTGCTTGCCCGTGTAGAACGGGTGGCAGTTGGAGCACACGTCGGCGTGGATGACGCCGTTCGGTGCAGTGCTCCGAGTTGTGAACGTGTTGCCGCAGGTGCAGGTCACCAGCGTCTCCACGTACGCGGGATGAATGTCGGGCTTCATGCTTGTCTCCTCATCATGTGCGCCGGGTCGCCACGCGATTTGCGTTTACGGCGTGAACCGGCACCAAAGAGTGATTCTGCCGCAGCGTTAGCTACGACACCAAATGATGAACGGTTAAGTGCCTGCCTTTAGTCCCGATCGGCCAACTACTCCTGTGCAGGCATGCTTTTCGTGATTGCCATCAGGAACTCAGCGTTGCTTTGCGTCCGGCGTAGCCGGTCCAGCAGCATCTCCAATGCCTGCAAGCTCTCGAGGCCGGACAGCACACGACGCAGCCTCCATACGATGGCCAGCTCCTCGCGACTCATCAGCAGTTCCTCGCGACGGGTGCTGGACGCGTCCACATCGATCGCGGGGAAGATCCGCTTTTCAGCGAATTCCCGCCGCAGCCGGATCTCGGAGTTACCGGTGCCCTTGAACTCCTCGAAGATCACTTCGTCCATCTTCGAACCGGTCTCCACCAGCGCGGTCGCGATGATCGTGAGCGATCCACCGCCTTCGATGTTCCGTGCAGCGCCGAGGAACTTCTTCGGCGGGTACAACGCAGCCGAGTCGACGCCACCAGACAAGATCCGGCCGGAAGCCGGGGCCGCCAAGTTGTAGGCACGGCTAAGTCGGGTAATGCCATCGAGCAAGATCACGACGTCGTGGCCGAGCTCAACCAGACGCTTCGCGCGCTCGATCGCCAGCTCTGCAACCGCGGTGTGGTCCTCGGCGGGTCGATCGAAGGTGGACGAGATCACTTCTCCCTTGGCCTGGCGCTGGAAGTCAGTGACTTCCTCGGGCCGTTCGTCCACCAACACCACCATCAACTTGACCTCAGGGTTGTTGGTGGCGACGGCATTGGCGATGGCTTGCATGATCAGGGTCTTGCCAGCCTTGGACGGCGAGACGATCAGCGCGCGTTGCCCCTTACCGATCGGCGACATGAGATCGATGATCCGGCCCGTCATCTGAGTCGGTGTGGTTTCGAGCTTCAGGCGCTCTTGCGGATAGAGGGGTGTCAGCTTGCCGAAGTCCGCCCGCTGCCTAGACGTCTCCATGTCGCCACCGTTGACGGTGTCGATCCTCACCATCGGGTTGAACTTCTCTTTGCGTTCACCCTCGCGCGGCGTACGAAGCATGCCGGTGACCAGGTCGCCCTTACGCAAACCGAGCTTCTTGACCATTGACAAGGAGACGTACGCGTCGTCGGGACCCGGAAGGTAGCCATTGGTGCGGACAAATGCGTAATTGTCGAGGACATCCAAGATGCCCCTGGCCGGAACAAGGACGTCGTCATCGGAGAGGACGGGCTCGGAGTCGTAGCGTTCCAGGTTGCCGCCGCCACCGCGATTCCGCCGGTTCTGGCGATCCCGACTGCGGCGCCGTCGACCCCGACGACCTCCGCCTTCCTCGTCCCAGTCGCGCCCCTGGTTGTCCCTGCCCTGGTTGTCGCGGCCCTGGTTGTCCCGGTTCTGGTTGTCGCGCTGCTGGTTGTCGCGCGCCTGCTGGTCGCGATTCCGGCGGTCCCTTCGATCGGTCTGCCGGCCCTCGCGGGCTCCGTCGGCCCGCTCGCCATCGCCGGTGCGAGGCTCGCGTCCTTGCTCATCGGTGCGCGCCTGCTCATCGGGGCGATCGGATTCACGCTGGCCGTCGGCAGTTTCCTGCACTGTGCCCGTGTCCTGCCGACCTTGATCACTGCCGTCTTGCGACGTACCAGCGTCTTCGCGGATCTGATCACCGCGATCTGATGGCGTGCCGGTGTCCTCGCGAGCCTGACCAGAGTCGCTGACCTGGGTGGGCGCTTGCCGTTCACCTTGAACCACATCCGTGGTAGCTGCCATCAGCTCGGGCTGTACGTCATGCTGAAGCATTTGTTGTGTCTCCTCGCGCTGGCTGACTGCCTCACGCGGCGCCTGTTGCAGCTCACGTGCTGCACTGGCGACATCCCTGTCGGGGCGGTCTTGTGGGCTACCTTGTCCCTCTTGACCGCGATAACCGTTACCTTGCTCTACGCCTTCTGAAGAGGCGGACGCGTCGGGACCGCGTTGTGCGGCCCGAATAGCGTCGATCAGCTGGCTCTTGCGCATAGCACCAGTGCCCTTCAGGCCCATGGAGCTGGCCAGCTGTTTCAGCTCGGGGAGGACCATGGCGTCTAGGCCCGAGCCCTTGCGACGATCACTTGTGGATTGCTTGTTCTGTTCGCCGGCGCTTTCCTCGATCGAAGATGCGCTCGTCACTTCGGCGATTTCTGTCAACGTGTGTCCTTGTCAGTTCGGGCACTTCATCAGTGCCCATCCATGGTGCGGGGTGATCTCCCCGACCAGCGGGTCTTTCTTGAGTCCTCAGCGCATCGCGACGACTGTTCTCGAGATTTGGCTGACGGGAGATGCCGGAAGGCTTCGTCCGCGTCGCACCTGACCTTTGAGGCGCTCCGTGGTCAGATCTGCGCTTTGTGACTTGGCTGGTTGGGAAGCCGGTCACCGCAGCTGCCCTGACCGTGTCGGCCCTCTAAGGCTAGCACCTGCGTTCCCAGTTTCCATTCTTGATGGCACTCTGACAGGGCGGCCCGCCAAATTCGCCCTCCTTCGTCACTCGCCTTATCGCTGAGCCCTCTCATACTGCCGGTCGCGAGCTCCTGCAGTCGGCGAAGCGGGGCCGCCCGTCACAGTGCGCGCAAAGCGTGATCTCGTCCATCTCGTCCATCTCGGATCATCTCTGACGCGATGATTGCCGCGGCAGAGCCTATGCCACTAAGCCGAACTGAGAACCCTGGGGCATGTTGATCTTGAAGTACCGCAAGATCCCTTTGCCGCCCCAGCACCAGAACGCTCGGACCGGCACCACTGATCATCGCCGCAAATCCCTGCCCACGAAGCGATTTCATGAGCTCGTAGGAACGCGGCATCGCCGCTTCCCGATACCCCTGATGCAGCCAATCGCACGTGGCGTCGTACAGCAACTCCGGTTCCAACGCCATCGCGTGAACCAACAGGGCCGCGCGACCTGAGTTCGCTGCTGCGTCGAGATGCGGAATCGTCTCAGGGAGCAGACCGCGAGCAGCCTCGGTAGCCAACGACGTTTCGGGGATAAACAGCGCTGCACCGATCGAAGTATCGATATGGCCCTGCGCGACTGTTACGCCGTTCCGGCCCTCGTACGCCAGCACAAAACCGCCGTAGATGGCAGCGGCCACATTGTCAGGATGGCCCTCAATGGCATTCGCATGCCCCAACAACCAATCCGGCGTGACCATCGCGCCGGCCAGCCCGGCGGCTGCAATGAGTCCCGCGACAATCGCAGCCGAGGAAGAACCGAGGCCGCGACCATGGGGAATTGTGTTGCGACAGCCAAGCCACAGCCCACCTGCGTGAATTCCCAGATCCGCCAGACCGACCAGAGCCGAGCGGATGATCAGGTGGCTTTCATCTCGAGGCAGCTCGGCTGCGCCTTCCCCGGACACCTCGACCTGGTAGCCATGCTCGATAACTGCGAGATTCACTCGTTCCCGCCAGTCGAGTGCCAGCCCGAAGCAGTCAAACCCTGGTCCCAGATTGGCGCTGGTGGCCGGAACCTCCACCGTCACGGAGGTACCGGGGGTCAGCTGATCGCCGGGCTCAGGACCCATGGTCCACTCCTCGTTCGATGGAGCCTCCGCTTAAGTCGAGCGTCATCCAGACGCCTAGTCCACCAGCCCACAGACAGACGCGATAGCAAGCAGATCAGCGGTCACAACCTCCGCGTGAACAGGTCCCACGCGTGACAATGCAGTATCGATGTCCTTGAGGCCGTGTCCGGTCACCGTGATCACGATCTGCAGACCCGATTCGATCTCGCCGCGCTGGTGTTTGGCTAGCAGGCCCGCGACTCCGGCGGCTGAAGCCGGTTCTACGAAGATGCCTTCCTCGCGAGCCAGAAAGCCTTGCGCATCGAGGATCTGCTGGTCATCGACCGCTTCGATGAGACCACCTGACTGATCGCGAGCGGCGCGCGCCTGCTCGGCCGAGGCTGGATTGCCGATACGGATGGCCGTGGCAACGGTCTCCGGTTGCAGCACGGGATGCCCTAAAACCAGAGGGGCCGCACCAGCTGCCTGAAACCCCCACATTCTGGGTGTCCGCACGGCCTTGCCGGCGGATGCGTACTCCGTATAACCACGCCAGTACGCCGAGATATTCCCGGCGTTTCCAACGGGTATGACGTGCACCTCAGGCGCATCACCCAGCTCGTCGATCACTTCAAAGGCGGCCGTCTTCTGACCTTCAATCCGATTGGGATTGACTGAGTTAACTAGGGCGACGGGGTATTCGTGGGCGAGCTTGCGGGCAAGCTCGAGGCAGTCGTCGAAGTTGCCATCGACCTGTACGACCTTGGCACCGTGCACAATCGCCTGGGCCAACTTGCCGGTCGCGATCCGCCCGGCCGGCAGCAGCACAATCGTGGAGAGTCCTGCCCTTGCCGCGTACGCCGCCGCCGACGCAGAGGTGTTGCCGGTCGAGGCGCAGACCACGGCCTGGGCACCTTGTCCGGCGGCGACGCTGAGAGCGACGGTCATTCCACGGTCCTTGAACGAACCGGTCGGATTAGCGCCCTCAACCTTGACCCATACCTCGCAAGCTAGAATCTCCGACAGTTTCTCGGCGGCGACAAGCGGTGTATTTCCTTCCCCGAGAGCGATCACCGGATCATCATCGGAGAGCGGCAGCCAGTCCCGATAGCGGGCGATCACGCCGTACCCCGGCCGGCGCTCGAGGGAAGTGTATCGGTCGCCGGCGAAGGACTCCGGGAGCACGTCAGTCGCCTTCAACTCTCATCACGCTGGTGACTTCCCGGACGATCTCGAGGTCGCGTAGCGCTCGGACCGTGGCGCTAAGGGCAGCATCCTGCGCGTGATGGGTGACGATCACGAGCTGGGCATCAGCACCCTGGCCGTTCTGCCGTACAGTCTCGATCGACACGCCGTGCTCGGCGAAAACTTGGGCGATGGTGGCTAGCACACCCACCACGTCAGCCACCTCTAGGGAGAGGTGATAGCGGGTCATGACACTGCCGATCTTGCTGACCGGACGTGCCGCGTAGCTGGACTCACCGGGGCCGACGGCGCCGCGTAACCGGTTCCGGGCGACCGTAACAAGATCACCTAGCACCGCGCTGGCTGTGGGCGAGCCTCCAGCCCCTGGGCCGTAGAACATCAGCCGTCCGGCGGACATCGACTCAACGAACACCGCGTTGTATGCGCCGCCAACTGCCGCGAGCGGGTGGGACCGCGGAATCATTGCCGGATGAACCCGCACTGAGACGGTTCGATCATTGCCGCCTGGGACAGCGGGTGGTGACAATTGACAGATCGCAAGTAGCTTGACTACACAGCCAATGTCATGGGCTGAGGCAATGTCGGTTGGAGTGACCCTAGTGATGCCTTCCCGATAGACATCGGCACTGGTCACCCGCGTATGGAATGCGAGACTGGCCAAGATCGCAGCCTTCGCTGCGGCGTCGAAGCCCTCGACGTCAGCTGTTGAGTCCGCCTCGGCGTAGCCGGACCGTTGGGCCTCCGCAAGGGCCTCATCGAATCCGATGGTGCCACTGTCCATTCGGTCCAAGATGTAATTCGTGGTGCCGTTCACGATCCCGATCACTGAGGTGATCTCGTCACCGACCAGCGACTCACGCAGCGGCCGGATGATCGGGATTGCGCCGGCAACCGTAGCCTCGAAGTAAAGATCTACCCCGGCTTGTTCGGCAGCTGCGAAAAGGGTTGCACCGTCCTCGGCAAGCAAAGCCTTGTTAGCGGTAACTACCGATGCCCCGTGTTGCAGCGCAGTCAAGATCAGCGAGCGGGCCGGTTCGATGCCGCCGATCACCTCGATCACCAGGTCAACATCATCCCGGCTGACCAGCGCCTCTCCGTCGGTGGTCAAGAGCCCGGGGTCGATGCCGGGCCGCTCCCGTACGTACTGGCGCACGGCGATGCCCACAAGCTCGAGGGGTCGGCCGACCCGAGCACGGAGATCTTCTGCCTGCCCGGTGATCAAGCGCGCCACCTCAGAGCCCACGACTCCGCACCCGAGTAGGGCGACGCGAAGCGGCGTTAGCGCTGAACTGTCAAGGAGTGGCGTGGGCTGCACGCTAGTTAGAGTCACAGAAACCTCATTTACGCAAACACCACGACCCCGAATCGTGGCGGTCTCATTGTGTCACTATCGGCATTCGGTCCGCGAAACCAAATTCTTATGATCCAGCATCCAGTGCCAGCAAATCCTCGATCGTTTCGCGCCGGATCAGCGTCTTGATCTCGCCGGCGGCTACCGCGACGACGGGCGGCCGTGGGACATGGTTGTAGTTGCTCGCCATGGAGCGGCTGTAGGCGCCGGAGCCTGGCACGGCGAGCAGGTCACCGGGCGCAATGTCAGCGGGCAGAAACTCGTCGCGGACCAAGATGTCTCCGCCTTCACAGTGCTTACCGACCACTCTGGCCAGCACCGGCGCAGCGGTGGAAAGCCGCGAAGCCAGCGTGGCGGAGTATTCGGCGCCGTACAGGGCGGTCCGGATGTTGTCACTCATCCCGCCGTCGACAGCCACATAGAGCCGACTGGCACCGCCGTCCAGCCTGACCGGCTTGACGGTGCCAACCCGATAGAGAGCAAAGGTGCTTGGACCACTGATCGCCCGCCCAGGCTCAATGGATAGGTGGGGAGTCTTGATACCGAGCGTTGCGCATTCCTTAGCGATGATTCCTTCAAGATCTTCTGCAAGAGCTGCCGGCGTCGATGGGGTGTCAACACTGGTGTAGGCGATGCCGAAGCCCCCGCCAAGATCGAGTTCGCCGAGCTCAACGCCCGTCTGCTTTGCGAAATCGGCGTGCAGCCGGAGGGTGCGCCGGGCCGCCACCTCGAATCCCTCTGCGTCAAAGATCTGGGAGCCGATGTGGGAATGGATGCCGATCAGGTCCAGCCAAGGATGCTGATGGCAGGCGAGCAACGCCACCATCGCGGTGCCCCCGGCGATGGAGAAGCCGAACTTCTGGTCTTCATGTGCGGTGGCGATGTATTCGTGAGTGTGTGCTTCCACTCCAGTGGTTGCTCTGAGCATGACCCGCGGCCGGATCTGTAGCTCTTCAGCGACAGCACCCAGACGGCCGATCTCATCGAAGGAGTCGATGATGATCCGTCCGACCTTGGCGGTCAGGGCGTAACGCAACTCCTCGACGCCCTTGTTATTGCCGTGCAGCCCCACTCGGCGCAGATCGATGCCAGCGCGCTGCACGACGGCCAACTCGCCACCGGTGCAAACATCAATGCCAAGCCCTTCTTCGGTGACCCAACGGGCAACGGTCGTACAAAGAAAGGACTTGGCGGCGTAATAAACATCCCAACCCTCAAACGCTTCGGCAAAAGCGCGGGCCCGGGCACGTAGGTCGGCCTCATCCACCACATAGGCCGGAGTTCCAACCTCGTCGGCAATGTCGATCACGCTTCGGCCGGTCACGGTGAGCACCCCGTATTCGTCCTTGCGTACGCCGTTGCTCCACAGACTCGGTAACAACGCGTTGACGTCGCTCGGCATGCGCAACCAGCTCGGCGGCCGTGCGCTGGAATCGGCGTGGATAGAGCCGGCGACGTGGGTATGGGTCACATCGCGAAACTGTGCCAGACAAGGTCAAACAGACGTGGACTTACCAGCTCGCGGACAGGTGGTAGGCCGTTAGGAGGTCGCTGCCACCTCGATTCTGTGGCTGTCAGCCAAACGTACTTCACGAGGAGCCCTGGTGGCGACTCCGTCAACCTTGACCTCCAACGCTCCGCATGCAGAACCCAGGCAATGATCGTCAAATCGGACACCCCACAACGTGAAGAACTGACCGAGCCTGACACTGTTCGCTCCTCGACCCTCCAGCCACACCTGCCCCGAGGTGTCGTGAGTGTGCACCGCGGCCTGGAGTGCGCGAACCCGGTCGATGCCGACGTACGCCGGCACCTCCACTTGGGCGCCATCGACGGTAATGCGCAGATCGACGACTCGGGAGTTCTCACTGCTGCTGACGGGTTGCGGCTCTAGCCCGGCAGCCTCGATGTAGGAGACGGCGTCCCGCGGCGCACTCCACGGTGGCGGCGTACTCCGCTGGGCTGCTGGAGCGGGGGCGCCCTGACGGACACAGCCGGTGATCATGAGCACAAGAAGCAGCGCCGCCAGCGCGGCGCCAGAGCTCCACCGACCACCCGGCACGTGGTTGAGAATAGAACGAGGACAACGTTCCACTTATAAGAGCGGAGTTGATCCGGTAGCGACGCTGGTACATTGCCTTTCGGCCCATTGCCAGGACGCCGCAAGCCGACTTGATCCAGCCCCCGTAGCTCAGGGGATAGAGCACCGCCCTCCGGAGGCGGGAGCGCGAGTTCGAATCTCGCCGGGGGCGCCATCCGAATTTGGCGTCTGACCTGCGGTTTTACCTTTCGCCTTGTAGGCGGCCAAGTCGACCACATCGGCGTTTGGCAACACTTTGGCAACAGGATTTTGAGCGTTGGCAACAGCAGCGGCGCATCTGGCGGCCTCGGATCGAGCGGTGTCGAGCGCGTCGGCGACTTCGTCGAGGCGGTCGCTGAAGAGGTGCCCATAGACGTCCATCGTCATCGCAGCGCTCGAATGGCCGAGCATCTGCTGCACGACTTTGACGTCTGCGCCGCTGGCGATGGCGAGGCTGGCTGCGGTGTGGCGCAGCTCGTGCGGGTGTAGCTCGGGGATGCCGATCGCCGTGGCCGCGACGTGGAAGCCGGCGCGGAAGATCGGCGCGAGTAGTGGCCCGCCTCCCCGTACGCCGTTGAACACGAGCTCGTCGGGCTCCTTGCCCGCGATGTGGTCTCGCAGCTCGGTGACGAGGAACCGTGGGATCGGCACCTGCCGGCGTTCGTGAGATTTGGGCGTACCCCAGACCAGCCCCTGGCCCTGCACGACGGTGACGGACTCGGCGATGGTCGCGCGTCGGCGGGTGAGGTCGAGGCGGCTCACTCTGAGTGCGGCCATCTCGCCGAACCGCACGCCTGTGTAGGCGAGGAACAGGACGACGAGCCGGTAGGTCTGATTCTCGCGTTCATGGAACCGGCGATGCTTGCTCACGTTCGTCGGGCGGGCGCACGCCTCGACGATGGCTTCGACCTCGGCGTGGGTCAAGAATCGCTGCTCCTCCTTGGTCGGGCGCGGGAGATTAACGCCGATCGCGACATTCCGGGCCAGGCGTCCGTCCTTGACGGCCATGTTGAGGATCAGTGAGAGCACACGGTGGACCTTGCGAACGGTCGCGGGTGAGCGGGTCTTCGACAGCGCTGTTACCCACTTCTGCACGTCGGCATGGGAGACGTTGGCGAGCTTCACCCTGTCCCACTTGGGTCGGATGTGCTCGCGGATGATCCCCGCGTACCGCTCGTGAGTGGACGGCTTGAGGTGGGTCTGGTTGTCGAGCCAGTGTGTGGCCCAGTCCCCCACCGTGATCCGCGCGAGCACCGAGTCGACGAAAGAGCCTGTGTTCTTCGACGACTCGACGCTCGCGAGGAACCGCTCGGCTTCGGCTTTGCGGTTGAAGGTCTTGTTGCGCTGCTCGCCTGATGGTGTCCGGTAGTGCGCACGCCATGACGCCCGCCCATCCTGTCGAGGTCGTTTCTCGATGCTGGCCATGCTCCATCCTGCCTTTCATCTGGACGCAGAGGTGAGCTTCAACGGGATGCCTGAGGTTCGTGGCTCTGCTGTTCGAGCCAGTGCAGGACTTCGGTCCGCCAGTAACGGACGCTTCGACCGATACGGAAGCTGCGTGGGCCGGATCCGAGGTGACGCCAGT
>Ga0111538_10014036_pt1 | contig 10565 bp, 9 predicted proteins | sample SoiMethybrSBSTD1_FD_79669 | JGI IMG/M metagenome (GOLD analysis project Ga0111538, IMG submission 79669) | Bulk soil microbial communities from a Populus tree surrounding site in Tennessee, USA - Soil MetaG P. TD hybrid SBSTD1 (version 2)... | ecosystem: Environmental > Terrestrial > Soil > Tree... | reverse complement strand
GGCGATCTCGACTCCGAAAACATGGCCAACGGCCTCGCGCAGATGGCGGCAATCCTTCGACAGGCCAAGGCATTGCAACGGGCTGCCCAGCAGATGTCCAGAGGGGATCTCGGTGAAGCCGCCAATCAGATAGAGGCTGTAAGCCAACAGCTGGATGCTTTCTCGCCTGGAGATTTCCAGGATATGGCGGAGAAGCTTCAGCAGGCCTCAGAGAGACCCCGTAGCGGATTGCAGGACCTCGCAAAGTCTTTTGAGATGACCGCTTCTGCGCTCCAACGCGGAGACCGTACCGCAAGCCGCTCCGGATTCGACCGTATTGCCAGAGAATTGCAGGATCTCGCCAAACAACTGGAGGAGCAGGCCCTCGCCAGTGAAGCCGGGGACGAACTCGGCGATCTCATCGACGCGCTCCAGGAAGGCGCCGACCCTCAGGAAAGCGCAGGCGCCCCGAGCGCCGGCAAATCCAACGACAAGACGGGCAAGTCGGCCGCCGGCGAAGGCGAGAGCGGCGAGAAGGGTGGCGAATCCGAGGCTGGCGAACGTCCACAGGAAGGATTGGATCAGGGCGAACCTGGCGAGGGCGGCGAACAGGCGGGGGAAGGTCAGGCTGGGGACAATCCCGGAGACACCTCTGAAAATATGCCCAACGGAAAAGGTGGCAACTCTTTCGGAGGGTCCACGAAGAGTGCTCCCCTGGAAGGCGAGGCGACCCTTCTTGAAGTGCAACTCCAGAAGGAAGCGCTGAAGATCGAAGGCGAGGGCGGAGGAAACGAACCTAACAAGGACGTGGAAGCCGCAGGCGAACGCGAACGTTCCAAACTGGACTACCGCAACGCACCATCGGACCTCACTCCCGCGCAAAAGGATCTGCTCAGCCAGGATCGGATTCCCTGGGAGAGCAGGCAATTAATCAAAAACTACTTCCAGGCGGTCAAGCCGACACAAACTAAATGAGTGCTGCAATCGAACAACAAGTCGAAGGATTCCAAAAGCTCTTCACGCGGGTAAAACAGGAAGTCGCGAAAGTGATCGTCGGTTATGACGACATCATCGAGTGCGTCATCATGAGCCTGCTCGCCAACGGTCACGTTCTCCTCGAAGGCGTGCCGGGCCTCGGGAAGACACGACTTGTCTCGACGCTGGCAGATGTCGTCCACCTGAGGTTCTCACGCATTCAATTCACGCCCGACCTGATGCCGGCGGACATCACCGGCACCAACATCGTGCAGGAGAATGCCCAGGGCGAGAAATTCCTTCAGTTCCAGCAGGGACCCATTTTTGCCAACGTTGTCCTCGCAGACGAAATCAACCGCGCCACACCCAAGACACAATCGGCTTTGCTGGAAGCGATGGAGGAGAAAACAGTTTCGGTAGGCAAGATAACCTACAAGCTGGAACCGCCATTTTTCGTTCTTGCAACCCAGAACCCGCTGGAAATGGAAGGAACCTATCCGCTCCCGGAAGCACAGCTCGACCGGTTCTTCATGAAGCTGAAAGTGGACTATCCCTCGTTGAGCAGCCTCCACACGATCCTGAACCGCACGACGCGATCCCAGGAACCGGTGGTGGAACGCGTCCTCGACGGTCCTCAAATTCTGGAAATGCGGAAGACGGTAAAGGCGGTGCCCATTGCGCGCCCGGTGCAGGAATATGCGATTCGAATCATGATGGCGACGCACCCGAATACAGAGTATGCCCACGCGCTGACGAACAAGTTCGTTCGCCACGGCGCGAGTCCGCGTGGTTCGCAGGCCATGATCGTGGGCGCCAAAATCCGGGCGCTGCTCAACAACAGGGTCTACGTTTCGACAGACGATATTCGGTCGTGCGCTATGGGAGCGTTGAGACATCGGATCATTCTGAGCTTTGAGGGTGAAGCCGAACGGGTTGATCCCGATACGATACTGAAGGGGATTCTGGAAGGGATTCCGGAGCCGGCGTAGGGTTGTTCGGATGAGAATTGGGAATTGAGAATTGAGCATTGATCAGATTGATCTGACCAATGCTCAATTTTCAATTCCCAATTCTCATCCGAAGAGACACGCACAAAGGATCATGGCAGCTGCAACAGTTTCTTTATTCGATGACGAGTTTCTCAAGAAGCTCGAGTACCTGAGCATTCTCTCGAAGCGGCTCTTCGCCGGGCAGCTCAAGGCAGAGCGCCGCGCAAAGCGTCGCGGGACAGGGCTCGAGTTTGCAGACTACCGGCAGTATGTGGCGGGCGATGACTTCCGTCATCTGGACTGGAAAGCGTACTTACGGCTCAACCGCCTTATCCTCCGCCTGTTTGAAGAGGAAGAAGACCTGCCGATCTACATCTTCGTCGATGCAAGCCAGTCGATGTCTTATGGGGACCCCTCAAAGTTCGACTATGCGCGACGCGTTGCGGCAGCACTGTGCTACATCGGCCTTTCGAACCTCGACCGCGTGAATGTCATCGCTTATTCCAACAGGGTCAAGGGCGAGCTCCAGCCGCAGCGAGGCAAGGGCAAGATCTTCCGGGTCTTCAAGTTCCTCGAAGAGATGACTACCGGCGGCGAAACCAACGCGAGAGAGTCGTTCAAGACCTACTGCACGGAAACGCGGAGAAGAGGTCTGGCTGTGGTCATATCGGACTTCTTCGATACTTCAGGATTTCAGACGGGCCTGGACATCCTCCGTCACTTCAAGCACGACATCTTTATTCTTAACGTGGCGAGCCACGAAGAAGTAGATCCCGCGCTGAAGGGAGAACTGGTGCTGGTGGACTCCGAAAACAACGTCAGCCGTGAGGTTACGGTTACGCCTTCTTTGCTCGCGTCGTACAAGACCGAATACAATCGCTTCTGCACCGAAATTGAGAGTTATTGCAGCAAGTATCAGTTGGGTTACGTCCGCACGGTCACGGATTTCCCGTTCGAAGAGCTTGTCTTGAAAGTTTTCAGGCAGGGCAGATTCCTTAAATGACGTTTTTAGCGCTCACAGGTTTTCAGGCAGCGCTTCTGGCGCTGATCACGGCGGGCGCGATCGTGGCCCTGTACTTCCTTAAGCTCCGCCATCGCCGCATGGTCGTCGCCTCGTCGCTGCTGTGGGCTCGAGTGCTCGACGAACGCCAGGCCCAGTCGCTCTGGGAAAAGCTGCGCAGAGTGATCTCAATTGCCGCTGCCGTTCTCATTGGTCTCCTCATTGCAATGGCCGTAGGCCGTCCGGAGATGCACTGGTTAACCGGTGGAGGGGAACGTACGCTGCTGGTTTTGGACACGTCACCCTCAATGTTGGCGCGCACCCGGGATGGAAGTACACGCTGGCAACATGCAGTCACGGCTGCTCTTCGCACGGTAAATGCCAGTGCTCCCAGTTCGGAGTTTCGTGTGGCGGACACAACCGGGCGCGTCGATGCTGCGGCGACAACCGACAGGCGCGAGATTCGTGAAGCGATCGAGCGCATGAAGCCCATCGCCGGAACCGCCCGCTTCCCCGAGAGCGACTCAGAAACCGCACACGTACGTTTCATCACCGACGGTGTCGTTCCGTTGCCAATGCCAAAGGGCGCCGTACGCGAGTCGGTTTTTGAAGAAGCAGAAAATGTCGCGATAACTGCGTTCGAGATTCGCTCTACCGCAACTTCGGCCCTCGCCTATGAGGCTTATCTTGAAATCCACAACTACGGGAAACAGAGCCGGGAAACACGTTTGACCATAGCCGGCGCCGGTGGACAGCATATCGATCGGGTCATGGATCTGAAGCCGGGCGGAGAGTTCGGCGAACCATTCGATCTGTCTAAGTTTGAAGGCGGTGGCATTCGGGCCACCATTCAGGCTGGGGGCGACTCGTTCTCCCTCGACGATATCGCTTATGCCTATCTTCCTGTCGAGCGAAGAGCGAAAACCCTGCTGGTTACCAACGGCAGTCCTTATCTCGAGGCTCTTCTGGACCTTGACTCGCTTGTGGATGTTACGGTGATCAAGCCCGCCCAATACCAGCCTGACCCCGCTTTCGATGCGTATGTCTTCGACGGGTTTGCTCCTCAGAACGCGCCGCCTCGGCCAACGCTCTTAATCGGAGAGGTTCCCAATACGAACTGGCTGCCGCAGACGAAGGGGACGATTGCGCGACCGCATTTTGCGTCGTGGGCAGAAGATCATCCCGTGATGCGGTATGTCTCGCTACACGACGTCCTCCTGGAGAAGGCCGCACGGATCGAAAACACAAATTTCAAAGTGTTGGCGGAAGCCGACGATCATTCGCCTTTGATTCTGGCTTCCGATGAACTCCAGAGACCGAAGTTGATCCTGCTGGCATTCAGCCTGAAGAGCTCAGACTTTCCGCTTCACAGCGGTTTTCCTCTCTTTGTGGATAATGCGCTGGCATGGTTGAGCCGGGAGCCGCTCGCCCTGCGAAGGCAACCGGGTCTGGTCACAGTTCCACTCGCCCAGGCAGAGATCAAAGCACTCAACGGTGATGTTCTGAAATCGCATTCGCGAGGTGATACGACAAGCTTCGACGCCCCGGAACCCGGTCTCTATGTCGCGACTCATGAGGATTCCCGTCAGTACCTGGCAGTTAACCTCGCCAGTCCTGAGTATTCCAACCTGAACAACACCGTCTCGCAGAAAGATCGGCCGGCCGCAGTAACGGCAGGATGGTTGGAACAGGAGCTCTGGTTCTACATGATCGCCGCAGCGGCTCTGTTCCTCGCGATCGAATGGTTTACCTACCATCGCGGGATTACGGTGTGAGAGGTTAAGGGCCAATGAGTTTGATCTTCGAACACTACTGGCCATTGGTGCTCCTCGCACTCGTCCCCTTGCTTGCGTGGATTCGACGCAGTACCGTTGTCGATCTTAGCGCCAGGCATCTCCAGCTCTCGCTGCTGATTCGATCTGCGCTCATCGCCCTGTTGGCTATGGCGCTGATGCAACCGACCCTCCTTCGATCGTCGGCCAGAGTAGCAACGGTGTACCTGCTGGACATCTCCCAGAGTGTCAGCCCGGCTGCGGTTCAGGATGGACTCACGTGGATCCGCAAAACGGATAGTGCAGGCGGATCGTCTTCCTCCAGATTCGTCGCGTTTGGCGCAAACTCGCTGGCATTCGATACGCCTGAGGAGCTGGCGAAGGTGCCGGTCTCGAGCAAGCCGCAGCCCGGAGCAATCGATCAAAGCGGCACTGCATTGGCCAGCGCGCTCGATCATGCCGCCCGATCGTTTCCGCCGGATCATGTAAAGCATCTCGTGCTCCTGTCGGACGGCAATGCAACCTCCGGAGACATTGGAGCTGCACTGGAGCATCTGAGACTCGAAAACATTCACGTCTACACGCGTTCGCTCACCGCACGTTCAGCCAAGGATACCTGGATCGAAACAATGTTGGCGCCGTCATCGGTTACGGCGGAAGAACAGTTTCCGGTCGAAGTTCACGTCTACAGCCAAGGCGGCACTCCGGCGGAAGTCGAACTTCGAAACGGCGACAAGCTTCTGGAGAAGCGAACCGTCAGGTTGACGGACGGCCTGAATCGCATCGCCTTCGCGGCCAGCGTCAAAGACGAAAGCACGACCGTCGTTCTCGAGGCGAAGGTCACCGTCGCGGGAGACTCACAACCGATCAATAACGTTTTCCGAAAGTCCGCAACGGTTCTCGGCAAGCCGCACATCCTTTACGTGGAGGGCTATGCGCCGAGTTCGCGCTACCTCAGGACGGCGCTAACGGTTGAAGGATTTCACGTGGAAGTCACCAGTCCCGACAAGATGCCGGCGGCTGCCGACAAGCTTGACGCCTATGATGCTGTGGTTATCAGCGATGTGGATCGAAAGGAGTTCACCGACCAGCAGATGCAGGCTGTCGCCACCTACGTACGCGATCTCGGCGGTGGTTTTCTCATGGCCGGTGGAGAGAACACTTACGGTAAGGACGGATACACGGGCTCCACGATCGAAGAGATCCTGCCTGTAACTTTCGAGACCGATAAGGAACGGCAGTCCATCGCGATGGTCGTCGTGCTGGATCGGTCCGGAAGCATGGCCGGCGCCAAGATGGATCTCGCAAAAGAGGCCACAAAAGCGCCGTTGGACCTGCTCAAAGAAGACGATCACTTCGGCGTGCTCACGTTCGACTACAACTTTCAATGGGCGCTCAAGATAGCCCCGGCGAAAAACAAGGACGCTATGCGCGACACGATCAGCAAGATCGTCGCGACCGGGAATACCAATATCTATCCCGCCTTGCGAGAAGCCTACGAGCAGCTGAAGGAAACCGAGGGCGAAACCAAACACATCATCCTTCTTTCTGACGGTCAGACGCCGGCGGAAGACTTCAAGGGACTGTCGACGGAGATGCTGAAGGACAAGATTACGGTTTCCACAGTTGCGGTGACTGCCGCGTCGGATCGCGTCCTGATGGAAAACATCGCGACCTGGGGTGGCGGCCGCGCGTATTACGTCGAGAACCCACAGAATGTTCCGCAGATCTTCCAGGACGAAACGGAACTGGCCGCCGGCAAATCCCTGAAGGAAGAGAATTTCAAACCGACTGTGAAGAAGACGGTCGAGGCTTTCAAAGGGATCGATTTCAAGACGGCTCCGGATCTGCTGGGATACGTGGCAACAAAGAGTAAGCCTACGGGCGAGATCATCCTCGAAACGCCTGGAAAGCGGCCGCTGCTGGCCCGTTGGCAGTACGCGCTGGGCAAATCCGCCATATTCACGTCAGACGTGAAGGATCGGTGGGCCGCGGAATGGTTGAAGTGGCCAAACTACTCGAAGTTCTGGGCCCAGCTGTTGCGCGAAACGATGCGGCGGCAGGACAACGACGAGTTCGATCTCCAGGTCGAACGGGCCGGCGATCATGCGGTAATCACGATCAACGCGGTCGAAAAGGATGGCCGCTTCAGGAATCTGCTCCATCCTAAATTGCGCATCGTCGATCCCACTCAGGCTGCCTCGACCATCGAGGTACCCCAGGTCGGACCGGGATCGTATGAAACGCGATTCCCGCTGGCGCAGGACGGAACCTACGTATTCCGCACCGTAGGCGACGTTGCAGGCGGAGCTTCCCGCACACTCGAGTACTCCTATCCGGACGAATACCACTTCTATCCGCCGGACTTCCAAACGCTGCGTCTGATCAGTTCGGAAACAGGGGGCGTTTATCAGCCCGCGGGGCCAGAGATTTTCGATCCGAATGGCGAGACCGTGAGCGTGCACACACGGTTGTGGCCGATGTTGGCGGCGATGGCGCTGGTGCTTTACCTCCTTGATGTGTTCCTGAGGAGACTTCGGCTTTTCGAGGGTTGAGGAATAAATCGGGGCCAGAGCGGGGGGCCCACTCAATAATCATTAATCACTAATCAATTTTCATTTCTCAGCGTTGGGATCACCGCTTGTTGAGAAATGAAAATTGATTAGTGATTAATGATTATTGATTCCTCAAGTCAGCTTCACCTGATCCAGCCCTTCAGGCGTCGCGTACAATTTTTCCAGCCGGCCGGTGAGGTACTCATACGCATCGTCAACCGAATCCGTCCTGTAGAAGATATCCCGTTCCCTGGGACTGATGGTGCCCCAGCGGACAAAGGCATCAAAATCGATAATGTCGTCCCAGTATTCGTTTCCAAACAGCACAACCGGCATGACCTTGCTCGGCTTGCTGGTTTGTATCAGCGTCAGGACCTCGAAAAGTTCGTCCATCGTGCCGTAGCCACCGGGAAAGACGACAAGGGCCTTTGCAAGATACACAAACCAGAACTTTCGCATGAAGAAGTAGTGAAAGTTAAACACCAGCTCGTGGGGGACATAACTGTTCACCGCCTGCTCCTGCGGCAGTTGAATATTCATCCCGATTGTCTTCCCGCCGGCCAATGCCGCTCCTCGATTAGCCGCTTCCATCATTCCGCCTGAACCACCGGAGCAGATGATGAAGTCCCGATTATTTGTCAGCGACTTCGACCATACCGTCAGGCGACGTGAAAGCTCGACGGCGTCCTGGTAGTAGCGCGCCAATTTCACGGCGACCTCGGCTCGCGTCCGCGCTTCCGTCAGTTCCGGCGATCCATTGATACCTTGCCCGATTTTTGAGTTGATATCCGCAAGTTGTTGGGCCGCCTCTTCTGGCGTGGGCGAGCGAGCCGAACCAAAGAACACGATGGTGTCTCGGATCTGAGCGCGCCGCAGGCGATCGGCCGGTTCCAGGTACTCCGAAAGGATTCTGAGGGCTCTCGCGGGAGGGCTCTTGAGAAACTCCGTGTTCAAGTAGGGCAACGGTGGGATATCGTCTTGTTTGCTTTCGTCCATTCTGCTCCTAGTCCTGGTTTCGCGTGTCGTGGCGACCTATGTTTCACGATATAACCGTGCCTTCAATTGTCATAGGTGAGTTCCGGTGACGTTGACCGAATTCGGGGTCAGGCACCACGAACCCCAAATTCTGAATTACGAATTCGGGGTTCGTGGTGCCTGGCCCCGAATTCGACAACGTCACCGAAACTCAGACTGGCCAGGCTTCCCCAGATCTCCGTTCCTGATGGCTTTGTGGCCGATGGCCTTTCGGGCAACTTGTCCCTGCAGCTGCGAGATGGCACTCTCGAGGTCATCAATCAGCGAGCGAAGGCGAAAGACCGTGGAGGTGCTTTCCAGCAGTTCCTGCTTGCGAGGACTACCGAGATCCAGGACGTAGCTCACCATATAGGATAAGCCCACCGGCGAATCCGGAAGATCCAGATCCGGGATTTCCATTTCCTTCAATTGTGACGTGAGTTCTGTAGCCCTTCGATACAGTCTGCTGACCCTCGCGTAGGCTTCCTGCAAGCCTTCTTCGACTTCGGGGTCATCCTCGAAAAACTCCACGTCTGCAGTCCAATAGGGCGCGCTGCCGGTAAACTCCACGATACGAAAACGGGATTCTCCGGCGCACAGGATATTGAGTCTGCCGTCTTCCAGCCTGTCCACCTGGACAACTCGAGCGGTGACGCCAACTCGAGAGATGCTGTCTTCGCTTTCACTTTCCGCGCTTTCGTTTAACAGGATCAGGCCGAAAACGTCCTCCTGATCGATGCAGCGATTGATCATCAACTTGTACCGTTCCTCGAAGATGTGGAGAGGAACGGCTACCTGGGGGAAGAGAACGAGGTTAGGCAGGGGAAAAAGTGGAATCTCCATTGCTCATATAAAAAGCTCTTCATCCTGGTGCGCCTGATCGACGGTGTTTGTTTGCCGGCGGAGAAAGAAAGCTTCCAGCCCACGGCCGACGCCCTTTGCGATCGCTGCGACTTCCCGCACGGGCCGTATGACGGAATCCTGGAGAACCTGCGCCGTGTCATTCACGCGCTCGACGACGTCGCGAGTCGCAGAATCGAGCCGGGCAAGCTGCACGTGCAGGACATCGCTGGTGTCGTTAACCATGCCTTCAACACGCCGGAACTGGTCGCGTGCGGCCACACCGATCTCAACGAAGTTCGCGGATGCCGTGCGCAGATTCTCCGTGATCGTTTGAATGGGTGCCATGAGTTCGCGGGTCTCGTTCATGAAGCGCTCCATCTGTTCCGAATGGCGCTTGGAAACCATATAAATCGCGACCAGCACCCCTGCCTGGGTCATTACAGCGAGAGCAGTTAAGGCAACAAAAAGAGTGAGTAGGCTTTCCAAAATCCCCTCCGATTACTGTCCGGATTCCTTTCCTTCCTTGTAAGCGGCCTTGCCGGCCTCGAACGCCGCCGTCAACTGTTCCTTCTGACGGACGATGGCGTCCTTACTGCGGTCGACGAAACTGGAGAAATCGTCGGTAACCTTTCGAGAGGTATCGCCGACGAACTGCTTCCCTTCAGTAACCTTGTTTGTCAGGAAATCGCGGCTGTCCGATGCCGTTCGGGCAAGTATTTCCCGAGTTTCACGACCGGACTTCGGAGCGAAGAGCAACGCAAAAACCGCACCAATACCGGCACCAGCAAGAAAAAAAAGAAACTTTTCTCCTCCAGAGCTGCGCTCACCCATGTCATTACTCCTTTCCAGTTTTGCTTTGCGCAATCTTTGCCGATAGTAACACACAGACAGACTACCCGCCGTGAAAGTGCTTCCACACTGCTTCGGACTGTGGGCGTGTCGCCACTTCCGCCAGTTGCTCGAGGGAAGCCGAACGAATTTTCTCCAACGAACCGAAGTGGGAAAGCAGCCGTTGACGTGTCCGCGGACCGACGCCGGCGATCTCGGACAGTTCCGAGGTAAGGTGCCGTTTAGCGCGCCGCGCCCGGTGGAAGGTAATGGCAAAACGATGGCTTTCGTCTCGGATTTGCTGGATCACCTTCAGGACCGGCGAGCGGGGATCCAGGATCACGGGTTCGTCTTCCCGACCGGCAACGTAAAGGATTTCCTCGCGTTTGGCGATGCTCGCCAGTTGCTGGTCTACGATGTTGAGAGCATCCAGCGCGGACTGGGCAGCGTGAAGCTGGCCTATCCCTCCATCGATCAGGACCAGGCCAGGCATCCTTGCTCCTTCCTCCTGAACCCTTTTGTACCGCCGGGTTACGACCTCCCGCATACTCTGAAAGTCGTCTGGCGCGCCGGAAACCGAGCGGATGATGAACCTGCGATAATCCGACTT
>Ga0111538_10014034_pt1 | contig 10565 bp, 8 predicted proteins | sample SoiMethybrSBSTD1_FD_79669 | JGI IMG/M metagenome (GOLD analysis project Ga0111538, IMG submission 79669) | Bulk soil microbial communities from a Populus tree surrounding site in Tennessee, USA - Soil MetaG P. TD hybrid SBSTD1 (version 2)... | ecosystem: Environmental > Terrestrial > Soil > Tree... | reverse complement strand
TCATGGCTGGCCCACGGGAACATCTGATCACGGTGGTGCGCGCGCCGACGGCGAGCCAGGGACCGCGACTGTCCACAGATCTCGCGGGTGTGGCCGGGTTGGATTATCTCGCCGGCAAGACGGTAGGCGATTTGGTTGCTGCGCAAGCCATCGCCGTGCCCGCGGCGCTGGGGCGTGCCGGGCGGCCCGTGCGCACATTCGACCTCGCACGGCTTGACGAAGCCAATCTCGGCGCGTTGATGATGCATTTAATGCTGGAAACGATTCTCGCCGGGCGGCTGCTCGGCGTCGATCCGTTTGATCAGCCCGCCGTCGAGCTGGCCAAGGTGATTACGCGCGAACGCGTTGCCGCATTAAAGGCCTGACGGGCGGCTGCGTGGGGAGGAGGCAGTCCCAGCCGTGCCCATCCGTCAGCTCAGTGCCGAGACGATCAATCGCATCGCCGCCGGCGAGGTAATCGAGCGGCCCGCAAGCGTCGTCAAGGAGCTGGTCGAGAACGCCATCGATGCTGAGGCCACCACCGTCGAGATCGTCACCGTCGCCGGCGGACTATCCCTCATCCGCGTGAGCGATGACGGTGTGGGCATGACCGGCTCGGATCTGCTGCTGGCGGTGGATCGGCACGCCACCTCAAAGCTCGACGAGGAAGACCTCTTCAATATCGCGACGCTGGGCTTCCGCGGCGAGGCCCTGCCGTCGATTGGCGCCATCGCCCACTTGGCGCTGGCATCGCGTTCGCGGGCGGGGAATGATGCGCACGAGATCGTGGTGGATCGCGGCAACAAGGCAGCGCTGCGCCCGGCAGCAATTGCCGGCGGCACACGCGTTGAGGTGCGCGAGTTGTTCTCGGCCACCCCTGCCCGGCTCAAGTTCCTCAGAAGCGAGCGGACGGAAAATTTTGCCATCAACGACGTCGTCAAGAAGATCGCCCTGGCGCAGCCGGGCATCGCCTTCAGCCTGACGACCGGCGAGCGGACCGCCCTCAGACTGCCGCAGGAAGCCGCGGGACCCGCGGGACATCTGTCGCGCCTAGGCCGCATCATGGGCCAGGATTTCTTGCGCGATGCGCTGCCCGTGGCGGCCGAGCGCGAGGGTATTCGCGTCACAGGCTTTGCCGGCCTGCCCACGCTCAATCGCCCTGACAGCGCGCAACAGCACCTGTTCGTCAACGGCCGACCGGTCAGAGACCGCTTGCTGATAGGCGCCGTGCGGGCCGCCTATGCCGATCTGATCCCGCGCGGCCGCTCGCCGCTGCTTGCGCTGTTTGTGACGCTGCCGGCGCGCGAGGTCGACGTCAATGTGCATCCGACCAAGGCCGAGGTTCGTTTCCGCAACGTGCACGGCGTGCGCAGCCTGATGCTGGGTGCGCTCCGCGCCGCTTTGGAAGCTGCGGGACATCGCGCCTCGGACCGGGGCGGCACGGCCATGCTCGCCGCCCTGGCGCACTCCGCAGGTGACGGCAAAGCCGCCCCCGGCGCAAATTTTCCGATGGCCCCGGCGGCGCGAGCCTGGAGCGGCAGAGCCTATCCGCGCTCCTCGACAGCTACGCTTGCAGCCATGCAAGCGCCGCTCGAGGGTATGGTCGCGCCGAGCGCCGATTGGAGCGCTGCTGCAGCGCCGGCAGCGCCCGAACTCGTCGATCGTCCCCTGGGGGCGGCGCGCGCTCAGTTGCACGAGACCTACATCGTCGCGCAAACCCGCGATGCCGTGATTATCGTCGATCAGCATGCCGCCCACGAGCGGCTGCTTTACGAACGCATCAAGGCCCAGCTTGCCGACGGCGGCGTGGCCCGGCAGGCACTTCTGATCCCTGTGATCATCGAATTGGATGCGGACGAAATCGCGGGGCTCGTCGAGGCAGGCGCTGCGTTGCTCGAGCTCGGTCTGCGGCTTGAGACCTTCGGGCCGGGCGCCGTGATGGTGCGCGAGATCCCGGCGCTGCTCGGTGATGCGGACATCGGCGGGCTCGTCAAGGATCTGGCGCGGGAGGCCCTGCGGGAAAGCGCCGGCGCCTTGCTTAACGAACGCCTGGCAGCCGTATGCTCCAGCATGGCCTGCCATGGCAGCGTACGCGCCGGGCGTCGCCTCACGGGGCAGGAGATGAACGCGTTATTGCGCGAAATGGAGCTGACGCCCCATGCCGGCCAGTGCAATCACGGCCGACCTACCTACGTTGAACTCAAGCTTGCCGATATCGAGCGCCTGTTCGGCCGGCGTTAGCCCGCCGACGCCAGCCGCGCGCTTGCCAGGGTGCTTTGCTGGCGCGGCCGTTGCCAGCTTGCCAAGCGGCGCAAAAGGCGCTCCCCTGGCGGCCCTGGCACGCGGTGCTTCCATCGGGAGCTATCTCGCTCTATGAGTGCGCGCGAAGCCCACAATAGGGGTGAGGATGCTTGCGTGGTCGGCGGTTTGGCCGACGCCGCGAGAGGGCTCGAGCGGGTGCAATGTCGTTTGTGGTGATGAAGTTTGGTGGCACTTCGGTAGCCAATTTGGAGCGCATCCGCAATGTGGCGCGCCACGTCAAGCGCGAGGTGGATGCGGGCAACCACGTGGCCGTGGTGGTCTCGGCCATGGCCGGGGTGACCAATCAGCTCGTGGCCTGGGTGCGGGAGGCCTCGCCGCTGCACGACGCGCGCGAATATGACGCGGTCGTTGCCACCGGCGAACAGGTGACGGCGGGTCTACTTGCCATCGTGCTGCAGTCGATGGCAATTCCAGCGCGCTCCTGGCAGGGCTGGCAAATCCCGATCATGACGGACGACGCGCATGGCGTTGCCCGCATCAAGGATATTCCCGGTGACAAGATCCGCGCCCGCCTGGAACAGGGCGAGGTCGCCGTCATTACCGGCTTCCAGGGCATCGAGCCCAATCGCAACCGCATCTCGACGCTGGGACGCGGCGGCTCCGATACCAGCGCGGTGGCTCTGGCCGTGGCGGTGCGGGCCGATCTTTGCGACATCTACACCGACGTTGATGGCGTCTTCACCACCGATCCTCGCATTGTGCCGAGGGCTCGGCGGCTGGCCAAGGTCTCCTACGAGGAGATGCTGGAAATGGCTTCCCTGGGCTCCAAGGTTTTGCAGACGAGATCGGTCGAACTCGCCATGGTGCACCGGATGCGCTTGCGCGTGTTGTCGAGCTTCATGCCCCCGGAAAACCTACGACCAGTAGATGCGCAATCCTGGGACGAGATCGGCACCATTATTTGCAGTGAGGATGAGATCGTGGAGCAGCACGTCGTCAGCGGCATCGCCTATGCCAAGGATGAGGCCAAGGTTTCGCTGATCCGGGTCGAGGACAAGCCCGGGGTCGCCGCGCGCGTTTTTGGGCCGCTGGCCGAGGCCAATATCAATGTGGACATGATTGTGCAAAACACCTCCTCGGACGGCAAGCACACCGACATGACCTTCACGGTGCAGGGCTCGGATCTGGACCGCGCGCTCGAGGTGCTGCGTGGGGCCAAGCAGGAGATCGGCTACTTCGAGGTGAAGAGTTCATCCGACGTTGCCAAGGTGTCGGTGATCGGGGTTGGCATGCGCAGCCACGCCGGCGTCGCCGCCCAGATGTTCAAGGCGTTGGCCGAGCGGGGCATCAATATCCTCGCCATCACCACGTCGGAGATTAAGATCTCCGTATTGATCGATGCCGTCTACGCCGAACTGGCGGTGCGGACGCTGCATAGCCTATATGAGCTGGGTAAGGACTGAGGGGATGCCGTGCCGGGGCCGCGGCGCGAGCCGCATGCCCTCGGATATTCAGGGCGGTGACGCCGGGCCATGCCAATGCCCGCCCGGCGTGGCCGCGAGGAGCAAAAAAAGCGAGCGGAATCGCGGCAGATCGCCCATGCAGAACCGAGGCGGGGACAATCCGAGGTTATCGACCTCAGAGCCGGCGCTCCGCATCATCATGCGCCGCCTCAGGGAGATCATGGCCGAGCCCGCCGACGGTCAGTCGAGGCTCGACAAGATCGTGCGCCAGATCGCGGGTTTGATGGTCGCCGAGGTGTGCTCGATCTACCTCAAGCGTCAGGACGGCTCGCTCGAACTATTCGCCACCGAAGGCCTAAACCCTGGTGCGGTCCACAACACCTTCATGCGGCGTGGCGAGGGCCTGGTCGGGCGCTGTGCCGAACTGGCCGTGCCGATCAACGAGCCGGATGCCCAAAACCATCCGGCGTTTTCCTACCGGCCTGAGACGGGAGAGGAGATTTACCATTCCTTCCTGGCAGTCCCGCTGCTGCGCGGCGGAGAGGTGCTGGGCGTCCTCACCATCCAGAACAAAACCGAGCGCGAGTATTCCGACGAAGATGTCGAAGTGCTGCAGACCACGGCCATGGTGCTCGCCGAGCACCTGCTCTCGGGCGCCGTCGCCGGCGTCAACACGGCCGCCGAATTCAGCCGCGCCGTTCCCCACCTCATTCGCGGCCAGCCGCTGTCGGAGGGCCTGGCGCTCGGGCACGCGGTTTTGCATGAATCGCGCGTCGTGGTGACGGAGCTGGAGGCCAAGGAGCCCAAGGAGGAAGAACGGCGCCTCGACATCGCCGTGGCCGACCTCAAGGCCTCCATCGATGAGATGCTCGAGCAAGGTGAGCTGGCCGCCTCCGGCGAGCATCGCGACATTCTCGAGGCCTATCGTATGTTTGCGCACGACCGCGGTTGGCTGCGGCGCATGAAAGATGCCATCAAACGCGGCATGACGGCGGAGGCCGCGGTCGAGCGGGTGCAGAACGACACCCGGGTTAGGATGTTGCGCCAGGCGGAAGCCTACTGGCACGAACGCCTGCGCGACCTCGACGAATTGTCCAACCGACTGCTGCGCATTCTCGCCGGGCGGCCCCGGTCGCACGCAATTGCCGCCAAGTTGCCCCATGACACGATCCTGGTGGCGCGTAGCATGGGACCGGCCGACCTATTGGATTACGACCGCTCGCGCCTGCGGGGGCTCATCATCGAGGAAACCGGCGGGCAAAGCCACGTGGCCATTGTCGCCAAGGCGCTCGGCATCGCCGCCATCGGCAACGCGCGCGGCGTCATGGAGCGCATCGACCAGGGCGATCCCGTCATTGTTGATGCCAACACGGGTGAAGTGCACATCCGTCCGCCCGGCAATGTCATTGGCGCTTATGCCGATAAGGCCCGCTTTCAAGCGCGACGGCATCGCAAATACCGGGCGCTGCGCGACAAGCCGGCCGTAACCAAGGATGGCAAACGCGTCGGGCTCTACATCAACGCCGGTTTGCTGGTGGACATGCCGCACCTGGCCGAGTCGGGCGCCGACGGCGTCGGCCTGTTCCGCACCGAGTTGCAGTTCATGATTTCGGCGACCTTGCCGCGCCTCGAGCAGCAGACGCAGATGTATCGCGCGATCTCGACGGAGGCTCAGGGCAAGCCCGTCGTGTTTCGCACCTTGGATGTGGGTGGCGACAAGGTTCTGCCCTATCTGCGCCAGGCCGCGGAGGAAAACCCCGCGCTGGGCTGGCGGGCCATCCGTCTGTCGCTCGATCGACCCGGGCTTCTGCGCACGCAGGTGCGCGCCTTGCTTAGGGCGACCGCCGGCGCCGAGCTGCGCCTGCTGCTGCCGATGGTGACGGCGGTCGGTGAAATCGGCATGGCGCGTGCCCTGATCGATCGGGAACTCGAGCTGCTACGCCGGCGCCTTTCGCCGCTGCCCACGCAGGTGATGCTGGGCGTCATGATCGAAGTGCCCGCGCTGCTGTTCGAACTGGACGCCCTGCTGCCGCGCGTCGATTTTGTCTCGGTCGGGAGCAACGATCTGCTGCAGTACTTTTTTGCCGCCGATCGCAACAATGCGCGCGTGGCGGGTAGATACGATCCCTTGTCCTCGGCACCCTTGCGGGCACTGCGCGCCATCGCCGAGGCCGCCCGGCGCCATGCCAAGCCGCTTTCTTTGTGTGGAGAAATGGCGGGCCGACCCCTGGAAGCGATGGCCTTGCTCGGGCTCGGCTATCGCGCCATCTCGATGGCGCCCGTCTCGATCGGGCCCGTCAAGTCGATGATCATGAGCCTCGATGTCTCCTTGCTGCAGCCGTGGCTATCGCGGCTCATCGAGGCCGGGGAGGGTAATCTGCGGGCCCAGCTCAAGCGCTTCGCGGAGGAGCACGCTGTGGAAATCTAGGCCATGTACCTGCCGTAATCTTCTCCTCTTTGACAAATCGGCAACTTTCCCCAAAAGATTGCCGACCAAGTCGGGGTGGTGACGCGTATGAAGAACGGCTTCGTTGGTGAGCGCGATGTCCGCCCGGCGGGGTCCACGTTCCCGCCGTCCGACGCGAGCGGCGAATTGGCCGCGGGTCGCGATGAACAGATCGGCAAGATCTTTCGCAACATGCGCACGGCGCTGAAGGTGCCGCGCGATGCGCTCGCCCGGCGACTGGCCACCAGCCCAGCGGTGATCGACAGCTTCGAGGCCGGCGCCATCACAGCCCTGCCGCACTGGAAGGAAACCGAGCGGATTGTGCGCAGCTACTGCGATCTGCTTCGCTTTGACCCCGAACCCGTGCTATGGCGCTTGCGCAGCCAGTTGCAGCTCGCGGCCAACTACACGCGGGCCGCGCCGCAGCCGCCGCCCCAACTGCGCACGGGCGCGCCGCGTTCAGGATCGAGGGGCGAGCATTCCTCGGCCCAGCCGCCTGCCTCCCGACCGGGGCGGCGGCGGCGCCGGGCCCGAACGCTTTTTGTGCTCAGCACGCCGATTGTGTTTGCTGCTGGACTCGTTTACTTGGGGCAGTCGGCATCAAGGCCCGTTTACCAAGCCATCGCGTTGCTGCCGATGCCGATCGCGGGACCGGTGCGGACCGGCCTTGACTATCTGGTGGGCTTGACCATGCCCAGCCGCGATGGCCTGACCTGGATCGAAGTGAGTGATCCGCGCTCGCGCAAGGCCGACAAACTGCCCTCGCGCGTGCAGTAGCGCTCCGTTCTGGGGGTACCCGCTCGCCCGTGCGGGCGAGAGGTCTGCGTTTCACCTTGTCGATTGTTGTCGAGTCCAACGCGCATGACCGCCATACCCACCGAGAAGCTCGACAAGCTGGTTGAGCGTTGGCAAGCGATTCAAGGGGAGCTCGCCCGGGGCGCCAACCAGCCGGCATACGTGGCGCTGGCAAAGGAGTTTTCCGAGCTCAATCCCGTCGTGCAGACCATTGCCGAGTTGCGCAAGCTTCAAGGCCAGCGGGATGAGCTCGCCGAACTCTTGGCCGATCCGGCGGCAGACGCAGAGCTCGCCACAATCGCGCGCGACGAACTTGCCACGTTGCAACCGCGTCTCGATGAACTCGAGCAGGCATTGCGCGTGCAACTGCTGCCGAAGGACGCCGCCGATGCCAGGAGCGCCATCCTGGAGGTACGCGCCGGCACGGGCGGCGATGAGGCGGCCCTGTTCGCCGCCGACCTCTTCCGGATGTATGCGCGCTATGCCGAACAGCGGGGTTGGAAGGTCGAGATCATCAGCCTGTCGGAGAACGATCTTGGGGGCTACAAGGAGGTGGTCGCCTCCATTGTGGGCAAGGACGTCTTCGCCCGCTTGAAATACGAATCGGGTGTGCACAGGGTGCAGCGCGTGCCGCTTACGGAGGCGAGCGGCCGCCTCCACACCTCGGCTGCCACCGTGGCAATTATGCCAGAAGCCGAAGAGATCGACCTCGAGATCAGGCCGGAAGATATTCGCATCGACACCATGCGCGCAGGCGGCGCCGGTGGGCAGCATGTGAACAAGACCGATTCGGCCGTGCGCATCACGCATCTGCCGAGCGGTCTTGTGGTGGTGTCCGCCGAGAAGTCGCAGCACCAGAACCGACGACTGGCCATGCAGGTCCTGCGCTCGCGGCTATTCGAACAGGAACGCCAAAAGGCTGCCGACGCGCGTGCGGCGCAGCGGAAGGATCAAGTCGGATCCGGTGACCGTTCCCAGCGCATCCGCACCTACAATTTTCCGCAAGGACGCGTCACCGACCATCGCATCGGCTTGACGCTGCACAAACTCGAGCAGGTGCTCGAGGGAACGGCTCTCGATGAACTGATCGATGCCTTGGTGACCGATCAGCAGGCGACACAACTGGCAGCGATAAACGAAGATGCCAGGACTTGACCAACCCCTGCCGGCCTTGACCATCGGCGCGGCGCGGCGCTGGGGCCTGACCACCTTGTCGGCGGCCGGCATCGACAGCGCCGGCCTCGATGCTCGCCGGCTCTTGGCGGCGGCGCTCGACTTGCCGGAGGCGCAAATTCTGGCGCGGCCAGAGTGTCACCTGCCGGCTGAGCGCGCGCAGGTGTTTGCCGCCTACATTGAGCGCCGGCGGAGCCGCGAGCCTGTGTCGCGCATCCTCGGTCAGCGCGAGTTCTATGGCCGAAGCTTTGCCGTTTCGCCCGCGACCCTCGACCCGCGGCCCGAAAGCGAGACGCTGATCGAGACGGTCCTGGCGATCGTGCAGGGGGAAGGCTGGTCATCCCGGCCCCTGCGCATCCTCGATGTCGGCACCGGCACGGGATGCCTCATTCTCACGCTTTTGAGCGAGCTGCCGCGGGCAACAGGCATCGGCACCGACATCAGCGACGCCGCGCTTGGCGTGGCGCGCAACAATGCCGCAGCCTTGGGCCTCGCCCATCGCGTGGGCTGGTGTGCCACCGACCTGCTTGAAAACATCGAGGAGCAATTCCATATCTTGGTGTCGAATCCGCCCTATCTGAGCGCCGCTGAGCTTGGCGCTGTCGAACCTGAGGTGAGCCGGTTCGATCCCCGTGTGGCCCTCGACGGCGGTGTAGACGGCCTTGAGATCTTCCGCAGGCTTAGCAAAGGGATGGGCAGGGTGGTACGCAGCGGCTGGGTCGTGCTCGAGGTCGGCCATGAGCAGGCCGACAGCGTCGCCGCGATCATGCAGCCCGCGGCAGGCAGCCCCGGCGAGCTGCGGATCACGCGGGATGTCTCCGGCCGGCGACGCTGTGTTGCAGTGAGAACACGGAATTGAGCATACGCCCACAAACCCCTTGGAATCCGGCGTTGGTCGCGCTAGGCTGGGCATCAGTGGAATCGTTCTCGTATACGGCTGTTCCTCCTGCTTGCGTGGAGGATGTTGGATGCGAGGATCGACGCGAGGCAGGTTGATTTGCTCGCAACAGGGCGACCTATCGTCAGCACCACTTACCGTCCATAGAGAAGCACTGATGGCATAATTGCCGGGTAGGGACGCTCTCCCCCAGGCGTGGGGCTGAGAGCGCTGAAGAGGGCGAGGCCATCGTCGTTGGTTAGCTGGAGGGCTCGGACCGAACGGTCGGAGCGCCAGTTGGGAGCGGGCCCGTGTTCGCGCGAGCGAACGGCGCGCGCAGGGTTTGGTCAAATCATATGGAGCGTTTGGCGCAGTGAGGCAGGGACAGCAGAATAGACGCGGTCGCGGTCGCAATCGAAAAAGTCAAAATCCGCTAGCGCGCAGCTTTGAGTCGAACGGGCCGGACGTGAAGATTCGCGGTACGCCCGCGCATATCGCCGAGAAATACATTTCCCTCGCGCGTGACGCCCAATCCTCCGGCGATCCGGTGCTGGCCGAGAACTACCTCCAGCACGCGGAGCATTATAGCCGAATCATCATGGCGTATCGGGAGCAGATGCACCAGGCGGGTGAGGGTTACAACGGCAACGGCCAGCAGCGCCTGCGTGGGCCCAATGACGGGCTCGAAGGCGGTGACGATTTCGCCGACGATGATGGCGACGATCTGCTCGATGACGGCGGCTTCCCGCAGCCGACCTTCCAATCACCCCCGCAGCACTCCCAGGGCCACCAGCAGTCGCGTCAGCACGGCGGCTACGACAACAATCGTCACGACCGGCCCTTCCGGCGTGATCACGGCCGCTTTCGGGATCGCGACCGCAATCCGGATCGCGAGCGCCACAACGATCGCGAGCGCGGCGATAGGCAGCCGTTCGAGAGCCGGCCGCAGCCCTCGGCGGAGCGCGCCGAGCCGGCCGCGGAGGCCGCACACGGGCCGCCCGCCGCCCCGGAACAGCAGCGCCCGGCAGCCCCGGAACAGCAGCCTGCACGCGAACAGCAACCCCCGCGCCGGCGCGAGCGCTTCCAGCCGCCGGCGCACGAGCAGCCGGAGTTTCTGCGCCGGCCGGTGCGACGCGCAGCACGCAACGAGGAGGAAACGCCGGAGGCTAACGGCAAGGAAGAGCCCTCCCGCGACTAGGGCCCTTTGCCCGAGAGCTCGGCGTGGAGCCCCCTCCGGCGGCTCTTTAGCTGGCGATCCTGACGCGCATGCCTGGCCTCAGCTCTCCGCCCGTGAGCACGCGAGCATAAATGCCGAATTCGGCATGGCCCCACGTTCTTTGCAGGTGGGCGGGGATGGCGAGGTCGCGCGCGCCGGTATCAGGGTCGACGTTGGTGGCCTCGCAGCGGGTCGTGCTTGCGAACGGAGCAAGCCGTACCTCGCCCAGCTCGATTTCAGCCTTGAGCCAGTTGCGCTCGGCAAAGGGGGCGAGACCCTCCAGGTAGAGATTGGCGCGAAAGCGCAAGGGATTGATCGGGCGGCCAAGCGTGCGCGCGAGTTCGCGCACACTGG
>Ga0111538_10014030_pt1 | contig 10566 bp, 8 predicted proteins | sample SoiMethybrSBSTD1_FD_79669 | JGI IMG/M metagenome (GOLD analysis project Ga0111538, IMG submission 79669) | Bulk soil microbial communities from a Populus tree surrounding site in Tennessee, USA - Soil MetaG P. TD hybrid SBSTD1 (version 2)... | ecosystem: Environmental > Terrestrial > Soil > Tree... | reverse complement strand
AGTTTCTGGTTTGTGGTTTCTGGTTTGTGGTTTCTTGTTTCTGGTTCGATCAGCCGCGAGTTCTTGTCGCAAACCAGAAACCAGAAACCAGAAACCACAAACCAGAAACGCGCTGTCGTTGTTGACCGTTTAAAAGCCGAATCTCGAAAAATAGAAACCATAAAAGACTATCCAGATTGCTGCGAGGATCGATACCTCGACGGCGCCTCGATGTTGGGTCACCGGTTCAGCGAGTCGCGCAATCCCGCGGGCGACCAGAGCTGACAGAATGAACCGGAGATATCGCGCCGGAATCGAGATCAAAAGAAATGCCGCCACATTACCGCGTCGCGCGCCCCACTCGACCGCGTAGATCTTGTACGGTATCCCTTTAATCGGGCCGAACAGGACTGCAAGCAACTCGCGCTCGACTATTTGACTGGCGACCTGGGCGACTAACCAGGGACTTATTCCGGGAACGTGATCGAGGAAGCCCCGCGCGGTGGCCGTCGCGCTCGCGCCGAACGCGAACATCAAAGCGCCTCCCACCAGTGCGCCGGCTAGAGCAGCGATTGTCGCTTTCACCGCGGGTCGCAGCGCGCGGCAGGCGATAAGAGTGAGCAAAACGTCGGGAACGATAAAGAAAAACGTCGCTTCAGCAAGTCCCCACGCAAATGCAAGCGCCAGGGTTGCGTGGCGCGACGCGAAATCGTCCAGCGGTGATCTCTCAATGCGCGGTCTCATTTCTCTAAAGAAGCCGCGTTCTCGGAGGTTTCCGGCGCCAACTCACGCACTGCTGCCTCGAGGGCCTTTGTAATTTCCTGACGACTGCCGGTAAGCACTAGCGGAGCCCCGATTCGAATCTCACAGAAAAACGGCACCGGAATGAACTCACCTTTTGGAAGACTTCTTCCCATGTTCACAAGATAAGCAGGAATTACCGACACGCCGGGCATCTTCTCGATCAGATGTGCGACGCCGGAGCGAAACTCTCCGATCTGCTCGCCTGACCCCCGCGTTCCTTCTGGAAAGATTATCAGCGAGTCGCCGGCTTGAAGTGCGTCGCGCATCCGGCGAAGCGGATTGTTCTCAGTCGTGATGTTCTTCCTCGCGATCGGCAGAATGTTAAACACAGTCTTTGTGAACAACGATACGAATTTGTTGCGCTCGAAATAATCCGCGGCGGCTACCGGGCGGATCCTGCGTAGACGAGTAAGCGGAAATAGACTGAGCAGCGAAATGGTATCAAGGTGGCTCGAATGATTGGCGACGAGAACAAACGGTTCAGACCGGGAGAGATGTTCGCGGCCGCGCACTCGAAGCCCAATAAACAATGTCATGAACGGTTTCATGACCAGCGCGAATGCGATCATTTGAGCGACATCGCGAAACATCAACCGCTTCGACTTCAGCGATTCGTCGCCTGTGTTTGACTCATCGACTGAATCTGAGGCCTTAGTCGTCAAGTTCTCTCCTGGAGTTAGTCGACGTGAAAATAACGAACGTAGTGGAAGAACAGGGGCGCCGCATAACACAACGAATCAACACGATCCAACATGCCGCCGTGACCTGGAATGACGCTGCCGAAATCTTTAACCCCGAAGTCTCGTTTGACCGCGCTCATTACCGCTCCGCCAAAGAACCCGGCTACGGTAATCAGCAGCGATACGAGGAGTGTTTCCGGGATTGTAAAAGGAGTCAGGAACCGGATCGCGAGGCTTAGCAACATCGCTGTTGTTATGCCGCCGATGAACCCCTCCCAGGTTTTGTTGGGGCTCACCGCCGGGATGATCTTGTGACGTCCGAGCGTCTTGCCCCAAATGTACTGCAGAACATCGCTCATCTCGACGACGAATACGAGGAACAGAACAAGCGTGCGCCCGTTGGCGTTGGTCTGGCCAAAGGTTGGCAGCGTCAGCAGGTACGCCATATGGCTCAACCCGAAAACAAATATCATCAGTCCCCATTGAATTTGAGAAGCTGAGTCAACGAACCCTCTTGTTTCTTTTGACAGGACCATTCGCACCGGCAACGACAAGAGCATATAGACTGGGATAAAGATGATGAACATCCCGTACCACGGCGGATCGAGCGCGATCCAAAGATACTGAATTGGCACAGCTAGAAATGTGAGAACCAGCGCGTGATGATCTGCGGGGCGAGTCTTTAACAGCGTCACAAATTCCTTCATCGCCCAAAAACTCATAAGCGCGAAGAAAATTAAAGAGATTCGATTACTCACGGCGATCGCGCCAAAGAACACCGCTGCCATGATCCACCACGCCCGGACGCGAGCGGACAGTTCCGAGAAGTCTTTGTCCGGCTTCTTGCGCCGCATCACAGCTACCACGGCGGATGCAACGACAAGCACCGTCAGAACCAGTAGCCCCATTCGCATCATCGGCGAGAGATTGTTTATCAAAGTCGGCATAGCAAGCTCGGTTATCCCCTCACGCTTTGCGAACGCAACTCTTTGAGCGCTTTGGAGACTCGATTCAGACAGGTCACCGCAGTCAGGAAAGCTGCCGCAGTGAAGATCCAAAACCAGGCCTCGAAGACAGTTGGGTAGAAGAACGTCACGAGGCCCAAAGCCCCTACTACAAAAGCCCGGTCGCTCTTACCCATCGGGCCTTCGTAGTGACGGCTGGCCCCAAGCGCTCGCCCCAGTACGCCTGAGAACTCGGTGAGGATCGCGCCGATCGAGAACGCTACGATTGGCCATCTTGCGGGCTCGTGGACAAAAGCCAGTGGGAGATAGAGACCCAGATCTGAAATCGCGTCGCCCAGCTCGTTCAGAACAGCGCCGAGATGGCTGGACATGGCAAGTTCGCGGGCCATCATCCCGTCGATCGCGTTTAGCGCCATTCGGATAAACAGCCACGCTGGCATCAATAGGAGTAACGCGGGCTGAGATTGTGCGAATGAAACGGCTATGCCTACGGCGATCGATCCGACAATGGCGGCGAGTGTGACGGAGTTCGGAGTGAGGCCCAGCCGAGCGATTCCGTTCATCACCGGTCTGAGCAGCGCCTGGAACTTTGGTTTTAGATCGTAAACCGAAGGCATATTAACAATTGGTCGAGATAGTCGGCTTTGTAAGTTCCCGCTTAGACGGCTTAAAGAGCGGCGGATTATAGCACGGTGAGTTGGGTCCGCGCGTACCCGGAAGACGCCTTCGGATTTATCTAAAAGTGTGGCGTCAATGAAATGTTTTGCACTGGCTGTCATAAGAGATTGAGCCAGAACAGCGATTCGTAGAGGAGGTATCAGATTGAGCGGCCTGCCGCGAAATCTTGAACGGTTTGAGTCGCTCTTCCTCTTGTGGTAGAAGTAGCCGCCCATCCCAATCGTTTAGAACGTGTTGGAATTGGCGGCTCTCAGGTTGAAGATGTTGAGCGAAGCCCGCGTTTGGTTTGTCGCTCTGGTCAATAGAACCCTAAGAATAATGTGCTGAATCGGTTGCCGCGGCGCCGTGCCCTCAACGTCGAGACCGCGACGGCAATCGCTGTATCAACTTAGAAAGGTGGGAACGATGGCAAAACGGAAAGAGAGTGTAAGTACATCGAGGCGAAGCCGCAAAACCCGAGGCACAAACAGCGGCAACGAAAAAGAGTGGACCGTGATGGTCTATATGTCGGCCGATAACAATCTCAGTGAGGAGTGTGTCTGGTCGCTCAAGGAAATAATGCGTGCCGGTCAAAACGACAAAGTCGGCATTATGGTCCAGCTCGATCCTTCCGCAACCCGCATCCAGCGCTTTGATTTAAGCGCCAATCGCACTCCGAGGAGACCCCAGAAGGCTGCCACCAAGCCGAGCTCAATGCTGGCGAGACTCAGCAAAGAGACCGGCAGGAGCGTCCGATCACTTGACTCAATCTTGAGGGTGCGCGAGGACACTATGGCGTCGGTGAAAGCGCTAAAAGAATTCATTATAGCTAGCAAGGAGGCGCACCCTGCGAAACGGTATCTGTTGGTGCTGTCCGGTCACGGTCAGGGCTCAATTGGACGCTCTTTCCTCCAGGATGATTTTCCGGATCCGGCGCGGCGCTTGCGGTCGGGCAAACGCCTCAGACGTGGTACGGAGGCTCTTACAATGCAGGGCGTTCGAAACGCGATCTTGTCAACTGACCGTGTAGACGTAGTCGGTATGGATGCCTGCGGTCTGGGAATGGCGGAGGCCGGCTTCCAGCTGCGCGAGGCAACTGATTTTATGGTTGCTTCGGAGGGTTTCGAAATGAACACCGGCTGGCCGTATTTCGAAGTCCTTACGAGTCTCTATGCCAAGCCGGATATGAAACCTGAAGATGTCGCAACGATGATTGTCGACGTTCACACCGCTTATTACGCAGAGTTTCTGATGGCCGGGGTCTCCACCGATATTTCCGCGTGCCGACTCGACAGGAGCTCCAATCTTGCAAGGGAGGTCAGACAACTAGCTCGCAAATTGATGGCGCAATTACCGTCAGATATTGGATTGCCACGCGACCGAGGCTTTGTGCGTGACAGACGGGTGTTTGTTGAGGACTTAGTATTATCTCAGCGCGCAATTGCCGATGCAGTGATACTGGCCCATTGGCGATCACAATCGTACAGATTCGAACGGCACACCGATCTTTACGATTTTTGTGACCTTCTCGAAAGAGGATGTGACGATCAAGGGATCATCGAGGCGTGCCGGAAAGTGAAGAACGCAATCAGGGGCGAGAATGCTGGGGAAGGCTATGTCCTGAAGTCGTGTCACACCGGGTCTGCTTATCAACACTCAAACGGGGTTGCAGTCTATTTCCCCTGGGCCGACGTCGATCCGGCTTACAATAGTCTTGCGTTCTCAGAACGGGCAGCCTGGGGGCAATTCCTACAGGATTATATCGTGACGACGCGACGACCCCCGAGAGAGTTATCCGGCTCCTCTCGCGGCGCCTCGCGACACGTGGATCGCCAAGCAGGCGTGAGGGATGCCCCTCCCATCAGCCGGCGAGACGCGCCGCCGCTTGATCGGAGAGACGCGCCGCCTCTTGATCGGAGAGACGCGCCGCCGCTTGATCGGAGAGACGCGCCGCCGATTGACCGGAGAGACGCGCCGCCGATTGATCGGAGAGACGCGCCGCCGCTGGATCGCCGGGATGCGCCGCCGCTTGATCGGAGAGACGCGCCGCCGCTTGATCGGAGAGACGCGCCGCCGCTGGATCGCCGGGACGCGCCGCCGCTTGATCGCAGAGACGCGTCGCAGTTCAACACGAGAGATTCCCCGCCGCTTGACCGGCGAGACGCGCCCGAGATCGATCGGAGGGGAAAGCTGCTAACTCCCGAAATGAAGAACCCTCCAGATAGGTTCTTTGATGACGTAACTGAAAGCTGGTAGGTTGACCAGTCGTCAATCATTGTTGTATGGCTTCCCTCTCGGGTTGAAACACAGAGTGGAAGTGCTTCTCAAAAAACTTGTTGTATCCACGTTGTTGTTGCTGCCGCTCATCACGGCCGGCCTCGCTGCCGACCGTGGTGAGCGGTTGGTTGCTAATTCATCCATTAGTCGCGAACTTTCTGCAGGCGAGAAACACTCCTACAATCTCACGCTAGACCTTCGTCAATACTTTGGCGCGGTGGTCCATCAAAACGGACTCGGCGTTCTGGTGACGCTCTACGGCCCTGGAGGCCAAAAGATTGCGTCGCCGCATAGCCGCCAGGATGGCACAACCCCGATAGCACTGATCTCAACCGCAGCCGGCGTTTATCGCCTGGAAATCTCTGCCAGGGAGAGCGACGCATCGACGGGCAGCTATGAGTTAAAGGTGAGAGAAATCAGATCGGCGACCATCGATGATACGAGGCGGGTCGCAGCCGAGGAGCTCGCCAGCAGCGCGGAACGACTGAGATCAAATGAAACCGAACAGGCCAATCGCAGGGCAGTTGTCTTGTACGAAAAGTCGCTCTCTCATTGGCGCGCGATTGGAGACGCTCGAGAGGAAGCGCGTACTCTAAAAACGATTGGTGAGATTCTTCAGCCGATCGGGGAGGCGACGAGGGCCCTTGGCTACTACAACAACGCCCTAAGGGTCGCGCAGCGGAGCAACGATCAACGAACGGAAGGAGAGATTCGCAGCAGTCTTGGGTTCCTGCAAATTCATCTCGGGGAGAACCAGAAAGCGTTGGATTCCTGTGACGAAGCGCTACAGCTGAGCCGAGCCGCGAACAATCATCGCGGAGAAGCTGAAGCGTTGACCGTCAAGGGAGAGGCATACAGTTTTAAGGGCGAACTTCAGAAGGCGCTTGACTGTCTTGAGAAGGCACTTCTTTTATGGAGCGAAATAGGTGATCTGCGAGGGCAAGCTCGCACCCAACTTTATCGCGGATACGGGTATTCCGATCTGGCTGAATCGCCCAACGCGTTTGAGGCATATAACAAGTCGCTTTCACTATGGAAATCAATAGGTGACCGGCGCGGACAGGCCCTGACATTGATCGGTTTGGGCCATCTTCATTCAAGGCTAGGCGCCAAGCAGGAAGCCCTTGCAGCTTATGACCAAGCCAAGCAGTTGATTCAAACAATCGGCGACCCGGTAGGGGAAGCCCGGTTGTTGAACGGAATGGCATTCGTTTACAGCGAGTTGGGAGACAACGAAAATGCCCTTCGCAACTATCGGCAAGCGACGCTGTTGTTTCGATCCGCAAGATACAAACCTGGTGAAGCGGCTTGCCTCGTCGTGATCGGGGGGATTTATTACTCAAACGAAGCCTATTCCGAAGCGCTGAAGTATCTCCGTCAAGCGATCCCAATTATCAAGGCGCTCAATGATCGCATTCTGGAGTCCTATTCGTTCAAGTACCTGGCTGCGGTTTACGACTCCATGGGTCAAGCGGATAAGGCTTTAGACTACTACAACCAAGCGCTCGATCTATTTAGAGCTGCCGGTGACCGGCGAGGCGAGGCGTTCGCATTGAACGGAATCGCGAATATCAATGACGCGCGTGGAGATAAGCAGAAAGCCCTGGAGCTGCGACGGCGCGCCTTGATGCTTAACCGTGAGGTTGGAAATCGTTTCGGTGAAGTCTCCACCCTTTTCAACATTGCGCGCAGTGAACGCGAGGCAGGAAACTTCATAGACGCACGCGGTCACATCGAAGAGGCAATAAACAAGATCGAATCGCTGCGCGCGGATGTAAACAGTCAGGAATTACGGGCTTCGTTCATCGCCACCGAGAGTCAGAATTACGAGCTGTGCATCGACGTGCTAATGCATCTCCATAAGCCTGGTACGCTCGATGGGCTTGACGCCAAAGCACTGCACGTCAGTGAGCGAGGGCGCGCACGTTCGTTGGTCGAGATGCTTGCAGAAGCGCGCGCCGACATTCGGCAGGGCGTCGACGTTTCAATTTTAGAAAGAGCGCGAACTCTTCAACAGTCGCTCAAAGACAAAGAGGAGCGGTATAGCCGGCTGTTCACCGGCAAACCTAACGAAGAGCAAGTCGCGGCTGCCCTAAAGAAAATCGAAGAAATCAGATCCGAATACCAACAGGTCCAATCGCAAATCCGTTCGACCAGCCCGCGATATGCCGCCCTCACTCAACCCCAGCCTCTCACCCTAAAAGAGATTCAAGAACAAGTCCTCGATCCTGGCACTCTGCTTCTGGAATATGCCTTGGGGGACGAACGGAGTTATCTCTGGGCGGTCACGCCGGATTCTTTGACAACCTTTGAACTGCCAAAGCGAGCTGACATCGAAGCGGCAGCTCGTCGGGTTTATGATGCGCTAACTACGAAGAATCCGATTGGCCAGGCCCCGCCCGTGACACAGAAATCGCGACCGACAGCTCCGGATGCCGATTACTCGAGAGCGGCACTCGCCTTAAGCCGAATGGTGATTCAACCGGTCGCTTCGCTACTCGGAACCAAGAGGCTGCTGATCGTTGCGGACGGCGCCTTGCAATACATTCCGTTCGCAGCGCTGCCTGCTCCCGTTGCCAAAGACGTCGGTGATGGAAGTCACGCGTCACGAGGGCCGAATAACGGACAGGATTTGGACGCCGATTTCAAACCCCTAATCGTTGACCACGAAATAGTAAGCCTGCCTTCCGCCTCGACGCTCGCGGTTATGCGCCGCGAGCTGGCTGGTCGAAAGCCCGCTCCGAAGGCAATTGCCGTCCTTGCGGATCCGGTATTCAGCTCGCTCGATCCGAGAGTCGTCGCCGCATCGCGTGTGCCTAGCTCCAAACAATATGATGCGGTCTCTCGATCCCGGGACTTTGAGAGAGCGATCAAGGAAGTTCGTGTCTCTCGAAAAAGAAGCGGAGTCGGCCGGCTCCCGTTTTCACGAGCCGAAGCGGCAGCGATCAGAGCTGTAGCTCCACCAGGTCAATCGTTGGAAGCCATTGACTTCGATGCCAGCCGCGCGACCGCAACTAGTTCCCAGCTCAGCGAGTACCGGATTATTCACTTCGCCACCCACGGTCTTCTCAATAGTGAGCACCCAGAGCTTTCAGGGATGGTCTTTTCTCTTGTCGATCGGCAAGGCAAGACTCAAAACGGATTCCTTCGTCTCCACGAAGTGTACAATCTCAACCTGCCGGCGGAGCTTGTAGTTTTAAGCGCGTGTCAGACGGGCTTGGGCAAAGATGTCAAAGGCGAGGGTCTTATTGGTCTGACCCGCGGGTTTATGTACGCGGGCGCGGCGCGTGTGATGGCCAGTTTGTGGCAGGTGGACGACTCAGCGACAGCGGAGCTGATGAAACGGTTTTACGCCAGGATGCTTGGAGACGGCTTGCGTCCCGCGGCGGCTTTGAGGGATGCTCAAGTCGAAATGTCGAAGCAGAAGCGATGGCAGGCGCCCTACAATTGGGCGGGCTTCGTGCTTCAAGGCGAGTGGAAGTAAACCCACGACGGACAGGACCAAAGAACAATCATCGACCAATCAATCCGTCCGTTGGCCTTTCGGGGGGATATTCAGATCGGTAAGTGGGATCTTGATCAGGAGACCTTTAATAAGCTTCTCGCGAGGTTGGGTTCGGACCCGAACCGCGCGGGCGAGAAGTACGAGCATATTCGATGCGGTCTCGTGAAGTACTTTGAATGTCGAGGCTGTGTTCCTGCGTTTGAGCTTGCTGACGATACGATCAACCGTGTAGCGCGTAAGCTTGCAGAGGATGCCGAGATCCGCGACGAGAGCTTGTCTTCTTACTTTTACGGAGTCGCCCGCAACGTCTTTCACGAGCATCTCCGGAGTCCGGATAGGAACCAGGCGCACGTCGATTCGCTCCCGCCTCATCAGCATCCTGCCGGGAACCCTGTCGAAATAATTGAGCGTCGCGACGAGTATCTGGCATTAGAAACACAATTAGCATGCCTTGACGCCTGCGCCGAATCCCTTCCGCCGGAGACTCGCAAGATGATCCTATCGTATTACGAAGGGAAACAGCGCGCGCGGATTGAGAATCGGCGGCGCTTGGCTGAAGGGCTCGGGGTGCCGATGAACAGCTTGCGAATACGCGTTCACCGAATCCGGGAAAAACTCGAGGGATGCCTGATCAACTGCCTTGCCCGGACCGAGGTTTAGTTGAAATGAAATGGGGTTTTCCTCACTTAAGAATAGAGGCGATTTGAAACAGGCTGCTGAAAACGATGAATTGTTGATCCGATACCTGCTTGGTGAATTGAGCGAAGAGGAGCAGGAGCGAATCGAGCAGCGGTACATAAGCGACCCGGAGTTTTACGAACAGCTTTTGACCGTCGAAGATGATTTAATCGACGTCTATGCCGAGGGCGCGCTTTCACAGTCTCGACGGGAGCGCTTTGAGGGTCATTTTCTACGTTCGCCGGAACGCCAGGCGCGAGTAGGCTTTGCCAAAGCCTGGATCGCGTATGTGTCCCGCCGGTCGAAGTTTGCTCGAGCTGAACCCGCGGTTCAGAAAGCGTCCCTTTTTGGGTTTCTTCGCTTTGAGCGTTGGCCGGTGGCGGTTCGTATTACCGCCGCTCTGGTGTTGCTCCTGGGCGGCGCGTTTCTGGTCGCCGAGACGCTGAGACTCAGAAGCCGACTCCAGCAGACAGAATCGCAACGGGCGGCGCTGGAGAACGGCCAACAGGAGCTCAAGCAGCAGATCGAAGCCGAACGCCAACGCGGCGAGGAGCTTTTATCCGAACTCCAACGCGAGCGCGAAGCACGCGACTCACAAACGAACAATCCTGATCAGAAAACCGGCATCCTCTCATTCTTCCTGTCGCCGGGGCTGGTACGCGGCACGGCTCAGGCAAAAAGGCTAGTAATTCAGCCGGAAACGCGGCAGGTGCGGTTGCAGGTGAGTTTCGATAAGGGTGACTACGATAGCTACGGCGTGATTATCAAGACCGTTGATGGACGAGAGATCTGGCGCAAGTTTGGGCTTAGAGCTCAATCAAAAGGCCCGGGGAAGGTTGTGGTGGTTACGGTTCCCGCCAGCGTGTTCAGTACCGAAGACTACATCCTGGCCCTGAGCGGCTTTAGGAGCACGAGCGAGTCTGAAGGAATCTCCGATTACTTTTTTGGCGCCTCCAAAAAATAACAACCGCCCAACGCTTACAATCCCGAAAAGTGTCCTACACAGTCGCAAGTTTGCCTT
>Ga0111538_10014029_pt1 | contig 10566 bp, 5 predicted proteins | sample SoiMethybrSBSTD1_FD_79669 | JGI IMG/M metagenome (GOLD analysis project Ga0111538, IMG submission 79669) | Bulk soil microbial communities from a Populus tree surrounding site in Tennessee, USA - Soil MetaG P. TD hybrid SBSTD1 (version 2)... | ecosystem: Environmental > Terrestrial > Soil > Tree... | reverse complement strand
GCGCGGAAAGTTTTCATCAGAAACGACATCGGGAATGTATTCGGGCTCAAGGCTGGACCACACCCGGCCCGGTAGTCCCAAGCCCGGAACGAAAATGAACTCCCGGCTGACTCTTGCAAATTCCGGGACTTCTATCGACGCCATATGCCAAAGCTCGACACAGCGCAGCGCCTCGGCCTCCCGGTCCACGCGCCAGAGCGCGCCCACGTCCCATCCCAGACACTCGCCCATAGCCCGCAGTATTCTCGGAGTGGCCTCTTCGATCGTGGCCGCTTCCGCCAAGATCTGCGCGACCGTGTGCTGCACGCGGAGGCGATCCTCCAGGCGCTTGCGCTCGGTGATGTCCGTGGCCGAGCCGATGTAGCCGAGGAAAGTGCCGTCGGAAGCGAAGCGGGGGGTGCCCTTATCGAGCAGCCAGCGATACTCGCCGTCGTGCCGCCGCACGCGATATTCGAGTGTAAAGGGGCTGCGTTGGTCGAAACAATGCGCGTAAGCCTCGAGGCGCGCGTCGCGATCGCTCGGGTGAATGTCGTCGGCGCAGCCGTTACCCAACTCTTCTTCGAAGATTCTCCCCGTCAAATCGAGCCAGGTCTGACTCACATAGGTGCAGAGCTTGTCGGCGTCCGTAGTCCAAATCAGCACCGGCGCGGTGTCCGCCATCGTACGGAAGCGCTCTTCGCTTTCCCGCAGCGATTCCTCTTTCTTGCGGCGCTCCTCGATCGCGGCGGCAAGAAAAATCAACGGAACGGAGATGGCGAGCAGGAACATTTGCAGGGACAGGACGTTTTGCCTCGCCGAGAATGCGGCAAAGGGTCCGAGGCCCTTGGCGGCGCCCCAGATCGACACGAAAATCAGGATCAGGAGAGAAGCGCTCGTTGCCGGCGGGCCGAAGCGCACCGCCGCCCAAAGAAGAAACGGCAGCGGCAGGAACAGGAGCGCCGGCGTCGCGTCGGGCCGCGAGTCTCCCCAAGCGAAAACCAGCGCGCTGACAGCCAGGAGGCCGCCGATCATGATGAGGGCCTCGGCCCGCTGCCGCGTCGATACGCGCCGGAGCCACGCCGGGCCGTCATTGGCCCAGAGAACGATAACCGGCGGAATGGCGAGCGCCGCCAGCGCATTCGAAGGCAGCCGCGCGCGCCACACGTCCCAGTAGCTTTCCTCTTGCCATCCGATGAGGGTTACGAAACCGGCGTCGAGAAACGAGCTTAGGAAAGGCGCCACCACGACGGCGGCGAGAACGAAGACGCCGGCGCTTTTCAAACTATCGAAGCGCAGCGGTCCGTCGATCGACCGGCGGATGAGAACGGCGCCGAGGAGCGCCTCGCACGAGTTGCTGAGAAAAAACGCCAGCGACATGACGACCGGCACGCCGCTCGGCAGCTGCACCGAGAGGTGCGCGGGGAACGCGCCCAGGAGAACGACCCACCATTGCCGCGTCGGCAGCAGGAGCAGCGCGGCGAGCAGGATCGAATTCGGAGGCCACAGGGCCGAGGGGGAGTGCGAGGGGAACTTTAGCGCAAAGCCGACGAGCGCGCCGACATAATACGCAACGCCCACAAGTGCGCCCTTGAGAAACAGTGCGCTGCGTCGAGTCTTCGGTTCCATGCGAGACACCGAAAGCCGAATATAGACCATGGGCGACATCAAAAGACCATAGGGCCTTCGGCGAAGAAGACGCCGTCGAAGAGGAGCGTGTGGAAATGGATGTTCAGATTCAATCCTCAGCGAACGCCATTAGCCGCCTGCTTCGGTTTGCGCAATTCGCGCATGACAATTGGGCGGAACTCACCACTTGAACTCAATCCAGCCGCATATGCCGGATTATTTTTTTGTTTTTTTCAGGCGAGGGAAAATCAGACTCATTCATCGCTCGCACCGGGGCAAGGGGCCCAATTGATTGAGACCGGTGCAAGGACCCGTTCGAATAGACGGGGTCCGGGGGTATGCACCGGACCTAGTTTTCGGTTTCGGCTGAAGCGCTGTCAGGAGGTCCTCCATAAGGGGTTGTTGCAAAACCCAAGCGCTTAGCTTATCTTGGTTCATGCCCACGGTCTTACGGTTAGGCCCCCGGCTGCGGGTCGTCATTTACCCGAACGACCATCGGCCGGCGCACGTGCATGTGATTGGCGCAGACTACGAGATGGTATTTCATTTGCACTGCCCGGAAGGACCTCCCGAGTTGCTGGAAAACTATGGTGGGTCGCGGCAGCGGGTTCGCCGTATCGTGGGCCAGCTAATGAACCACGTGACGGAGCTTTGTGGAGAATGGGAGCGTATTCATGGACCAGTTTGAAGTTGCTACCCAGCGCGCAAAGCGGCGCCAAGCCAACCAACTGGTTGCCCGGTCCGCTCGTTACGACCGGAACAGTGATCGCATAATCGTCGAACTGGACACGGGAACTCAATTCGCGTTTCCACCGCACCGAGCCCAGGGATTGGAGTCGGCGAAGGCGTCCGATCTCGACACCATTGAAATCAGTCCGTCGGGGTTCGGCTTGCATTTCCCAAAGCTCGATGCAGACCTGTGGCTCCCCACCCTTCTGCAGGGCATTTTTGGTTCAAAGGACTGGACGGCCGCGCAGCTTGGCGCGCGTGGCGGGAGGGTCAAGAGCAAAGCCAAGACCAGAGCGGCGCGTGCCAACGGCAAATTGGGTGGCAGGCCCAGAACGACAAAATCGCAGCGAAAGGTGGCGGCGCTCAGACGCGCAAAGAGGCGCGCATCGCGTCGAAAGGTGGCGACGCTTCGACGCGCAAAGACGCGCGCATAGACACCCAACCGAAGCAGACCGCGGCGAGAGTCGAACCTAATCCTCCGCCCACATGCGCAACAGGTTCGCATTGCATTTCGACAGAAGGTCGAAGCACGGGGTCTTGCCCTCGCGTTCGAACAGCTCGCGCCGCGCCGTCTCGAGGTCGAACAGGATCTCGCGCCTTTCGGCGCTCCTGATAAAGCTGCGCACCCAGCCAAACGCTGCCACCCGCATCCCGCTCCTGACAGGTTCCACGCGATGGAGCGCGGTGGTTGGATAAAGGATCATCGAACCGGCATCGAGCTTGAAAGGCTGCTCACCCGCGCTCGACTCGACGACCAATTCGCCACCATCGTAGCTGCGCGGATCGGCGAGGAAGAGCGTGAACGAGAGATCGGTCCGCATGCCCTGCATGAGGGCATCGTCGACATGAGTTCCATACTGCTTTCCCGACGAGTAGCGGTTGATCAGAAGGGGCGTCAGCGCTTTCGGTCGGGCGGCGATCTGAAACAGCTCGTTGTCGAGGATATGCCTCTCGATCCGCTGGCGCAGCGCTTCAAGGCGACCGTCCGGCTCCGCCTGCTCATTGTCCTTGACGAGCCGCGCCGCCCAGCCGGCTGTATTTCGGCCATCCACGAACGTCAGCCGTTCTATTTCAGAATTAATCAAATTAAGATCTTCAGAGTTTAGAATTCCTCCAATGCAAATGATCATGATCTCACCCGTTAGTTTAGAGTATTTGCAAGCAATACTTCTTGCCACGCGCGGTTTTACTATGACATACACGAGCCGGTTATCAACTCGGGGTATTTCATTGGCGTTGGGGGCACATCATGACATTCAGGCCCAAGCTTTGGCTGGGAATCGGCGCGGTTGCGCTGGCCGGATCGACGGTCTCCTCGCTCGCGCAGGAAAGTGCGCAGCCGAATAGCGGCGGGCAGGGGTCGGCGCCGCCGGCGCCGCTGATCATTGCACAGACGCGCGGACAAGGCGGCGAAGGCGGAGAGGGAGGCGAAGGCGGCGAGCGTGGCGCCCGCGGCTCAAAGGGCTTCCTGCCCTCGCGCAACGCAACACCACCAGGATCCCAACGCGCCAAGCCGAAGAAGAAGCGAGGCCCGGGTGGCGAGGGCGGCGAAGGGGGAGAGCGTGGGCGACGCAGCGGGAGCAGCGTGGGCGGTCAACCGGGCACCCTCGGCGGCACTTACCGCTCCGGCGGCGAAGGTGGCGAAGGCGGCGAGGCCGGCGTCAACACGAAGTACATTTTTGGCTTTACCGAAGGAGCCGATACCGAGCGCAAAGGCGAGCGCGAAATCGAAAACGACGCCACCGGCCGTTTCGGCAAACGGGCCGGGTCGTTCACGGCCCTGCAGAACAAGACCGAATTCGAGTACGGCGTGACCAACGACCTGACGGTCGCTGTAGGCTCTTTTCTCTCCTACCACCAGATTCGCGACGTTCCCGATCTCGACGACAAGAAAAAGGCTGCCTTCGATGGCTTCTCGGCCGAGGCCAAGTACCGAATCCTCGATCGCCGGGAATTTCCATTCGGCTTGGCGATTTCGGCCGAGCCGGAATGGCGGCGGCATTCGGAAACCAGCGGAAACCGCGAGGACGCCTATGGGGTCGAGCTCAAGCTCTATGCCGACAAGGAGTGGGTACCCAACCGGCTGTTCACGGCGATAAATGTTCTGTTCGAGCCTGAGGCCATTCGCGTCAGAGAATTCGACCCCGATCTTGGAGCCGTGACGAAATGGGAGCATGAATCCACGTTCGGAGTGTCGGGCGCGATCGCTGCCGCCCTCGCTTCCGGCTTCTATTTTGGTGCCGAGATACGCTATCTGAGCCATTTCGAAGGGAGCTTCCTGAACCGGTTCGAAGGCGAGGCCCTGTTCGTGGGGCCGACCCTGTCCGCCCGTCTTCTGCCGCGGGCAATCATGCAGGCTGCCTTCTCGGCGCAGGTGGCCGGCCATTCGGTCGACGAGCCGAACCGCCGTCTCGATCTGGTCAACTTCGAGCGCTACCAGGCGCGCGGGCGGCTGATCATCGAATTCTAGATTCAGGTTTGGCCGGCAGCGAACTTTTGGCCATGGCAAGCGGTCCCGAGCCGATGCCGGAGCGCCATTTACGCCTTGTGCTCGGCATTGCCGTCATACGAGATCCCGCGCCAGTCGTCCCATACGGGTTCGCCACGTTGCCGGCTGGCGGCGCTCGAGGAGCGGCGACGGCGCCGACCGGCCAGCGGCAGAATTTGGCCGCCGATCGCGAGGGGAGCGGCAAGAACCCGCCACGTGTGAGCTTTTGCTGCAGCGCGCACCCCTAAATACGCGAATTCCCAGGCAAAAATCGTGTGCGACAGCCGACTGCGCTTGGCACGCGACTTGCGAGCCGCGGGAGTGGGAGGTGACCGTGGCGGCGGGTGCATGCCGAGAATGGGTAAATGATCGATACTCCCATGCCGCGTTCGGGCTCGTACCGGATTCGCGCGCTGCTCCTGGGAATGGCCATCCTGGCGGGAGTCGCCGCCTGGGTGCTGTTCCCGTCGCGCGGGATCAGAACGGCGAACGGCCAGCCGGAAGTGGCGAGCCTCGGGCATCCGCCCGGCACGTTCGTCGCCACCGAAGCGCAATGGGCGGCACTCGGCGTTGACACGGTCACACGCCAGGTCTTTCGCACCGCGCATGAGACCGAGGGCAAGATTGCGGTCGACGAGGATCGTTCGACGCCGGTCTTCTCGCCCTATGCCGGGCGGGTGACCAAGCTCTTGGCCAAGCCGGGCGATCACGTCGACCGCGGACAGCCTTTGTTCGTGGTCGAAGCGACCGACATGCTGCAGGCGCAGAATGATTTTACCGCAGCCGCCACTGCCGTGAACAAGGCGCGGTCGCAACTCGCGGTCGCGGAGACCGTGGAGAAACGCCACCGCGAGCTTTACAAGGACAAGGCGGTCGCGCTCAGGGAACTCGAACAGGCGCAGGTCGGCCTGGTCGCGGCGCAGAACGATCTGCGTGCGGCGGAGACGGCGCTGGAAGCGGTGCGCAACCGCCTGCGCATTCTGGGCAAGAGCGACGACGAAATCGCCAGTTACGAGAAAACCGGAAAGATCAGCGCCGAGACCACCATTCCGGCGCCGATCGACGGAACCATCGTGCAGCGCAAGGTGGGGCCCGGCCAATATGTCAACACCGGCGCGAGCGACCCGGTTTTCGTGATCGGCGACCTGTCGACCGTATGGCTCGTCGCCTATGTGCGCGAGACCGAGGCTCCCAAGGTCAGGATCGGTCAGGAGATCGAATTCACCGTGCTGGCGTATCCCGATGAGGTGTTCAGGGGAAACATCCGCTACGTCGCGGCCACGCTCGATCCCAACACGCGACGGCTGTTGGTGCGGACGACCATGGCCAACGGCGACGGCCGGCTGAAACCGGAAATGTTCTGCAACGTGCGCATCTTCGTCGATGAAGGCGACCTTGCCACGGCGGTGCCGCGCGAGGCCGTCATCTACGAGGGCAGCTCCGCCCGCGTATGGGTCGCCGACCAGGACCGCGTGATCGAGCTGCGGCGCATCAAGGTCGGCATCAACGATGGCAGAATGGTCCAGGTGCTGGAGGGCCTGCGGCCCGGCGAGCGGGTCGTCACCAAGGGCAGCCTCTTCATCGACCGCGCGGCGGTCGGAACATGACTTAGGCCGCCAGGCTCGTCATGAACACGCTCATCGCCTTCGCGTTGAAGCATCGCGTGTTGATGCTCGTCCTCTTCGTCATGATTTTCGCCGGCGGCATCATGGCGTTTCGCCAGCTCAATATCGAAGCCTATCCGGATCCCACGCCGCCCATGGTCGACGTGGTCACTCAGAGTCCCGGCCTGTCGGCAGAGGAGATCGAGCGCTACATCACGATTCCGATCGAGACGCAGACGTCGGCGCTGCGCAATCTCACGTCGATCCGAAGCATCTCGCTTTACGGCCTGTCGGACGTGAAGCTGCAGTTCAGCTTCGCTTTCACCTATGACGAAGCGTTGCAGCAGGTGCTCAACCGCCTGTCGCAGCTTCCATCCCTGCCGAACAACGTGCAGCCGCAGATCTCGCCGCTCAGCCCCACCGGCGAAATCTACCGCTATCGTCTGGTCGGCCCGCCCGGCTACAGCGTGCTCGACCTCAAGACGCTGCAGGACTGGATGCTGCAGCGGCGGTTTCGCGCCGTGCCGGGCGTGATCGACGTGACCGGCTGGGGCGGCAAGACCAAGACGTTCGAGCTGCAGGTCGACTTCAACAAGCTCATGGCCTACGGGCTCACGCTGTCGCAGATGCTGCAGACGCTCAACAACAGCAACATCAACGTGGGCGGCAACACGGTCGACATCGGCCCGCAAGCGGCCGTCGTTCGCGGCGTCGGGCTGATCCGTTCGATGGACGACCTCAACAATACGATGCTGACGCAGGTCGGCGGCAATCCGGTGCTGGTCCGGGACGTCGCCAACGTCATCGTCGGCCATCAGCCGCGCCTGGGCATCGCCGGCCTCGATGACGACGACGACATCGTCCAGGGCATCGTGCTCATGCGCCGCGGCGAGCAGAGCACGCCCACGATCCGCCGCGTCGAGCGGGAAGTCGAGCGCATCAACAGCGGCGGCATCCTGCCGCCGGGCATTCGAATCGAGCGCATCTACGATCGCAAGGATCTCATTGAGATCACCACGCGCACGGTCCTGCACAATATGGTGTTCGGGATCGCGCTGATCTTCCTGTTGCAATGGCTGTTCCTGGGCAACATGCGCAGCGCCATCATTGTCGGCGCCACCATCCCGTTTGCCCTGTTCTTCGCCATCGCCATTCTGGTCTTACGCGGCGAGTCGGCCAACCTGCTGTCGGTTGGCGCCATCGACTTCGGGCTCATCGTGGACGCCACCGTGATCCTGGTGGAGAGCGTGTTCCGTCGCCTCGGGCAAGTGCGCGCCATGGGTGTAGCTGAGGCGCCGGCGCCAGCATCGGCCGGCCTCAGCGGCAAGCTGCTTGCTATTTTTCAGGCGGCGCTCGCGGTCAACCGTTCCATCTTCTTCGCCGCCGGCATCATCATCGCGGGCTTCATTCCGCTGTTCACCTTGAGCGGCGTCGAAGGCCACATCTTCGGCCCGATGGCCAAGACCTATGCCTATGCGCTGGCCGGCGGCCTGATCGCCACCTTCACGGTCACCCCGGCGCTGTGCGCCGTGCTGTTGCCGGAGCACGTGCGCGAAACCGAGACCTGGATCGTGCGCATCCTGCACCGCCTGTACACGCCGCTGCTGCGCCATGCGGTCGCCAACAAGTTCGTCGTGGTTGCCGGCCTTGCCGTCATGCTGGCCGTCGTCGCCGTCGCGGTACGATCGCTCGGCATGGAGTTCCTGCCCAAGCTCGAGGAAGGCAATCTGTGGATTCGCGCGACGTTGCCCTCGACGATCTCGCTGGAAGAAGGCAACCACTACGTCAATCGCATGCGGGCCGTCATGCGCGGCTTCCCCGAGGTCGAATCCGTGGTGTCGCAGCACGGACGGCCCGATGACGGCACCGACGCCGCCGGGTTCTTCAATGCCGAGTTCTTCGCGCCTTTGAAGCCCGCCGAGCAATGGCGCCATGGCCTCGACAAGGACCGGCTCACCGCCGAGCTTCTCGCGAAGCTGCAAGCCGATTTTCCCGGCGTCGAGTTCAACTTCTCGCAATATCTCCAGGACAACGTGGCCGAGGCGGTCTCGGGCGTGAAGGGCGAAAACTCCATAAAACTGTTCGGCAACGATCTGCAGATGCTCTCCGACACGGCCAACAAGATCAAGGCCGTGCTGGCGACGGTGGCGGGCATCACCGATCTGGCGGTGTTCACCTCGCTCGGCCAGCCCACGATCCAGATCGATATCGATCGCGCCCGCGCGGCCCGTTATGGCCTCACCCCCGGCGATATCAACGCGACGATCCGAACCGCGATCGGCGGCGAAGCGGCCGGCGATCTGTACGAGCCGGGCAGCGACCGGCATTTTCCCATCGTGGTGCGCCTGGCGCCCCAGTTCCGGCGCCCGGACGCCATCCACAATCTTCGCGTCGGGGCGCAGGGGCCGAACGGAGTCACGCAGATTCCGCTGAGCGAGGTCGCCGACGTGCGGCTCTTGGCCGGCGCCTCCTACATCTACCGCGAGCAGCAGGAACGCTATCTGCCGATCAAGTTCAGCGTGCGCGACCGCGATCTCGGCAGCGCGATCAAGGAAGCCCAATCCAAGATCGCCCGGCAGGTGCGGCTGCCCCCGGGGTCGCGGCTCGAATGGGTCGGCGAATACGGCAATCTGCAGGACGCCATCGCCCGCCTCACGGTCGTGGTGCCGCTGAGCCTGGGGCTGATCGCGCTGCTGCTGTGGATCAATTTCGGCTCGGTGGCGGACACGCTGCTGGCGATGAGCGTGATCCCGATGGCGATCATCGGGGGAATATTCGCGCTGTTGCTGATGCAGGTGCCGTTCAGCGTCTCGGCGGCGATCGGCTTCATCGCGCTGTTCGGCATTTCCGTCATGGACGGCATCATCATCCTGTCCCAGTTCAACGCGCTCATCGATGCCGGTCTCGACCGCACCAGCGCCGTCCTGCGCACCGGCGAACTGCAGTTGCGGCCGGTGCTGATGACCTGCGTCATCGCCGGCGTCGGGCTGCTCCCCGCCGCCCTCTCGACCGGCATCGGCTCGCAGGTGCAACGGCCGCTCGCGATCGTGGTCGTCGGCGGCATGATGCTGGCGCCGCTGGTGATTCTGATCACGCTGCCGGTGCTCATCGCGCTCGTCTCGCGCCGCCATGTGGTCGCCCAACACGGCGAGCCCGCGACGCACCCGGCAGGCTGAAAATCGCTGCCCAAAAGCGAAACACGCGCCACAATCAGCCCGCGTCCTTGTGCGGTTCAAAGCCAGTGCGTTTACCCTATCTCCGCATAGCCTGCCGCTATTCCGGCGGTCCGAAATATTTCTTAATCCTGTGTGACTTACCGCACGGTCCCGTGATTGCCTTCGGGGCATGGATCCCGTAGTTTCCATGGTCGACGGACGGGGAGACGATTCACCCTCCGTTTATGCGCGCTATCACCCGGTCCGGCTGAACCCCGCGCCTGCGTCGTGCGACCAACCGACGAGCGCGGACTGACCGACGGCGAGGCTTTTGGAATGTACAGGCGGGTTTTTTTGGCTGTCGCCGCCGTTTGGGGGCTGCTCGCGCTGCCTCTGTCGGCCGGCCCGGCCCTCGCCGAGAAGCGCGTCGCCCTCGTCATCGGCAACGGCGCCTACCAGAGCGTCGCCAAGCTTTCCAATCCCCTCAAGGACGCCAACGCGATCAAGACCCTGTTCGAGAAGGCCGGGTTCGACTGGGTGCGGATGCGCCAGGACGTTGGCAACCTGGAATTCAAGCGCGCGCTGCGCGAATTCATGGACGCCGCGCAGGACGCCGATATCGCGGTCGTTTACTACGCCGGCCACGGCATCCAGGTTCGCGACATGAACTACATGATCCCGGTCGACGCCAAGCTGGCGACCGAGATCGACGCCGAGGACGAGGCAGTGTCGCTCGACCGCATCGTGGCGGCGCTCGAGCCCGCCAAGCGGCTGCGCCTGGTCATCCTCGACGCCTGCCGCGACAACCCGTTCGCCCGCACCATGAAGCGCCGGGTGGCGATGCGCGCGATCACGGGTGGCCTCGCCAAGATGGAGCCGACCTTCGGCGACACGCTGATCGCCTACGCGGCCAAGGCCGGTTCGACCGCCGAGGATGGCGATGGCGTGAACAGCCCGTTCGCGGCGGCGCTGATCAAGCACCTGT
>Ga0111538_10014026_pt1 | contig 10567 bp, 6 predicted proteins | sample SoiMethybrSBSTD1_FD_79669 | JGI IMG/M metagenome (GOLD analysis project Ga0111538, IMG submission 79669) | Bulk soil microbial communities from a Populus tree surrounding site in Tennessee, USA - Soil MetaG P. TD hybrid SBSTD1 (version 2)... | ecosystem: Environmental > Terrestrial > Soil > Tree... | reverse complement strand
GGACGTGCCCGAGCACGGCGTGGCGCACTTCTCGGCCCAGCTCGCGTCGGGTTCCCTGGCCGGCCGTGTCCTCTCGCCCGACGGCACGCCCATCCCGCGCGCGGACCTCGTCATCCTGCAGCGCCAGGCGACGGGCGCGTGGGACTTCATCTCGCACCTCGTCGCCGACGACACGGGAGCCTGGGTGTGCGAGGCGCTGGGGCCGGGCCTGTATCGCCCCCTGGCCTTCGACCGCAGCGGCGCCCTCGCCGCCGCGCGCGGCGAGCCGGTGGTGGTGGGCACGGCCGAGATCGGCGGCCAGGACGTGCAGCTCACCCAAGGCGGCGCGCTGACCGTGCACGTGGCGTCCCCGGAGGGCGCGCCGGTGACGGGCGCCGTCGTCCACCTGCGCGACGCCAGCGGCGACACATGGGACTTCGTGCAGTTCCCCTTCACCGGCCCGGACGGCACGCTGCCGCTCCATGGCGTGCCGGCGGGGATCTGGGAAATCGAGGTCGAGCTGGCCGGCGGCGCTTCCGCCCGTACCACGGTCGAGGTGCGCGCCGGCGAGACGGCCCGGGCGGAGCTGGTCCTGCCCCGCTGAGCGAAGGATCCGCGCCTCGCGCGGCATCAACCTCCAGCTGCGGCACGACGCCGCCCCGCTCCCGGAGGTTGCCCGATGAAGATGCTGCCCGTCCTGCTCGCTTCCGCCGCCGTCGCCCTGCTCGCCGGAGGCGGCGCCGCACTGGCCCTGCGCGGAACCTCGTCCGATGCCGCCGGGCCGGATGATGCCGTCGCGCGTCTCTCGGCCGCCGTCGACGCCCTGCGCGCGCAGCAGGACGACATGCGCGCGGCCCTCGACGCGCTCGCGCTGCAGGTGGGAACGAGCGGCGGTCGCACGACAGCCGTCTCCGGCGCCGACGTGGATGCCGCCGTCGCGCGCTGGATGGACGAGCGCGAGGCGCGCCTCGCCGCCGAGGACTCCTCCAAGGCCAGGCTCGCCGCCGACGGCGCCGTGGCGGACGCCAAGCCGGACGCCGACGACTTCTTCGAGAAGCTGCTCGACCCCAACCTCAAAGGCGACGCGCGCGAGGCCCTCTGGAAGCAGATCCGCGACGCGGGCCTGACGGACGAGATGATCGCGCGCATGGAGGCCCTCGCCGCCGCCCACCCGAACGACGCCGGGATGCAGGTGGCACTGGGCGAGGCCTACCTGCAGAAGATCTTCGAGGTGGGCAACGGTCCCGAGGCCGGCGTGTGGGCCACCAAGGCCGACAAGTCCTTCGATGCGGCCCTCACCATCAACCCCCAGCAGTGGGACGCGCGCTTCGCCAAGGCCATCTCGCTCTCCTTCTGGCCGCCCATGTTCGGCAAGCAGGCCGAGGCCATCAGCAACTTCGAGACGCTCATCGCGCAGCAGGAGGCCCAGGCCTCCAAGCCGGAGTTCGCGCAGACGTATCTGTGGTTGGGCAACCTGTATCTGCAGCAGGGCAAGAGCGAGCAGGCGAAGGAGATCTACGGGAAGGGGCTGGTGGCGTTCCCGAATGATCCGGAGTTGCTGAAGCAGCTCGGCCTCGTACAGTAGCCCTCGCGCGCGGGTTGGCGCAGGCGCGGATGGGAGGTCGCTGTGCGGGCCGGACGAGGGCTGTGGGTCGGCGTCGTCGTGGCAGCCGGGTCTCTCGGCGGCCGGTTGGGCGCGCAGTCGACGGGCGAGCCGGATGCACCGGACGTTCGGCTGGCGATCGAGACCCGAAACGTGGAGGGCGGCTCCGCGGGGCTAGCGACATTCTTGCAGGGCGAGCCCGTGGGCCTCGAGGTCGTGCTCCACAACGTCACGGCCGAGAAGATCGAGGGGGACCAGAGAGACGCGGACATGCGCCTGGTTTCCGAGATCGCGCTCGGCAAGCGCGCACAGAGCGAGTGGCCGCCGCAACATGAACCGCTGCCCCATATCGTCGTCCCGCACGGCGAGGAAAGCTGGAGCGTGGCTCTCATGATCGCCGTCGACAAGGACCTCGGCTGCGACGACGAGGCGTGCGATGACGCATCGCACGTCTCGCTGGACTGGCTCGTTCCCTCCGCGATCGAAGTGCAGCGCGGGCATCGCTCCAACTACTCGTTTCAGGCCTCCCAAGGAGGAGTTTCGGCGGCGGCCGCTGGCTACGTGATGTACCTGTCGCCCGCGCTCGGCTCGACGCTGACGCCGGGCACGTACGTCGTGCGCGCCACCTACGACACGCAGCTGGGCTGGGGCGATGCGACACCGCTGCACGTCGAGGCGTCGCCGGCGCGCTTCCGGATCCGTGTGCCGGAGACTCCTGCGGAGAAAGCGCAGGCGTGGGTGCGAGCAGCGCAATTCCATGGGAGGGAGCGCTCGTTCGCCGAAGCGCTGAGATGCATGATCACGGCGCTCGCCATCGATCCGGACTGTGATGGCGGATACGGGGAGCTGGGCGTCGCCAGGTACGAGCATGCAGTCGGCGACGGCGAGGCCGAGTTGGCGGCCTACGACCGGTACATCGATCGCACCGTGGCCGACCGGCCTCCGGGATTCGCGAGGATCCAGAATGGCGTCATTCTGAAGTGTCGCAATGAACTCGCGGCGAAGCTGGGGCGACGTCCGCGCGCGGTTGCCGGCGTCTGCGAGACTCCGGAGCTCGGACAAGGCTGGTAGCAGGAGCAACTTGCTACGGCCTGGTCGTCGAACTCCTGCGCCGCGCTACTTCGCCGTCCGCCGCGGCGGCGCCAGGTACCGATACCCGCTGTTCGGATTCTCCCGATCGAACGCGAACGCCTCGCGGTTGTCCAGGAAGTGCTTCACGTACCCGACCGGGATCGCGAACCCCAGCCCGTCGCTGAACATGATCTTCAGCGAGTTCACGCCCACGACCTCGCCCTTGGTGTTGAAGAGCGGGCCGCCGCTGTTGCCGGGGTTGATGGCGGCGGTGGTCTGCAGGTAGACGCGGCCCTCCATGGCGCGCGTGGTGGTGGAGATGACGCCCTCGGAGACGGAGCGCTCGAGGCCCATGGGCGAGCCGATCGCGAAGACCGTCTCGCCCACGCGCACGGCGGCGTCGTCGCCGAAGTAGACCTTCACCAGCTTGCGGCCCTTGAGCTCCTCCTCGTCGATCTTGAGCAGGGCCAGGTCTACGAAGGGGTTCACGGCCACGAGGCGCACCTTCTCGAAGGTCTGCTTCTCGATCTGGTCGCCGGCCTTGGGGTAGAGCACGATCGAGACCTCGGTCTCGCCCTGCACCACGTGGTTGTTGGTGACGACGTAGCCGTCCTCGCTGACGATGAAGCCGCTGCCCAGCGCGCCGGGCACCTTGATCTGCACCACGGACTCGGCGAAGCGCGCGACGGCCTCCTTCACCGAGACCTCGGGCAGCTCGGCCTGCGACCACAGGCCGCGGCGCACCTCGCCGCCGGCGGGGCGGTCGGTGGGGCCGGCGGGCGAGCGGCCGACGACCGAGCCGCGCGGCACCTGCAGCACGGTGAAGCCGACGTCGACGTAGAGGTTGTCCTCGGTCTCCTTGAGCACGCGGCCGCGCAGCAGCGCGCCGTCGGCGAGACGCACGTCCTCCTCGCCGGGAGCGGTGCCGGGGAGGCTGCCGGCCGGCGCGGCGTCCTGCGCGGCGAGCGGCGCGGCGAGCAGGGCGAGCAGCAGGACGTGGCGCATGCGCGATCCCCCGGTGGAACGCGCGCAGGATAAGCGGCGCGGCACCGGACGTCCATGAACCGGATGCGGCCGGCGGCCGCGCTCCTGCAGGCGCGGGTCACGTTAAAAAAACGACCCCGAGCAGTTGCTCGGGGTCATTTTTTTAACGTGACCACGATGCGCCAGGACCGGCGGCGCGCGCGGACGTTTCGGCGTCCGATGCCGGCGCTCCGTCGATCCCACGCAGCCGCACCGTCGTGCATGAGCGTCGTCATGCATCGTTCCGGCGCAAGCCCGCCGGCGCACCCCTTCCGCGCCCCGCCGCGGGTCGGCTACGCTGCGCGCCCGGCCGGAGGCACCGGCCGCCCGGGGGGCGCACCACATGGACCTGTCGTCGCGCGCGGCGCTGTTGGCCGCGCTCATCGTTGCGCCTCTCCACGCGCAGGCCGACGACCCCGCCGGCCTGCCCACGGAGCTCGGCCAGCACTACGGCTTCCTCGGCCCCGAGGTCAGCCGCTTCAACGACGGGCTGTCGCGGCTGCAGACGGGCGACCTCGACGGCGACGGCGTGGCCGACCTGGCCGTCATCAACAACGGGCGCGCGCGCATCGAGCTGCTGCTGCGCCGCCGCGCGGACGAGCCGGCCGGCGACGGCACGGTGCCCGACGCGGACAAGGTCAACGACCTGGCCGACGAGAGCTTCTTCCACCGCGAGTCGGTGCCGGTGGAGGAGAAGGTGGGCTCGCTGGCGCTGTGCGACATGGACGGCGACGGGCGCTGCGAGCTGCTGTTCACGGGCGACAGTGGGCGCGCCACGATTGCGTGGACCGACGCGCGGGGCGGCACGGCGCGCAGCGTGCGCATGCGCCTGCCCGCGGAGGGCCTCGCGCGCGTGCGCGGCGGGGACGTGGACGGCGACGGCCGCGCCGACCTGGTGGTGTGCGGCGCGGACGCGGCCTGGCTCTTCCGGCAGCGCGCCGACGGCAGCTTCGCGGAGCCGCAGACGGTGCCGCTGGGCACCTCCGAGCCGGACGGCTTCGAACTGGTCGATATCGACGGCGACCGGCACCTCGACCTGCTGCTGATCAAGGCCGAGTCCGAGTGGCCGCTGCGCTGGCGCCTCGGCGACGGCGCGGGCGGCTTCCAGGACGAGCGCTCGGCGCACTTCGCGCCCATCCGCGCCTGGGCGGTGGGCGACGCGGATGGCGACGGGCGGCCGGAGCTGGCCCTCGTGCGCCGGCAGAGCGGGCGCGTCTCGCTGCTGCGCTACGGCACGGAGGCGGCGGGCGCGGCCGGTCTCGCGCTGGGCGCGGTGCGTGTGCAGCCGCTCGAGGCGATCAAGGACCCGGACAAGCGCGACCTGCTGCTGGCGGACCTCGACGGCGATGGCAAGCAGGACCTGCTCGTGACCGAGCCATCGGCCGCGCGCGTGGTGCTGTACCGCGGCGTGGACGGCAGCCCGCACGTGGTGCCGTCGCTGCTGGGAGCGAGCCATCCACGTTTGCTGCCGGCGCCGGTGGGAGTGCCGGGCGGGCCGAGCCTGGTCGTCGCCGCGCCGGACGAGGGCGCCATCGGCGTGGCCGCGCTGGGCGCCGACGGCCTGCCGGCGTTCCCGCGCGCGCTGGCGCTGCCGGCCGTGGGTGAGGGTGCGGACGCCGGGCACCCCGAGCTGCTGGCGCTGGACGTCGGCCCCGCGCCGGACGGCGGCAGCTGCATCTGGGCCGTAGTCGCCGCGGGCAAGGGCCGCACGCGCGCCCACGTGCTGGCGCGGCTGGACACGGAAGGGAAGCTGCTGTCCTCGTACAAGCTCGAGAACGTGAAGACCGATCCGCGCGATCTGCTGGTCGCGGACCTCGACCGCGACGGCGACGCCGACGCGCTGCTGTGCCTGCCGGGCGAGGCGCCGCGCATCTTGTTGGCGCAGGCGGATGGCGCCTGGAAGGACCTGAACGTGGCGCAGTCGCCGGGCCTCGGGCTGCTGGACGGCCTGCCGCGCGGCGCCTTCGACTTCGTGGACGTCGACGGCGACGGGAAGGCCGAGCTGCTCGTGCCCGGCCCCAACTTCGCGCGCGCGTTCCACCTCGATGCGGCGGGTCAGCCCGTGGTGGTGGACCAGGCCAACCTGCCCGACCCGGCCGCCTCGGTGGGCTGCGTCACGGCGCTGGATCTGGACGGCGACGGGCGCGTGGAGATGGTGCTGGCCGACCGCGCCGCCAAGGTGCTGCACGTGCTGGGGCGCGGGGCGGACGGCGGCTGGACCGTGCTGGCACGCGCCGAGCTGCCCGATTTCGTGCCCCGTGCGCTGCTGGCGGACCACTCGCCGCGCGCCGGCGGGCAGCGCCTGCTGCTGGCCGCGCCCGACCGTTTCGGCGTGGTGGCTGCGCACGCGGCGGGCGACGCCACATTCCTGCCGGACCTCGACTTCGAGGTCCCGGTGAAGGATGCCTACGTGAACGACATCGCTCTCGGCGACGTGAACGGCGACCGCATCACGGACCTGGTCATGACCGAGACGCGCAAGCACCAGCTGGTCATCGCGCGCGCGCAGAAGGACGCGCTGGATTTCGCGCTGCGCTTCCCGGTCTACGAGGAGCGGCTGTTCGAGTCGGGCCGCACGGGCCAGGAGCCGCGCGAGGTCGTGGTGGCCGAGCTGACGGGCGACGGACTCGCGGACATCGCGATCCTGGTGCATGACCGCCTCGTCGTCTACCCGCAGGAGCCGCTGCCATGATGGTTCGCTGCCTGGCCCTGCTGCTGGTGCTGGCCTCGTCCGTCGCGGCCGTGCAGGACAAGGCCGGCCCGCCGCCGGGCTTCGAGCACATCGTGCCGTCGGACGCGGTCTTCTTCGTGGGCATCTCGGACGTCGAGGAGGTCGGGCGGGGCTTCCGCGAGTCGTGCGCCGGGCGCTTCTGGTACGACCCGGCCAACGCGCCGCTGCGCGAGGCGCTCGAGGCGCGCATCGACGGCCTCACGGCGCAGATGCACGCGGAGCTGGGCGTGGACCCGGTCAAGTTCCTGGAGATGCTGCACGGCCGGCTGGCGCTGACCACGGTGGGGCTGCCGCGCGTCGAGGACCTGGGGCCGGGCCCGCCGCACGGCTTCGCGATCGCGCTGCTGGCCGACGTGGGGCCGGACCGCGACGCGTGCGAGGCGCTGGTGTCGGCGCTCGCCAACCGGCTGGCCGAGGAGCTGGGCGCCGTGCGCAAGTCGGCCGTGACGGGCGACACCGAGATCTCCGTGCTGGAGATCGCGCGCGGCGACGAGAACGAGCCCAGCCTGCGCCTCGAGCACGGCTTCCACGGCGACACGCTGGTGCTCACGCTGGAGCTGCACCCCATGCAGCCCGACGCGCTCGAGACGCTGGTCGCGCGCCTCGACGGCGAGCCGGGCGAGTCGCTGGCCGACGTGCCGCGCTTCGCCGGCAGCCTCGCCGCGGAGACCGGCGGCACGCAGCTGTGGGTCGACTGCGGCCGCATCCTGGGCCTGGTGCGCGAGGCGCTGGTGAGTCAGGGCGAGGACGAGCAGGCCAACGTCCTGGGCCGCGTCGGCCTGTTCGATCTCGGCTGCCTGTCCATGAACTCCGGCTACGAGAAGACCGGCAGCCGCATGCGGCTGCGCCTCGACTGGTGGGGCAGCGGCTGGATCCAGACCTTCGCGCGGCTGGCCTGCGTCTCGGGCCCGCCGACCACGCTGTCGGTCGTGCCGGCCGACTGCCTCTCGGCCTTTGCCGCGCGCCTCGACTTCGGCGGGCTGTTCGACGCGGTGGTCAAGGCGCTCATCGACTCGGGCGCGGTCACGATGCCCGACGTGGTGGGCTTCCTCACGGAGGCCGAGGAGTCGCTGGGCTTCAACCCGCGCGAAGACCTGCTGGACGCGCTCGACGGCCAGGTCACCCTGGTGTCGTGCGCGGTGCCGCCCGAGGACGCCATCCCCGGCCTCGAGGGCGATCCGCAGAACATGCTGCTGCTGGTGGGCCTGAAGGACGGCGCGCGCGTCAACGGCATCATCGAGGACGCGGTGCGCCGCACCGGCCTGCACGCGGCGCGCAAGCGCGCGGAGTTCCAGGGCTACGAGATGTTCAGCATGCCGGTGTTCCCGGGCTTCGAGCTGCACTACGCGGTGCTGCCCGACCTCGCGGTGCTGTCGCTCTCGGGCGCGCTGCTGCAGGACGTGCTGCGCCGCAAGGCGGGCGACGACCTGCCCACGCTGGCCAAGGACAAGGAATTCCAGGCGCGCCTGGCCAGCCTCTCGCACGCGCCCGGGCTGCTGGAGTACCAGGACACGGCCGCGAACGTGAAGGCCGCCTTTCGCGCGCTCGACTCGGTGGGCGAGCTGCTGAAGCACCTGGAGAACAGCGAGCTGGCCGGACTGATCGGCCTCGTCACCGGCCTGCCGCCGGTGGACGAGGCGCTGATCGACAAGCACTTCAAGGGCGCGACGGTCGCGGTCGTGTCGGTGGACGAGAACGGACTGATGATGGAGGTGGCGTCACCATGAGGACTGGACTGAGCGTCGCGGCCTGCATCCTGCTGCCGGCCCTCGCGCTGCAGGCGCAGACGCCCGCACGCACGCTGCTCGAGCTGCTGCCCAAGCAGACGCAGGCCTTCGTCGGCACCGACGACGCGCGCGCGCTGGCGGCGGCCTGGGACGACTCGCCCACCGGCCGGCTGCACGCGACGCCGGAGTTCAAGGAATACCGCGAGGTGTTCAGCGCGGGGCTCGACGACGCCCTGGAGGCTGCGCTGTCCGGCGCCGGGCTCGAGCTCGACACGCTCGCCGAGTGGGTCGACGGCCCGGTGGGGGCCGCCATCCTGGACGGCGTGCCGCCGGGAGAGGGGCGCGCGGCCACCGTGACGCTGGCGCTCATCGTCGGGATCACGGGCCACGAGGCCGACGCGCTCGACCTGCTGCAGAAGATCGAGGACGGCGCGGCCGACGAGCACCTCATCGCCTCGCACGCGACCGACGGCGACACCGACATCCTCAGCCTGCGCAGCGAGCCGGGCGCGGACGAAGTGACCGCCGAGCCGGAGCCGCGCGTCACGCGCCTCGCGGTGCACGCGGGCACGCTGCTAGTCCTGCGCGAGGAGGGCACGCCGCGCTCCGACTGGATGGCCTGGCTCATGGACGCGCTCGACGGCCACGGCGGCGAGTCGCTGGCCACGCGCGCCGACGTGAAGGCCACGCCGGCCGGCGCGGGCGGCCCCGACGTGCGCGGCTGGGCCGACCTCGGGCTGCTGCTCGACGAGGCCCTGGACGCCGCCGCCGCCGGCATGCAGGCGGCCGGGGGCGTGCAGGACAAGTCGGACGAGATCGAGGAGACCAAGGGCGTCCTCGACCGGCTGGGCGTCGGCGAGCTGGGCGCGCTGGCCCTGCGCTTCTCGGTGGGCCACGACGCCAACCACGGCGTGCTGCGCCTCGACTGGCCCGCCGGCTCGCCGCTGCGCGACGCGCTCGCGCAGTTCGTGAGCGGCGGCTCGGGCGCCTCGCTGCTCGCGCTGGCGCCGGAGAAGCCGCTGATGGCCTGCGGCCTGGATGCCGAGTGGGAGGAGCTCTTCGACGCCGTGGTGCGCTGCGTGATGGTCGGCGGGCGGCTCGAGGCCGCGCAGGTCTCCGCCGGGCTGGCCGAGATGCACGAGGGTCTCGGCTTCGACCTGAAGGACGACCTGCTCGCGCGTCTCGACGGGCGGGCCTCGTTCGTGTGCGCCGACGTGCCGGCGGGCGAGAGCCTGGCCATGCCGGGCGTGGAGGCGCCTCTGGGCCAGCGCAACATGCTGCTGGCCCTGGGCGTGAGCGATGCCACCGGCCTGCGCGAGCTGCTCGAGACCCTGCTGCGCAGCAGCGGCCTGCACGCGGCGCGCCAGTGCAACCCGCTGCTGGGCTTCGAGGTGTGCCACGTGCCCATCCTGCCGGGCATGGCGCTGGACTACGCCCTGCTGCCGGACGTGCTGCTGCTCTCGTCGTCCCCGACGCTGGTGCAGGACGCGGTGCGCCGCGCCGCCTCGCCCGACCTGCCGGACTTCGCCGCGCGCAAGGACGTGGTCGCCGTGCTGCCCACGCTGCCCGCCCACCCGGGCTTCGTGGGCTACGCCGACGCCGTCGAGTGGATGCTCATGAGCGCGGGCCAGCACGAGGTCGACCCGGAGCTCGAAGCCTTCTCCGTCGGGCCGGGCGAAGGTTTCCTGGGCAATCTCCTGCAGGCCAGCATGAACGCCGCGGGCGTGTTCCCCGACGTGGACCGGGCCTACCTGGAGCGCTTCTACAAGGCGCCCGCGCTGAGCGCGGCCGCGGTGGACGCGCAGGGATTCACCTTCGAGATCAGCAGCCCCTGAGCGCGCCGCTCAGTGCTGCGCCTTGAGCACCTTCACGGCCGCCGTCAGCTTCGGCACCACCTCGAAGGCGTCGCCCACGATCCCGTAGTCCGCCACCTTGAAGATGGGCGCCTCGGGGTCCTTGTTGATGGCCACGATGTACTTGCTGGTGCGCATGCCGGCGAGGTGCTGGATGGCGCCGCTGATGGCCACGGCGATGTAGAGCTGCGGCGAGACGGTCTTGCCCGTCTGGCCGACCTGGTCGGTGTGCGGGCGCCAGCCGGCGTCGACCACGGCGCGCGAGGCGCCCACGGCCCCGCCGAGGGCGGCGGCCAGCTCCTCGATCATCGCGAAGTTCTCGGGGCCCTTCAGGCCGCGGCCGCCGGACACGATGATCGAGGCCTCGGTCAGCTCGATCTTCTTGCTGGCGGCGGCCATGACCTCCTTGATCACGGCGCCCAGCGCCGGCTGCGGCGCGGCGGGCGGCGCGGACTGCACGGCGCCCGCGGCCGGATGCTCCTGCGCGGTCACGGCGTTGGGCCGCAGGCTCACGACCAGCGGGCCCCCGGAGGGCGCCACCGTGATGAGCGCCTTGCCGGCGTAGACCGGGCGGCGGGCG
>Ga0111538_10014025_pt1 | contig 10567 bp, 9 predicted proteins | sample SoiMethybrSBSTD1_FD_79669 | JGI IMG/M metagenome (GOLD analysis project Ga0111538, IMG submission 79669) | Bulk soil microbial communities from a Populus tree surrounding site in Tennessee, USA - Soil MetaG P. TD hybrid SBSTD1 (version 2)... | ecosystem: Environmental > Terrestrial > Soil > Tree... | reverse complement strand
CGTCGGCGGCACCGTCGGCAACGCCTACGATCCGTCGCTCAGCACCGCGGGATCGAGCGGCGGCAGCGCGACGGCGGTGGCGACGAGTCTCGCCGCGCTCGGCTTCGGCACCGATACCTGCAATTCGCTGTCGAACCCCGGCGCCTTTGCGTCGCTCGCGACGATCCGCGTGACGCGCGGGCTCACCAGCCGCGCCGGCGTGATTCCGCTCAATACCTACAACGACTCTGTCGGCCCGATGGCCAGGTCGGTTCGTGATGTCGCGCTGGCGCTCGACCTGGTGACGGGATCGGATCCCGAAGATGCGGTGACCGCTGACGCCGGTCAGCACATTTCCGGATCGTTCGCCGCCGGTCTCGACACCGCCACGTTGAAAGGCAAGCGCATCGGCGCATTCCGTCAGCGCTTCGTCGGCTTCACGGGGGAGCGCGAGATCGCCGCCAACATGGACAGGGTGATCAAGGAGCTGCAATCCGCCGGCGCCATCGTCGTCGACGTCGCCATCCCCGACTACGACGCGAAGTATGCGTCGGCCAGAGGCGCCGCGCCCGGATCGTTGCGCGCCGGATGGACCGCCTATCTCTCCCGCGGATCGAAGCCCGGCGACAAGGTGCTGACGATTCAGGATCTGCTTGCGTCCGGCAAGCTGGCGCCGGTGAGCGCTCGTCGCCTCGAGGGCGCGCTCGCGCCGGTGCCTACGGGCACCGCGCTGGACGACGCGACGAGGCGATTCGTCACCGGCCGCGAAACCTTCCGGCAATTGTTTGTCGACCTGATGGATCAGCAGAAGCTCGACGCCATGCTCTATCCCGCGAACCACGCCCGGCCGCATACGCACGAAGGCGGGCTCGAGCGCTATGGATCGGAGCCGGGCACGTGCGAGGAGAGCGCCGCGACAGGCCTGCCGCAAGTGACGGTGCCCGCCGGCGTCATCGGCGGACGGTATCCGGTTGGGATTTCATTCCTCGGACGAATGTGGGATGACAAGCGGCTGCTGGAGATTGCCGCCGCGTATGAGAGGGCCACGCACCATCGCCGCCCGCCGGCGACCGTGCGTTAATACAACACTTTCTCTTCTCCCAACTCGCCGATCAACTTCTTGAAGTGCGCGACCAGCAGGTCGCGCCGCTTCATCATCGCGTCGAGCTCGGCGGGCAGCAGGAAATCCTTGGTCGCCGCTTTCACCTCGTCCCGCGTGAGCGATTCCATCTTCGCCAGCAAATTGCGATCGATCTTCGCGAGATCCTTCTGGTGCATCAGCTCCGGCTGCAGCCGGAACGCCCGCGTGAAGTCGATCATCATCACCTTCCACTGGTGCGTGATCAGCACGTTGGTCAGGTTGCGATCGGTATCGCGCACCAGCGACGAAAACAAACGCATGCGATACATCTGCTGGTTCCACTCGGTCGGATTCGGCGGCTGGATCTTCTTTTTGAGACGCTCGCTTTCGTCCATCAGCGACGGCACGAACCAGCTGATCGAACCGACCTGGCCGCCCCACTTCCGCTCGACGTAGACCGGCATCATGTGGTCGAGACCGAGCAACCGCGCCACTTCATAGGCCGCGATGTTGTACTTGTACGAATCGACGAAGTTGAGCTCCGTCGTCGTCTGGCGGCCGCCGCCGCCAAGGCTCATCACCATTTTGTGTTCGTCGATGGCCTGGAACACCGCGTCGTGCTCGATGTTGCCGTCGCTCAGCGTCAGACGCTTCGGTAACGTCACGCCTTTCGCGGTGGTGCGCGTGCGTATCACCCTGGCGTCCTTGAGGAAGACGCGAATCTGATCGGTGGACAGCTCCGCCGACGGAGCCGGCGTTGCGGTTTGTGAGTAAGCGAGGGGCGGGCAGGCCAGTAAGACCAGGAGCGGAACGACAAACGCGCCGCTGAGCCTTGCCATACGACCTCCGCCTATTTGTAGATCTTGGTGAAGTTGATTGACGCGCCGCCGACTTGCGGCTGCACGCCGACACTGAACTTGTTCTTCGCCATCTCCATCGTCACGGTGCGGGCCGCCGCGATACCGAAGCCTGCACCCATGACTACGTCGGTGGCGTGATGCCGGTTCCACGACATGCGCGCGAGTGCCACGTAGCTACCCAGCGCGTATGCCGGGCCGCCGACCTTCCATCCGTAGTAGCGCTTCAGGACCGTAGCCGTGGCAAACGCGCTGGCCGAGTGTCCTGAGGGGAATGACTTGTCGTTGGAGTGATCGGGACGATCGCGGCGGACCGTGTACTTGAGCGCCTGCACCATCACCTGCGATACGACCTGCGCGCGGACGATGTCGCGGCCGGTGTAGGCGAGCTTCTTATTGCCCATCGCCTTGCCGGTGCCGTAAGTGGCGAAGCCCGCGCCGATCTGGAACACGAAGTTGCCGATCACGTTGCCTGACTGGAACACCGTCGTCGGGATGTTGAAGCCGTTGTTCACGCCTTCGCGATCCCAGGGCGCCACGGCGACCGCGACGATCGCGGAGTAGGCCAGCGTGTGGCCGGTGTCGCGGCTGAAGAAATTCTTGAAGTCGCCGGCGGCCAGCTTGAACGGATTGCCGTCAACCATCTGGGTTTCGCGGGGCAGTTGCGGAATCGCGAGACCGCCGGGTGTCGCCAGCTGTTCGGTCGGCGATCCGTCCGGCGCATTCGCCGCGACCGTATCCGGGTTTTCAACGGGAGCCGGTTCCTGGGCAAACGCCGGGACGGCGACCGCACAAGCGAAGACAACACTCGCGAGCAGGCGAATTGAGGACATCAAGTTAGCTTCTTGTTAATAGTGTCGGCGAAAAGCGCGGGTTCCAGTATCTCACGGCCGGGGCCGAAATCTCACGGCTGGCGATCGAACCCCACAAGGGTCCAACCCCCTGAGTTCCGGCGGAAATACGCGGAAACCGGCTTGGTCCACGCCTCCGGACCGCCCACGGCCGATATGTCGACCTGGATGTACTCCGATTCCGGCATTGTCGGCATCAGCAAGGGGCTTTGCGTTTCCTCGGTCGTCCCGACAAGGGTCGCCTTGTTGTTCAGGTTGTCGAAGGTGTACCACAGCGCCCGGTAACCCGGCGCGCGATCGGCCACCGCGGCGTCGGTCGCGGCGTTGCGAAACGACAGGCGGCCGTTGCGATCGAGCGCGGGATCGACGATGGGATTCACCTTCGGCAGGAAGGTCTGCAGGATCCGCAGGCGCCGATCGGAAATCGCCTTGGCGAGGAACGCCTCCGATATTTTGTCGCCGAACTTTCCCTCTTCGACCGCGGCGCGGATCATGTCGTCGCTGATCGCCGCGAGTTTCGTCGCCGCCCAGAACGTGTCGTCCGGCCGCATGTGGCGGAACGCCGCGTTCGTGATGTGCGGCCACCACTCCTCGGGATCCCACTTCGAGTGATCGCGCGGCAGGCGCCCGATCGAGGGCGACTCGAAATAGTCCTGCGTCCGCCACACCGGAATGTGGAAGCCGAGCGACAGCGCGCGCTTGGTGATCTCGCTCGGCTCTTCGACGAGCGCTTCGTAGCCTTCCCAGCCTTCACGCGGGCCGACCGCGGCGCTGCCGAGCGCCGATCCGAAATCGAGCAGATAGTGCCGGATGAACCGGCGGCCGTTCTCGGTGATCAGCGCCGACAGCGAGTTGATGCCTTTCGCGTCGACGTGATTGAGCCATGCCGCGAAGACGAAGTAGCCGCGCAGCTCACGGCGATGCTCGTGCGGGATGACGTCGTTCGGATCGTCGTTGCGCGTGCCGTGAAACTTGATGCGGCCGAGCGGCGGGCCCGGCGCCGCCTTGCTGAGAATGACGCGATACGTGCCGTCAGAGTCCCGTTGCGCGCGTGACAGCAGCCACGAGATGTCGCCCTGGTTCATCGCCCGCCGCATTTCTCCCGGCGGCTCGACCGTGGCGTCCTTGCTGATCTCCAGGTTCGACGGCAACAGTTGCCCGAGGTGGTACTCGGCGGTGTGATACCCAGCGGCCCAGAACAGTTTGGCCGCGACGATCTCGCTCCCGGTCGCCATCGTGCGCCAGCCGGGCGGATCGAACTTGACGAACCAGAGCTGGCCCGCCGAGTCGCGAATGGTGAAGCCAGGTGTGACGCCGTCGCTCTTGCCGTACGTGACCGTCCACTTTCCCGGAGCCGGGCCTGCGCCCGTATTCGACGCGCGCGCGACGATCGCCGGCGTCAACGGCATGCGGCCGGCCCGATTGACGAAGTACGGACCATCGGGCACTTCGTCAACGGTATTGATGTTCTTGGCGCGCTGGCCCAGCACTTTGTCACCGGGGCGCCAGAACAGATTTTCAATCGTTTGATAGGCGAGGTCCGGCTCGTAACGCTTGGCGTTCTTCACGTCCTGTGTCATCGGCTCGCGCCAGATCGGATCGTCCGGGAAGAAGCGCCGCGTCTGCGCGCCGAGGGTGAGCGACGAGGCCGCGATCGCGATGACGAGCAGGAGCGAGGTGCGCATGCGCATCAGAATGGCTGCGATCCGGCGAAGATGAACCGGAAGCCCTCGCGCCCGCGCGCGACGTCGACGCGCAGCGCGTTGAAGGCCGCACCGTGGAAGCGGGTGCCGAATCCCCACGCCACATCAAAGTGGTCCAGATCGAATTCACTGCGATTGTGCGCGACCTGCCCGGCATCGACAAAAATCGCCATGTCGATATAGCGCGACGGACGCCACCGGTATTCTCCGGTCAGCAGCACGCGATTGCGATCCGTAAAACGGCGAGTGGGGAAGGCGCGCAGCGTGGAGCCGCTGCCCAGGAAGGGCGACATGATCAGCGGCACGGCGTGACCGTCATCCGGCTGCGTCAGGGTCATCAAGGCGCGCCCGGCGAGCACGAATTGCTCGCGCACGAGCGGCACTTGCTGCGCCACTTCGTATTCCTGGGCGGTGAATGAAAACGGGAGTCCCGCGGCCTCCTTGTTGCGCTCGAAGGAGGCCCGGTAGAAACCGCCGCGCGTGCTGTAGCCAGGTGCGGGGCGCCAGTCGAACATGAAGGTGCCGCGTACGATGTCATACGTCAGCTTCCGATCGAGCTCCGGCGCCTCCACCTCGCTGAAGAGCTCCGAAGCGCGACGCGTGTGGTACTCGAGCGCCGTGTAGCTGGCCGTCAGCGACACGAAGCGCATCGGCCTCAACGTCAGGTTCGCGCCGAGTTCCATCGGCTGGTAATCGAATTGTTTGCGCGCGTCCTTCGCGGAGTCCTGGCCCAATCCGTAGAACGACACGTCTTTCACGTCGAGCCACTGCGCGGTCGCGTCGAGCTGCAGCATGCCGCGCCACAACTCGGGCGCGGCGACCGTGCCGCGCACCCCCATCGACTGGTTCACTGAAATGCCGGACTGGACGTTGACGTAGGCGCGCTTCTCGAGGCGTTTCAGAAACCCGACGCCGAAGCCCATACCCGAGCCGCCGTAGACGCTGCCGAACCACGGATACACGCCGCCGCCGCCGCTGAGGAGCGACGACAACAGTACGCGTCGAATGATCCTCTCGCCTTCGGACGGTCCTTCGACGCCAAGCTGCGTGGCTTTCTCCGCTTGCTCTTCGGCGATCGCCTGGACGCGCGTCGATTGCGCGGCGGCGGTCGTCGCGAGCAGCGCCACGAGGATCGAGGTCACGAGTGTCTTCACGCCGCCAACTGCCATTTCGTTCGAGTGTAAGCGATGCGGAATCCCTGGCGCTCGGCGTTGCGCTGCGAGGCGCTGCCCGGCGCGGCCACCATCATCGCCAGATCGCACCCGTTGGATGCCGCCGTTTGTAAACGTGTGTCGAGGAGGGCGTTCTGCGCGCCTTGCCGGCGGCCGGCCGGCACCGTGCTGGCGCCGGCGAGCAGCGCCGTGCCGTTGTGCATGAACAACGCCGCCGTCGCGATTGGCTCACCGTCGCGCTCGGCGAAAAAGCACGTCGCGCAGGCGAGGCTCAACTTCGCGAACCCCTGGATGTAAGGCATCACCTCGGGATGTTCGCTCCAGCCCTGCGCCGCGACTATGCCGTATTGCACAGCCTCGTGCTTCTCTGCCTGCCGGACCCGCAGCGCCGGGTTCGAGGCGATTCGCGTGGCCGCGTCAATCGGTTGAAAGAGGACCGTCGAGAGCTCGATCGGTGTGTAGCCGCGGCGCGCCAGCATCGCATACACGTCGACGCCGGCCAGCGGGCAGACCTCGTGAGACACCGCCGACCCGCGCGATCGAAAGAAGTGCTCGATCGTGTCGAGCTCCCTCTCCGTCACCGGCTGATGGATGCCGAGCCCGAACGTCTGCGTGATCATGGAGCCGACGCCGGCGAACATCGCCGATGTGCCTCCGACCATCGTCCAGATGGCGCCCGAGGCCGGATCGATGCGCGCCTGCGCGTCAACGAACGCGGCGTTGCCGCGACCCTCGGTGGCTTCGAGCCGGCGGGCCAGCGGGACGTCCGCGAAAACGGGATTCATCGCTAACGCGACATGTTACCCCGCGGCTGGACGCTGGTATCGCTCGAGCGCCCGCTGCACGTGCAGTCGCAGCTTGCGATCGGTTTCCCGGGCCAGCGACGCTTCGAGCGCGGCCGGCACCCGCGCATCGACAGGCAGCGTGAAGAGCATCGCGGCCGCCATCTTGCGCACGCGCACGTGCGGAACGCGTTCGAGGCGATCGAGGAGCAGCGGCACGACGTCGAGCTGGCATTCGCCTTCCTTGCAATGCTCGCAGGCCAGCGAATGAATCGCCCACAACCGCACTTGCGGCTCCGGATCGTGCAGCAGCGGGATGAGGTCAGGGAGCACGTCCGCCGTGCCGCCGCGATCGAGATAGATCGCGCACCAGTGCCTGACGTGCCAGTCCGGATCTTGTAACCCTTCGCGCACCGCCGGTAACGCCGCGTCGCCGAGCGCCTGCAGGCGATACAGCGTTTCGACGCGCGCCGACGCTTCGCTGAACGCCGCCACCAGAGCAGACGGGTCGAGCTCGCTCGCGGTCATGGCAACTGGTAGATCAGAATGGTCTGCGCGTCGACCACCTTGTAGGTCAGGCCGGCCACTCTCGTCAGCGTGTCCAGCGCTTCCTCCAACGTCGCGCCCTCCATCTTGAGCGTGAGTTTGGTGTTCCGGCGCTCGCTGGTCGTAGATTCGTCGAATTGGACTTCGATGCCGGCTTGCTTCCCCATAAAACGGATGGCGTCGTCGAACGTTATGTTGACCAAGACCATCTTTATTGGTTCGGTATTGCGCGGCTGCAGCTGCTGGGCGTCCGCGGCGTACCCGGCAAGAAGCGTGATCACGGCGATGGCGAGCATGCGCATGTTGCCTCCGGTCAGACCGATTCGGGAACCGATGATCGCACCTCACCTGCTTCGCGTTCAAGTCCGGGAGTCTTACCCGCGACCGGCGCCAGCACCGCTTCGAGCATCGGCCGCATCTGCGACAGCTGCTTGAGGCGAATCACGACGTCCCACGCCGGCTCGAACTTCTTCCAGCCGGCGCTGTAAGCGAGGTGCTTCAGTGAATGTTTGGACGACTGATGCGCGCGCGCGGCCTTGAAGATGTTGCCCCATCGATAGAACTCGCGATACGACCAGTCGTAGCCGGCCTTGAGCGCCTGCGGCGAAATGCCCTGTGGCTGATAGACGACGTGGCGGGTGTCGTAGAGGTCCCAGTTGCTGCTCGTCATCCGCTTCTGCGCGGTCATCTCCGAGTACAGCTGCGTGCCAGGGTACGGCGTGCAGATGTGAAATGTCGCGGTCGTGATGCCGCTCGTCACGGCCCAGTCGACGGTCCGCTTGAACACGTCGCGTTCTTCGCCGTCGAGGCCGAATACGAAGCTGCCGTTGATCATGATGCCGAGATCGTCGAGCCGCTGAATCACGGCGCGATAGTCGCGGCCAAGATTCTGTTTCTTGCCGGCGCCCTGCAGGCTCGAATTGGAGAGCGTTTCGAACCCGACGAAGATGCTGCGGAGCCCTGCCGCCGCGGCGAGCTCGATGGTGTCGTCTCGAAGAATGGCGTCGACCGTCGACGCGCCCTGAAACACGCGGCCCATGCCGCGCATGCCGCTGAAGAGCTCGCGGGCGAATCGACGATGTCCGAGCAGGTGATCGTCGAGGAAATACAGGTGGCGCCCCGGCAGCCGCGCGATTTCCGCCAGCGCATCGTCGACGCGCTGCGTGTAGAACGATCGCCCGCCCTCGAAGAACGCGTCCTTGTAGCAGAACGTGCAGTGATGCGGGCAGCCGCGCGACACCACGATCGAATTCGGCACGAGATAGCGGTGCCGCTTGATCAGATCGCGGCGGATCGGCGGGATGTCCTCGATGCTTCGCAGCCGGGACTGATAGCGGCGCTGCGGCGTGCCCGCGGCGAGGTCGCGCAGGAATTGTGGAAACGTGTCCTCGCCGGGTCCGAGGAAGATCGTGTCGGCATGCGGCGCCGCTTCCTCGGGCAGCGATGTGACGTGCAGGCCGCCGAGCGCGACGTGCGCGCCCTTGCGCCGGTAGTGATCGGCGATGCGATACGCGCGATACGCGTTGGTGATGTAGACCTGGATGATCACCAGGTCCGGGTCATCGTCGAGATCGAGAGGCTCGACGTGCTCGTCCTGCAGCGTGATGTCGAGGCTGGGATCCAGGTACGCCGCCAGCGTGGCCAGGCCGAGCGGCGGAAACAACGAATACTTGATGGGTCGCCAGTAGGGGCTGGTGGCTTCGGTGAGCGCGGGGAGGATCAGTTTGACGCGTCGCGTTTTCCGGAGCATGTCATGCACCAGCCGAGCATACGTCAAAGAACTTTACAATGCAAAGTCAGTGCTATTCCGGCCGCAATTGACTCTTCTTCGCGATCGCCTCCAGGACATCGTTGACGGCCGTGACGACCGCGCGCGGCTGGAACAGGTGAATCTCGTGGCCGGAGCCGATGACGACGGTGTGCCTGGAGTTCGTGGACAGATTGGCGAGGGCCTTATGCACGTCTTCGCGTTCTTTGTTGCGCTCGTCGCCGCGTGACAGCACGATGGTCGGCCGGCTGCCGAAGGGCGTGCCGGCTTTTCGCGTCGCAAGCAGTGCCGCGAGGAACTGGCGCTCGTGCTCCTGGATTCTTCCCAGCTGCTCCGGTGTGAGCGTCTCCGGTATCGCCGCGATCAATCGCTCATCGAGAATCAGGCGCTGTTGATACAGCTCCGGCGGCAACGCATCGAATGGCGCGCCCTTCTGGACCGGTCGCCGCGGAATGCGAACCGTCCGTCCCGGCAGCGTCGATCGCATTTGTTCGGCCGTCATTTCGGCGATGGCGATCGCCTGCCCGTTCACCATGCCGAATAACCGGTCCTCGCTCGCGGGATCGATGAACACCAGCCCGGCGACCTCGTCTGGATAGGCCGCGAGATAACCGCGAATCAGCAGGCCGCCGCGCGATGCGCCGACGAGGACGTAGGGAGCCGGCTCTCTTGCCGCGGCGAGCAGCGCATGCAGATCGCGCGCTTCGGTCGGGAGCGCATCGCCGGGCAGCGGATCGCTCCAGCCGGAACCGGCGCGATCGTAGACACAGACGCGATGCGATTTCTGCAGCTGGTACTGCACCGGCGTGTAATCAATCGAAAACGCCGCCGCGCCGACTTCGAAAAGAATCGACGGCGATCCTTCGCCGCCGCACAGCATGTGCAGCTTCCGTCCGGCGCCGATGTCAAACAACTTTCCAGGACCGGGAGGAAGGTCCGGCTGGGCCGTGAGCACGGCCGTGAAGCAGCAGGCGAGCAAACTCGACCGTAGCAGGCTCATGAGGAACGTGCCTCCGAGCTTCAGATTAGTTCAAGTCTTCGGCTAGGTCTTGAGAGCGGTGAGGACGGCGTCGATCATCTTCTTCGCGTCGCCGAACAGCATTCGCGTGTTCTCCTTGTAGAACAGCGGATTGTCGACGCCGGCGTAGCCGCTGGCCATGCCGCGCTTCATCACGACGCACGTCTTCGCCTTCCACACTTCGAGGATCGGCATCCCGTAGATCGGTGAAGACGGATCGTCGAGCGCGCCCGGATTGACGATGTCGTTGGCGCCAATCACGATGACGACGTCGGTCTCCTTGAAGTCGTCGTTGATCTCTTCCATCTCGAGCACGATGTCGTACGGCACCTTCGCTTCGGCGAGCAGCACGTTCATGTGGCCGGGCAGCCGGCCCGCCACCGGATGGATCGCGAACCGGACGTTCGCCCCCTTGTCGCGAAGCAGCTTCGTCACTTCATACAGCGGATACTGCGCCTGCGCCACCGCCATGCCGTAACCCGGCACAATCACCACGCTCTTGGCATCGCGGAGCAGATCGGCGGTCTCCTCAGCGGTCACCGACTTCACTTCGCCCGCCGGTTGCGCCGAGGCGCCTCCCGGCGCCGCGCCTTCGTCAGCGCCGAAGCCGCCGAGGATCACGCTGAGGAACGATCGATTCATCGCGTGACACATGATGTAGCTCAGGATCGCGCCGCTCGATCCGACCAGGGCGCCGGTGATGATCAACAGATCGTTCTCGAGCATGAAGCCCGCGGCCGCCGCGGCCCAGCCGGAATAGCTGTTGAGCATCGAGACCACGACCGGCATGTCGGCGCCGCCAATCGCCAT
>Ga0111538_10014023_pt1 | contig 10568 bp, 8 predicted proteins | sample SoiMethybrSBSTD1_FD_79669 | JGI IMG/M metagenome (GOLD analysis project Ga0111538, IMG submission 79669) | Bulk soil microbial communities from a Populus tree surrounding site in Tennessee, USA - Soil MetaG P. TD hybrid SBSTD1 (version 2)... | ecosystem: Environmental > Terrestrial > Soil > Tree... | reverse complement strand
TGCGCGTTCTTATCAGATTGCGAAGCGAGAGGACCCTTTAATGCTATAATTTTTTCATGTGGGGCAGGGTCGTCTTGGGGGCAGTCATCGTAACGCTGACCATTCTGTGGCTAGTGGCCATTTTGCCGCAGCAGGGATAATCAGCATGCGGCTTTGCTAAGTTGGACGGGCCATAAGCAGACAAAACGGCATGTACTGCCCTATCTTCTTACCATCCCGGCAATGATTCTCGCGCGCACGGATAAGGTGATCGGATGAAGCGCCGAGAGTTCCTTGTACTTGCCGACGACGCGCCGATGGCGTCGCAGCAGGGTTCTACCGGATCTTTTCATTTGCACCCCTGTCACCTAGGTGAGAGAACGGCTCCGCTGGCATCCGCGACAAATCTGCCGAGACATCCAGACCGCGCGTGCCGGCGACTTTCGATTCGGTCGCGGTGATGGCGTGTATCAATCCGCGTCCGACCGATAGGCATTACTGACTCGGAACACCAAGCTGACGGGGATCGTGATGACCGACCTCGGGGAGATCAAACACGACCGGCCCTGCAGTCGACGCTGGCTTCTGCGCCACGGAGCGCTGGCGCTTCCGTTCATCCTTGCCGGCATACCTGCGCGGGCCGCCGAGCGGGTCGGCTCGGTCGAGGACGTGACGGGTGAGGCATTCGCGGAGATCGACACGGTTCGCCGCACGCTCGATCGGGCCGCGCCGGTCTTTCTCGGCGACGACGTTTTGACCGGCATCGCGTCCCGGCTGGGAATGCGGCTCGGCCGCGATGCGAGGATCAGACTTGGCGAACAAGCACGGCTGAAGATTGATCGGTTTCTTGTCGATGCCGGCGGGGAGATGACGCTGCGCTCCGGGCCGTTGCTGTTCGATCGGCCGCCGGGCAGAGCGGCTGCGCGGGTGCAGATTCGCAGCCCCTTCGCCCTGATCGCGGTACGCGGCACGCGATTCTTCGCCGGCCCAAGCAACGGGCGCTTCGGCGTGTTCGTCGCGCGCGGCTCGGTGGCGGTGACCTCGGCGGGCCAGCAAGTGATCCTGCGCGCGGGCGAAGGTACGGACTTTGTCTCGCCCGGCACGCCGCCGACGCCGGTCAAGCGATGGGCGCCACAACGCATCGACGCCGCGCTCGCAAGCGTCAGCTGAGTGGGCGAGACCACTGGCTTCTCATATTGGAAAACATGCCAGCAAACGAAGTGATCCGTTCACTGTTGTCGCAAGCAAGCCTGTTCGGCGGGGTGCTGGCCGACGATCTGGAAGCCTGCGCCGTGGCATTCGCGAAGATGCATTTCGCCAAGGGCAAGACCCTATTCGTCCACGGTAATCATGGAAAACTCGCTGCGATCGCGCGGCCGGGTCTCCATGGGTAGGACGCGTCGAGCATTGCAGCAGCGCCTGCCGGTTGCGGCGGGCACGGCGACGCTGACCGCTTTTCTAGCGGCAGCAATCCTGCTTCCCGAGACCACGAGCGCGGTACTGCGCGACAGGGCCTTCGACATCGAGCTCGCCGCCGACCAATGGTTACGTCAACCCGCATCGTCAGACCTGAAGGTGATCATTGTCGATATCGATCGTGCGTCCATCGATGCACTGGGCACCTGGCCGTGGCCGCGGGAGACGATCGCGCGGCTCGTCGAGGCTGTGGCAACCAGGCGGCCCGCCGCGATTGCAATCGATGTGCTGTTCGCCGAGCCTGACGACCGCTCGCCGGCGGCGCTCGCCCGCCGGCTCGGATCGGTGACCGGCCGCGCCGAGATCAGTACGCTGGGAGAAAGCCTGCCGGACGGTGACAAGCAGCTGGCGCGAGCAATCGGCAGCGTCCCCGTCGCGCTTGGCTTCGTGCTCGATCCCGATCGCCATGGCACATTGCCGAGTGCCGCGATCGTGAGCCGCGGGGCTTTGCCGTTCAACGATTTGTGGCAGGCCGCGGGCGCGATCGGGCCGACGCCGCCGCTCGGCGCCGCGGCCAGGGGGCTCGGCGCGCTCTCATTACCTGGCAGCGCCGATGGAGCCATCCGTCAGGTTCCGGTCTTCGTTACCGCCGGTCGCATCCTGATGCCCGGTCTGGCTACCGAGGCGCTGCGCCTCGCATCCGGTGCCTCGAGCTATCTCATCGAAGGCGAGCCCCCGATGCTGGTGGTCGGCAACCGGCGGATTGCGCTGTCGCGCGACGGGCTGCTCCGGCTCGTGCCTGTGGCGCCATGGCGTCACGCCGCCCGCACGCTGTCTGCGGTCGAAGTCCTCGAGGGACGGACTGACGGGGGGCGGCTGGCGGGCGCGCTGGTGCTGCTCGGCGGTTCGGCGCCGGAGCTCGGCGGCTTGCGCAAGACACCCACGGACCCGCTGACGCCGTCGGTGCAAATCCACGCCGATGCGATCGAGCAGATGGTCGCCGGCCGGGTGCCGCGAACGCTGGCTGCCGCGCCTATCGTGCAGCCCCTCATGGTCCTGGCGATCGGGGCGCTTGCCGTTGTGTTAGGCGCCGCTTTGTCGCCGGGCATCGGCACCGCGATTTTGATTGCTGCGGTCGCGCTGCTGTGGATCGCCGCGATCGCCGTGTCGGGGCTCGCGGATCGCCTCGTCGACCCGCTGACCCCCTCCATCGCGGCCGTGCTGGTGTTCGCCGTGACGGCCGGCACCGCCTACTCGTCGACACGCCGGCAGGAAGCGCTCGTGCGCCATCGGCTCGAACAGCATCTTGCGCCGGCGGTTGTCCGCCGCATCGTCGAACAACCGGACCTGATCAAGCTCAATGGCGAATGGCGCGAGGTCACCGCGCTGTTCACTGACATCGAGGGTTTCACCGCGACGACGCATCGCGCCGGCGCCGAAGAGCTGGTCGCAACGCTCGACCAGTATTTCGAGGGCGTTGCCGGCATCGTGATCAAGCACGGCGGCATGATCGACAAGATCGTCGGAGACGCCGTGCACGCCCTCTTCAATGCACCGCTCGACCTTGAGGATCATCCACAACGCGCCATCGAATGCGCGATCGCCATTCAGGCATGGAGCGAGGGCTTTCGCCGCCGCGCCCCTGCCGCCGCAATCGAACTCGGCCGCACACGTATCGGGATCGAGACCGGGCCCGCCGTCGTTGGCGACGTCGGGATTCGATCCAAGCTCGACTACACGGCTCACGGCGATGCCGTGAACATGGCGGCGCGGCTCGAAGCTTGCAACAAGGAGCTCGGCTCGGTGATCTGTGTCGGGCCAGGGGCAGCCGCGCGATGCGACGCGGCGCTGCTGCGCCCGCTTGGGCAGCTAGCGGTCCGGGGGCGCGCGGAGCCGATCACCGTCTTTGAGCCCTGGCCGAGCGACGCGCCGCCCGCCTGGCGCGAAGCCTATCTGGCGGCCTACGCCATGCTCGACTGCGATGCGGCCCGCGCCGCCATGCTGTTGCAAAAGTTGATGGTCGAGCGTCCCTTGGACCCGGCGGTGCGTCGGCTCGCCGAGCGACTGCTGTGTGTACCGAAAATCCCATCCGGATTGATTAGCTGACGGAATCACCTAACGTCAGCGGACAATGTTCGGACTAATCTGCTTCGTCCTGACCGTCTTGGCCTTGCCATTCAAGTCGAAGAGCCGGCTTGAGGCAGAGAATGCGGCGCTCCGACATCAGTTGATCGTCTTGCGGCGCAGGATGCAGGGGCGGGTCCGGCTCACGAACAGCGATCGCTGGTTCTTGATCCAGCTGTATCGATGGTTCCCGTCGATCTTGAATGTTCTCACGATCGTCCGTCCCGAGACCGTCATGCGGTGGCATCGGGTAGGCTTTCGTTGCTACTGGCGTTGGAAGTCTCGTTCCCTTGGAGGGCGACCGCAGATTGATACGGACTTGCGGGCGTTGATCCGGCGGATGAGCATCGAGAACCCGCTGTGGGGCGCGCCACGCATACATGGTGAATTGCTCAAGCTCGGGTTTGCAGTCGCGCAGTCGAGCGTCGCCAAATACATGGTCAAGCGACGCGGGCCGCCAAGTCAGGGATGGCACACCTTTCTGCGCAATCACGCACCGGATATTGCCGCCATGGATCTGTTCGTCGTTCCGACCCTTGGCTTTGACCTACTGTATGCCTTCGTCATCGTCCGTCTGGGCCGCAGAGACCTGGTCTGGATCAACGTCACGACAAACCCGACGGCTGAATGGATCGCACGCCAGTTAACCGAGGCGTTCCCCTGGAGTGCAGCGCCGCGCTACCTCATCCGCGATCGGGATCGGATCTACCGCAGCATTGTTGTACGCCGAATGCGGGCCATGGGCATCCGGGACAAGCCCATCGCGCCGGCCTCGCCTTGGCAGAATGGCTTTGCCGAACGGCTAATCGGATCGATCCGACGCGAGTGTGTGGATCATTTTATCGTCTTGGGCGAGGCGCATCTGCGCCACATCCTGCGAACCTATGCCCTCTATTACAATGACATCAGAACGCACCGGTCACTGGACAAAGATGCGCCGGCCTTTCGTCCCATTCAGCGGATCGGGAATATCGAGTCGCATGCGATCCTCGGCGGACTTCATCACCATTACGTCCGGGTTTAGGTTTTCGGTACACACAGGGGATCAATCTCAAAACGGCGAGGGCCCTCGGGATTACGATGCCGCCTTCGCTGCTCGCGCGGGCCGACGAGGTGATCGAGTAAAGCGGCTCGATGTCCGCTTCTGGCCCAAAGCGGACATCAACTCTCGATCTTGGGCCTCAGGTGCTTTCCAAACCCTCAACTGAAACTCATGATGACAGGTATCACATTTAAAAATACGGATTTCCGTGTCTTCGCCGCCTGGCTTGACCTTAGACAAGCGCATTTCAGCACCGCATGGACAATCGGGCGTCTCGGTCGATCCGGGGATCAATAAGTTCTCGATCGCAGACATAAACTATTCCACTACACCTGACGGCCCGCCGGTTCTAACGCGTGTTACCTGACGCAGTTCCACGCGAAATCAGGAGCACGACTATCGCCGCGCCTAAGAGCGGTAGTTGCTCCACTGCACCAGGATGGCGGTTTTGATCACTCTGTATTGCTATGGGCGGTCCGTCTTATGGTGAGCAGGCTACCCTCGCGAAAGGGCTATGGCTGTTCCATACAGACCACTTTTCCTTGTTTTAACTGCTTTATTGACACGCGATCCTCGGGTTTTCACTCGTCGAAATGATTTCGACCACTTCGCCTGTTTTCGGGTCAATTCTCTTCGTTGGGGAAGCTGCGCCAAGCTTTCCATAAAACTGTTTTTCTGATTCCATGCGCAGTGCTTCTTCGGAGAGTCGACGACCTCGCGGGCGACCACGGCTCCGTCGATTTTGTTCTTTGCGCAGCAGTTGTAATTTGGTTGGCATTCTCTCGTAGGTCCGGCGTTGGGATGTTCGCAGCTGTTGGGCCGGGCAGCTCTCGTCGAGGGCCTAGCCTTTCTAATGAACGGCGTCGCCACGGTCGATGCGGAAATTGACCGTTATTGTTTCACCGTAAGAGCAAGTTGAACACTCGAACGTCCGCCGTTCGTAGTCGACTTCAACGGCCGGTTCGATACAAGCAAGAAACATCGGCAAACCGCATTTCGGGCATCGCCATTGGCCAATCGGACTCTTTGTAAAAAGATTAAGTGTATGAACCTGCGGCATCACTCAACCCTTGGAGCTTTGCTGTCTGCTAATGCGGCTTCCAATCGTCACAAGCAGCGCGATTGCGCACCTCAAGCGATTAGATTAGGTCCGCGCCTTAGGTGAGTCTGTATAATATTGACCACTCAAGAATGTTCTACGCAATTGATCAAATGAAATAGCGTTCCGTCTGATCGTCTTGACCTAAGTCAAAGCAGCCGGGCGGCGGAGCGATACTATGCGACAAGCGTTCATGAAGGAGTTCATGACACGCAAGCAAGCAAGACCTTGGCCCGTAATGTGCTCCATCACTTGCGGGCCTTTTTATATCTTCTGTCGGGTCACTCCCGGCGGCATCATCCAGCCGACGCTTTGCCGCGCCGCTTGCTGCTTGCTGTAGTCAGGTCGCAGGGTGCAACGCAGCGCAGAATCAAGTCTTTGATGCAAATAACACTCGGCCACTTTACGGCTTGGATTTGGGCTTTCCGCGTGCAGCTTCGCGTGCCAAACGTTCGGCGCGCAGCTTGGCGGTCAGGTTGCGAGTCGCCTCCTGCTTAGCGCGATACTCTACGATGGCCTTCGGAGCGTCCTCACGCTGGCGAAAGAGGCGCTCGGCCCGGTCTTTGTCTGCTGACGACATGATGACCTAAGATCTTCCTTCGTACCCACGGATGCTGATTTCAGTGCATGAGATGACCCGTGCCGGTCGTCGGCGTGAGGCTGGGAAACGTTGGGGAGCAAACCAACCTCGGAGACAGGGGGGTCGCCGGGCGACCGGCACCGTTTTAGATATGTACGCCAGACCGGCACCGCAATGTGGTTAGCTCGGCGCTCCGACTGGCGCTAACTCAAGAAACCGCGGAAATGGCCTCGGCGTTGCTGTTCACTTCTTGCCCAGTTTGAGGCGGCTTCCCCAAGCGAGGTCGCCAGGCGGGGCTGATCGTCGCCGCCGATCTCAACGGATTGGTGATCTCGCTGCGGTAGTTGCTCAGCCAGAGACCTAGTCGCGGTCGAGCGAAGGAATGCCTCTGTGATGCCCGGAAACGTCCGGATTGCAACTGCGATTACGGGATGGCGATCAAGTCCGCCGGCAGGCTCTTCATTTGCAGTGGATGGGCGAGGCGCAGGCCAGACGTTGGGTCGTTTGTCGGTGGCGCCTTGTGGGTTAAGACCGACGTAACGACAACGACGCCGAGCACCGCGACGACGACAACCGCTAATCCTCTACGCATGACTCCGACCCGCTTGGCTGTGCCACTCGAAAAAGCCGGCATCGACTACAAGGTCACTGTTACTGGCGATTTAACGCGCGTGGTTAGCGCTTGCTTAATACGTTGGGACGGCGTTCGCGCCATTGGATCGCGGGTTCGCTTCCACATCAATCAATCCTGACCGCTAAGCCATACCGAAATCCTCGTTTCGACGAGCGAAAATTCAGTAGTGATTTCAAATCTCGTTTTGCTCCAGTTTACCCATGTACTTTCTAGACTCGAATAAAGGAGAACCCACATGCGCGTCGCCATCTATGCCCGCGTTTCAACTGGCTCGCAGACCACCCAAAACCAGTTGCGCGAGCTCGAAGCTGTGGCCGAGCGCAGCAGCTGGCAACACAAACTCCAAGCCAATGCCCCGACTTGCTCCGGTAATCATCACTGATCGCATCGATCGTGCTCCGACTGAATGCAACTTGGTTCTTTTGCCGGAATGGAGAACGCCCTGTCCAAGTGAAATGGCTTGCCCTCATCGAAGAATGAATGGATTGGCCACTTCTCCGCAAAGCTGATCCAGAAGCCAACACTGGGAAAGGGGGGCTCGCTAGGCAGTTAATGTTCACGTCCGCTTTTAGCGACAGCGATGAGGCATTCAAATCGTCGCCTGAATGAAATAACGAGTTAGGCCGGCACACCAACTGTTTGGCCGAACGTCGGCGCCAGGAACGAGATTTTTAACTCCGGAGACCGGCGCCTCAATACGGCCTAATGCGCCGACAGGATCAGAGAGACCGCAAGCTGAGAGCAAAAAAGCGCGCCATGGCGGGCCAAGTTCGCAAGTCTCCACAAAGTGCCGGATAGCCAGATTATGGAACGAGCCGCCTGACCCAGGAACTTCCCAATGTAAACTTTCGACTGGACTTCCTGGTCAGGAAGAGCGTGCATGCGGTACGGACATAAACGTTGAGACCTCGGCGCCCCGTTAGCCCGGCTGTGTTCCGGGCTTCAGGCGGTGGGAGCGCCAGATTGGCGCAACAATTTTAGAGGTCCAAATGGAAACGACGCTCGCACAGTCTAACGGAGCGGCCAAATCTCGGTTGAGCGCGGGCGGAAGCACCGTCATAACGCCCCAACTAGAGCTGTCTCGAAAAATCACAGCGCTGTCAGATCTATCGGCCCAGCAACTCCGCGCGGAATGGCTGCGACTGTATCGGTGTCAGTCTCCTAGACTGAGCCGCGACCTGCTGATCCGAACCATCGCCTATCGTATGCAGGAGCTTGCCTATGGCGGCCTCAGCAAAGCGACTCAGCGGAGGATGGTAGCGCTGACCAAGGAATTACAAAAAAGCGGGTGCACCGCTTCTGATCCCAGTCCACACGTCAGACCGGGGTCGCGACTTGTGCGGGAATGGCGCGGGAGGACTCATACGGTCGTCGTGACGGAAGACGGCTTCGAATATGCCGGGAAACCCTATTCCTCGCTCAGCAAGATCGCCCAGGCGATCACCGGCGCGCATTGGTCTGGTCCCCGTTTCTTCGGATTGAATCGGGGCAAAGCACCGGGGGTTCAATCCGAGTTCAACGCGAGTGGTCCGGCTTAGCGAGGGAGAGCCCGCCAATGGCTAACCAAGCTCCCGACGCCGCGAGCCGCGGCCATACGCGCCTTCGTTGCGCGATCTATACCCGTAAGAGTAACGAGGAGGGTTTGGAGCAGGACTTCAATTCCCTCGATGCTCAGCGTGAGGCATGCGAGGCCTTTACTGCCAGCCAGAAGCATGAGGGTTGGACCAGTCTTCCTGAGATGTATGACGACGGAGGATTTTCGGGCGCGACAATAGAGCGGCCGGCTTTCCGGCGGCTACTGGCGGACGTCGACGACGGCAAAATCGACGTGGTCGTGGTCTACAAGGTCGATCGCTTGACGCGGTCGCTGACCGATTTCGCCAAGATCGTCGAGATCTTCGACAAACGAGGTGTCTCTTTTGTCTCGGTGACGCAACAGTTCAACACCACGACATCAATGGGGCGCCTTACGCTTAATATTCTTCTGTCTTTTGCCCAATTCGAACGGGAGGTCACCGGCGAGCGGATCCGCGACAAGATCGCCGCCTCGAAAAAGAAAGGCATGTGGATGGGCGGTCTGCCGTCACTTGGTTACGGCATCAAGGACAGGAGACTCGTTGTCAACGAGACGGAAGCCAATACGGTCCGACACATCTTCCGTCGCTATACCGAGCTAAAATCCGTTCCACTGCTCAAAGCAGAACTCGATGCGCTGGGTATCGTCAGCAAACCCCGGATCGCATCTGACGGTACTCGCTACGGCGAGAAGCCGCTGGCCCGCGGTGCGCTCTATCTCATGCTGCAGAACCGAATTTATCGGGGCGAGATTGCCCATAAGGACAAGAGCTATCCCGGCGAGCATGAGGCCATCATCGATGAAGCACTCTGGAGCGAGGCCCAGGCGATCCTCACAGAAAACCGGACCGATCGCATGCTTGGGACGGCCGAAAAGCAAGTCAGCCTATTGTCCGGCATCCTATTCGATGCTCGTGGCGAGCGGATGACTCCAACCCATGCGACAAAGAACAACACTCGCTATCGCTATTATATTTCGCGGTCGCTACTCGCCGGGACAATGAAGCACTCGGGACAGCGTATCCCCGCCTCAAGTCTCGAGGCGATTGTAATTGGCCGCATCCGTAACTGGCTGGGCGATCGAACTGCGATGCTCAATATTGTTCAGAGCAACACGGTCGATGCCGCAACCCAGAAACGGTTGATGGATCGCCTCGACCAATGCATGGCAACATGGCATGAGCTTAAGGTCGATGATGTTCGCAAATTCATGCTGTCGATCGTGGCACGCATCCAGGTCCATGTGGATCGGATCGACATTTCGCTTAATCCGATCAGCGTCACTCGATGGCTTAGTCGAACCGATGGTCACGCTGAACCAACTGTAGTGACACAGTCAGATGCCGACCGTCCTTTCGTAACATTAACGATTCCTGCTCGTCTCAAGAGGACCGGCAAGGAGATGAAGATGATCGTCGACGATGGGTCCTATCCCGCAAATCCTGATGCCAGCTTGGTACGTCTCCTCGTTCGCGCCCATGTGATCCGGGAAAGAATTCTCGCAGACAAGAGCATCACGCTGGAGGAAATCGCCAAGTCGGAGCATATAGTCCCGTCCTATGTGACGCGGCTGTTTCGTCTCACATTTTTGGCGCCTGATATTGTCACCGCAATCCTTGGAGGAAAGCATCCGCCCGACCTGACGGCGCGCAGACTCCTGGATGACACGCGATTACCGCTCGATTGGAACGAACAACGTCGAAGTCTCGAGTTTGCGTGAAAGGCTAATTCAAAATCTGCGCTACGAATTCAATTCCCGACCGACCTATTCTCTCTTTTGCGTTCATCTCTCTAACCAGAAATTCGGTGACGGCGCCGGAGACGCCCGTACCACCAAATCCCGGCGCCGAGACAACAGCGTATTGCTACGCGCAACCGCTGACAAAGTCGTCTCCGGTCAACACAGGGCATCAACCGGCCAACGAAAAAGCCCTAGAAGATCGCGCCAATTCGTATTTCGGCTAAGAGCAAATTAGTAACCAGGCCAATATCTTATGGCCTGGCGGAGGGAGTGGGATTCGAACCCACGTTACGGTTTCCCGTAAACACGCTTTCCAAGCGTGCGCCTTCAGCCACTCGGCCACCCCTCCTGATCGGGCATTCCTAAATGCTGCGTCTC
>Ga0111538_10014021_pt1 | contig 10570 bp, 7 predicted proteins | sample SoiMethybrSBSTD1_FD_79669 | JGI IMG/M metagenome (GOLD analysis project Ga0111538, IMG submission 79669) | Bulk soil microbial communities from a Populus tree surrounding site in Tennessee, USA - Soil MetaG P. TD hybrid SBSTD1 (version 2)... | ecosystem: Environmental > Terrestrial > Soil > Tree... | reverse complement strand
TGACCCGGCCGAAAGATCCCATAATGGCGGGGTGGGGCGGTTGTCGCGAACCTGTCTCGTGATGGCGCTGGCGATCGTCGGGGCGTGCGCCGATGATCGCATCGGGGTCGAGGACGTGACGTCCGCCCTCAGCGTCTGCGACGAGGTTGTCCCCGCCAATCGCTTCGTCGACGGCATTCCCGCCTACGCGCAGTGCCCGGGTTTCGAGACCGCGTCGATCTACTCCAACAACGGCGTCGACACGAGCGCGACCTCGCTGGGGGCGGACTGGATTCGCACGCAGGGCAGCGGCGGCTACCAGTGCACGGAGCTGGCGCACCGCTACCTGCACTTCCGCTGGAACGTCACCTCCTGGCTGCCGCGCGGCAATGCCGGCACGTGGTGCGACACGCAGCCGACGCCCGCCAGCGGCGTCGTTCAGACCACCGTGCCCGTCCACGGCGATCTGATCGTGTTTGCGCCCGGTGCGTGCGGCGCCGATGCCGTCACGGGACACGTCGCGGTCATCGATGTCGTCGATGATGCGCGCGCGCAGGTCACGGTCGTCGAGGAGAATCGGGCGGGGCGCCGGAACGCCGCGCAGAGCTGCGCCACCTGCTACCTGCACGTGGTCGTCAACGACGGCTCGTCCGGTGCCGCGGGCGCCGGTGGCGCCACGGGTACTGGCGGGGCTGTCGGTTCGGGCGGCGCGACCGGGACCGGCGGCGCGACGGGCGCCGGCGGCGCCGGCGCGGCTGCCGGGGCCACAGGATCGACCGGCACCGGTGGAGGCGCCGCGGGCTCTCCCGGCACGGACGCCGGTTCGAACACGACGGGCACGGGAGGAAGCCGGAGCGTGGGCGATGTGGCGGGCGCGCCGGGCGCGCCGTCACGCGAGGCGATCGGCGGCTGTAGCGTCTCGGGGGGCGGCGCGCGAACGCCGGGTGGTGGCGGCCTGGCCGTGGCGGTGGCGATGCTGGCGGTGGTGATCCGCCGCGCGCGCCGGCGCCGACCGCTCCCTCTCGCGTGAACCACGCCCCGGGGGGGCGTTTTCTCGTGAAGGTTGTGGTCGGTGGCGTCCCTTCATGGGGCACATGCAACGACGCTCGCTTTGGCCAACGCTGCTCTTGGTCGGATTGATCGGATGCGCGGGATCGGAGGCCGTCGACTTTGACGCCGGCGACCCGGCCGGTTCGGCCGGAGCCGGTGGCACGACGGGCAGCGCGGGGACGACGGGCAGCGCCGGGACGACGGGCGTCGCCGGCACGACGGGCGTCGCCGGCACGACGGGCAGCGCCGGGACGACGGGCGTCGCCGGGACGACGGGCGTCGCCGGCACGACGGGCGTCGCCGGGACGACCGGCCTTGCGGGCCGCGGCGGCAGCGGTGGCGGCGCGGGCACGACGGGGGTTGCGGGCAACGGCGGCACGACGGGCAGCGCCGGCACGATCGGCACGGCGGGTCGAGGCGGCACGACCGGTACCGGCGGCGCCACTGGCGCGGCGGGCCGCGGCGGCACGACGGGGACGGGCGGCGCCGCGGGCGCGGCGGGCCGCGGCGGGACGACCGGGACCGGCGGCGCCGCGGGTCGCGGCGGGACGACAGGGACGGGCGGGGGGGCGGGCGCGGCGGGGCGGGGTGGTGGCGGCGGCACCGGTGCCGGCGGCAGCACCAGCTGCAATGTCGCGCCGGTCAGCCCGAACGCGACGCAACAGGCGCGTAATCTCCTCTGCTACCTCTACAGCCAATACGGCAACCACGTGCTGTCGGGGCAGCAGGAGACGAGCTGGAGCAACCCCGCCGGCGACATCAGCTGGTACCAGACCAACGTTGGCAAGGTGCCGGCGATCCTCGGCGGCGACTACCTGTATCCAAGCGGCACGACGTCGCGCGCGATCGCCTACTGGAACGCCGGCGGCATCACGATGATCCGCTACCACATGGGCGCGCCGCCCAACTCGGACACCTACGAGAATTCGCAGGGAACCGCGAACATCGCCAACGTCCTCGCGTCCGGGACGAACGAGAACAGCTCGTTCCGAGCCAAGCTCGACTACATCGCTGGCGAGCTGCAGATGCTGAAGAACGCCAACGTCCCGGTGCTGTGGGCGCCGTTTCACGAGTACCAGCCGAACGGCTGGTTCTGGTGGAGCAAGGAGACGGCGGCGCAGTTCATCCAGCTCTGGCAATACATGTTCAACTACCTGACCAACACCAAGGGGCTGAACAACCTGGTCTGGCTCCTGCCATCCAGCGGCTCACCCAACGCCTCCTGGTACCCGGGCAAGGCGTACCTCGACGTGGCCGGGCCCGACACCTACGCGACCAACCCGCCGTTCACGTCGATGTTCAACTCGGCGCGGAACATCATCGGCACGACGGTGCCGATCACGTTGCACGAGACAGGCACGGTGCCGCAGCCGTCGACGATGTTCCCCTCGACCGCGCCCTGGGTGCTGTGGAACATCTGGGCCGGGTACCAGACCTCGGCGAACAGCGTCGCCAGCGTCCGGAGCGCCTACGACAGCACGTACACGATCACGCGCGACGAAGTCCCGAACCTGAAGTAAAACGCGCAACGCGCGTCATGATGCGAATTGGGCCCAAGGTGCTCGCGCTCGCCGTGGTGGTCGCGGCGATCGCCTACTTCTTGCTGCGCACGCCCCTCCACACTGCGGACGACGTGGATCCCGCGTTGCCGGCGGGTCCGGCGGAGGTCGTGGCGCCCCCGCCCGCGCCCGGCCCCAGCCTTGCCCCCGCGAAGGAATCGGGCGTGAACGCCCCGGCCGCCGCCCCCCCGGCGACGGCGCGACCGCGGACGGCAGCCGCGGGCGACGATCTGGTGGCGATGGAGACGCTGCGCGAGGTGCTCAACAGCGAGCCCCGGCGCGCGATCGAGCTCGCGCGGCAGGCGAACAAGCGCGCGCCCGACAGCCCGGACGCCCCCGAGCGCGGCTGGATCATCGTGAAGGCGCTGGCGAGCCTGCAGCGCTTCCACGAGGCGCGTGACGAGGCGGCCACCCTGGCGGGCAAATATCCCGACAGCTCCTGGGCGATGGACGCGAAACGCCATATGCTCGTCCAGCCGCTGGACCTGCCGTCGCGGGAAGAGCAGCAGAAACAGATGCAGCAGGAGCAGCAGCAGCAGCGATGATCTTCGGCATCGATACGGCGAGCGTCGCCGGCAACAAGAACCCGGACTGGGTGAAGGCCAAGGCGACCGGCCCGATCAGCTTCGCGATCATCCGTTCCAACTACGGCACCACGACGGACAAGGTTTTCGCGCGCGAGTGGCCGAGGCTGAAGGCGGCGGGGTTGGTGCGCGGCGCCTACCTGTTCCTGCGCTTCCCCCGGGGTGGCAAGGCGGCCCCTTCGCCCGAGGCGCAGGCGGCGGCGGCGATCGAAACGATCGGCGATCTCGACGACGGCGACCTCCCGCCCACGGTCGACGTCGAGTTTCCCGGCAAGGGCCGCGCGGAGACGGGCCTGTCCGTGCAGGCGTGCCTGGACGGTGTCCGCGCCGCGTGCGCGGTGATGAGGGATCGCTATGCCGTCGACCCGATCATCTACACGAGCGCGCGCGTCTGGCGGGACGATCTCAAGAACGCCGCGGCGGACGATCTCGCCGGCAGCCCGCTCTGGCTGGCGCGTTACCCCTTCAAGCCGGGCCCCGCGAGGCGGGACGCGGCCGCGTTCGCGGGCGGGAAGCTGGATCCCCCGGTGCCGCCCCCGTGGGGCGACGCCGACAACTGGTGGATTCACCAGTACCAGGGCGACGCGGTGAAGTTTCCGGGATTCCCGAGTGGCAACGTCGATATGAACCGCTTCAACCCGGCGTTCAAGGGCGCCCGCGGCGCGCGCGTGAAGTGGATCCAGCGCCGCCTCGGCATCGCCGAGAGCGGCCGGTTCGACGCCGCGACCGATCTCGCAGTCCGCGACTTCCAGGACGACAACGACCTGGTCAGCGACGGCATCATCGGCCCGCGTTCGTTCGCGTTTCTGGCGCGCGTCGCACAATAGCCGCAGCAACGATCGCAGCAACGATCGCGCCACCGTTCGTCAGCGGGCTCACGAGCCTGCAATCAAAAGCAGACAATCGCAGGACCTCCTTTGTGGCGTCCGGAAATGGCGTCGCAATGCGCCTCCAATCGTCGCCGAATAATTTCACGCCGGCACGTTGGAGTCAGCGATCGTTTGTGGGTGGGACTAAAAAAGGAGAGTAGAGCCATGAAAATGTCGAACATAGGGTTGTTGTCGTTGGTGTGCGTGATTGCGGCGTGCAACGGGCAGGGTGGGGCGGACGACGAGGCGATCACGCTGCGGGTCGGCGCGCTCGGCGGGACGGCGCGGTTCAACTTCGTCAAGACGGCCGACTGGGGTGCTGGCTACAACGCGCGCGTCGACATCACCAACATCGGGTCGACGCAGATCCAGGGCTGGTCGGCCGACTTCGACATGCCGAAGAACGTGCAGGCGAACCTCTCGAGCATTCCGCTGTGCAGCGCTTCGGTGACCGACAACTGCTACACGGTCGTCAGCGACATCGGCCCCGAGAACATCGTGCGCATCTTCCACACCGGATCGGCCAACACGATCAACGTCGGCCAGACCCGGTCGGAGTTCGTGTTCGGCAGCTACGAGGGCGCGTTCGGCTTCCCGACCCGCTGCGGGGCGCCGCTCATCGGTCAGAGCACGCCGTGCAACGGGTCGAATGACGTGACCGCGCCGTCGGCGGCCAGCAACCTGAGCATCTTCGGCACCGGCTCCACGCTGGTGGACCTGTTCTGGAACAACGCGACCGATGACGTCGGCGTGACCGGATACATCCTGCGCTACGCCACCCAGGCCGCGCCCGCGCTCGAGATCGGCGAGGTCCCGTTCACCGCGCCGATCACGCGCGCGCGCATCACGCGCCTGGTCAGCGATACGAACTACATCTTCTTCGTGGAGGCGCGCGATGCCGCCGGCAACGTGGGGCCGTCCATCACGTCGGCGGTGACGCACACCGCGCTGCCGCCGATCACCGTCACGTTCAACACCGTCAGCACCTGGCAGGGCGGCGGCTTCCAGGGCCAGTTCCGCGTGACCAACACCGGGTCGGTGCCGCTCGACAACTGGCGGTTCTCGTTCTCGTTCACGGGCAGCTTCCAGTCCGTGTGGGACGGCGTGGTGTCGGGCGGTCCCGGGACGTTCACGATCTCCGCGCCCGCGTACAACCTCACGCTGGATCCCGGCGAGATCGCGATCGTCGGCGCGACCGGCCTGTTCGGCAACCCCGCGACGCCTCCTTCTGGATTCACCGTCGCTGCGGGCAGCCCGCAGGTGCGCGCGCTGGCGATCCCGCAGGCGCCGTGCCTCGGTCTCAGCTGCCCGAATGGACTCCAATGTTCGGTCGGCGCGAACGGTATCCCGACCTGCGTGCCGTGATGGTAGCGCCGTCGTCCCTCGTCCCGCCCGGCGGCGGGGCGAGGGGCGATCAACCGTCCATGGATGACGATCGCGGGCTCAGGGCCAACCCCTGTAGGGCATTGCCTGGTTTTGCACCCGGACGTCTAGCGGCGGAAGGCGCATTGCAGCAGTCTTTGCGGCTGCCAGGGGCTGACATGTCGGCGCGGATACGCACGGGTGCGACAGCATTGTTGGTCTGCGTGGCGTGCTGGCTGGGCGCGGCGACCGGCAACGTGCTGCCGTTTCCCCATACCGGCACCGCCATCCTGTACCCGCCGTTCGCGATCGTGACGACGGCGCTGCTGCTGTCGCCGCCACGGCGCTGGTGGATCTATCTGCTCGCGGGCTCGGTGGGCGGCGTCGTGGCCCATCGCCTGAGCGGCGATTCCGTCTCGTTCGCGCTGATGGTGGAGGTGGCGAACTACGCCCGGGCGCTGCTGGCCGCGTGGGGCGTCCGCCGCTTCGGCGATTCGGGTGGGCGCCTCGACACGCTGAAGGGGATGACGGCGTTTCTTCTCTTCGGGGTCGTCCTGGCGCCTTGCGTGGGCGCCTTCATCGGCGCCGGCGTCGTGGCGCTGCACGGCGGCGGCTACCTGTCCGCGTTGCGGCCGTGGGTGCTGTCGAACGTGCTGACCGGCCTCACGCTGCTGCCCGTCCTGCTGATCGTGCGCGCCCGGCTGGTGGCGCGGCTGGGCTGGGTGCCGCTGCACCGCTGGCGGGAGGCGGGTATCCTGCTGATCGCGCTGCTGGGCGTGGGCGGGCTGGTGCTGCTGGATTCGAATGCTTCCGGCGCCAGCCTGTACGCACCGCTGCCGCTGCTGCTCTGGGCGGCCGTCCGATTCGGTCCCGGTGGGACCAGCGCCGCCGTGTTGACCGTCGCGATCCTGGCGATCACCGGCACGCTCGGGGAGCGCGGACCGTTCGTCACGCAGTCGCCCGAAGACGGGCTGCTGCAACTGCAGCTGTTCCTGTTCGTGGTTTCGGTGCCGCTGCTGCTGCTGTCGGCGCTGCTGCAGGAGCAGCGCCGGACCGCGGATGAGCTGCGCGCCAGCCAGATGCAGTATCGGACCATCGTAGAGGACCAGACCGAGCTGATCTGCCGCTTCCGCCCGGACGGCACGCTCACCTTCGTCAACGGCGCGTTCGGCCGTGCGATGGGGCGCGCGCCGGAGGAGTTGCTGGGTAGCTTCTTCTGGTCGTTCGTCCCACCGGAGCCGCGCGACACGCAGAGCGGATTGCTGGCCGGCCTGACCCCGACGTCACCCCTGCTGACGTGGGAGCAGCGGCTGATGGGAGGCCCCGCCGGCAACCGCTGGGAACAGTGGCGCGTGCGTGCGCTGTTCGACGACGCCGGGCGCGTCGTCGATTACCAGGCCGTCGGACGCGACATCACCGAACGCAAGCGCGCCGAGGAAGAGCACGCGATGCTGGAGTCGCAGCGGGCGCACGCGGCGGCGCTGCGCGAAGCCGATCGTCGCAAGGACGAATTCCTCGCGATGCTGGCGCACGAGCTGCGAAATCCGCTGGCGCCGATCGCGATGGCGGTGGAGATCCTGCGCCATGTCCGCTCGAACGACGAGCACATCGACTCCGCCCGGGACATCATCGGGCGGCAGACCGCCCAGCTCTCGCGCCTGGTGGACGATCTCCTGGACGTCGCGCGCATCACCAGCGGTTCGATCCAGCTGCGGATGGAGACGGTCGACCTCGCGCGCATCATTGCGAGCACTCTCGAGATCAGCCGGCCGTTGATCGTGGCGCGCCGGCTGAAGGTCGACACCACCCTGCCCACCGGCCAGCTGATCGTGCGGGGCGATACGGTGCGGCTGGCGCAGCTGTTCTCCAATCTGGTCAACAACGGCGCCAAGTATTCCGAGATCGGCGGGCGCATCACCATCACCGTCGTCCGCGACGCGAAGGACATCGTCCTCCGCTTCGAGGATACGGGCGCCGGGATCCCGCGCGACATGCTCGAACGGATTTTTGAGCCGTTCACGCAGGTGCAGCGGCCGAGGGACGCGGCGCTGGGCGGGCTGGGATTGGGCCTGGCCCTCGTCAAGAAGCTGGTCGAGCTTCACGGCGGGACCGTGCGGGCCGACAGCGGCGGCCCCGGCACGGGCAGCGAGTTCGTGGTCCGGCTGCCCGCCGCGGAGGCCGTGGCCGATGAGCGCGCGGCCGGGGATCGCCCGGCGGCGCCCGATCCCGCGGACCTGACGCCCGCGCTCGGGGCCACCCCCCTGCGCATCCTCGTGGTCGACGACGTCGAGGACGCCGCTGAAAGCCTGGCGGATTTCCTGAGGTTGCAGGGCGACACCGTCCACGTGGCGCGCGACGGACGCGCCGCCCTGGAGCTGGCGGCGCAGGTCGGTCCCGAGGTGGTGTTCGTGGATCTCCAGATGCCCGAGATCGACGGCCTCGAGGTGGCGCGAAGATTGCGTGGGCGCGGCGAGCTGCCGCGGACGCTGCTCGTGGCCGTGACCGGCTTCGGCCAGGCAGAAAATCGGAGACAGACCGCGGAGGCCGGCTTCGATCATCACCTGACGAAGCCGCTCGATCCTGCGCAGGTGCAAGCGCTGCTCGCGATGCGGCGCGGAAAAGATCGGCGCTCGGGCATCGCCTGACTCTGGCGGCGCAGCACTCGGTTGATCACAAACACTGTTGCAGGTGCCGAGCGCGGTGGCTAAGCTCCGGCGCGCGATGCAGCGTGTGGTGGTGGCGGACGACAACCCGGCGATGACCGCGGCGCTGAAGGTCGTGCTTCAGATCTGGGGCTGGGATGTCCTGGTGGCGCACGATGGAACGACGGCCGTGGAAGCGATCCGCGCGTCGCGGCCGGCGCTGGCCCTGATCGACATCGGCCTGCCCGATCTCGACGGCCTCGCGGTGGCGCGCGCGCTTCGTGCACTGGGCGCGGCGCCGCGTCTGATGATCGCTCTGTCCGGCTACGGCGAGGAGCGAGATGTTCTCGCCTCGCACCAGGCCGGGTTCGACAGGCACCTGGTGAAGCCTGTCGATCCGGAGGTGCTGCGCGGGGCGATCATGCCCGTCGCCAGCCAGGGCCGCGGCCTGCGCGTCGATCCGGTGCGACCCCGACTTCGTCCGTAAGTCGATCACCGATTCGGCGCGCCCCTGCGCGACTCCTGGATTGGTTCGCGCAGACGTGGTTTCATCCGGCGCGCGACGATGAGATTGCGGCAGACAGCGGCTGCGAAGACGTACGAGGTCGGCAAGCGCGCGGCGCCGATCCGTCTCGCCCCCATGCGCGCGCCCCGGTCGTCGTCGTCAGGGCGGCTGGCGGCCGCAATCGCGCACGAGATCCGCACGCCGCTCGCGGTGGCGCTGATGTACCTGCGCCTCGTCGAGCAGGAAGCCGGCCCGCTCGTCAAAGAATCGCTGCGCGACGGGTTGGCGCAGGCGCGCGACGAGGTCGCCCGCCTGGATCGCTTGCTGGCCAACCTGGTGGACCTGCACAGCCACGGTCACGTCATGATCCGGCCCGGGCTCGTCGACGCGGCACGGGTCGTGTCGGACGCTGTCCGGCGTACGTCGTGGGAGCTGGGCCTTCCGCCGGTCAGCGTCGAGGTCGGCGCAGCGAATCTGGTCGACTGGTGGGATGCGAGCGCGGTCGATCAGATCGTTCACAACCTGCTCTCGAACGCCATCCAGTACGCCGACGGCCGGCCCTGTTCGGTCAAGGTCGACCGCGCGGCGGGCGCGCTTCGGGTGCGCGTCACGGACAGCGGTGGCGGCATTTCGGCCGTGGCGAACGCGCGCATGTTCCGCCGGCGGATCGGGCCGCGCAGCGCGGGCGCCTCCGGCCTGGGCATGGGGCTGTGGCTCGTTCGCGAGCTGGCGGAAGCGCACGGGGGCAGCGCCACGGTCGAGAGCCGCAAGGGCGCCGGCTCGACCTTCACGGTCCGCCTGGCTCCGCAGCGACCGTAAGCAGACCTCGGGCATCAGGCCTCGGACCTCGGCTCCGGACCGGACCAGAGATGGGCTCCGACTCAGGGCCCGAGGCCTGAAGTCCGAGGCCCGAGGTCTACATCCCAACCGATCATCATCTCTGTGGCGAGGCGCTAGTCGTGCATGCCGGCAACCGAGGCCAGCTCTCCCACCGCTTCGATGAGCCGCTGCGCGCTCATCGGCTTGGCGACGAACGAGTCGAACCCCGCGTCGATGGCGCGCTCGCGATCGACGTCGCGCACGTGCGCGCTCACCGCGCACGCGGGGATCGCCTTCTGCCCGTGAGCCCGCCGGCGCTCGACGACGCGTTCGATGAGGTCATAGCCGTTCATGCCGGGGAGGCCGAGGTCGCAGACCATCACATCGGGCGCGTCCTCCCGGTCAGTCGCTTCGAGCATCGATAGCGCCTCCGTCCCGGTGCCCGCCGTGATGACCGCCGCGCCGGCCCGTTCCAGCGTCCAGCGCATCACGTCGCGCATGCTCTGGTCGTCCTCGACCAGCAGCACCGTGAGCCCCGCCAGCGAGGTCACGCCCCCGTCCGGCTTCGCCGCCGTCGGTTCGTCGACCAGCAGCTCTACCTCCGGGGAGATCCAGGGGATACGCACGATGAACATCGCGCCGCGTCCGGGACCGTCGCTGTGCCCCTCCACCGTTCCGCCATGGAGCTCCACCAGATGGCGGCAGAGCGCGAGGCCGACGCCGATTCCGCCATACCGGCGCCGTTCGCGCATCTCGGCCTGGCGAAAGCGGTGGAACAGGTGCGGGAGAAAATCCGGTTCGATGCCCTGGCCCGTGTCGGCCACGATGGCCTCCAGCTGACCGGCCTGCTTGCGGATGCGCAGCGATACGCGTCCTTCCTCGGGCGTGAACTTGATCGCGTTCGACAGCAGGTTCCACAGCACCTGCTGGAAACGCCCACGATCGAGCACGGCCTCCCCGAGATCGGGCGCGACGTCGAGCTCGAGGGTCACGCCCTTCGCGAGCGCGCTGGGACCGATCACCCCGATCGCCGCCCGCGCGACGTCCTCCACGGAGTGACTCTGCTTGTCCAGGAGGACGCGACCCGACTTGAGCCGGGACAGATCGCGCAGGTCGTCGATCAGCTGCAGCTGACTCTCGGCGCTCATCACGATCGCCTCGATCGCGTTGCTGATCTCGTTCGCCGGGACCATGCCCGCGC